>Ga0180220_1000026_pt1 | contig 366016 bp, 333 predicted proteins | sample eDN5th37CBELigBY_FD_151335 | JGI IMG/M metagenome (GOLD analysis project Ga0180220, IMG submission 151335) | Enriched backyard soil microbial communities from Emeryville, California, USA - eDNA 5th pass 37_C BE-Lig BY (version 2) (version 2) | ecosystem: Environmental > Terrestrial > Soil >...
CTCCTCGAACCCATCGGCTACGTCCCGCCGGTCGAGTATGAGGAGGCGTACTATCGCGCTCAGGAGGCTCAGGCCACCGAGCCGATACTCAACTAACTGAGTCTCCGGTAAACCCGGGGCGATTCACTGGGTGTGGATCGAACACCAATGCTAGCGGCAGCTTGAGAATGCGAGTTAACAGCGTCCTCGGTTGCTTTCGCTTTGATGCACTCGTCCAGCGCCTGTAAATCCTCCATCCCCGCGTGTTGGGCGAGCTCTTCCAAGTTGGCCGCCTTCAGCAAGTCGGGTCGATCAAAGAGAACGTCATGCATTGGCTGAAACGTGCCCTTGACTGCCGCGCATTGCGCAAGTAGAGCGGCATTCCATCCATCCCCTTGTTTGCTCAGCGGGAAATGAACGAATAGATGGACAAAGGGGCGCTCATCATCTAGTCGTCGTAGTTGCGCTGCGGCGTCCGGCGAGTGCCTCGACGTATGGCAACTCGCCCAACATCGCCAAGCGGCACCTCGCATCATGCGCAGCAGTAGCGTCTTGAGTGCGCTGTTGCGAAGGCAACGGACGGGCCTTCAACATGGTCTGCGTTACCGCTGTCATTGACCAGTTCGCCACTGGGGCTGTATCGGCTAGAGAACGGGCTGACTTTCTTCGGCGTAGGCTGTGCCCTCCGCGTACTACGTCAACGCCGCGCCTCAAAGACACCGGGCACCCTCGCGCGCGAACTTCCGCTTCGCCACCAGCGGATATCGTGCATTGAACTGTTGGGGCGTTAGCTCCGCGATGGATGAATCGCCATCTTCGACTCCTTCGGGACTTCGTACATCCGGCGAACGCATAGTTCAAGTCTGCGCTCCGCAGCATCGACCCCTGGGCGCGAATTTCCTCCAGTAAACGGCCGCAGTTCATCCAAACGCTCGACTCTGGTCTTCAGATCACCGGTGATCATTCAGATTCAACTGAGTGAACGTTCAGAAATTGTGAATCGTGCCGGTGGGGACTGACGGCCGCCATGCTGCGGGGGTCGGCACAAACAGGGAAGCAGCGCCTGACCAAACGCCACCTCCCGTAAAGCTCAGTAACAAGCCATATAGCAATACGACAATGCCTTACGGCAACTTACGAAAGAGCGTGTAGACTGTTTACGAGAAAGTCTGCTCAGGACTTAGGAAACACGTGTAAACCCACACCTTCTCATACTCCGGTTGCGATCGATTTCTTTCAAGGACAACAGCTTACGGCAATGCAGTGGCCGAGTAGCTTGCCAGTTCTCGTCACGTAGCCTGCCAGCCTCTCGCAAAGTAACTTGCCAGCATCACCCTGTATCAGCTCACCGCATTGATCATATCGAAGATCGGCAGGTACATCGCCACGATCATGCCCCCGACGATCGTGCCCAGGAACACGATCATGATCGGCTCCATCGCAGCCAGCAGCGCCTCGACGGCGGCGTCGACTTCCTCGTCGTAGAAGTCGGCGATCTTGGTCAGCATCTCGTCCAGTCCGCCGGTCTGCTCACCGACGTTGATCATGCTCACCACCATCGGAGGGAACACGCCGGACTTCTTGAGCGGCTCGCTGATCGTCTCACCGCCGGCGATGGAGGCGCGCGACTCCATGATCGCGTCGTGCACGACGCGGTTGCCTGCCGTGCGCGCCGTGATCTCGAGGCCGTCCAGGATCGATACGCCGGAGGCGACGAGCGTGCCGAGGGTGCGCGTGAAGCGTGCGATTGCGGTCTTGCGCTGCAGCGGGCCGAAGACCGGCACGTTGAGCATCAGCCGGTCGATCACGAGCTGGCCATTGCTCGTCTTGTAGTAGCGCTGGATGAGCACGGCGATCATCGCGATCGCGAGCAGGATCGCCCACCAGCGGGCCTGCAGCAGCTCGGACAGGTAGATGACGAACTGTGTCGGGGCGGGCAGCGGCACACCGGACGCCGCGAACATCTCCTGGAACGTCGGGATGACGAAGATCAGCAGGATCGCAACGGCACCCACCGCGACGGTCATGATGACGCCCGGGTAGACCATCGCGCCCTTGATCTTGCGCTTCAGGGCGTCGGCCTTCTCGAGGAAGGTTGCGAGACGCAGCAGGATCGTGTCGAGGATACCGCCCGCCTCACCGGCGGCGACCATGTTGACGTACAGGTCGGTGAAGACCTTGTCGTGGCCGCGCATCGCGTCGGCGAGGGTCTGGCCGGACTCGACGTCGTAGAGCACCTCCTCGACGACCTTGCGCAGCGCCTTGTTCTCCGACTGCTTCGCGAGGATGTCCAGCGACTGCACCAGCGGCAGGCCGGAGTTGATCATCGTCGCAAACTGACGCGTAAAGATCACCACGTCGCGCGTCTTGATTCCGCTGCCGAACGAGATGTTGATCCCGGCGGACTTCTCCTCGACCTTGACCGGGATCAGCTTCTGCCGGCGCAGATATCCGACGACGTCATCACGGGTGGGGAGCTCGATCTCACCAGCCGTGATGTCACCGTTCACACCGCGTGCCGTGTACGCGAAAGTCGGCATGTCCAGTTCTCCGTCTCAAGAGATGGCGGGCCGGGCGCCGCATCGGCACGGCGGACCCGACTCGTTACCCCCTACTACTGCTGCGTCATTCCTTCCGGCATCGTCTCGCCCGTCATGCGCAGGAACTCGTTCGGGTCGTGCGAGTGCTGGAGACAATCCTCGAGCGTGACCTCGCCCTGGATATAGAGCTGGTACAGCGCGTCGTTCATCGTCTGCATCCCGAACTTCTTGCCGGCCTGCATGATCGAGTAGATCTGGTGCACCTTGTCGTCACGGATGCACGCGCGGATCGCGGGCGTGCACACCATGACCTCGCACGCGGCGACGCGGCCGCCCGACTTCTTCGGAAGCAGCGTCTGCGTGACGACGCCTTCCAGCACGAACGCCAGCTGTGCGCGCACCTGCGACTGCTGGTTCGAGGGGAAGACGTCGATGATCCGGTTGATCGTCTCGGCCGCGGAGTTCGTGTGCAGTGTCGCAAACGCGAGGTGGCCGGTCTCGGCGATCGTGAGCGCGGCGCTGATCGTCTCGAGGTCGCGCATCTCACCGATCAGCACGACATCGGGGTCCTGGCGCAGCGCATACTTGAGTGCGGCACTGAAGCTCTTCGTGTCCGCGCCGACCTCGCGCTGGTTCACGATGCAGCCCTGGTGCTTGTGCACGAACTCGATCGGGTCCTCGACCGTCAGGATGTGACCGCGCTCCTCGCGATTGATTTTGTCGATCATCGCCGCGAGCGTCGTCGACTTACCGGAGCCCGTCGGCCCCGTCACCAGCACCAGGCCGCGCGGCTTCTCGGCCAGGCGCGTGATGATCGGCGGCAGGCCGAGCTGGTCTGCGGTCTTGATCTGGAACGGGATCTGGCGGATCACCATCGTCACGCAGCCCCGCTGCTTGAAGACGTTGCCGCGGAAGCGTGAGAGGTTCTGGATGCCGAACGAGAAGTCGAGCTCGTCCTCCGTCTCGAAGCGCTTCTTCTGCGCCTCGGTGAGGATCGAGTAGGCGATCGCGAGCGTCTCCTTGGGCGACAGCTCGCCATCCGCCGTCGCGTTCACGATCTGGCCGTCGATCCGGAACTTCGGCCGCTCGCCCGCGGTGATGTGAAGGTCGCTCGCGCCGCGCCGGATCATCTCCTCCAGCAGGCTGCGCAGGTTGACCGCCTGGCGCGGTGCCGCCGAGGTCATCGACGCCGTGGTACTCATGATGCAGCCGTCTCCTTGATGACTTCCTCGAGCGTGGTGACGCCGCGCGCCACCTTCTTCATGCCGTCCATGCGGAGCGTGAGCATGCCTTCCTTGAGGCCCTGCTGGCGAAGCTCATCCGACGACGCGCCGTGCATGATCATCCGCCGCAGCTCGGGCGACATCGCCATGACCTCGTAGAGACCGGCTCGCCCCTTGTAGCCGCTGCCGCCGCACTTGTCGCAGCCCTTGCCCCGGTAGAACGTGATGTTCCGGTCCTCACCGTGCACGTTCGCCGCATCGAGGAAATCGTCGCTGTACTTGACCTCCTCCTTGCAGCCGCTGCAGATGCGGCGCACGAGCCGCTGCGCCGTAACGCAGTTGAGTGCTGCTGCGACGTTGAACGGCTCGAGCCCCATGTCGATCAGACGCGTGATCGTCGACGGCGCATCGTTCGTGTGCAGCGTCGAGAGCACGAGGTGACCGGTGAGTGCGGCCTTGATCGCAATGCCGCCCGTCTCGATGTCACGGATCTCGCCGACCATGATGATGTTCGGATCCTGGCGCAGGAACGCCTTCAGCGCCGCCGCGAACGTCATCCCGATCTCGTTCCGGACGAGAACCTGGTTGATGCCGTAGATGTTGTACTCGACCGGATCCTCCGCCGTCATGATGTTCACCTCTTCGGTGTTGATCTTCGACAGGGCGGAGTACAGCGTCGTCGTCTTACCGGAACCCGTGGGACCGGTGACCAGCACCATCCCGTACGGGTTCATGATCGCATTCATGAAGTCCTTCTCGGCCTTCGGCTCCATGCCGAACTTCTCGAGGTCGAGCGTCAGGTTGCTCTTGTCGAGAATTCGGAGCACGATCTTCTCGCCGAAGATCACCGGCAGTGTCGACACTCGGAAGTCGATCACCCGGTTCTTCATCTTCAGCTTGATGCGGCCGTCCTGCGGGACCCGTCGCTCCGCGATGTTGAGCGACGCCATGATCTTCACACGCGACGTCAGCGCCGCCTTCAGCTTCATCGGCGGCTTCATGATCTCCTGCAGCGCACCGTCGATGCGGTAGCGCACGCGGATCTCCTTCTCGAACGGCTCGATGTGGATGTCGGAGGCCCCGCGCAGCACTGCGTCGGTCAGGATGCCATTGATCAGCTTGACGACGGGCGCGTCATCGACCGCGGCCTGGAGCGCCGCGGCCGAAAGGTCGTCCTCCTGCTCCTCGACGAGCTCGACGTCCTCGTCACCCTCGATCTGGTCGAGGATCTGCGCGAGCGCGCTCTCGTCCTCCTTGACGCCGTAGTAGTGCTCGAGGTGCTTGCGCAGCGTGTACTCGCCCACGATCACCGGCTCGATGTCGTGGCGAGTGATGAACTTCAGGTTGTCGATCGCGCCCGCGTCCGTCGGGTTCGCCATCGCGACCGTCAGCATGCGGCCGACACGGCGCAGCGGCAGCACCAGGTAGCGCAGGGCGAGATCGCCCGGCACCATCTTCACGATCTTGGGATCGACCTGGACCCGGTCGAGATCGACGGCAGGGACCCGGTACTGCTTGGCGAGCGCGCGTGTCAGCTCGCTTTCCTGCACAAAGCCGAGCCTGATCAGCGAATACCCGATTCGGTACCCGTTCTGACGTGCGTCCTGAAGCGCCGCCGAAAGCTGCTCGGCGGTGATCAGGCCTTCACGTACCAGAAGTTCACCGATCCGGTCGGTTGCTGCTGTCGTCGCAGTCGCCATAGCTATCCGGGGTCCCGTCCGCACGTTCATGTGGTGTGCGCCTCGGCGGACGTGTCGGGGAGGTGAAAAAGTTACCGATCCAACATGCATGGGTCAAGCGGAAATGTGTAGTGACAACAGGTTACGAAATGTTCATGTGGCGACGCCGGAGTTTTTGAGGGCTCCGGGCCGGGGGCCGTCAGGGCCGTCTGGGGAAGCGGGACGTTTCGGGTGCGCCGGCTGCTGGTGCGCGCAACGGCGCTCTCGGCGCCATCACGCCGCGTTGAACAGCCCGGCCCGATGGTCTCCCGCTCCCCCGGCCGGGCTCCGGGCCGTCGGCCCACCTAAAACCGCACCATGGGCCCGATTCGCTTCAGCAGCGCCGGCCCGATCCCGCTGACCGCATCGAGATCCTGCAAGGTCCGGAACGGCCCGTGCTGTTCGCGGTGCGCGATGATGCGCGCGGCCAGCGCGGGGCCGACCCCCGGCAGGCGCTGCAGCTCTTCGGCCGAGGCTTCGTTGACGGGGATGAGCTGGGCGGCCGGGCCGCTCGCGGGTGCGGCCCGCCGTACCACGGTTGGCGGCGTCGCGGAGGTAGCGCCCGCGCGCCGGGCGCCGGTGACGACCGTCGGCCGCTGTCCGGTGCTCCCGCCGGTCGTGGAGCGGGCGGTGCCCTGCCCCGTTTTCTTCCTGGCGGGCTGCTGGAGCGCCGACAGTCCCGGCGGCGGCGTCATCCGCCCGGGATCGTCCCATGTACCGAAGCTCCCGTTCTCCGCGATCGCCTCGAGCGCGGCCTTCTTCAGCCCCCGGATCGCACGGACGTCGTCCAGCTGCAGGACACCGCCCAGCCGATCGCGCTCGGCAACGATGAGTGCCGCTGCGGCGGGCCCCACCTTCGGGATCGCCGCGATCTCGGCCTCGCTGGCGGCGTTCAGGTTCACCCAGCCGAGCGACGCCCCCGCTGCCGCAGCATTCGCCCGCGTCATCAGCGCCATGCTGCCCGCCTGCAGCTCCGCGATGCTGACCTGGTTGCCCTCGATCGTGACCGGACCGGGCCGCCCGGCGAACCGCGCGATCGCGGAGATCAGGATCAGCCCGCCGATGAAGGCCAGCGCCTGTGATTCTTCCTTCGTGAGCTTCATATCGCCCCCCGCTCAGGTATGGCGGAATGTCAGTGGCGGGAGGGGGCACAGGGATGGCGAGAGCGGACAGGGCACACACGAAGGGTATGCGACTGCGCAGATCTGCCCGCGGGAAGGTATCTTCCCCCGCGGAGTCCAGCTGCCCGCTCGGCAGCGAACGCGCTGGATGGGGGCGTTCAGGACCGCGCCGGCGTCTGGTCGGAGGCTTCCAGATAGTACGCCACGATTCCCTCCCCACGCCGTACCCGCGCCCGTACCTCTCGGCTGATCGCCCGGTTGTCCGCTCGAATCAGTTCCACGAGCCGAGGAATGCGACGGGCTTCACTCTGCGGATCATGCTTCGCGCTCCAGAGCACGATCTCGAGAATGACCGGAATGAGGTCCAGCCCCTTCTCTGTCAGCGAATAGAAGACGATCGTGCTGTTCGGACACCGCAACTGGGGTGAGGCTGCGGAGTTCATGTCGCACTGCAGCATGAAGTGGGCGACGTTCCTGCTCAGCCTGCGCGAGTACGTGGAGACCGGCAAAGGCAGGCCCGCACCGCACGACCTCAAGATCGACAACTGGAACTAGCTGGATCGATCGGCTCGGTCCCGGCGCCAGCGTGCTGGTGCCCCGGATCGAGCCGATCCGCCCTGCGCGCCTCGTCGCGGCAGGCCATGCGGGTGCGTCGAGGACGCTGCGTCGCTATCCGCCGCGGTACACCAGTGCGGCGATCACCTCACCGACGGCACCCAGGCCGCGCGGCGAAGTGTTCTCGACGACGTCGTTCTGTGTGTGCCAGAACGCGTTGTTCGGGCCGTAGTCCATGTCGATGATGTCGATCGTGCGGATGCCGCCCTGGTTCAGGGGCACGTGGTCGTCCATGATCGACATGCCGGTCGTGCGGACGAAGATGTGGCCGTAGCCGATGCCCTCCGCCATGCGCCACACCCGCTGGACGACCTCCGGCGCGTACTGCAGGGAGTACCCCTCCATCTCGAAGCGCGGGTTCGTGTCGCCGACGAGGTCCACGAGGATCGCGTAGAGCGGTGCATAGCCCGGCGGCTGGTTGGCAGCGAAGTACTTCGCGCCGAGGTACATGTTCTCGTAATCGCCCGGCCGCGTTGCGAAGTCCTCACCGTCCGTCAGGAGGATGTCGACGCCGATCGGCGGAGGCTGTGCAGCGAACATGTCCGCGAGCGCCAGGAGCACGGCGACACCCGACGCGCCATCGTTCGCGCCGGGAACCGGGAGCCGCTGGCGCGCCTCGTCCTCCTCCTGGTCGGAGACGGGGCGAGTATCCCAGTGCGCCACGAGAAGCACGCGCGTGGAGTTCTCCGGGGCGAAGCGCGCGAAGACGTTGTGCAGCCGGATCGGCTCATGGCCGTCGATCGGCTGGTCGAAGCTCTGTACGATGACCGTGTCGGCGCGCTCGCGCAGGTGCTCCACCATCCACTGGAGCTGCGCTGCATGACCGGGCGTGCCGGGCACGCGAGGGCCGAACTCGACCTGGCGGCGCAGCAGTGCATGTGCGCTGTCTGCGTCGAAGGCCGGGACGTTGACGCGCGCGATCTGGCCGTTGCCTTCGTCGTTCGTGCAGCCGGCACCGAGGAGCGCCAGTGCGATGCCGAGCGCCAGGGACAGGTGCACGGGACGGCGCAGTCCGCCCACCTCGGTCCGAGCAGCCATCCGGGACCGGCGCGACTCCGCCGGCCCGGGTCGTTGCGACGTCGCACGGCCACCCGGGTGGATGGCGCTCCGAAGGCGACGCAGGGACGTCGTATTGAACGCGATCTGGATCATGGGCCGGAAGCTAGGCTGGATGAGGGGGCCGGGCCATAGCGGGGCGCGTCGCGGGACTGGCGCGACGGTGCACCGGGCACGCGTCTGAACGATGCCCCGCCGGCCGTGTACCACGGAAGCGGCCGGCTTGTATGACACGGAAACCGCCGGTAGTGTTTCGAGTTTGCCGGTGCTGGCCCGTTCCGGGGCCTCCCGGACGCCGGCCCAGACGAGCTCATGCGGATTCTCACACGGTACATGCTGCGGGCGCACCTGGGCCCGTTCCTGTTCGCGCTCAGCGTCCTGACAAGCATCGTCTTCATCAACACGATTGCCCGTCGGATCGAGGACCTGGCGGGCAAGGGGCTCGGCACGTGGGTGATCATCGAGGTGGGGCTGCTCTCGCTGCCGCACGTGATCGCGCTCACGTTGCCGATGGCCGTGCTCGTCGCCGTGCTCTACGCCTTCAGCCAGATGGCGGCGGACAACGAGATCACGGCGCTCAAGGCGAGCGGCGTGAACCTGCTGCGTCTCATGGTGCCCGTCCTCGCGGCAGGCGTCCTGTTGTTCGGGGCGATGGTCTACTTCAATGACCGCATCCTGCCCGAGACGAATCACCGCCTGAAGAACCTCCTCGCGGACATCGCGCGCAAGAGCCCGACGCTCCAGCTGCGCGAGCAGGTGATCAACGAGATCCGCAGTGAGAATTATCGCTCGCGCTACTACCTGCGAGCCGCGCACATCGACCCGGGCACGAACCGGATGCGCGACGTCGTTATCTACGATCTCAGCGTGCCGTCCGAGCCGCGCACGGTCTACGCCGACTCCGGCCACCTCACCTTCAGCGAGGATCAGACGAACCTGCTGATGATCCTCTACGACGGGTGGATCAACCAGGTCGACGAAAAGAACCGCGAGAACTTCCAGCGCGTCTACTTCCGCGAGCAGCTCATGCAGCTCACGGGCGTGAACACCGTGCTCGAGCGGGAGCAGTCGAGCGAGTACCGCAGCGACCGCGAGATGTCGCTGGCGCAGCTGCAGGCGACGATCGACACCGCGCGCACGAAGCTGGACTCCCTGCGCCTGCAGGCCGCGAGCCTCGGGCGCGCCGCGGTTGCGATGGCACTCGGGGGGCCGGCCGGCCAGGCGCCGGGCGTCGAGGACCGCTTTCCGCCGCCGAGCGCTGCCTACGCCGTGAACGTGGGCGACTTTCCCGACCGGTACAGCGAGGAGCTGAACAACCCGCCGCCGGACGACGGCTCGACGAGCGACTATGTTGCCGAGCGCTCCGCAAGCGAGCTGGCGGCGTTCCAGAACCGCGCGCGCACGCTGCAGCGTCGCATCAACGAGTTCAGCGTCGAATGGCACAAGAAGTGGGCAATCCCCTTCGCGTGCATCGTGTTCGTGCTGATCGGCGCGCCGCTCGCCGTGCGTTTCCCGCGCGGCGGCGCGGGGATGGTAATCCTCTTCTCGGTGATCGTGTTCGGCATCTACTACATCTCGCTGATCGGCGGCGAGGCGCTCGGCGACGCGGGCACGATCAGGCCGTTCGTCGGGCCGTGGCTGCCGAACATCGCGTTCCTCGGGCTCGCGGCGTGGGGGCTCTCGCGTATCGGTCGCGAGACATCGACGACACGCGGCGGCGGCTTCGACGACTTCGTGCATACGACGAAGGAGTTCCTCACGAGACCGTTCCGTCGCCGCCGGACGGCGACGGCAGGAGCTGGCGCGGATTGATGCGTACACTCGATCGCTACGTCGCGCGCGAGTTCCTGCGACTCTTCATCCTCTTCGTGCTCGCCGCGCCGATGCTGTTCATCATCGGCGACTGGACGGACAACGTCGGTCGGTACTCGGAGCGCGGCCTCACGATGGGCGACCTGCTGCTCGGCTACCTGTACCAGATGCCGCTGTTCATCTCCTGGTCGATGCCGATCGCGGCGCTGATCGCCACCGTGTTCACGGTGAGCAACATGGCGCGCCACTCGGAGCTCGCCGCTGCGAAGGCCGGGGGCGTGAGCTTCTTCCGGCTGCTGTTGCCGCTGCCGCTGCTTGGCGTCCTGTTCACGGTGCTCGGCCTCGCCCTCACGGAGATCGTGCCGGTCACGACGCGCATGAAGGCGGAAGTCATGCGCGAGAAGCCGAAGTCGCAGCCGACGCGCTCCTCGTTCGTCTACCGCGGCCGCGACGGTACGGTGTACCAGGTGCGTCGCCTCGACCCGCAGACGAACGCGATCAGCGGCCTCGTGATGGAGCAGGAAGGCGATCCGCCGCACCGCCCACACGTACACCTGACCGCCGAGCACGCCCGCTTCTCCGCCGACAGCGGCTGGACGATCGGCAGCGGCTTCCTGCGGCGCTACACGGGCCCGGAGTCCGAGTCGACATGGCGCTTCCGCACCGCCCGTGTGCGTGGCTTCGACGACGAGCCGGAGAAGCTGCTCGCAATCCCGCGCGAGCCGGAGGAGATGCGCTACGCGGAGCTGGGCGAGTTCATCGAGGCACAGCGTCGCTCCGGCGGCAATCCGCTCGAGCTGATGGTGGAGCAGGCACAGAAGATCGCGATTCCCTGTGCGACGCTGATCATCGTGCTCTTCGGCATGCCGCTGGCGAACGCTGCCGCTCGCGGCAGCGCCGCGTACGGCATCGGCATCGCCCTCGGCATCACGATCTTCTACATGCTGTTCTTCCGCGTGGCAGGCGCGGCAGGCGCGAGTGGTGCGATGAATCCCGTGCTGGCGGCGTGGATCCCGAACCTGGTGTTTCTGGTGGCGGCAGGGTTTCTCTGGACGCGGGTACGCACATAGGGTTTTGACTGCGGGCCGGGGGCCGGGGGCCGGGGGCCGGGGGCCCACGGCCCCGACGGCGCGCCTCTCATCCGAGGACGTCCACCGCCATCTCCCCGCTGAACACCATTCCGGCCGGTCCCAGCAGCTTCACATCGAAATCGGGCGAGATCTCGACTTCCGTGTGTCCGCCCACCATGTCGACGCGGAAGACGCCCGGCTGCACGAAGCCGCGCTTCACGGCTGCGGCGGCGACTGCGCAGGAGCTGGAGCCGGACGCGAGCGTCTCGCCTGCGCCGCGCTCCCAGATCCACGCCTCGAGCCGGTTCGGTCCTGCGACGCGCGCGAGCTGGACGTTCGTGCCTTCCGCAAAGCTCGGGTGCGTGCAGAGTCGCGGAGCGCGCTTCTCGAAATCGTCGCGCGTGAGCTCGTCGACGAACACGACGCAGTGCCGGTTCGAGAGGGAGACCGTGTTGATCCGCGCGCTCAGGCCATCGCCGAGATCGAGTGTATAGTCCAGTGTCTCGCCGGGATTCGGTGTGAAGTCGACGTCGCGACCGTTGAACGTCGCGCGTCCCATCTCCACGCGGATCATCAGCTGCCCGCGATCGAGGCGTTCCTCGACGCGCATGCGCACGGTGTCGCGGATCAGCCGCACAGGGAACCACTCACCCAGCTGCACGACGCCGCGACCGAACAGCCACGCGCCGAAGATGCGCAGCCCGTTGCCGCTCTTCTCCGCCTCGGTGCCGTCAGGGTTCCAGATTCTGAGTGCGATGCCGTCGGACAGGTCGGCAACGAGAATGCCGTCGGAGCCGACGCCGCGGTGACGGTCGCAGATGCGACGGATGCGCTCGGTCGTGAGCTCGACAGGAAGCTCGGCCGCATCGACCACGATGTAGTCGTTGCCGAGCCCTTCACCTTTGGAGAAGCGGAGCAGGTCAGTCATCGAGGCTGCGTCGGTAGTTGGGATGCGGGCTGTAAGGGCCGTGGGCCGTGGGCCGTGGGCCGTCGGGAACGGCGGTGGACACGCGCACCCGCTGCGTCGCCCTGACGGCCCTTACGGCCCTTACGGCCCCCGGCCCGCATCTTACCCGCCAGCTGTCCCCGGCGCCACAGCAGCCCGCTCCGCCTGGGCGGGCGGGACGAACCCGAACTCCGCGTCCTCCACGACGTCGTCGAGGGACACCGAGCAGTCGATGCCGTTGATGCCGTCGAAGACCTGGAGCGCGAACTCGACCTTGCCGAAGGGCGCACTGACCTGCAGTCCCTGCACGGCGCCTTTCACCTCGTCGAACATCTCGCGTGCGATCGCGATGCCTTCGGCGAGCGCGTGCTCGCGGCTGCGCGCGCTCGCGCGCTGCATGCGCTCGACGACGGACGGCGGTACCGCGACACCGGGCACCTCGTTCGCGAGGAACTCGGCGTTGCGGGCCGATACGAGCGGCCAGATACCCGCGACGATGGGGATGCGCAGGTTGCGCCGCTCGATCTCGTCGATGAAGCGCAGCAGCTGCGCGGCGTCGAAGACGGGCTGCGTGATTGCGTACTCCGCACCCGCGTCGACCTTCCAGTAGAAGCGCGACAGCTCGTTCTCGAAGTCGGGCGCGCCCGGGTTCACCCCCACACCGATCGTGAATGACGTCGGCTCGCCGATCGAGTTGCCGCCCGGGTCATGGCCGTGGTTCAGCCGGTTGACGAGGTTCGTGAGACCGATCGAGTCGATGTCGAACACTGCGGTTGCGTCCGGGTAGGGACCCATCTTCGGCGGATCGCCCGTGATGAGCAGCAGGTTACGCAACCCCAGAGCGTGTGCACCGAGCAGGTCCGACAGCATGCCGAGCAGGTTGCGGTCGCGACAGCAGTAGTGAACCACCGTCTCGATGCCGACGATCTGCTCGACCAGCGTCGCCGTCGGCAGCACACCCATCCGCATCTGTGCGCGTGGCCCGTCCGGCACGTTCACGGCATCGACGCCCGCCTTCTTCAGCAGCCGGACACCGGCGAGCATCTTCGCGGGCGTGATGCCGCGAGGCGGCACGATCTCGACCGTCGCGACCAGCTCGCCCGTCGCGATCTTGCGTCCCCAGTTCGAGCGCTCAGCGAGCGGCGTCACGGCGACCGGCGCTGCCGTTTCCGGATGCGCCTGCACCTGGACGAGCGTGCGGCGCGGTGCGACCGAGTGCACCGCATCCGCGATGCGACGGATGTGCTCGGGCGTCGTCCCGCAGCAGCCGCCAACGAACTGCACGCCCGCGCGGATCATTCGCTGTGCGTGCTTTGCCATGTACTCCGGCGACGCCATGTACATCTTCCGGCCGGCGATCTCGCGCGGCAGCCCCGCGTTCGGCTGCGCGCTGAGTGGCCGATCGGTCGCGCGCGCCATCGTCTCGAGCGCCGAGAGAATGACCGCAGGTCCGACCGAGCAGTTGAGCCCGATCGCATCCGCGCCCCACTCGTCGAGCTTTGCCGCGAGCACGTCCGCAGCCGTGCCGTACACGGTGGTGCCATCTTCCTTGACGGTCATCTGTGCGATGACCGCGGACGCACCGGCGTCGCGTGCGCCGAGTAGTGCCTGGTGCACCTCGTCGAGGTCCGCGAACGTCTCGAGCAGGATGAAGTCCGCACCGCCCTCGAGCAGTGCTGCGGCCTGCTCACGGAACAGCGCGCGCGCCTCGTCGAGCGACGTCGGTCCGTACGGCTCGATGCGTATGCCGAGCGGCCCGATCGCGCCCGCCACCAGCGCATTCGGTCCTGCCACCTCCTTCGCGATCCGCGCGGCCGACGCATTGATCGCCTCGACCTGCGCCTCCAGCCCGTACTCCGCCAGCTTCAGCCGATTCGCGCCAAAGCTGTTCGTCTCCAGGATCTCCGCACCCGCCCGCAGATACTCCCGATGCACCTCCCGGATCATGTCCGGCTCGCGCAGCGACAGCTCGTCATAGCAACGGTTGATGTAGACGCCACGCGAGTAGAGCATCGTGCCCATGGCGCCGTCGAAGACGGCGGGGCGTCGGTCGGTCAGCAGGTCGTGGATGGTCATGGCGGTTACTGCTCGTGATGCGGGCCGGGGGCCCGGGGCCCCGGGCCCGGGGCCGGGGGAGCTGTGCGGCGGTCAACGCTGGTCATCATGGTCGTCAGCATGGCCGCAACCTGGTTGAGGAGCGTCAGCGCTCGACCGGTTTCCTGCGGAGTGAGTACGCCGAAGCGTACCAGGAGCGTGAGCGCCCCTGCAGTCTCGGCCGCGGAGCGACGAGCCATACGATAGAAGCGAACCTTCTCGGCCGGACGGAACTCATCTGCACCCTCAGCAATGTTCAGTGCGACGGATGTGGAGGAACGCGAGATCTGATCACGCAGCGCGCGATGGGCAACGGGGATCCGTCGTGCGAGGCTGCTCACTTCAGCAGCAGCGTTGGCAGCCGCATCGAATACGCGCAGCCGCTGAAACTCGAAGCCAGCCATGACGCGCCCCGTAGGATCAAGAGGAACCGGCCCGCCAGGACGGCTCGACGAACCCGATCGAGCATTCCCCCGGCCCCGGGCCCAGGGCCCCCGGCCCCCGGCCCGCCTCACCACTACGCCGAAGCCCGGGGCACCCGCATAGCCAGACCAACCAGTCTCACGCACTGAAATACTTCGCCTCCGGATGATGCACGACGATCGCCGCCGTCGACAGCTCGGGCACGAGTGCACCTGCTTCCGTCACGTCCATGCCCAGCTTCTCGCGCGCGGGCAGGAGGTCGAACAGGATGTGGTGCTGGGTGTGGTCGGGGCATGCGGGGTAGCCCCACGAGTAGCGCAGGCCGCGCTCCTTCCCGATGCCGAGCTCCTCGCGGATGATCCGGTTCACCACTTCGGCGGCCGCCTCGGCCAGGCGCACGCCGTAGCCGTGCAGGTAGTAGCCCTCGGAGTAGTCGCCGCCCTTCATCATTGCCTCGCTCTTCGTGAGCAGCGCATCGCCGACGGTCACGATCTGGAACGCGACGACGTCGCGTGTGCCGGTGCCCGCCTCGCGGAAGTAGTCGCTCAGGCAGAGCAGGTCACGCGTGTCCTGGCGCGGGAAGTCGAAGCGTGCGATCTCGCGGTTCTCGTCCTCCGGGTCGTACACGACGACCGCATCACCATCCGCCGCTGCCGGGAAGTAGCCGTAGACCGCTGCCGGTCGCAGCCAGTCCGTGCTGCGCGTCTCCTCGATGTAGCGCTGCAGCCGCGGCTCGAACTCCTCGTCGACGAGCCGCTCCCACTGCTCGCCCTTCGCGTTCTTCGCGCCCCAGTGCAGCCGGAAGAGCGTGTTGCGATCGATGTAGCGGAACAGATCCTCGATCGGCAGGGCCTCGATGTGACGCGTACCGAAGAAGGGTGGATTCGGGATGTCGACGTCGCGCGACGGCCCGCTCGTCGCGCGCTGTGCGTGCATCGTCTTCGCCTTCTCCTGCAGCGCCGCGCGCTTGGCGATACCCTCGATCACGTCGCGATGCCGCGCGCGCACGAACTCCTCGCGCGTGTTCGGGTCCACCAGCTTCTCGACGGAGCCGAGCCCCTCGAACGCGTCCTTGCAGTAGAACACGCCGGGCGCATACAGCGTCTTCTGCACCGGGTCCGCGAACGCGGCCGAGCGCACGAACGACGGATTGATCGCGGCACCGCCACACAGCACCGGAATCTCGAGCCCGCGCTGATGCAGCTCCTGCACGATGAGCGGCATCTGCTTCGACGTCGAGACGAGCAGCGCCGACAGCCCGATCGCATCCGCGCCGACCTCGACCGCCTTCTCGATGATCGTGTTCGCGGGCACCTGCTTGCCGAGATCGTAGACCGTGTAGCCGTTGTTCGTGAGAATCGTGTTGACCAGGTTCTTGCCGATGTCGTGCACGTCGCCGAACACCGTCGCCAGCACGACCTTCCCCTTGGTCTGCCCCTCGACCTTCTCGAGGTACGTCTCCAGCCGCGCGACCGCCCGCTTCATCACCTCCGCAGACTGCAGCACGAACGGAAGAATGAGCTCGCCGGCGCCGAACTTGTCGCCGACTTCCTTCATGGCAGGCAGCAGGACCTGGTTCAGGACGGTCACGGCGGCTTCGTGCCGGACGGATTTCGGGCCGTCGGGGTCGTCAGGGCGAACGGACGTCGCGTGCTCATCGACGATTGCTGAGTCCGCCGCCGCCTCGAGGCCGGATTCGGCCGCTGGAGCAGGCGCACCCGCACCAACGGCGCCCACGGCCCTGCCGGCCCGTACGGCCCGCATCTGCTTCTCGATCGCCCGATCCACCCACCCCTCGATCCCATCCTTCTTCCGGTGCAGGATCTTCCAGTGGAGCGCCTCCTCCGGCTCCATGTCGGCGGTCGGGTCCGCGGCTTCCTCGGTCTCGACCCCGCGCGTCTCGAAGTAGGCGATGAAGCGCGCGAGTGCGTCCTCGCTGCGGTCGTAGATCAGGTCGTCGGCCAGGCGACGCTGCTCGTCGTCGATCTCGGCGTAGGGCGTGATGTGCGCCGGGTTGACGATCGCCATGTCGAGGCCCGCCTCGACGCAGTGGTGCAGAAACACGGAGTTGAGCACCGCACGCGCGGGCTTCGAGAGGCCGAAGCTGACGTTGGATACGCCGAGCGACGTCAGCACACCCGGCAGCTCGCGCTTGATCAGGCGGATGCCCTCGATCGTCTCGATCGCGCTCCTGCGGAACTCCGGGTCACCGGTCGCGAGCGTGAACGTCAGGTCGTCGAAGATGATCGACTCGGGTTCGATGCCGTAGTCCTTCGTCACGATGTCGACGATGCGCCGGGCGACCGCGAGCTTGCGCTCGGCCGTCTTCGCCATGCCCTCCTCGTCGATCGTGAGTGCGACGACTGCTGCGCCGTGCTCCGCGATGTGCGGACACACGGCGTCGATCTTCTTCCTGCCGTTCTCGAGGTGAATCGAGTTGACGACGGCGCGCCCGGGGTACTGCTCGAGTGCGGCCGCAACGACATCGGGCTCCGTGCTGTCGATCATGAGCGGAGCTTCGACGCCCTGCGCGAGCAGCTTGACGAGCGCGCGCATCTGGTCGGCCTCGTCCTGCCGCTCGGTCAGTGCGACGCACACGTCGAGGAGGTGCGCACCGCCTTCGACCTGCTCGCGCGCGATGTCCAGCACGCCCTCGTAGTCGTCGGCGAGGAGGAAGCGCTTGACCGCCCGCGATCCCTGCGCGTTCACCCGCTCACCCACGAGCGTCGGCGCAGGGATCTGCTGCAGGTCGAACGTGCGCATGGCGCTCGCGACCCGCGGGACCCGCTTCACGTTGCGTGGCAGCGGCGCACGCCCGTGGCAACGCTCGACGACCGCCGCGATGTGCTCGGGCGTCGTGCCGCAGCAACCGCCGACGATGTTCACACCGTACTTCGTGACGAACTCCTCGTGCGCCTCGGCGAGGCCGTCCGGGCCGAGCGGATAGATGGCGACGCCGCCGTCGTTCTGCGGGATGCCCGCGTTCGGGATCACGCTGATCGGCAGCGGGGTGTTCTCACACAGGTAGCGGACGGCCTGGCGCATGTGCTCGGGCCCCGTCGAGCAGTTGAGCCCGATCACGTCCGCGCCCATGTGCTCGATGATCGTCGTCGCGGCACCGATGTCCGTGCCCAGCAGCATCCGGCCGTTCACATCCAGCGTGACCTGCACCTGCAGCGGCACGCTCGTGCCCAGCTCACGGAAGAGCCGGCGGATGCCGACCATCTGCGCGCGCACCTCGAGGATGTCCTGCGACGTCTCGATCAGCAGGACGTCGACGCCACCCTCGATCAGACCGCGCGCCTGCTCCGCGAAAACGTCCACCAGCTCCGCGAACGTGATGTTGCCGAGCGAGGGATCCGAAGTACTGGGAAGGTAGCCCGACGGACCGATCGAGCCCGCGACGAAACGCGGTCGATCGGGCGTCGCATACATCTCGGCCGCGCGCCGCGCGACCTGTGCCGCGGCCCGATTGATCTCCAGCACGCGGTCCTGCAGCCCGTACTCGCGCAGTGTCAGCCGGTTCGAGCGGAATGTGTCCGTCTCCAGCACGTCTGCGCCGGCCTCGAGGAACGACGCGTGGATCGCTTCGATCGCGTCCGGGCGCGTGATCACGAGGTAGTCGTTGCACCCCTCGAGATCCGGACCCCCGAAGTCCGCGGCGCTCAGGCCGAGCCCCTGGATGCTCGTCCCCATCGCGCCGTCATAGATCAGGACGCGCTGCTTCAGCTCGTGCAGATACCGGTGTCCGGCCATGCGTTCTCCCGAAAAACAGAAAACCCCGCAGCCGTAACGGTGCGGGGACTGTCTCGCGCGACCTCGAATCCTGCGCGCATGCACGACTCCCGGCACTTTAGGCTTTTGTTTCGGCAGGACCGACCCTCGGCCCGCCAGGCGGTAGCAATCAGCCACAAATCCATCCGCCGATCCGGATTATAGGGTGATTACTGGCGGGGGGCAAGGTTGATGAGGCCGGCGTTGGGCGGGAGAGAGGCGGGCCCGGGGCCCGGGGCCCGGGGCCTTGGGGGCCGTTGGGGCCGGGCAGGACGGACGGGCAGCAGGAGGGAGTAGACTCGCAATCAGACCCCCGACCGCCCGGCGCCGGGCCGCCTCACAACACGTCGACCGCCGCCCCCTCCGTCAGAACGTCGACCCCTGTCGAAGTCACCAGCACATCGTCCTCGAGCCGCACCCCCAGACCCCGGAGCGCCTGCGGCGCCTGCTCGTCGTCGGCCCGGATGTACAGCCCCGGCTCGACCGTGAAGACCATGCCTGGCTCGAGAATTCTCGACGCGCCATTGACCACGTAGTCGCCGACGTCGTGGACGTCGAGGCCGAGCCAGTGGGACGTCTGGTGGGGGTAATAGCGTCGCAGCGCTGTGTCCCGCTCCTCGTCCGACAGGTCCGCGCGCAGAAGGCCGATCTCGGCCAGCCCCTGTGCGAGTGCGGCCCGGGCGGCCTCGTGCACGTCGCCGATGCGCGCGCCGGGTCGTACAGCTTCGATTGCGCGATCGTGTGCGCGGCGCACGACGTCGTGCAGTGCGCGCACTTCATCCGCGACGTGACCTGCCGCCCAGGTGCGCGAGATATCGGCGCAGTACATGTCCGCGCGCGCGCCTGCGTCGAGGAGTACGAGCTCTCCTGCCTTCATGCGGCGGTTGTTCGCCACGTAGTGAAGCACGGTGGCGTTCGGCCCGGATCCGACGATCGTGGGGAAGGCCGGGCCGTCGGCGCCCAGGGAGCGGAACGTCCCATCGAGTGCAGCTTCCACCTCCCATTCCCCTGCGCCATCGCGGATGACGTCACGGGCGCGCTCGAAAGCGGCGATGCTGATGCGCGCGGCGTTCCGGATCCGCTCGATCTCCCAGGCGTCCTTGAAGAGACGCAGCTCGTCGAGGATGCGGCCTGGCTCGACGACGGAGTGAATGCCGCTGCCGTGTCGCGCGCGGCGTCGCCTGCCCTCGGCCACGAGTCGCGCGATCGACGGCATGCCATCGATGTGTGCCGCATCGAGTCGCGCGTGCAGGATGTCAGCGCCCTGGAGCATGTCCGGCAGGCGCTCGGGCAGCTCACGCAGGGGAAACGCGCTGTCGACGCCGGTCAGCTCGCGTGCGCGCTCGGGCCCGTGCACCGGGCCGGTCCACAGCTCGCGCTCGGGGTCGCGCTCGCGCACGAACAGTGCGCACGGCCCACTCTCGATGATGTTGCCGAGTACGAGCACGGCCTCCGGCTCGACGAGGCCGGTCAGGTAGAAGAAGTCGGCGTCGGGTGCGTAGCGCAGCTCGGTATCGCGGCCCACGCGCAGCTCGGGCCCCGCGACGAGCACGAGCGCGCCACGCTCGCCCAGCGCATCGAGCACGCGGGCGCGACGCTCCGTAATGCGCGCCCGGAGGTCGTCTGCGACGTCGCTCATGACACCCATCCGTTCATCGTGTCAGCCAGTCTGCCTCCTTCTCCCATGGGCGGTCGTACCAGCGCAGGCCGGAGCGCACCGTTACGAAGTGCGGCAGGGGGTTGAGATCGACCCTGCGGGCGAGGCCGGGTGCACCGAGTCGCGCGAGTGCCCATTCCTCGAACGGGCCCATCCAGTACGCGTGGATCTGATCGAGCTGCATCACGTGCACGCACTCGTGTGCGAACGTGCGGTGTCGAACGACACTCAGCCGAGCGCCTGCTCGATTGCGGCGATAACGCGGGGCGACAGATCTCCCCAGTCTGCGTCCGGCTCGCGGGTGACAGTCAGGAAGTCGTCCGCCATGAAGACGCTCTGCACTCCGTCGAGTGCAAACACGGCGGCGGCGATGGGATCCGCTTCCGCCTGTGCGGCGTTGTAATAGGACTTCGAGTCGCGACCTTCGACGAGCCTTCGATCCGCAACGAACTTCATGGCGTTCGGATTCGGCGTCGGCTGCGGCGTTACAGGCATGATTCCCCTGATGCTGTGATGTGATGACGTATCTGCGGCGGACGCCGCCGCTACCGGCCGATACACGCGCCGCAACCGGCAGGTCCCGCCTGGCGGGAATTGGCGCTGTGCGCCCCTCGCGGTCAAATCAGGCCCCGCGGTGCCTCGCCGCCCCACTTCCGTAGCTGAACGTACGAGCCCGCGCCACTATGACCGCGCCTGTCCGCGGCGCGCCTCGCTCGGCTTGTCCGACCCGCCCTCCGCGCCCTAGCTTCCCGCGAACCCGAACCCGGAGCCGAAGCATGCACATCTACCGCGAGCCGAAGGTCACACTGCTCGCGCGACAGGAGTACCTGGGCGCGCCGCACATCCGCTGGGAGTCCGACAGCGACGTGCCCGCAGAGACGGTAGCCGAGTTCGCCGGGCGACTCTGCTACCTCAGCTTCGGCCCCGAGGCCGGCCTGGAGGGCGGCCACAAGCTCATCCAGGGACGTACATCCAACAAGGACTACCTCGACAACATCCTGAACGTCCGGCACGGGAGCGTGCTCGAGCACGGTGTCTGGACGTTCCTCTTCGAGGGGATCAGCCGCGCACTGACACACGAGCTCGTCCGGCACCGCCACTTCTCCTATTCACAGCTCTCACAGCGCTACGTGGACGAGTCCGACGTCGGCTTCGTGCTTCCGCCCGAGATCGAGGAGGGGACGGCGGCGTTTGACGTGTGGAAGCGCGCGTGTGAGGCAGCGCTGGAGCAGTACCGCGCGCTGCTGGCGGAAGTGGAGAACCTCGTACAGGACGAGCCGAAGGCGACGCTGCGACGCAAGCGGGCCCGCCAGGCCGCGCGCAGCGTGCTGCCGAACGCGACGGAGACCAAGATCGTCGTGACCGGCAACGCGCGCGCATGGCGTCATTTCATCGAGCTGCGCGCCTCCGATGCTGCGGAAGCAGAGATCCGGCGGCTGGCGATCGAGGTGCTCCAGGTGCTGCAGCAGGAGGCACCGCACATCTTCGGCGACTACCGGATCGAGAATGGCGTGGCAGTGACGGAGTACCGCTCGGTCTGATCACACAAACCGCAGCCACATGACGGACGTGAGGAACGACGAAGCGCCGCTTGACGCCGCGTCGTTCCTCACCTCGCCGTTCGCCTGACTTCGCGGAACGCATTGCTCCCGCGGAGGCGGCAAGGGGCGGCCATGCGCCGTCCTGCCTTCCGCGTCACTCGCCGGGCTGGTCCGATCCCGTCACACAATCCATGCAGAAGCGTGCCCACGGAACAAGCTCGAGCCGCTCATATGGAATCTCCCGCCCGCAGTTCTCGCAGATCCCGTAGCGCTCGGGCTCCTTGTAGATCTTGCGAAGCGCGTTGTCGATGAGTGCCATGTGCTGGCCGTCACGACTGCGCATGAGCAGGTCCGTCTCCTGCTCCATGGTGTCGGTGCCCTCGTCGGCGAGGTGGACCGGATAGAGCGTGATGTCGCCATCCTCATCCGCCTGGGCGATATCGTCATCGAGCCTGCCCGCGCGTTCCGCAACGCGCTGACGTTCCTCGACGAGTTTTTTCTCGAGTGTATTGCGCTGTTCGTCCGTCAGCGATGATCGAACCGCGCTCTGCGATTCCTCGGCCATCATGCCTCCGCCATTTGATGTTGTGCGCAGCCACCTGCGACGCCGGAGGCAAGGGGCAACAACCGTTCCGATTCGTTCGTGTGGGGCCTTACGCCTCAATCGGGCGGACGCGTTCCGGGCGGATACTCGATGGGTGTGCCGAGCACGCGCGGTCCCGGCCGCTGGGCGCGTGTGGGTTGCGGCCGCTCCGCCTGCGCAGCAGCGTCCTCCTCGGGTTCAGCCGCCGGCGCCTGCTCCGTTCCTGCATCCGGCGCCGGCTCCGCAGGAGCATCGGACGTGATCGGCGGCTGCGCCGGCGCTGCCGGTTGCCGGCGCAGGCCGGCAAAGCGGAACGGGCCGGCCAGCGTGTCGGCGTAGAGTGCGAGGAAGGCGGAGTCCGGGGGTGTCGAGTCGCCGGGGATCGGTTCGCCGGCGGGGATCGTCACGCCCTGCGACGCTACGCCGGCCGCAGGGGCGCGCCGTGCGGCTGCGAGCTGCCCCTGTTGCGCTGCGTAGAAGCGGAACGGTCCACGCGCCGTGTCAGCATAGAGCGCGAGGAACGCGGAATCCGGCGGGACCGTGTCGGCGGCGAGCACCGGCACCTCGACGCGGCGCGGGAACAGGAACTCCGGGATCGGATAGCGCGTCGTTCGTGTCGCCTCGAATGCGCCGTCGCCATCGGGATCCCAGATCTCACGCTCGACGATGCTGTCCGCGTTCATGTCCATCAAATACTTCCGCGGCGCGCCCTCGTGGTAGACGACGATGAAGCGACCGCCGTCGTTGCCCTGGTAGACCACGCTCTGCAGTCGCACCGGCTGCTGCGGATCGCCGCACGTCGCTTCCGTCATCGCCATCTGGTAGAGCGCGTCGAGTGGCGGCAGCTCGATCGCGGGCTCCTGCAGCTCGGGCGGTCCCGGCTCGCCCATCGCGGCGGGTGGGACGTTCAGGAGCGATGGATCGACGCGCACCCGCAGCAGACCGGCCTGGCGCGCCTCCGTGTCCGGCGAGAGGAACGAGTAGAAGACGTCGACCTGGCTCAGCAGTGCCGGGTCGACGGGCGGCCTCGGCTGGAACTCGGGGACGCCGTCGGTGAGAACCGCGCATGTGTAGCTCGAGAGGTTCGGCTCCAGCCAGAGCGTATCCAGCAGCAGCTCCGGCACCGCGCCGGGCTCGAGCGTCGATGCGTTGAGTCCGAGACGATAGCGACCGAGCGGAGTGCCGATCACGATCTCGTTCGGCAGCTCGCGCCCGTCACGGTCGACCAGGCGGTAGCCGAGCGGAACGCTCAGATCGAGCACGGTCGGCCGCGCAGGCGCATAGCCGACATTCTGTGCGCCGAGCACGAGCGGGAAGCGGACCTCGTCACCGACTCGACGCGGCGCGGGCGCGATCGAGTCCGTGAACGTGCCGTCCTGTTGCAGTGCAACGAGCCGCAGCTCGGGCGGCAATGGCCGGAGCGGGCCGACCCAGTACGCTGCTGCGATCAGGAGCCCGATGATCAGCAGCGGAATCGACCACAGAGGCGAGATCGCGGAGCCGATACGAGAGAAGATGTGACGCATGCCGGCGCTCGTCGCAGAAAATGGACCCGCGCGCTTGTCGCTACAGGTACTTCAGTCCGCTGCCCGTGTTGAACAGTACGATCTCGGCGTCTCGATCGACACGGCCCGCCTCGAGCAGCGCGGCGAGGCCTGCTGCCGTGGCGCCGCCCTCGGGCGCGGCGAAGACACCGGTCGTGCGGCCCATGAGATGGACGGCGTCACGCATCGAATCGTCACTCACCGCGACGGCGTCGCCGCCCGAAGCGCGGAGCGCCTCGAGGATGAGGAAGTCGCCGACCGCGCGCGGCACACGCAGGCCGCTCGCGTACGTGTGCGCATCCTCCCACGGGTCTGCCGCATCCACGCCTGCCTCGAACGCGCGGACGATCGGTGCACACCCGGCCGCCTGCACCGTGATCATGCGCGGCCGCTCGCTGCCGATCCAGCCGAGCTGCTCCATCTCGTCGAACGCCTTCCACATGCCGACCAGGCCCGTGCCGCCGCCCGTCGGATACACGATGACGTCGGGCAGCCGGCCGAGCTGCTCGAACAGCTCGTAGCCCATGGTCTTCTTTCCCTCGACGCGGTACGGCTCCTTCAGCGTGGAGAGGTCGAACCAGCCGTGCTCGGCGGCACCGTCGGCAATCACCTTCGCCGCGTCCGTGATGAGCCCGTCAACGAGTGTCAGCTCCGCGCCCAGCGCGCGCGTCTCCTCCAGGATCGGACGCGGCGTGTCGGACGGGACCGCCACGTGTGCGCGAATGCCTGCCGCAGCTGCGTACGCCGCCGTCGCCGAGCCCGCGTTGCCGGCTGAGGGAATGCCGACCTCGGTGATGCCCAGCTCCCACGCGCGCGCGATCGCCATTGCCAAGCCCCGTGCCTTGAAGCTGCCCGTCGGGTTCAGCGCTTCGTCCTTGATCAGCACCCGTCGCGCGCCCAGCTCCCGCGCAAGGCGGCCCGCATCCACCAGCGGCGTGAACCCTTCGCCGAGACTGAGCCGGTACGCGGGGTCCCGGACCGGCAGCACCTCCGCGTAGCGCCACATCGTCGGCGCGCGTCCCGCCAGGCGGTCCGGCCGGAAGCGGGACCGGAGCGCGTCCAGGTCATAGCGCGGATAGAGTGGCTTGCCACAGCATGTCGAGAGGCGCTGCGGCCGATCGACGTCATGCGACGCGCCGCATCTCGTGCACTCGAGGTGCGTGGCACCGGCCGTCGCGGGCAGTGTACTCGGACCCATAAAGGCAAATGAACAGAGGGCGCGTCGCTGCGCCAGCCCCGGATTCGAGCCCCCGAGGCCGTCGTGCCCCGGCAGGCAACGCTCGGCCCCGCCCCCGCATCCCATGTACGAACGGGTGCGGCGGCAACAAGGAAGCGCATGACCGATTCGGAATGCATAGCCCGGGCACGCGAGGGTGACGGCAGGGCAGTTCGCGAGCTGTACGCGCGCTACTCCGCGCGCGTCTACGCCGTCGTGCGCCGGCTGGCCGGTGATGACGCGCTCGCGGAGGACTACGCGCAGGAAGCGTGGGTGCGTGCGATCCGCGCGCTGCCGTCATTCCGCGGGGACAGCGCCTTCTCGACGTGGCTGCACCGGATCGCGGTGAACAGTGCGCTGCACGGGCAGCGCTGGCGGACGCGACGGACGAGTAACGAGATCCCGCTGCCCGTTGCCGCGGAAGCCTCGCGTCCGGCGGACCGGCCGGTACTTCGCATCGAGCTGGAGCGTGCGCTGCGCAGGCTGCCGCCGGGCATGAGACAGGTGCTGGTCCTGCACGACGTCGAAGGCTACACCCACGACGAGATCGCGGAAGTAATGGGGATCACGTCCGGCACATCGAAGAGCCAGCTCTTCAAGGCACGCGCGAAAATGCGCGAGATGCTGTCGACGTCGGAGCGTGATGCGAAGGAGAGAGCGCATGTCACATCTGAACGCTGAAACTCTCGCACGGCTGGTCGACGAACAGCCCGATGCGCTCGAGGCCGCACACCTCGCCGCCTGCGAGGACTGCCGGTCGCAGCTCGATGCGATCCGCGCCGATGTGCAGGCCCTGGGCGAGCTCGGAGCGATCGAGCCTCCCGCGCACGCGTGGGGCGAGCTGCATGAGCGACTCGTCGCCGAGGGCCTCGTACGCGCTGCCCCGCGCGGTCTGCCCGTATGGATGCAGCTTGCTGCCGCACTCGCGCTGTTCCTCACCGGCACCGCCGCCGGGTTCGTCTGGCGCGGCGCGACACTGCCTGCGCCGCCCGCGGTCGCCGGCGTGGATGCCGGGGATCCGGCGCAGCCTCACACCGCGATGGGGGAGCTGGATGCCGAGCCGGATGCCGCGCCGCAGCGCGCAAGCGATGATGCCGCAGTTCCCGCCGCCGGGGACGTCCGTAGTGCGGCCACGAGCGAGAACGACGACAGCAGCGTCGCGCAGCGGCCGGGCGACGCGCGCCTTGCGTCGGCGTCCGATGATGCGCGCGGCGACACCCGCGCACTCGACGCGCAGCGCGACGATCGGCCGCCGCAGAGCGCGCGTGAAGACTCGGACCGCGTGATGCCGGAGGGCGAGCCCCGCATCACCGGACGTGCGCCAGCCGATCCGCGCTTCGCCCTGGGCTCGTACAGCCCGCGCAACGCACAGGAAGCGGCGACGATGCTCCGCGACGCCGAGAGCATGTACCTCGACGCGCTCGCGCAGTACGCCCAGCTCTCGGGTGAGCTGCGCGAGATCGACGACCCGGTCGCGCGCCTGGTCGTGCTCGAGAGCATTGTCCTGACGACGCGCGAAGCGCTCGCCCGCGCGCCCGCAGACCCGATCATCAACGGCTACCACATGACCGCGGTCGCGCAGCGTGATGCAACGCTGCGGCAGCTGGCAGCGCGCTCCGGTGAGCCGTGGCACTGACGACATCGACGATGAACGCGATAGAGGACCAACGCAGTACGAGGAGCATACGGATGCGTCTACGAACCTTCCTTCTCACCCTGATGTGCGCGCTCGCGTTGCCGGCCTCGGCTGCGCAGGCGCAGGAAACGCCGGGAAGACCGCTGCGGATACTCGCGCGGCCGTCGTCCGGCTGGCTCGGCTTCGGCTACAGCGGCGGCCTGGCACGTACCCCGGTTGTCGTCGACACGGTGATTCCGGAATCGCCGGCGGCGAAGGCCGGCCTGCAGAAGTCGGACACGATCACCGCGGTCAACGGACTGCGTGCTTCCCAGCAGCTGCTCAGCAACCTCGGTCTGCAGCCGGGCGACGAGGTCGAGCTTACGATCCGTCGGGCCGGTGGCGAGCGCACGCTGGCGCTCACGGCCGCAGAGAGACCGGAGGGGATGGGACCGGCGTGGGGCTGGGGTGTTGCGGTCGACCCCGACCGCATCCTCGAGGATCTGCGCATTCGCCTGGACAGCCTCGAGCTGCCCGAGGTGCACGTGCAGACACTGCCGGACAGCAGCGGACGCATGATGCTGATCCGGCGTCGCGGCGAGCGTGTCGACACGATACGCCTCGACTTCAACGCCGACTCCGTTCGCCGGGGCGTCTTCATCATCGGCGACAGCGTGCGGGTGCTCGGCGACAGCGCGTGGGGTCACACGTTCCGCATCTTCAACGACAGCCTGCGCAGCGCGATGGACAGCGTGTTCATCCGCCTGGGCCGGCCGGGGATGCACTTCCGCTTCTTCAGTGACTCCGTGATCGTCATCGACGGCGACTCGATCCGCATCCCGGACTTCGGCGCCCTGCCCGAAGGCCGCGCGTTTGCCTTCCCGAGCATCACGCGCGTGGGATTCAATTCCGTCGCAGGCATGCAGCTCGAGGAGGTGAGCGAGCAGCTCGGGAAGTACTTCGGCGCGAGTCACGGCCTGCTGGTGCTCAACGTCGCCGAGGGGACACCGGCCGCTCGGGCAGGTCTTCAGGAGGGCGACGTCATCCTCGAGGCAAACGATGAGGAGGTGCGGACGATCCCCGACCTGCGCCGCATCCTCGCCCGTAGCGAGGACCATGTGCGATTGCAGATCCTGCGCGAGCGGCAGGAGCTGACACGCACCCTCGAGCTGGATCGCCGCAGGGACAGGCAGTAGCTGCGATGTGCGCGCGCGTGAGCGGCTGCGAGCTAGCGCAGCAGCCGCTCCGCCGCACGCAGCCCACTCCGCACCGCGCCCTCGACCGAGGGCGCCATCAGATAGTCGCCCGCCAGCGCCAGCCGCGCCGGCATCTCCACCTGCTGCAGCGCTGCGATGTGCCGCAGCGAGCCCGGGCCGAACAGCGAGTAGCCCTCGGGAAACGCGTATGTGCGTGCGCGCAGAACGCGTGACTCGATGTCCGGAAACGCCGCGACGAGGCCCGGCATCAGCTCATCCACGACCCGCTTCGGTTCCGCGTCAGCGATGCGGGCGCCCAGCTCCGGCTGCGGGTATACGACGAGCGCCTCACCGTCCGGGACGAGCGACGGCAGCTTCCGCGACTGGGCGGCCAGCGCGGCGATGCGCTCGCCGGGCTTGCTCCCACGCGGAAACGAGAGGCCGAACCACTCCCGGCTGAGCGGCGCGTCGAGCAGGAATGCAGCCGTCACCGTCGGCCGGCTGCGGACCCCCTCGAGCCAGCCTGCCAGCGCCGGTATCCCGGCGACGAGTGTGCGCGCGGATGCGGGCGGGACCGCAATGACCAGGGCGTCGTATGGCGTGTCGCCGCCGCCGACCGTCACGTGTGCCCGCGAGTCATGCACATCGATCGCGTCGACGATGGCTTCGGTGTGCACCTGCGCGCCCTGTGCGAGCAGCCACTCCGCAACGGCCTGCGGCAGCCGACCTGCACCGCCAGCGACCGCGTGCACACGCACGTTCATCCCCATGCGCGCGAGCGCGTGGTACAGTGCCGCCGTCGTAGTCTCGGGAAGACTGCCGTAATACGCGGCGAGCAACGGATACGTCAGCAGCTCGACGAAGTCGCTGCCCATCTCCCGCTCGCCCCACGCCGCCACCGACTCGTCATCGTGCGCGAGCCCGCCGCTTCCCGCCGGATCGCTCGCGTCGAGATCACGCGCCGACGTGTTCAGAAACGGCAGGTAGCGCGCGCCCAGCCGCAGCTTGAGCATCGCAGGCAGCGCACTCGACCCCACCATGCTCGGGACCGAGCCGTACGTGATTCCGTGCGCGCGCCCGCCCCGCCACAACGCGTCGCGACCGGGCGCACGCACGAGCAGCTCGTCTGCTCCGGTGACGCGCGCCAGCTCGAACAACGCCGTGTACGCGCTGCTCACGAGCTGAACACCGGGGTCGACCGTGGCACTGCCCAGCAGGTCGCTCCGCATCCGTCCGCCGACAACGTGGCGACTCTCGTAGACGCTCACACGCACACCCGCACGCGTGAGCGCGACCGCCGCCGCGAGGCCGGCCATCCCGCCACCGATGACTGCTGCCGTACGAATTCCCGTCATGCCGGAAGTGTGCAGGAGAAATCGGGCCGCGGCCAGACAGCGCGGGCACGCGCTGCGGAGTGAGGTGAGCGGAAAACAAAAGGAAGCCCGCGGATCAACCGCGGGCTCCCCTGCGTTTCGTTCGGCCGTGGTGGGCCGTCTATGCCGCCTTGTGCCCGTACGGCAGCGACGGCGTCGGACGGACCTTGCCGCCCCAGATGAACGCCGTGATTGCCGGCCGACGCTGCGGCTCCTGCCGGTCCCGGATCACGATCCCGGCCGGCACCAGCTCCGCATCGCGGGCCTCGTTCTGCGTCGTCATGCCCTCCCCCTTCACTCACCTGCGCGCTGTCGCGCTTGCTTCTCACTCCGTCTGCGCGCGTACAAGGCACGCCGCATTCCACTTCACTCCGAAGCGAAAGCGTTGGGAGAGAACGACTTTCTGGCTAGTCCGGCCGGATCGTGCGCGCCGCTGTCTCTTTTGGATGACGCGAGGGCGTGTCAGTTTGACACGCGCGCCGCCACGTGCGGTAGTCCGGGAGCTGGAGCTTGCGGAAGAGGAGGGCGTCGACGGCGTCGCGCAGGAGGATCTCGGTCAGCGGGTACTGACCGTCAGGCGCATCGAACAACTGCTGGACCGCCACGTCGGCGAGCTCCAGCAGCTCATCGCGGGTGAGCCCCGCCTTGTACTCTTCGATCTGCTCCTCGACCCATTCCATGTACTGCTGGCGAGGAGCCGTGCGGGGTGCGCTCATTGAGTCAACGCTAACGGCGCAGTGGAGCGTACACAAGAATCAGGGTGTGCACCTGCGCGTGACTTCCGCTTCGATCAGCTGCGCTGTTTCCGCTCCTATCTCGAGTGTCGCTGCGTTGCGAAGCGTCGCGCACGCTGCACTGCCGCGTCCGGTCGCACGCTCTGCGCGGGCCAGCCAGAGCATCGCCTCTGCGCGATCCGGCGCGTTCGGGTAGTCACGCACGAGCCGTTCGAGGTAGCCGCGCGCGCGTTCCGGCTCCTGCGCCGCGAGCAGCCCCTGTCCGAGACGCAGCAGTGCAACTGGCGCATAGCGCGACGTCGGGTACGTCAGCGCGAGTGCCAGGTACGCGTCCGCCGCGCTGCTGGCGTCCGTTGCGAGCTGCGCGCTCAGCAGCAGCGCACGCGCCTGCTGGTCGGTCGGAGCGCGTGGGTTCTGTTCCTGCCAGAGTGCCAGCGACCTGCGCGCGTCGGTCAGCCGGCCGCGCAGGAGCAGTGCTTCGACGCGGTCGAGGTCCTGCGCGCTCGCCGGCGACGCGAGCAGCATCGTGACCAGTACAACGACGATGCAGCGTAGCGTTCCCGTCATGCGGCAGCCCGCTGTGCGCGCTGCTGCAGCCGGAGCAGCAGCTCCTCCATGATCTGTCGTTCGTCGAGCGATGCCGACTTGAGCAGTCGGTCCGCACGCAGGAGGTCGCTCAGTGCGCGATCGAGCGCCTCGGGGTTCCAGCTGCGTGCCTGTTTCGTGAGGCGTCTGCCGAGCCAGCGCTGGTGCGGGGGCAGGATCTCGGCGAGCGCGCGCTCGCCGCCGCGTGCCGCGATTGCGAGTCGCAGGAACTGGGTTCCGAGGCCGATAACGAGGCCGACGCCCGACTCCCCCTCGTCGAGCAGCACGTGCAGCCCGCTGCGCGCCTCGGCGAACCGCCCGTCGCTTACCAGGTCGAACCAGTCCCAGCGGTTCTGCCGCGGCACACTACCGACCATCTCCGCCACGTCCGCCTTCGAGATCCGCTTCCGCTCGCCGACGTACTCGATCAGCTTGGCCAGCTCCTGGGTGAGCACGCCCAGGCTCTCGCCGACTGCGCTCGAGAGTGCGCGTGCAGCGCTCGTCTCGAGGTCGACGCCCTGCTCCTCCGCGCGCGCGATCAGCCAGCCGGGGACGTCGGCGGCCGCGAGCGGCGTGAACTCCACGGACGTCGCCTTCTTCTTCAGCTTCTCCCAGATCTGCGCCTTCGATCGCTCGGGCAGCGACGCGAGCAGCACCACGACGGTGCCCTGCGGCGGGTTGTCGACCACGTCCTCGATCACGCTGCGCAGGCGCGCCTGTGTCGCAATCGCCTGGACCTCGCGCACGACGACGACGCGCCACTCGGCCATCATCGGCGGCGTCGCCAGGATCGACGCGAGTGTCTCGGGCTCGACGTCGCCTGCACGAAGCTGGTCGTAATTGAAGTCGCGTGTGGCCGGGTCGAGGTGTGCCGCGACGATCGCGCTCGCGGTTTCCTCCTTCAGGTACTCTTCGTCGCCGAACAGGAAGAAGACGCCGCCACCCGGACCTTTCGACAGTGCGCGGGCGACGGCGTCGGCGGTTGTAAGGGCCATGCTAGTCCAGTGCTGTCAGGTGCGCGGGCAGGATCGTGACGCCGCGGCGCCGGTCGCCGACGGGTGGCATCACGATAAGCGGTGAGTACGGTCCCGGGAATGCCGACTCCATCTCCGCCGCGGGCTCGACGCCGCCGAAGGCCGCGCCCGTCGCGGGTGCCTGCCACCAGTCGGGCGCAGGCAGCGGCATGAGCGATTCGGCAACCGGCTGCGTGTACCCGCGCTCCACCTCGACGATGCGATCCGCCGGCGGCTCCGACTCTGCGCCGAGCATCGGGCCCCATGCGGCGAGCGCAAGCATCGCAGCGATCGCGAGCGAGACGACGGCACCCGAGGCGGCGCCCGTTCCGCGTGCAGCGAACACGTCGTCGCGCGCGCTCTCGATGCGAGCGTCCAGCCTGCCCATGAAGTCAGGCGAGACGGGTACCGGCGGCAGCTTTCGCAGCAGCTCGACACCACGGCGCACGACACGGTCGTAGCGCGCACATGATGCGCACACGGCCGCATGTGCAGCACACCGGTCTGCGTCCTCTGCGGCGAGTCGCTCGTCGAGATACTCCGAATGAAGCTTCAGGAACTCCTGGCAGTTCATCGCCTGCACCTGATACGGGGAACGGCAGAGCGGCCGTCCAGACACCGGGCGGGCCCCGGTTCGGCCTCTCATACTGGACGACGGAACGGGAGGTTCCCGTCGGGCACGCTCGTGTTCAGTGCCTCGATCGCCACGGGCCGTTACGCCCCGAAGCGGGGCGTCCGCGAGGCCGAGAATGGCACAACTTCTGCGCATCCGCTATCCACGGCGGCTAGAGCCACCCTCCCTCGGTGGTCCCCAAGCCACTACAGAACAGCTCGGTCGCCAGAAGGGCAGCCCCGGATCCCCGGAGAGCTGCCCTTACCTCTTTCCACCAGGTGGATTCCGCCCGCCGAAGCCTTTTGGCGCGGCCGTAGCCACGCGCGCTGCCGGAAAAAGAAACGGCGGCACCCGGTGGATGCCGCCGTTCGATGAGTGATGAGGCTGGAGCGCGTCGGCCTCACCGCTCGGTGTCAGTCGAGCATGGGCTCGATGAGCTGCGCGAAGTTGTTGCGCGCACGGTTGAGCCGGCTCTTTACCGTGCCGAGGTTGACGCCGGTGATCTCGGCAATCTCCTCGTACGTCTTGCCTTCCATCTCGCGGAGCACGAACACCATGCGGTGGTGCTCCGGCAGCTGTGCGACCGCACCCTCGATCATCTCCTTGAGATGCCGCTTCCGGTACAGATCGTCGGGGCGGTACGTGTTGTCCTCCCACTCCAGCGGGCGATGGTCGGCGTCCCAGTTCTTCTTGATCGTCTGGAACAGGACCAGCGGATTGCGCGAGCGGTTACGCAGCTCGTTCTTCGCCAGGTTGCCCGCGATCGTGTAGACCCAGGTCGAGAACTTCTTGGTCTGGTCGAACCGGTGGAGGTGGCGGTAGACCCGGATGAAGGTCTCCTGCACCAGGTCCTCGGCCCGCTCCCGGTCGCCGATCGTGCGCTGGATGAAATTCATGAGCCGCACGTGATACCGGTCCGCCAGCTCCGTGAACGCGCGGCGCTCCCCGGCCAGGAAACGCGCAACGAGCATGCTGTCGTCGGCTTCCTTGAGCGTGGGCGTCCGCGCCTCTTCGCGCTCCGCGCGTACCACTGCCAGTTCGATCATGGCGGTTCCCCTTTCGGGCTCGGGACGACCGTACCCTCCTACAGGTCCGGCAGCACGAGTGATGGGCAGAGACCGTACCCGGCCGCCGCGGCTCGTACCATAGACCTAAATGCTTGGAATTGCTGACCTTGCAGGAGGGGACGTCCCCCGAGGGCGAGCGCGGCGTGTCACCTCCCGATGACAGGTCGGTGACACGGGCGGCACCTTTTCAGGACGGGACCTTTCAGCTCATTACGAACCCGGCTGCGTACAGCAGCGTCACGATCGTCTTGGCATCCGTGATCTCGCCGTCCCTGATCTTGGCGAGGGCCTCGGACAGCGGCATGGTGACAGGCTCGATGAACTCGTCGGCGTCGAGCTTCGTGTCGGCAGCCGTCAGGTCGGTGGCCATGAAGAGGTGGATGCGCTCGTCCGTGAAGCCGGGTGTCGTGTAGATCATCGTGAGGTAGCGCAGGGTGCCGGCGGTGAGGCCGGCCTCCTCCTGCAGCTCCCGGCGCGCGCATTCCTCCCAGGGCTCGCCTTCCTGTTCGGGCCGGCCGGCGGGCACTTCGAGCATGTAGCCCCCCGCGGCATAACGGTACTGCCGGACCAGCAGGATCTGCGGATCGGGCCCCTCCGGGCCTGACAGCACGGGGAGCACGGCGGCGGCACCCGAGTGGCGGATCAGCTCGAGCTCGCCGGTCGAGCCATCCGGGAAGCGGACCGTGTCGATCGACAGGTCCACGATGCGACCGCGGTGTACAGGCTTGCGACCGAGGAGGCCGGGCGCTCTGTCGTTGCGCGTGCTGTTGTCGTCTGTCATGCCGTCCCGCCGTTCGGCTTCACCTCGTACACCGTACCGTGCTTCAGTCCTTCGATCCCTTCCCTGACCGATGCCGCGTCGCCGACGACGACGATCGCGAAGGTCTCCGGCCGCATGTGCTCGCGTGCGACGCGCCGTATGTCTTCCGCGGTGACGGCGGCAATGCGGTCGCGGTAGTTGTCGTAGTAGTCGAGCGGCAGGCCGTAGGTCACGAGCTCCGCGAGTGCACTGGCGAGCTGTCCGGTCGTCTGCATCTGCAGCGGCAGGATGCCGATCAGGTAGTCCCGCGCGTTCGTCAGCTCCTCGTCGCTCACGCCCTCCGAGCGCAGGCGCTCGCTCTCCTTCAGCACTTCCTCCACGGCGCGGACGGTGACATCCGTGCCGACGGCGGTCGATACGAGGAACGGCCCGGGCCCGCGCCGGAAGGTGTACTGGCTGCGCACGCCGTACGTGAAGCCGTGCGTTTCGCGCAGGTTCATGTTGAGCCGGCTGGTGAATGCGCCGCCGAAGATCGAGTTCATCACGATGAGCGGGAAGTAATCCGGGTGGCTGCGCGGCACGCCGATGTGACCGATGCGCAGCTCGGACTGCACGGCACCGATGCGATCCACGATGTGCACGCTCGGCCCCTCGTGCCGCGGCCTGACGATGAGATCGGGCAACGGCGCGGGCGTTCCGGTCCAGTCGCCGAAGCAGCGCTCTGCGAGTGCAGTCGCGGAATCCGCATCGATGTCGCCGACCAGGACGAGCGTGCAGCTCGACGGCGTGAAGCGATCCCGGTGGAAGGCGCGCAGGTCCGACGGCGTGATCGCGCCGACGGATTCCGTCGTGCCGATGAGCGGGCGTGCATAGGGCGCGTCGGGTGCGTAGAAGCAGCGGCCGACCACGTCGTTCGCGAGCGCGCGCGGCTCCTTCATTCGCTGGAGGATCTCAGCGAGCTGTTCCTCCCGCAGGCGCCCGACCTCACCGTCGGGGAATGCCGCATTGCGCACGACGTCCGCGAGGACGGCGAGCGCGTCGGCAAGCTGTGCGGCCGGCGGCGTGATCGATGCCTCGATCGCGTCCCAGGTGACGTCGGTGTTGAGCTGCACTCCGAGGAGCTCGAGGTCCCAGGCGAGCTGGTTGCTGTCGCGCTCGTTCGTCCCGGCATGCAGTGCACTGGCCGTGAGCTGCGCGAGGCCGCCGCGACTCGCGGGCTCCGCTGCGGCACCCGCATCGATCACGACGTGTGCACTCACGACCGGCATGCGCCCGTGGCGTGCATGCACGACACGCATGCCGTTGCGCAGTGTTGCGCTGTGTACGTCCGGGAACTCGAACGCGCGAGGCTCCCCCGGCTCAGGCGCCTGCTCGCGCCATGCGTCGCTCACGCGCCCACCTCCCGCGGCACGTAGGTCAGCACCGCGCGGTTGTCGGTGCCCAGATAGCGTGCAGCGAAATCGCGCACCAGCTGCGGCGTGACGGCGCGGATCCGGTCTACTTCCGTGTTGATGCGCTCCGGGTCGTCGAAGAGCTGCGTGTACATCGAGAGCTGATCGGCGCGCTCATCGAGGCGCTGCAGCTCGTTCAGCCGCTCGGCCGCGAGCAGGCTGACCGCGCGCTCCACGTCGGCGTCCTCGACGTCGCGCAGCCGCTCGAACTGCTCCGTGATCCCACGCTCGATCTCTGCCGCGCTGCGCCCCGGCCGCGCGGTCGCCCAGATCACGAGCATGGAAGCGCCGACCACGATCGGGAACGCATACGCGACGATGTCCTGGGCGAGCTGCTGCTCCCGCACCAGCGTGCGGTACAGCAGCGCGGCCTTGCCGTAGCCGAGGATGTAGCTCGTCACGAGAGCGGTGTAATACTCGTCCGTGCCGAACGGCGGAATGCGGTACGACGTGTAGACCCGCGGCAGCGACACATCCTGGTACACGGTCTCGCGCACCTCGCCACCCAGCGTCGGCTCGAGTGTAGTGCGCCCCGGGATCGGCGGTATGTCCGGACCGCGCGGGAGGTCACCGAAGTGCTTCGCGACCAGCTCGCGAGCCTGCGCAGGCTCGAAGTCGCCGCAGATCGTGAGCACGGCGTTGTTGGGTGCGTAGTATGTGCGGAAGAACTGCTCGACGTCCTCGAGGCTTGCCGCGTCGAGGTCCTCCATCGAGCCGATCACCGAGTGGTGATACGGATGATCGGGCGGATACATGAGTGCCTGGATGCGCTCGTCCCAGTCGCCGTACGGCTGGTTGTCGACGCGCCAGCGCCGCTCGTTCTTCACGACATCGCGCTGGTTGTCGAGCTTCTCCTGCGTCATCGCGGGAAGCAGCCAGCCGAGTCGGTCGCTCTCCAGCCAGAGACCCAGCTCGAGGTAGTGCGCGGGCAGCGTCTCGTAGTAGTTCGTGCGGTCCAGCCAGGTCGAGCCGTTCAGCGAGCCGCCGGCCTTCTCGATCAGCGCGAAGTGCCCCATCTCCGGTACGTGTTTCGAGCCCTGGAACATCATGTGCTCGAACAGGTGGGCGAACCCCGTACGACCCTCGCGCTCGTTCCGCGAGCCCACGCCGTACCAGATGTTCAGTGCCACGACCGGCGCGGCGTCCTCGCGCGAGAGGACGACGTCCAGGCCGTTGTCGAGACGGTACCGCTCGATCGGAATGCGTATCACGATGCTGTCCGGTTCGAATCAGTGTCTGTCGGCCACGGCTTCCTGACGACCGCACCGACGCCCAGCGCCTCGAGTGGCTTCGCGATCGCGCCGTGGTCGCCGGCAACGACGACGGCCGCGTGTGCGGGGTCGAAACGTCGCTGCGCAGCGTCCAGCACATCCGCCGCGCTCACCGCGCGCACGCGCTCGACGTACTCGTCGTAGTAGCGATCGCCCAGGCCGTGCAGCTCCTGCTCGCTCACGATGCGGAGGACATCGGCGGTCGTCTCCAGTCTGCGCGGCAGGCCGAGCGACAGATAGGACTTCGCCCGCTCGAGCTCGTCCTCGCTCACCCGCTCCTCGCGGATGCGCTGCATTTCGTGGAGCACGATGCCGACCGCTTCCGCCGACGCGCCGGTGAACACGGCGGAGCTTGCAACGAAGGGACCGCCGTGGCGACGGAACGCGAAGCTGGAGCCGGCACCGTACGTGAAGCCCTTCTCCTCGCGGAGACGGCTGTTCAGCCGCGATGTAAACGCACCGCCAAAGATGGTGTTGAGAACCAGCAGCGGGAAATAGTCAGGTGCGCCACGCGACGGACCGGAATGCCCGACCCGCAGCTCGGACTGCGGCGCGCCCGGCCGGTCGACCACGTGAATCGTCGTGGGAGCGGGCGGGCCCTGTGCGGGCACCTCGTCGGCAGGCACGTCGGCGTCCTGCCAGTCCGCGAGCATCGGCTCGATCGCCCGGACCACTTCGTCGGCGTCGACGTCACCGACCACGACCATGTACGCATTCCGCGGCCGCTGGCGTGCCGCACGGAAGCGTACCAGCTCGGTCCGATCCAGTGCCCTCACACTCCCGGCGGTTCCGCCGATCGGCGCGCCGAACGGGTGAGCCGCGCCGTAGACCACGCGTGCGAATTCATTCGAGGCGACGACGCGCGGCTCGTCCTGCTCCTGGAGGATCGCAGCCAGGCGCTCCTTCCGCTTGCGCTCCACCTCCTCGTCTGCGTACGCCGGGTGCAGCGCGACGTCGATCAGCAGCTCCAGCGCAGGGCCGAGGCGTGGCGTGAGCACGTGAAGCCCGACCTCCGTGTCGTCCCACGTCGCGCGTGCATGCAGTGTGGCGCCCAGCAGATCCGCCTCTTCCGCGATCTGCAGTGCGGACCGCGTTTCCGTCCCCTCGTCGAGCAGGTCCGCGGCGAGGTGTGCACGGCCGGCAAGCGCGGGTGGATCCGCGTGCGCGCCGGAGCGAGTCACGAGCGCGACGTCCACGACGGGCAGCTCCCGCTTCTCCACGACGAGCAGCGTCAGTCCGCTGGCCAGCGAGCGACGCTCGATGTGGGGAAGCGTGACGCGGGGCGGCGGGCCCGCCGGTGGAATGCGACTGCGATCGAGCACGCTCATGGGGCGCCTGCGCTTCCCGCCGCCAGGTCGCTGCGGCCGCGTGGCACCACGCTCAGCGTAACGCATGGCTTCGTGAGGATCCGGCGCGCGGCCTCACGAATGCCCTCGGCGGTGAGTGTCCGATACCGCTCCAGATCACGATCGAAGTAGCCGGCATCACGCACGAAGAACCAGTAGCTGTTGAGGCGATCCGCGCGTCCGCCGAAGCCACCGACGTTCTGCAGCTCATCGACGAACGCCGTCTCGATATGGTTGCGCGCTCGCTCGACCTCCTCGGCGCGTACTCCCTGCGTCGCAAGCGCCGCGATCGTGCTGCGCACCTCGTCCTCGAGTGGGCCGAGCTCGACACCCGGTCGCGCCGTGACGACGATGTAGAACGCGGAGCCCAGCCGGCCTGCATCCTGGAATGCGCTGACGGACTGGGCAACCTGCTTCTCGTACACGAGCGAGCGGTGCAGTCGCGATGCCTTCCCGTCGGCCAGTACCTCGCCGATCGCTTCCATCTCGGCATCGCCCGGCTCGTACGCTGCGGGGGAGTGCCACGTCATGTAGAGCCGTGGCAGCTGCACGTCATCCTCGAGCACGCGGTATACGTCGCGCGCGAGCGATACGGCCGGTGCCTCTACCGGCGGCACCGGGGGACCCGCGGGGATCTCCGCGAAGTAGCGCTCGACGAGCGCACGCGCATGCGCAGAATCAACATCACCGGCGATCGCGAGTGTCGCGTTTCCGGGCGTGTAGTAGGTGCGGAAAAACGAGAGCACGTCGTCGAGTGTCGCCGCGGCGAGATCCTCCATGGAGCCGATGGTCGGCCAGCTGTACGGATGATCGGCCGGGTACAGCTCCGCGAGGATCGTCTCGAACGCGAGGCCGTACGGTCGGTTCTCATAGCTCTGGCGACGCTCGTTCATCACGACGTCCCGCTGCCCGTCGAGCCGCTCCTGCGTCATCGCGTCCGGGAGCCAGCCCATGCGGTCCGCCTCGAGCCACAGCGCGACCTCCAGCCCGTTCGACGGTACGTCCTCCCAGTAGTTCGTGCGATCCGGGTTCGTCGAGCCGTTGTTGGTGCCGCCCAGCGACTCGAGCAGATTGTCGAACTGCCCCGGCGGTACATGCTTCGACCCCTCGAACATCAGGTGCTCGAAGAGATGCGCGAAGCCGGTGCGGCCGCGCCGCTCGTTCGCCGAGCCCACGTGATACCAGAGGTTCACCGACACGAGCGGCGTCGCGTGATGCTCGTGCAGGAAGACGCGCAGGCCGTTGTCGAGAACGAAGGTGTCGTACGGCAGTGAGATGTGCATCCCGGTGTGAAACGCTCCCTGCAGTCAGCGTCCGCCCAGCACGGCGGTCGCGGGAAAGAGAAGACTCTCGCGCAGCACGTAGTGCCAGCGTGTGCCGCGCGCCCTGTCGATCGGTGCACCCGGTGTCGGCGCGCGCCACGGCCGGATCCCGGAGCGGCGCGCGAGCACGTCGAGGCGCATCATGTGGTACGAGTCGCTGACGACGAGTGCCGTGCGCAGGTCGTTTGCGCGCATCAGCGCCGCGGCGTAGCCCATCGACTCGGCGGACGTCACGCCCCGTCGCTCGACGAGAATCACCGAATCCGGTACGCCCGCGTCGATCGCGTACCTGCGCGATACCTCGCCCTCACTCAGCGTGTCACCCTGGCCGACGCCGCCCGTGAAGATGAGGCGCGGCGCATAGCCGCGGCGGTACAGGTCGAGCGCATGGTCGAGTCGCGCCTTGAGCACGGGCGACGGCCTGCCGTTGTACTGCGCGGCCCCCATTACGAGGATCGCATCCGACTCGCGCAGCTGCGGCCACGCTCCGCCCAGCAGCACCAGCAGCAGTGCGGTGACCCACAGCACGCCGACAGCGATGAGCAGTCGGCCCAGTGCGCGCAGCGCCCGCATGTCAGAGCGGCTGCGTCAGGCGGTCGTGCAACGCGGTGGGAGCGATGTTCTCGACCAGGAACGTGTGGGCCGCCTCGGCGCCGAGCGCGAGACGATCCTCGACTTCCTCGAGCACTTCGGGGTCTACCGGCTCCTCCGCGTAGCTCGCCCGCGCGTAGGCATCCTCTGCGGCGTCGTGCCACCCCGCAGCGGCGGCCGCGAGCGCCGCCAGCACCTGCGCCTCGCCGTCCTCCGGACGCTCGGTCGATGCCTCGATCAGCAGCTCCGCTGCCGTCTCGACGTGGCCCATCTCCAGCTCCACCAGCCCCAGCAGCACCCGCGTCCAGGAGTCGTCGTGCGCGAGCGAGAGCGCTTCGCTCATCGCGTCTGCCGCCGCACGGTAATCCGCCTTGAGGGCGAGCGCGATGCCGAGCTCCGCGTGCATCACCGGATCGTCGGGCGCAAGCTCGACAGCCGCGCGCAGGTGCTCGAGCGCTTCGTCGAACAGCCCCTCCCGGGCGAGGTAGGCACCGTACTGCAGCCGCGTGTCCGGCAGGTTGGCGCCGGTGATCGCGGCATTGCGCAGTACCGTCTCCGCTTCCGGATCATCGAATGCGGCCAGCCCGGCGCCCGCGAGTGCGAGCAGCTGCGGATCGTCAGGCTGCTCGGCGATGCACCGCTTGAAGTACTCGTATGCGACCCCGTCCCGGTTCAGCTCCCGATTCGCGACGCCGAGCCAGCCGAGCAGGTATGGGTCGTCCGGCGCATCGCGCAGACCTCGCTCGAGCAGCTCGGCCATCTCCTCGAAGCGGCCCTCGTCACCCAGGCCGAGCGCGTCCTGCAGGAGGGCGTCGACGCTGCTCATGCGCCGAACTTCGCCAGACGACCTGCATGCGCGAGCATCAGCGTCATCAGGTCCTTCGCCGGGAAGATACCGAGCTCGCCGCGCGCACACGCGCGCTCACCGAATACCGCCCCGGGATCAGGGCGCACCCACTGGGACACGATCATCACGGGCACGGGGTGCCACGAGTGACTGCGCAGTTTCGACGGCGTCGAATGGTCGCCGGTGACCACGAGCACGTCCGGGGGCTGGATGTCGAGCTCGCCGATCAGCGCATCCACGGCCTCGATCGCAGCCACCTTCGCATCGAAGTCGCCATCCTCGCCGCGGGAGTCGACCGCCTTGAAGTGCACGAAGTGGTAGTCGTACCTGTCGAAGTTCGCCTTCAGACGACGGATGCTCTCCGCATCATCCCGGCTTCCCGGCTGAGTCTCCATGCCGAGCAGTCGAGCGACGCCCCGATACATCGGATACCGCGCGATCGCCTCTGCCCGGAGTCTGTAGCGCGACTCGAACGTCGGGTACGGGTGGTACGCGTCGATGCCTCTGGCGAGTAGCGCGTTCGCAGTCTTCTCGTCCGAGAGCACCTCGAACGAACGGTCGAGCACCTGCTGCAGCAGCTGTGCGGTCTCCGCGGCGTCCGGCGACAGCGGCGTCACCGGCAGCGGCGGCACGCCTTCCTCCTGCGGGTCCGTGTCGCCCAGCTCAGCCGACAGCGCACGGCCGCGGAGGACGAGCACCGCGCGGTGCTCCTTCTCCGACTCGAAGAAGATCTTCAGCCCGCCCGGCGCCTGCACACCCTCGCGCAGTTTCGCGATCAAACGACGGTTCTCGTCGTCGCTGGGGCGACCCGCCCGACGATCCGTGACGCGACCCTGCGCGTCGATCGTCGCGAAATTGAGCCGGATCGCGATGTCGCCCGGCTCGAGCGGGAAATCGACGCCGAGCGCGGACAGGACGCCGCGCCCGATGTTGTAGCGCGCCGGGTCGTATCCAAAGAGCGCGAGGTGACCCGGTCCGCTCCCCGGCGTGATGCCGTAGCCGACCGGCTGGTGCAGACCGAGCGCCGCACGCCGTGCGAGCGCGTCCAGGTTGGGTGTCGAGGCAGCTTCCAGCTCGGTCGGCCCGCCCGGCTCGAGCGGCAGCCCGCCCAGGCCGTCCAGCACCAGGAGCACGATACGACCACCCGTCGTGTCGACCAGGTCATCGGGAAACGTCACGTTCATGGCTGTCTCACATGTGGCCTCTTCAAGGGAAGGCTTGAAGGTATCCGGGCCGCAGGGGGCGGCAAGGCCCGTTCCCCGAAGCGGCAAGGCGCTGGAAACAGGGACGTTTCGTGACTAGCTTTGCAGACTACCCGTTACACACGCGCGCGCATGATGAGTGAATTCCAACCCTTCGAGCTCGAGCGCTGGCAGTCCACGTGGGAGAACAGCGTCGAGTTCAACCTTTCGGAGAGCGGCGTGCATCCGCTCACGATCGGCGAGCTGCGCGCGCTCGCGGGCGACGTCGACATCGATGACGTCATGCTTGGCTACGGACACACGAACGGGACGGAAGAGCTCCGCAGTCGCATCGCTTCCCTCTATCCCGGTGCCTCGGCCGAGAGCGTCGCGGTCGCGAACGGGAGTGCAGAGGCGAATTTCGCCGCAACATGGCGCTTCGCGCAGGACGGCGGCACGATCGCAGTCGTCGTGCCGACCTACATGCAGACACCCGGCGTGGCCCGGGCGTTCGGCGCTCGCGTCGTGCAGATCCCGCTGCGACCGGAGCTCGGGTGGCAGCCCGACGGGGACGAGGTGCGACGCCTGACTCGCGACGGCCTGCAGGCGATCGTCGTCACGAATCCCTGCAACCCGACCGGCTCGGTGCTGACCGACGAGTCCCGTCGCGCCCTCATCGAGGCCGCCGCCACTCACGACGCGTGGATCATCGCCGATGAGGTGTACGCCGGCGCCGAGCTCGACGGCCGGCAGACGGCCAGCTTCTTCGGCAGCTACCCGCGCGTCGTGGCGACCGGGTCGTTGTCCAAGGCCTACGGACTGCCGGGGCTGCGCATCGGCTGGGCCGTCTCGACGCCGGACATGATCGGCGAGCTCTGGGCACGGCGAGACTACACGACCATCGCGCCGGCCACGCCGAGCGACCGCCTCGCGACCCTCGCCCTCGAGCCGGGAGTCAGGGCGCGCCTGCTCGAGCGAACCCGCCGCCACATTCGCGACGGAATCACCGTTCTCGAGGCATGGCTCGAGGAGCAACAGCTCTTCACCTGGCAGCGGCCCGCCGCCGGCGCGATCTGCCTCGCCACCTTCACGGCACCGGTCGACACGAGCCAGCTCGCAGAGCGGCTTCGTGTCGAGCAGAGCGTCCTCGTCGTGCCGGGCGAGCAGTTCGGTGTCCCGAACGCCATCCGACTCGGCTTCGGCGCGCCGGCCGCCACTTTGCGGACCGCGCTCGGCCGTATCGCGGTTACATTGAACGACATCCGCGGCCGCATCGGCGCGGATCTGGTTATAACTGGCTGAAAATCCTGCATTCGGGCACGTGGCTTGCTCCGGTGAGGGACTGGAGCACACGAGAGTTTACCGGAGGGAATCGTGCGGTTATCGCGCAACTGGGCTGTCTTCAGTGCTGTACTGGTGCTGGGCCTGGCGGGTGCCGGCATCAACTACGGTGCGGGCACCTCACAGGCGGAAGATGACTCGCCGCTTCGGCTCGTGCTGAACGTCCCGGCGAATCGCATCTACGTCTACGAGCACGGCAAGCGCACGAGGTCGTATCGTGTGTCGGTCGGTGCGCGCAAGTATGCGACGCCGGCGGGGAACTACACGCTGACGACGGCGAACTGGAATCCGTGGTGGCATCCGCCGCAGAGCGGCTGGGCGCGGGGTGAGAAGCCCGCGGCGCCGGGGTGGGACAATCCCATGGGGCGCGTGAAGATCAACTTCACGGAGCTCTACTACATCCACGGCACGCCGGAATTCAACGAGGACGCGCTGGGTCTGCCCGTGTCGCACGGCTGCGTGCGCATGGCGAACCGTGACGCGATCGAGCTGGCGAAGCTCGTACACTCGTATGCAAACCCGGATCTGTCCGAGGACGAGATCCTGGCGCTGATCAACAACCCGAAGGACACGCGCACGATCCGGTTCGCGCGCAAGATCCCCTTCTCGGTCGTCTACGACGTGGCGATCGTGCGGGACAACTTCCTGATCATCTACCCGGACGTGTACTCGCGGCTGGGTGATGAGGATGCGCTGCGGGACCAGGTCGAGCAGCTGCTGGAGGATCACGGCATCGACCGGTCGTCCATCAACAGGGCTCACCTGCAGCGGCTCGTTCAGAAGGGCATGAAGATGCGTGTTGCGATGTCGCTCGACGAGCTGACGTCGCCGACCAACGTCGGAGCGCTGCCGGAAGAGTCCGAGCTGTGAGGATGAATGGCCCGCATCCTGATCGTCGAGGACAACCCCGACCTGCTGATGATCCTGGGTCAGCTGCTGAGCGTCGAGCACGAGGTGCTGACGGCGCGTCGGGGAGAGGACGGTATAGCGCTGGTTCGCACGGAGCGCCCCGACGTCGTGATCCTTGACGTTCAGCTTCCGTCGATGGACGGGATCGAGGCGGGCATCTGGATGAAGCGTGAGACGCAGCCGGCGCCCGTGCCGATCCTGGTCCTGACCGGGCTGGCCGGCGCGGCGGACCAGGAGGCGATCCTGGCCTCCGGCTGCTGCGACCTGTATCTGGCGAAGCCCGCGCCGCTGGCGCGGATCCGTGAGAGTGTGGACCAGCTCCTGAGCGGCGCGCGCACACTCCTATGAAAAAGACGACGATCGCGCAGCCGAGACGGCTCGGCCTGCTGCAGACGGACGGCGGTCGCGCGGCACCCCCGCGCGGCCGCTTCGCATATGCACCCGGTGACCGGATCGCCGGTGATCTCACGGTCATCGGCCACCTGGCCGTGGGCCGCTTCGGGCAGCTCTACCAGGTGTGGAGCGCGAACGAGTGGTGCGCGCTCACCTGCAAGATCGTCTCGCCCCGGCGACGCGACGACCGTGCGGCGGTCGCCGCGCTGCGTCGCGAGGCGCGTATCCTCCGCCAGGTCCGGCACCCTGCAATCGTGCGCAGCTTCGGGGGCGGCGAGCACGACGGCCTGCCGTTTCTGCTCATGGAGTACCTCAAGGGGCCGTCGCTGTTCGACGTGATCGAGAACGGCAGGGACCGGCGCCTCGAGCCGAACGACGCCGTGCGCGTTGCAGTCCACATCGGCGCCGCACTCTATCACCTGCACCGCCGCGGCTTCCTCTACCTCGACATGAAGCCCGCGAACATGCTGCTGCGCGACGGCGTGCCCGTGGTCGTCGACCTCGATGCCGTGCGTCGCATCAGCGACCAGCGACGTCCCGTGCGACGCGTCGGCACCGCGCCGTACATGGCGCCGGAGCACGTGCGTCGCGAGCCGCTCTCGCGCGCATGCGACGTCTACGGCCTCGGCGCTCTGCTCTACGAGATGCTCACCGGCCGCTGGCCCTTCGAGCATGTCTATGAGGAGGAAGCCCCCTCCGACGACGACGCGCGTCAGTACCCGCAGATCCGGGGCATTGCGCCACCACCGGTGCGCGAGTTCGCGCCCGACGTCAGCGCATCCCTCGAGCGCATCGTGATGAGGTGTCTCGCCCCGGATGCGGCGGACCGGTACGCGTCCATGCATCCGCTGCTGCTCGAGCTGGCCGAGGAGCTGGACGAGCCGGCGGCGCTCTGGCCGGCAGGCGTGACGACGGAGCGGCGGAGCACACCACGGGGGTAGACCGGCCTACCCCTGGGCGACGCCCTCGCTCTGCACCGCTGATTCGCCTGCGATCCAGCCATCCAGAAGCTCGATCACCCGGTGGCCGTACGATGCGTTCTGTTCCGAGTGCGTGACCTGAACGATCGTCGTGCCCTCGTTGTTCAGCTTGCGGAACAGCTCCATGATCTCGCGCGCCTGCGCCGAATGGAGGTTGCCGGTCGGCTCGTCGGCGAGGATGAGGCGCGGTGATGCGACGACGGCGCGCGCCACGGCCACGAGCTGCTGCTGGCCACCCGAGAGCTGGTTCGGGAAAAGGTCCTTCTTGCCGACGATCTGGAAGCGGTCCAGCACGTCGGCCACGATCGCCTGACGCTCGCTGCGCGAGACGTTCCGGTAGGACAGCGGGATCTCCAGGTTCTCGTAGACCGTCAGGTTGTCCAGCAGGTGGTACTGCTGGAACACGAAGCCGATGTTGCGCTTGTTGAGGTCCGCACGCTGACGGAGGTTCATGCGATGGACCGCCTCGTCGCCGAACCAGTACTCACCGCTCCACTCCGCATCGAGCAGCCCCAGGATCCCGAGCAGCGTCGACTTCCCCGCACCGGACGGCCCCATGATCGTCAGGAACTCGCCTTCCCGGATGTCCAGGTCGATCCGTCGCAGCACGTACATGCGACCGGCCTTCGTGTCGAAGTGCTTCTCGATTCCCCGAAGTCTGATCATCGGTGAAGGTCCCCTGCTTCGTGGTCACGTCGTTTGATGGAAGCTAGCACACGAGGGATGGTTACACGAAGCGCGGGGGACGACGGGACCGCTGCCGGTGACAGCCCCGCCTGCCACGGGGGCGGGAGCGGAACGGAGCCGGGAGGGCCTGTCAACGATACATTCAGCAGATGGCCGATACTCGTTCGGCGACAAGCTTCCCGCGGCAGACGCGAGGGTCAGGGGTCACTCGCGCAGCACGACTGGACCGGGCGCCAGTGGCCACAGCCCACCCCGGCCGCTCTGGCGGAGGAACTCCGCGTTTCCGATCTTTGACCTCTCCCCGCTACACACGAGGATGGAAGGCCAATGAAGGTCCTGCACGGCGTCCACCGCAGAGTGTCGCGAAGGCACGGCCGCGTGGTCAGGAGTGGATGTCTGTGAGCACGATCCCGCCCGCCGCGGTCGATGAAGGGCGACGCGCGCGGCTGCACGTTGCGCTCGGCGGCTTCACGCTGCTCGTGGTCGCAGGTGCCCAGGCGTTGCTCGATCCCGCGTTGCCGATCGATCTCCTCTACGTACTGCCGGTGGCGGTTATCGCCCTCGCGGGCGGTCGGCCGATGGGAGTCGCCGCGGGCGTTCTCGCGGCGGTGCTCCGCTCGGTGGTCGAGACGTGGAGCGGCGTCGCGTACGTGCATCCGGCGATGGCGCTGCTGTCGTTTCTGCTCGCCGTGCTCGTGTATGTGCTGACCGCCTGGTTTGCGGCGGAGATCACCACCGCCGCGCAGCGGGCGCGCGCGTCGGCGCTCACCGATCCGCTCACGGGCCTGGGCAACCGGCGCTACTTCGAGGATGTCGCCGAGCGCGAGCTGAATCGGTCGCGCCGCTACGGTCGGCCGCTTGCGCTCGCATTCATCAACATCGTGAACTTCCGGTCGGTCAACGAGGAGCGGGGGCATGCTGCAGGCGATGCGCTGCTGAGGCTGGTTGGCGAGGAGCTCCCGTCCGGCATCCGTCGCTCGGACATCGTAGCGCGGCTGGGCGGCGACGTGTTTGCGATCCTGCTCCCGGAGACGCCCGCGGAGGGAGCGGAAGTCGCGCTGGGCAAGCTGCGTGAGCGGTTGCTCGTGCTCGCGCGTGATGGCGGCTACGACGTGGGCTTCAGTGTTGGCGTTGCAGTGTCGGAGACGGGCGCGACGACGCGGAAGGCACTGCTGAGTGCTGCGGACGCGACGATGTATGCGGCGAAGCGTACCGGCCGGGGCCTGGTGGTCGGTGACGCGAGCCTGCCCGCGGCAGGCAGGGAGGTGGGGGCGGAACCCGACTGATTCGCCCCCGCAGTCTCCCGCGCCGCCCTACCGCGTTGGTCGTCCGGCGTCCTCCATCACGATTCCCGCTTCGCTCGGCCGCTGACACACATCTTCAACGATCGTCACACCAGCAGCTCTCGGGCGAGAATCGCGTGTTTCCTGCACGCGCCCCAATGATAGTCGCCGATCGCGCCGGTGCCCCGGATGACGCGATGGCAGGGCACGACGTACGCGATCGGATTGCGACCGACCGCGGCTCCGACGGCGCGATTGGCCGTGGGCGCGCCAATCGCCTGAGCGATTTCTGCGTACGTAGTCAGCCGGCCGGGCGGCACGCTCAACAGGGCGTGCCATACCTTGAGCTGAAAGTTCGTGCCGCGCAGGTGGAGCGGGAGCGGCGGCCGATCACCGTCGGTCGCGAACACGGCGCCGGCAAGCTGCGCCGTCGCATCCTGGTCGCGCTTCAGCGAGGCGGCGGGCCAGCGCGCACGGACGTCTGCGAGCGCTTCGTCGTGGTCCTCGCCGATGAAGGCGAGGTGGCAGAGGCCGCGCGGGCTCGCAGCGAAGAGGGCGTCGCCGTAGGGCGTTGGATGAATGCCCCAGCGCAGCTCCAGGCCCTCTCCGGCACGCTGTACCTCACCGGGCGAAACCGCCTCGACCGCGATCATGAGATCGTGGAGGCGACTGCCTCCGGACAGCCCGAGGTCGTATGCGGTCGCGAGCACCGGCCGGTTCTCGCTCAGCAGCCGGAACGCGTCCCGCGCGTTCAGGAACTGCAGGAACCTCTTCGGCGACACGCCTGCCCATCGCTGGAAGAGCCGCTGCGCGTGTGACGGGCTGAGCCCGATCGCGCGTGCGACGTCGTCGAGCGAGGGTTGACGCCGCTGGTTCTCGACCAGGTACGCGATGGCGCGCTCGATGCGCGCGTACTCCGCGCTCTGCTCCAGTACATCTGCTTCCGTCATCGACCCGTCCTCCGCAGGGGTCCGCACGTCTCTGCGCGTCCACGATCGTGGGTTACCCCGCGCGGCTCAACCCGATTCCTGCGATCCGTGCCACTGCGTGGGTGGCGGCGGCTGGGACAGGCCGACGATCTCGAGCAGTGTCAGCGCATTCGTCGACGTGGCGAGGCCTGGGCGCAGGATATAGTCGAAGCTCATCTCCGGTCCGTGCGGTCCCCGCTCGACGTGCTCGGTGAAGTGCACGAGCGTCGCACGCCACTGCAGCGCCGGCTCGTTCGCAAGCTCGAGATCGTGTGTCGTGACGACGCCGATCGCGCCGTAGCGCAGCAGGTGCTCGATGATCGTGCGCGCGGCCACGCGGCGCTCGGCGCTGTTCGTGCCATGCAGCATCTCATCGAGGAGGTAGAGGAGCCGGCGCTCGCGGCGTGTGCGGGCTGCATCGACGATCTCGCGCATCCGCTGCAGCTCGGCGAAGAAGAGGGAGACGCCCTCCGTCAACGAATCGCGGATGCGTACGCTGCTCCACGGCTCGAGCGGCGGCATCGAAAGCGATGCGGCACACACCGGTGCTCCCGCCTGTGCGAGCATGACGTTCGTGCCGATCGCGCGCAGCAGCGTGCTCTTCCCGGACATGTTCGAGCCGGTCACGAGCAGCAGTGTCCCTGGCGGTCCGACTTCCACGTCGTTGCAGATGCGGATACCGTCGCGCAGCATCGGATGACCGAGTGCGCGCGCCTGCAGCCGGTCGAGTGAGTCATCGATTACGGCGAATGTCCATGCGGGCTGGTCGTGCGCGAGCGTTGCGAGCGACGCGATCGCTTCGATCTCGGCTGCGGCTTTCAGCCACGTGCGCACCTGCCTGCCGCAGCGCGCCTGCCAGGCTTCCAGGCGGTCCAGGACGTGGTAGTCCCATAGCGTCAGCATCTGCACGATACCGTGCAGGTTGCCGTTGTAGCGCAGCTCGGAGAGCCGCATCAGTCGCTCGAGCCGCTGCAGCTCTTCATGCGAGGGGACACCGTTCGCGTGCAGCTGGGCTCGGAGCGCCCGCAGGCGCGTGGAATCGGCCGGGACGCGCGCCGCATGCGCGAGCAGCGCGGGATACTGCGCGAGCACACCCTGTCGTGCGAACGCGCGCTCGAAGACCGCATGCACGTGACGGCCGGCAGCGCTGAACGAAAGCGCCGCAGCGACCATGACCGGCAGCAGCCACCACACCGAGCCGACCATCCCGGTGAGCTGTGCGACGATCAGCGCGATGGTCACCGGCGGCAGCAGCCGCGCAGTCCAGCGCAACACCGGACGCGTAGCGAGCCACGGCTCCGATTCCGCCCACGCGGCGAACGACTCGATCTCCTCCGCACTCACGTCCGTTGCGCGGAGCGCGTGCGCGGCCAGCGCGTCACGCCAGTCGTTCTCGCCGGCGAGTGCGCGTACTGCTTCCTGCCGCTCGGGAATCTCACCCGGTGGATCCGGCTCGATCAGCCAGCGCCCGACGAGGTCGCGGCCGCCCGGGGTCGCGAGCGGTCCGAGCAGCTGCGTCAGCGCGGGCGTGCCGAAGACGTCCAGGTCCTCCGCGGCTCGTGCCGCGGCCGGTCCGGGGGGAGCCGGCAGGACGGGCAGCTCCGCCCAGCGTCGCTCGAGGCGCATCAGCCCGAGGTGATTCGCCCGGGCAAGCCGCTCCTGCCATTCGCCCAGACGACGTTCGCGCCGGTGCAGTGCAACGAGTGCGATGAATACAGCGAACGCGATGGCCGCTGTGATCCAGAGGGACGCGCTGTCGCGCTCCATGCCGAGCACGGCAAGGACGAATGCAACGCCGAACGTCGCGACGCGCGCTCGGGAAAGGCGCTCGGCGCGCCGTGCATGGGCGGCTGCCGCTGCCTTGAAGGTTCGCTGTCGCGCGGCGTACGTGTCGAACGCGTCCATTCCTGCCGTTTTCGCTGGTTGTGGCGACCTGTGCGATCGCCGCGGAATCCGCCCCCTGCCTGGATGACCCGGGCGATTCCTGCGGGTACCGAAACTGCATCCTGATGAAGCATTCGTCACGCCCGCCGAGCTGGCACGCGGACAATGCTGTCGTTTACTGGAGCCCCCTACGGTGCGCTAAGGATAACCTCTACGCAGGAGGGGCACTTTGCCCGGCAGCGCCGACGCTCCGGCGGTGCGAAACTCATATCAGAACGTCACATGCCGGCACGGTATGTGACGTGCCGATCGCACGCGGCGGCCTGCGACCGCGCCGACGCGTGCGAGGCTCCGACCACCCGGTCGGAGCGGATCCATACGGAAGGAGGGGTGAATGTTGACCCTCGAACAGCTCGGGGAAATTCAGCAGACACTCGCGGGCGGCAGGGTGCTGACCGCGTATATCGCAGCCGATGAGAGCGATCCGTCCGATCGCTCGAGCTGGCGGCGCCGTCTCAATGCAGGACTCGAGAACATCGAGCAGGGCCTGGAGGGTGACGAGCGCAAGGCGTTCGCTGCAGCTCGCAAGCTGCTGGAGGCGGAGCTCGAGCCGCATCGCGGGTTCCTCCCCGGCAAGGGCTGGGTCGCCTTCGTGACACCGGAGCGCGTTGCGCTCTGCACCGAGGTCCCCGCGCCGATGCCGGACCTCGTCCGCTGGCGCGACGGCGCAGTGCTCGGTCCGCTGATGCGGGCGCTCAAGCAGAAGCGGCCGGTGCTCACCGTGCTGATCGACAGCAGGCGCGCGCGCGTGCTTCGGTACGTCGAAGGCGAGCTGACGGAGGAGACGTCGTATCGTGCGGACACGTACATCGACGATCTCACCGACATCAACAGCTCGAAGCGCGGCGGCACACGGAGCGGCATGCGCGGCGAGACCGCGTCCGATGCGGCCGAGCGGATCCACCGCGAGGAGACGGAGCGCCTCGTCCGGACGGTCGCGGAGGCGCTGCGCCCGCAGATCAACAACGACACGCTCCTGCTGATCGGTGGGACGCCGGCGGCGGAGACGGCGCTGCGCAAGGCACTCGAGCCTCTCGCAGGGGACCGCATGACGCTCGATACCTCGCTTCACGTCAACATGACGCCCGCACAGCTGCAGCCTGTCGTCGAGCGCACGGCCTCCGAGCTGTCCCGGCAGCGCCAGCTCGCCCGCGTGCGTTACGTTGTCGAGAATGCCGGCGGCAATGGCCGCGGCATGCTCCACGCCCATGCGATCGAGCGCGCCTGCCGCAATGGGCAGGTGGACACCCTCTACATCAGCACGAACTACCTCCGCGCGAAGGAAGACCAGGCGGAGGACCTGATCTCGCTCGCGCTTACACGCGGCGCGAGGGTGGAGCTCGTCGGCGAGGAAGCAGCGGACCTGCTCGACCACGAGGGCGGCGGCGTCGGTGCACGCCTCCGGTTCGTACCTTCTCCCGCGGTTGAGACGGCCGCTTCGTAGCCCCTCCCCTCTGGCGCTCCCGGTACTCGTACCGGGGGCGCCCGCCTTGCGTCACCTCACGGCACCAGTACCGTAACGCGCACGTCACGACGCGGGAATCTGCGTTGCTCCCCTGCCCGGCGTCCGGTACATATCGGCAACGGCGAAGGCGTTAACACCCAGGGGAGGCACATGTCACCTCGCGCGCTCCGGCTGGCACTGCTCTTCACGCTCTGCTCCACACCACTCACCGCGCAGGAGTCCGTTCCCGCGCAGGTCGACGTGGGCGGAGTCGAGCTCACGTTCGGCGGCCGGCTCCAGACGCAGCTCAACACGACGTCGATCGATGACGTCGAAGGCTCCGAGCTGATCATCCGACGCGCGCGCCTCGAGCTCGAGGCGAAGATCAACGACCTGATTACGCTCGTGATCGAGCCCGACTTCGCGGGAGACGAGGTCGAGCTCAAGGACACATGGATCCAGCTCGACTTCGATCCCGCCCTGCAGCTGCTTGCAGGCAGGTCAAAGCGACCGTTCAGTCGCGTGGAGCTGACGTCGTCGAAGCGCATCCTGCCCGTCGAGCGTGGCCTGCGGATCCGCGGCCTCGACGCATTCGACGAGTACGCGCTCGTCAACGGGCTGGAGTACAGCGACCGCGAGATCGGCGTGCTGGTGACGGGCGCGCCCGAGGGCGCACCACTCGGGCTCGGCTACGCGGTCGGTGTCTATCGCGGGCCACTGCACGGCGAGGTCGGTGAAGCGACGTACCAGTATGTGGCCCGCGCCACGATCCAGCCGGTCGAGCCACTGTCCTTCGGCGCTTCGTGGAGCAGCCGTGATTTCGCCGTGACCGCCGGGGAAGAGCTGGAGCGCGGACATGCATACTCGATCGACGTCGAGTACGGCGCGTTCGCGCCCGGACTGCATCTCATCGCGGAAGCATCCTTCGGTGACGTCGACCCGTTCACCACCACATCGTTCCGCGGCGCCCACGGATGGCTGGCCTGGCGTTCGGACTCGCCCGGTCGGACCGTCAGCGCGATCGAGCCGATCGTGCGCGTGAGCTGGGCCGACATCGACGGCGAATCGGCCACACCCGGTGGCCTGCTTCTCACGCCCGGCATCAACGTCTATTTCGGCCCGCTCAACCGGTTGATGATCAACTACGACGTCTGGCGCGGCGCGGATGACTCGATCGACGCCGAAAGCCTCAAGATAATGCTGCAGGCGGCGTTCTGATCGGCTGCGCGGTCGCGCTCTCGAATGCGCTCACGCGCATCGCGTCGGCGACCGGCTGTACCACGGCATGCTCGGGCGGCAAGCCGTGCCGCAGCATGCTCGCGCTCACGCACGCAGTGTATCGAGGAAGCCGGCGAGCGTCGTGAGATTCGAACGCAGCAGCTCCACGCTGCGTGCATTCTTCGCCATCCCGAACGATCCTTCGATCGCCGCTACGAGCAGGCGAGCGACGGCACGCGCGTCCACATCCTCGCGCACGCTGCCGATGCGCTGACCGCGCTCGAGCGTCGCGGTAAACGCATCGGTCCACGCGTCGAGCGTAGCGGCCAGTCGCACGCGGAACCCCTCGTCGAGCGGTGACATCTCCTGGGTCAGGTTGTTGAGGGGGCAGCCCAGCTCGATCCCGCCCGCCTCGAAATCGTCCGCACGATGGCGCAGCACGGCCTGCAGAGCATCGATGGGGTCCGCGTCCTCGTCTCGCAGGCCGTCGATGTACGCCTCGAGAAGGGGGACGCGGATGACCTCCTCGACGACCGCGTAGCCGAGCGATGTCTTGTCCGGAAAGTGATGGTACATCGCGCCCTTCGTTACGCCCGCGCGCTCCAGGATCGCATCCACACGCGCAGCCTGGAACCCGTTCAGGTGAAACTCCTGGAACGCCGCCTCGAGCAGGCGTCGACGCGTCTCCTCCGGCGCGCGGGTACGACCTTCCTTCACCTCAGGTCTCCTTCCGTATCGCAATCAGCGGGTCCACCCGAGCTGCACGCAGCGCGGGCACCCCCGTGGCGATCAGCCCGACCGCGATCATCACGAGGGTCACGAGTGCGAGTGTCCATGGATCGCTCGGCGCGACACCGAACAGCATGCCGTCCAGCAGCCGCGCCACGACCAGCGAGCCGAGCAGCCCGAGCGCGGTGCCCATCGCAAGCAGCAGCGCGCCGTCGCCGAGCACCATCCCGAGTACGCGGGCAGGGGCAGCACCCAGGCTCATGCGGATGCCGATCTCGGCGGTGCGCTGACTGATGAAGAAGGACATCGCACCGGCCAGCCCCACGGACGCGATCACCAGCGCGAGCATCCCCAGCGCTCCGACCAGGAACGTGTTCAGCCGCTCCGCGGCGACCGTCTCTTCGCGGATCTGCTCCAGGGTCGCGACCCGCAGCACCGGCTGATCCGGCGCCAGCTCGTTCGCAATTTGCTGCACCCGCGGTGCGAGTGCATGCGCGCCGTTCGCGCGGATTACGAACGCGCCGGGGAAATAGCCGAGGTCGTTCTGTGTAAGCGGCTGATACATGACCAGCGGAGGCTCGGCGCCGGGGCCGTCATCGCGGGTGTTGCTGACGACGCCGACCACCGTCTTCCACCGTTCGGTCATGCCGATCGCAGGCAGTACCTCGCCGGTCCACGAAACGTAGCGACCAAGCGGATCCTCATCGCCGAACAACCGCTTCGCAAGCGCTTCGTTGAGGATCGCCACGGGAGCGGTGTCCGTCTGGTCCGTGTCGTCGAACGCGCGGCCGCGCAGCAGCCGGACGCCTGCGGCGTCGAAGAACTCCGGCGTCGCCGTTCGGTACTCCGCCATCGGGATCGGCACGCCCGGCTCGGGTGGCCTGCCTTCCGCCATGATCTCCAGCATCACGAAGTTCCGGCGGAGCGGCACGCTCAGCCCTACACCCACTGCCTGCACGCCCGGCAGCGCTTCGATGCGCCGCTGGATCTCGTGCTGCAGTGCGACGATCTCCGCCGCGCTCTGCCCTTCGTGGTCCGCGGGCACCTCGAACGTGAGCGTGTTCTCCATCCGGACGCCCAGGTCCACCGCGTTGAGCTTCAGCAGCGTGCGTGCAAGCAGGCCCGCAGCCGTCAGCACCGTCACGCTCGCCGCGACCTGCGCGACGATCAGCCCGCGCTGCAACCGCTGCCTGCTCCCTGTCGTGCGGGAACCCGAGCGCGTCAGCGTCGCACCGGCCGACTCCCGGAAGTGAAGCCCCGGTGTGAATGCGAACACCACCGCGGCAGCGACGGCGACGAGCACCGTGAACAGCAGCACACCGCCGTCGAGCCGGATCTCTGATGCCCGCGCAGTGAACCGCCCCGCGAAGCCGACGAGCAGGTCCAGCCCGAGCCACGCGAGCGCGACCCCGAATGCCGCACCCACCAGCGCCAGCACACCCGTCTCCGCCAGCAGAATCCGACGCATTGCCCAGCGGTTCGCGCCCATCGCCCAGCGCACCGCAAACTCACGGTCCCGCTGCATGTTTCTCGTCAGAACGAGATTCGCAACGTTCGCACACGTCGTGAGCAGCACGAGGCCCGCTGCAGCCATGAGGAGCCACAACGTGAAGCGCGCCTGTGACGTGAGCGCCTCACGCAACGGTGTGATCGTCACGCCGTATCCGGCTGCGGCGTCGTAGTTCTCCGGGTGGTCCGCGTACATGCGTGCGGCCACACGATCCACCTCGCGCTGCGCAACCGGGACGGGACGGGTATCGCAGGGCTTGTGACGGTTATTGGTCCGGATCGGGCGCTTCCGGGGCGATCACGCCTCGCGCCGCGACCCAGCCGGCGCCTCCTGCCAGGCCTCCATCAGCAGCTCGTACGACCGCGCGCGCGTGGCGTGGGCGTGAACCATGGTCGTGATCATCAGCTCGTTCGCGCCGGTCTCCTCGACGAGCGCCTCGAGCTCCGGCACGACGGTGGCCGGAGAGCCGACGATGTGGCGCGTGCGGTTCTCACGTACGAATGCACGCTCGACGTCGTCGTACTCGTACATCGCGGCCTCTTCCGGCGTGGGGATCGGGCCGAACTGCTGGCGACGGAAGCGGAGCCAGCTGAGGTCGAGTGCGCCTGCCTCGAACTCCGCTTCGTCGTCTGTCGGTGCGCAGACGACCGACACGGCGAGGATGGCGTGCGGCTCCGGGAACTGCTCGGAGGGCTGGAACCCCTCCCGGTACGCCCGGAGCGGGGGCGCCGGCGGTGCGGGACTGAAGTGGCGTGCGAATGCATAGCCCATCCCGAGCGACCCCGCGAAGCGCGCGCTGGCACCACTGGAGCCGAGAATCCAGATCGGCGGGAGCGGCACGTCCGAGGGCACCGCGCGGACGCCATGGAACGGATGGTCCGCGGGCGCGTCGCCGCGCGAGAGCATGAGCAGCTCCTGCAGCTGTGCGGGGAACTGCTCTGCATCGAAGGGTCGCATTGCCGCCATTGCGGCGCGATCGGAGCCGGGTGCCCGCCCGATGCCGAGGTCGATGCGGTCGGGATGCAGTGCTTCGAGCGTGTGGAATGCCTCGGCGATCCGGAGCGGTGCATGGTTGGGGAGCATGATGCCGCCTGAGCCCACGCGTATGGTGCTCGTGCGTGCTGCGACGTGTGCGATCAGGATCTCGGGCGCGGAACTGGCAATGCTCGGCATGCTGTGGTGCTCGGCGAACCAGTGGCGCACGTAGCCCAGCCGTTCGACTCGCCGGGCGAGGTCGACGGAGTTGGCGAGCGTCTGGGTCGAGGAGAATCCGGCGCCGATGTGGGCGAGGTCCAGTACGGACAGAGGAACCCGTGTCATTCAATCCTTCCATGAAGCGCGACGATCAGGAACGTACCCCGTACAGCACGGGGGATCCACCGGCAACCCGTTGCGTCGGACCGGCTGATCGGCGAGCGTCACCGGCATGTCATCGAACTCGATAGTGGTACCCGGCGCGCCGCTCCCGCGCCGGCAGGTTCTCATCATCTTCAGCGGGCTTCTGCTCGCGATGCTGCTGGCGGCGCTCGACTCCACGATCGTCGCGACGGCGCTGCCCACGATCGTCGGCGAGCTGGGCGGCCTCGACCGGCTCGGCTGGGTGGTCACCGCGTACCTGCTCGCGCAGACCGTCGTGACGCCGCTCTACGGCAAGCTGGGCGATCTCTACGGCCGCAAGATCGTGCTGCAGTCGGCGGTCGTTCTGTTCCTGCTCGGCTCCGTGCTGTGCGGCATGTCGACGAGCATGATGCAGCTGATCCTCTTCCGCGCGATCCAGGGGCTGGGCGGCGGCGGACTGATGGTGACGTCGCAGGCGGTGGTCGGCGACATCGTGCCGCCGCGCGAGCGCGGGCGCTATCAGGGCATTTTCGGCGCGGTCTTCGGCCTGTCGAGCATCGCGGGTCCGCTGCTCGGCGGCTACTTCACGACGCACCTGTCCTGGCGCTGGATCTTCTACATCAATCTGCCGCTCGGCCTCGTGGCACTGGTCGTGATCGCGCTCGTGCTCCCGCGCCGCACCGTGCGCGTGCAGCGTGCGATCGACTACCTCGGTGCGGGCCTGCTCGCGCTCGCCCTGAGCGCACTCGTGCTCTTCACCGACCTCGGCGGCATCACGCTGCCCTGGACGTCGCCGCCGATGCTGGCACTGATCACGAGCAGCTTCCTGCTCATCGTCGCATTCGTGTACGTGGAGACACGCGCACCGGAGCCGGTCCTGCCGCTTCGCCTGTTCCGTGATCGGACATTCGCGCTCACCTCCGGCATCGGGCTCATCATCGGGTTCGCGATGTTCGGCTCCGTGACCTACATCCCGCTGTTCCTGCAGGTCGTGAACGGTGCGACGCCGACGGGGTCCGGACTGCAGATGCTTCCGATGATGGGAGGCATGCTGCTGACCTCGATCACGTCGGGGCAGGCCATCAGCCGCCGTGGCCGCTATCGCATGTTCCCGATCGTGGGCACCTTCGTTACAGCGACCGGGCTGTTTCTGCTCTCGCGGATGCACGCGGAAACGACGATCTTCACCGCGTCGCTCTACATGGCCGTGCTCGGCTGCGGCATGGGCCTGGTCATGCAGGTCCTCGTGATTGCGGTGCAGAACACGGTGCCGTACGCAGACCTCGGAGTTGCAACGTCGGGTGCGACGCTCTTCCGCCTGATCGGCGGCTCGCTCGGCACAGCCGTGTTCGGTGCGATCTTCGCCACTGAGCTCGCAACGCACCTGCAGAGCATGGGCAGCGCGCTTCCCGCCGGCACCGCGATCTCGCCGCAGGCGATCGGCGAGCTTGCCCCGGCCGATCGCGCGATCTACATCAGCTCGTTCACGGCATCGCTGAGCACCGTGTTCGAGTTCGCAACGGGCGTTGCCCTGGTCGGCTTCCTGCTCACCTGGTTCGTGCCGGAGAAGCGGCTGCGCGAGACGGTCGGTGCACTGGCAGAAGACATCGGACAGCGGGCCGGCGAGCTCTTCCCCATGCCCGTGGATGCGCGCTCCGTGCGTAAGCTCGAGCAGTCGCTCTCGCTCATCGCCAGGCGTGACACGCGCCGTGAGTACATCCGGCAGGTGGTGAGACGCGCCGGCATCGATCTCTCGCCGCGCGCGGCGTGGCTGCTCGTACAGCTCGACGAGCATCCCGAGCTGCGTGTCATGGACCATGCGAGGGGCGACGCGGAACGCGAGCAGCTGGTGCGCTCGGCGTTCGACGAGCTGGTCGAGCGCGGGCTGCTCGAGCCGGGCGCGTCACTCGAGGCGCACGCGATCCCGAACGATGCAGGCTGCGCAATCCTCGACCGGCTCATCGAAGCCCGACGCGAGCACCTGCAGCAGACGATCGAAGACTGGGACCCCGCACGCCGCGCCGACGTCGCGGCTGCGATCGCACGGCTCTCGCGCGACATGGTGCCGTCACGGGCCGCACGCGCCTGAACGTCACGGGAGATCACATGGCCGACCCGAGGCAGAGCCAGCCACAGATGCCGGAGCAGAAGCCCGACGCGCAGGGGCAGGAACAGCCCGCCGGAGGCTTCGGCCGCCGCACGTGGCTGATCTTCGTGCTGATCCTGCTGTTCAACTGGCTCCTCATGCGGACGCTCTTCCCGTCCGTGGAGACCGTGACGGTGCCGTACACGCTGTTCCGCGCGCAGGTCGACAGCGGAAACGTCGAGACCGTCTTCAGTCGTGGCGACCGCATCACGGGGCGCTTCCGGACGGCCGTGCCATTTCCGGCCGAGCCGGACACAGCCCGCAACATCCAGCCGCAGAGCGTCACGGACTTCGAGACGACACTGCCCACGTTCCTCGATCCCGGCCTCGAGGCGCTGCTCATCGCCCACGACGTCGAGATCAGCGCGGAGCCGATCGGCGAGGAAAACACGTGGCTGACACTGCTCTTCAGCTTCGCGCCCGCCCTTCTGCTGATCGGTCTGTACGTCTGGTTCTTCCGGCGCGCCGCAAGGCAGGGTGGGATCGGTGGCAGCGTGATGGGCCTGGGCAGGAGCACCGCGCGCCGGTTCGACACGGAGCGCGATACGAAGGTCACGTTCGACGATGTCGCCGGCATCGATGAAGCAGAGAACGAGCTGGTTGAGATCGTCGACTTCCTGAAGGACCCGCAGAAGTACACGCGGCTGGGTGGCACGGCGCCGAAGGGGGTGCTCCTCATCGGTCCGCCCGGCACCGGCAAGACCCTGCTCGCACGGGCTGTGGCGGGCGAGGCAGGTGTGCCGTTCTTTTCGATGAGCGCGTCCGAGTTCGTGGAGATGATCGTCGGTGTCGGCGCCGCACGTGTCAGGGACCTGTTCAAGCAGGCGCGCGAGCATGCGCCCGCCATCATCTTCATCGACGAGCTCGACGCGATCGGCCGCGCGCGCGGCCAGATCGCGATCGGCGGCTCGAGCGAGCAGGAACAGACACTGAACCAGCTGCTCAGCGAGATGGACGGCTTCTCGAGCCGCGAGGGCATCATCGTGCTCGCAGCGACGAACCAGCCGGACGTGCTCGACAAGGCGCTGCTGCGCGCCGGTCGCTTCGACCGCCGCGTCATCGTGAACCCGCCCGACCTCGTAGGGCGAAAGGCGATCCTCGAGGTGCACACACGCGACGTGCCGCTGGGCGACGACGTCGATCTCCTCGAGATCGCGAGCGCGACCCCCGGTCTCGTCGGCGCCGACCTCCGCAACCTCGTCAACGAGGCAGCACTCCTCGCCGCGCGCCGCGATCAGGACTTCGTCTACAAGAAGGACTTCCTGGACGCACTCGAGAAGATCATCCTCGGGCCCGAGCGCGCACTGTTGCTCAGCCGCAAGGACCGCGAGCGGATTGCCTACCACGAGGGCGGTCACGCAATCCTCGGACTGGTGGTCGAGGGCGCAGACCCCGTGCGGCGCGTCTCCATCGTTCCACGTGGGCAGGCACTGGGCGTGACGTACCAGCGGCCCGACGAGGATCGCTACAACTACCCGGAAGGGTACCTGCGCGCGCGCATCATCGGTGCGCTCGGTGGGCGGGCCGCCGAGGAAATCGTGTATGGCACGCGGACGACAGGCGCCGAGAACGACATCGAGCAGGTCACCGCACTCGCGCGAAACATGGTCACGCGCTGGGGCATGAGCGACGCGCTCGGCATGGTACAGCTCGCACCGCGCGAGAACCGCTACCTCGGCGTCACCGCGTTCGACGGCAGGCAGCACAGCGAGGCGACGCACGAGAAGATCGACGAGGAGGTGCGTCGCATCATCCAGGAGTGCTACGACGAGGCGATCCGCCTCCTCAGGGCACACCGCAAGGAGCTGGACGCTCTCGCTGCGGCGCTGCTCGAGCACGAAACGCTGGATGAGCACCAGATCCGGGAGGTGACGGGGCTGGGCGCCAGGCCGGCAGCGCGCTCCGACGCATGACACGGCCACGCATCGGTCTGGCGCTCGGCGGTGGCGGCGCGCGTGGCTGGGCTCATATCGGTGTGCTCAACGCACTCGAGGAGCTCGAGCTTCGGCCCGACATCATCTGCGGCACGTCGATCGGCGCACTCGTCGGCGGCATCTACGCCGCAGGCAAGCTCCCGGAGTTCGAGGCGTGGGTCACCGCGCTCAGCCGCCGCGACGTCCTGGCACTCGTCGACTTCACCATCGGAGGCGGCGGCGTCATCGGGCTCCGGCGGCTGATGCGGCTGTACCGCGAACACATCGGCGATCCGCAGATCGAGGAGCTTCCCATCAGCTACGCCGCCGTCGCCACCGACCTCGACTCGTGGGCGGAGGTCTGGCTGCGAAGCGGACCACTGCTGTCGGCGATCCGCGCCTCCATCGCACTGCCCGGAATCTTCACGCCCGTGCACCGCGATGGCCGCTGGCTCGTGGACGGCGGTGTGGTGAACCCCGTCCCCGTCACACTCTGTCGAGCGCTGGGTGCCGACCTCGTCATCGCTGTCGACCTGCAGGTAGGACCGGCAATGAGCATGGCGGAGGGCGCAGCACCCGCGCCGGATGGCCGCGTCGTACAACAGTCACGCGGCGGAGCCGACGCAGACACGGAGAGCCGGATCGAAGCGGAATCGAAGGACGCGCCGGCCATGAGCACCGTCATCATGACGGCGCTCGAGATCATGCAATACCGCATCGGCAGGAGCAGACTCGCCGGCGACCCGCCCGACCTCGTGCTCACCCCGCGCGTAAGCCACGTTCACCCTCTTGCCTTCGCCGGTGGCGGACCAACAATCGACGAAGGATACGACACGGTGAAGCGCATGCTCCCAGCGCTCCGGTACGTCACCGGGATAGCGGGTCCATCCGGCATCTGACCAGCCCGGCCTGCCCGCACATGGCACGGACATCGCAACCGGTGAAGCAATGATCCGCGCACGCTGCGGACGGTCACCGGAGCCCGGGAGTAACAGATGTCCAGCTACAAGGTCGGTTACCTGGTCGGCAGCCTGGCAAAGGCATCCATCAATCGAAAGCTCGCACGCGCACTCGTCCGTCTCGCGCCCGACAACCTCGAGATGAACGAGATCAGCTACGCCGATCTGCCGCTGTACAGCTACGATTATGACCCCGACTATCCGCCCGTCGCCCGCGAGTTCAAGGCGCAGATCACGTCCTCCGACGCTATTCTCTTCGTTACGCCCGAATACAACCGTTCCATTCCCGGCGCCCTCAAGAACGCCATTGACTGGGCGAGCAGGCCATACGGTCAGAACGCATTCACGCGCAAGCCGTCAGCAGTGATCGGGGCGTCGATCGGTGCCATCGGGACGGCCGTCGGACAGCAGCACCTCCGCAGCATCCTCAGCTTCTGCAACTCGCCCCAGATGAACGCGCCCGAGGCATACATCCATTTCACTCCCGGCCTGATCGACGAGCACGGCAACGTCAGCGTCCAGTCCACCGAGAAATTCCTCCGCGACTACATCGCCGCCTTCGAGCAGTTCATCGAGCGCGTCTACACGGCCCTCCCCCGTAACGGCTGATCGCGCCGGACGCACGCTCGGGCCTTGCCAATACGTGTTTCAACACATATATTGGCAGAATGTCACCCGACCTCCGCGCCGAGATCCGGCAGGCCAGGCCGTTCAGCAGCCCCGAGCAGGAGGCGTTCCTGAGCATCGGGCGAACGTGGGCCGTGCTGGAGCACTCGTTCTCGGAGGCGCTCAAGCCGTACGGGATCACGCCGACGCAGTACAACGTGCTTCGGATCCTGCGTGGGGCGGGTGACAGCGGGCTGTGCCGGGCCGAGGTCATGGAGCGCATGATCACGATGGTCCCGGACGCGACGCGGCTGCTCGACCGGATGGAAGCGGCCGGGCTGATCGAGCGCCAGCGGAGCAGCGAGGACCGCCGCTTTGTGACGACGCGAATCACACGGCGCGGTCTGGAGCTGCTCGATCAGCTGGACGAGCCCGTCCGGACGCTCCATCGCCAGCACCTGGGGGCACTGGAGCCGGCGCGGCTGCGCGAGCTGATCTCGCTGCTCGCCCAGGTGCGGGACAACGCCTGAATGGCGTCTTTTGTTTCGGGAGATACTTGTTATCACATCCAGTGTTCACGCATGGGATTGCACTGGACCTACGGATCGGAGACGAGGATGAGCACGATTGCACGGGATGGGCTGACGGGCGGCGCGGTCGCGGCGTCGGGGACGGGTGCAGGCTCGGTTGCGCTGGCGGGAGCCGTGACGCGCGGAGCGGTTGGTCTTGCAGTGCTGCGCGTGGTGCTGGGGATAGTGTTTGCGGCGCACGGCGCGCAGAAGGTGTTCGTGATGGGGATCCCCGGGTTGGCAGAGAGCTTCGCAGCGGTGGGTGTGCCGCTCGCGGGAATTGCCGCTCCGGCGGTAGCGCTGCTGGAGCTCGTGGGCGGGCTCGCCCTGATCGGTGGTCTGTTCGTGACGCCGATCGCGCTGGGGCTGACCGCAGTGATGATCGGCGCCCTCTTCCTCGTGCACCTGGCGGCGGGCTTCTTCCTGCCGAACGGCTATGAGTTCGTGCTGACGCTGGGTGCGGGGGCGGTGGCCCTGGCGCTCGCCGGTCCGGGCGCCTGGTCGCTGGACGGCGTACTGGCGAAGCGACGGGTCGCGAAGCAGGCGGAGGGTCGCCGGCTCTAGGGTTGGACTGCTGACATCCGGAGCTGCGGAGGGGGCGCCGAGACTGTGCCTCGCGCGGAATGATGTAACGAACCGCCCCGGGGCGGGACTGTAGCAGGAACGATGGCGGCAGTGAGCGGCCGGAGGACTCTCTTCCGGCCGCTCACGCGCGTCTTTGTCGGGAGAGTTGCCATGAGAACACGGACATTCGCGATGGATCGAAAGGAGCAGGCGAGGTTCGGAGGCGAAGGTGCGAGCTCAGGCGCGACCCTGTCGGTGCTGGATCTCGACACGGGTGAAGAGGCGAAATACACGCTGATGTCGGGCGAGCGTCTCGACATCGACGCTGGCCACGTTTCCCTCGACTCGCCGGTCGGCCAGGCGCTGTTCGGGGCGCGTGCGGGTGCCGTTGTTACGGTCGAAACGCCGCAGCGTACGCGACGCCTGCGCGTGCTCTCCGTGACGTGGGCGGATGACGACGGGATGGAGCCGCCGCCGGCGGCGTGACCATGCGTCCGCGCGCGTTGACTTTTGCGCGGGTGAGGCCATCATTGGGGTTGGAAAGCGAACGGCCGTGCGCGGGAATTTCCCGCGGGCGGCCTTTCGCACATTTGCGTGCCGCAGGACGGAGGAGTGTCGTGAGCCAGGCAGTGGAGAATCAGCGTACCCCCGAGGCCCGGGTCGGTATGCTGTCGAACGCCAGTCTTCCTCCGCCGGCGGGAGTGAGTGGTCATCCCGCCACCGGCCCGGAGGACGATCTGCTGCTGCGCGCGCTGCGCGACCGTGACGAGTCCGCGTTCGTGCGTGTGCTTGACCTCTACTACTCCTCGATGCTCCGGCTTGCGATGACGCACGTGCGCTCGAGCGCCACAGCCGAGGAGGTCGTGCAGGACACGTGGCTCGCGGCGCTTCGCGGAATCGACGGTTTCGAGGGACGCTCCTCGGTGCGCACCTGGCTGTTCCGCATCCTGCGCAACATCGCGCGCACGCGTGGTCAGCGGGATGCGCGACTGCACCTGTTCTCTGACATGCAGGCCAGCCCGTCCCCGAGTGACGGGTCCGCCCCGGACGCACTCTTCAGCGATGCGCTATGGATGAAGCGCAGCCCCGATCCCGAATCGCTGCTGACATCACGGGAGCTTCGGGCGCGTATCGATGCAGCGATCGAGACGCTTCCGCCTCGGCAACGCGAAGTGATCGTTCTGCGCGATATCCAGGAGTGGACGACGGACGAGGTGTGTAACGCGATGGGCATCACGCAGACGAATCAGAGGGTGCTGCTGCATCGGGCGCGCGAGCGGGTGCGCGATGCGCTTCGTCCGTGGATCGACGATGGAACCGGGGATGCCTGACAGCATGGATTGCAGCGAAATCGACGACCTGGTCGACGCCTGGCTTGACGGTACCCTGCCGTCGTCGGAACGGCAGGGATTCGACGCCCACCTGGCCAGATGCGAGGCCTGCCGCACAACCGCCATCCTCCTGCGCTGCACGCACTGCTCCATCCCGATACCGCCCCGTTACTGCATGCCCCCGCTGATGAAACGTCGGCTGGTCGAGGAGTTCCGTGGTCTGGCGCAGCGTCAGGCGTGACGGTTGAGCGGCCGCGAAGTCGGGGTGCGCCGGGCTTTTCGCTCTCGTGCCCGATCGGCAGCCCCTGCGTGAAACCCTGCCGCCCATCCACCCGTCCTGGCATCTGGCACCCTGGAGCATTCCATTTCTCCCTGAGGCGGGCATGCACGTTCTGCATGAAGTACGACTGGCCGTTCGATCCCTCCGGCGCGCTCCCCTGTTCACGGCTGCGGCAGTGCTCACCCTCGGTCTCGGCATCGGCGCATCGGTAGCGATCTACTCGGTTGTGAAGCGCGTCGTGATGGAGCCGATGCCCTACCCTGCCGGTGATCGGCTCGTGCGACTGTACAGCGAGACGACAGAGGGTACGTGGGGCCTTTCCCGGGCGCAGTGGGTGCTCTACCGGGAGGCTTCGCGGACGATTGACGAGCTGGCCGGCTACAACTTCAGCCAGGCGACGATCCAGGGGTCCGCGGGACCGGAGCGCGCCGGTGTCTGGCTTGGTACCGCGTCGCTCTTCCGTCTTCTCGGCGCGACGGCCCGTGCCGGTCGGCTGATCGACGAATCCGACGACGACTACGGCGCTCCGCTCGTCGCAGTTCTCTCGTCCGGATACTGGCAGCGGGAGTACGGCGGCGATCCGGGCGTGATCGGCCGCACGCTCATGCTCAACGAGCAGCCCGTCGAGATCGTGGGTGTGATCGAGCCGCTCGCGGAGCTCCCCGAGCAGGTCCCGCCGGACCTGATGCCGGACGTCTGGCTCCCGCTGCAGCTCAACCTCTCCGGGCAGTTCTGGAACAGTCACATGGAGTTCCGCACGCTCGCCCGCCTGGCCCCGGGCGCAACGCCGGACGATGCATCGCGCGAGCTGGCCGGCTTCAACCCGCGCCTCATCGAGACGTTCCCCGACGCATACAGTCGCGGATTCATCGATCGCTATGGGTTCCGCCCGCATGCCGTTCAGCTCAAGGAGGCAGTCGTGGGCGACGTCGCCCGCAACCTCTGGATCCTCCTGGCCGCAGTCGGGCTCGTCCTGCTCATCGCGTTCGGCAACGTCGCCAACCTCTTCCTCGTACGCTCCGAGACGCGTCGCCGTGAGATCGCGCTGCGCAACGCGCTGGGGGCCGGCCGCCTGGATGTGCTGCGACATCTTCTCGCCGAGAGCCTGGTGCTCGCCGGCACCGGCGCGCTGGTCGGCGTTCTCTTCGCACACTGGCTCGTGCGCTGGGTCGCCGCTGCGGCGCCCACCGGAATTCCGCGACTCGGTGACGCGGACCTCGACGCAGGCGTCGTCCTGTTTGCTGCCGTACTCGCGCTCGCCGCGGCCGCTGCACTTGCGCTCCTCGCCCACTCGCATCAGTCGGCTGGTACCGGCACGTTCAGCACACTGACAGAGGGCGGCCGCTCCGCGACGGTCGGCCGCGAGCGCCAGCGCGTGCGTGGTGCACTGATCGTCGGTCAGGTGGGGTTTGCGCTCGCCCTGCTCGTCGGTGCTGGCCTGCTGCTCGAGAGCTTCCAGCGGCTGCGCAGCGTGGACCCGGGTGTGAAGCCGGACGGCGTGCTGATCGTCTCGCTTCCGTACTCGCCGCGTCACGATTCGTACGAGAAGCGGTGGGCGTTCACGCAGAGCGTGCTCGAGCGCGTGCGTGCATTGCCCGGCGTGATCGAGGCCGGTGTGGGACCGATTCCGCTCAGCGACAGCTACGGGTGCACGGTGCAGGCGTTCACGGATGCGGAGGTAATGCAGCGCATCAACGATGCGCAGGGCACGCTCTGCGCCGGTCAGAGCTCGGTGAGCGACGGTTACTTCGAGGCACTCGGCATTCCCGTCCTCACAGGCCGTGCGCTGACGCACGCCGATCATGCCGATCCTGACCGCGGCTCCGTTGTCGTGAGCCGTGCGTTCGCGGAGAAGTTCTGGCCGGGACAGGACGTGATCGGGAAGCAGGTCGCGCCGCAGGGGCAATCCGAGGGTCCGTACTACACGATCGTCGGCGTGGTCGGCGACGTGCACGAGTCGCTCAGCGAGCCGCCGGCCGTCGCGATCTATTACCCGCTCGTGCCGATCACGGGGAGTGGCGGGCTCTACGGTGCGGGCCAGATCGTCATCCGCACGGCAGGCGACGACCCGATGGCGTACTTCCCGGCAATCCGTGCGGCGGCGCTCGAGGTCGATCCGGCGATCCCCGTCGCAAACCCGCGTGTCATGAGCCGCATCATTGCAGAGTCGATGAGCGGGCTGTCCTTCACCATGGTTCTGCTGGGCAGCGCAGCGGTCGCGGCACTGCTGCTGGCAGCGGTCGGCCTGTACGGCGTGCTCGGCTACCTCGTGCAGCGTCGCACCAGTGAGATCGGCGTTCGTATCGCGCTCGGTGCGCAGCCCGCGCAGGTCGAGCGCATGATCGTGGGCGGCTCGCTCCGCTTCGTGCTCGCGGGCGTCGTGCTCGGGGTCGCTCTCGCGGTCGCCGGAGGACGGGTGCTCGAGAGCATGCTCTTCGGCGTCGCGCCCACGCAGCCCGCCGCGTACGCGACAGCGATCGCGGTGCTCGTCGGTGTCGCGCTTGCCGCGAGCTGGATCCCGGCACGGCGCGCGTCGCACGTTGAGCCGGTCGTCGCACTACGGGCGGAGTAGGGGTCCGCCGGCGGTTCGACGGCACGTGGCGGCGAGGCTATGTTGTCGACCTGTGCGTGGCCAGTCGAACCGACCGGGGGGAACCAGATGCCTTTCCGTAACCTGCTGCTGATCGCTGCCCTCGTTCTGGCGGGATGCACCGCCGCAACGTCGCCCTCGTCCAGGGTAGACGAGACGCGCGTGCGGATGCTGCTCACGTCACTCGCCCACGACAGCATGCAGGGACGCCGTGCCGGCACCGAGAGCGCAGCGCAGGCCGCTCGCTTCATTGCACAGCACATGGAGGAGATCGGGCTCACGCCGGCCGGCGACAGCGCGTTCCACCAGCGCGTATATGCGGCCCGGGTGCAGGTCAACGGACGGCGTCGCATGAGGGTCGTGCCGGATGAGGCCGCACTCGACACCGTCCCCGAGTCGGACCGTATCTACGACGCGAACGTGGTCGGCGTGATCCGCGGCTCGGATCCCGCGTTGCGCGACGAGGCCATCGTCGTCGGTGCACACTTCGACCATATCGGCATCATCGAGCCCGTCGACGGCGACTCGATCGCGAACGGCGCCGACGACGATGCATCGGGCGTGGTTGCCGTGCTCGAGATCGCGCGCGCACTGCGCCACGGCCCCGCGCCGAAGCGGACGGTCATCTTCGTCGCGTTCGCAGGCGAGGAAGGTGGCGGAATCGGCTCGCGGACCTACCTCGCGGACCCCGTGATCCCGCTCGAGCAGACGGCCGCGCAGCTCCAGATCGAGATGATCGGACGGCCCGATTCCCTGGCGGGCGGACCGGGCAGGACCTGGCTCACCGGATACGAGCGATCGACGATGGGGCAGATGCTGGCGGAGGCGGGAATAGCGATCGTGCCGGATCCGCGCCCCGAACAGCGCTTCTTCATGCGCAGCGACAACTACGCGTTCGCTCGCGCCGGCATCCCCGCGCATACGCTGTCGTCGTTCAACCTGCACACGGACTACCACCGCGTGAGCGACGAGGTCGACCGCATCGACTTCGCGCACATGACCGCAGTGATCGAGGAAGCGATTCGCGCGGTTCGCATCCTGGCGGACGGCCCGAGGCCGGAATGGCTGCCGGGTATGCAGCCGGAGTAGCGGGAACGGCGTGACAGGAGCGAGGCAACCGGCAACGGCAGCGGTGGCTCCGGACGCCTGCGGACGTTCAGGAGACGGGTGGCCGCTGTACGGCGAATGCGTACACCAGATGAGGTGAACGCAGGGTTCAGGTGCCGCGCGCCTCCGCGATCGCTGCGTCCTCGGCCATGCGCGCCAGCACTGCTTCCTCCAGCGTCTCGATCTCGAGAACCAGGAGATCGGTGAACGGGTAGTCGGTCGCCTCGAGCGTTTTCCGCGCGACCGAGGCGAATGTTCCTGTATCGGCAACGCCATACAGCGCGGCGTGCACGTCGGCAAACGTGTCCGGGGGCTGCGGCGCGAAGCGCAGGCCGGTGTGGGGCCTCTGCAGTCGTTCGCGCAGCAGATTCGTCAGCAGCACCGCGCCATGGAGCGGATCGGCGCCTTCGCCAGCCCGCCGCTCCCACTCCGCAAACAGCTCACGCAGCGACAGACCGAGCACGCACAGTCCGTCGTGTGTGGCACGTACGGTACCGGTGCCCGTGCCGCCCGCTTCCCACGCAGGTGACCAGATGGCTTCGGAGAATCGGTCGCGGCCTGCATCGCCGTACAGCGCGATGCCGAGCACGATGCCGGCGTTACAGTCCGTGGATGCGGTATCCCCCATTTCCACGAGCACCTCGAGGAGATCGCTGCGACCTGTCTTCGCGGCCAGCGCCGGCACGTACTCCGGGAAGAGAGACGCGCCGCGATAGCCGAGGAGCGTGGCTGTGATCTCGCCGCGCAGCGACGTACATGGGAGGTGCAGCAGGCCACGCACTGCAGCCTCGCATTCGGACGTCCACGTACCATCCCCGCGCGCATACTCCCACAGCATCCGTTCCGCCTGCGCGATGCCGCAGTAGCCGAACAGGTGCAGCAGCTCCGCCGGCACCCCTTCCCGCAACCGTCCATCCGCGGTCGTCATCGCAGCGAAGATCCCGGTGGCCATCGCCTCGTCGGCGTGAGCCATGAGGGCAGGGACCGTATCCCGGAATCGTTCCGGCTCATGCACGAACGCCTGCCACAGCGCCCGGGCATCCTCGATCGAGCCAAGGCGAATGACGGTGCGGACGAGCACCTCGCGCTCACGCCAGTGAATACCGGCGCTGGCGCTCCCGTCGATCAGGCGGTGCGTTGCTTCAAGGATCATCTGGTGCGTCGCGGGGTCGTGATGGCCGCAGCTGGAGTGAGCGGCAGGGAATGAAGGTATCAGCCGCCGGACGTTGTCATAACCCCGGCAGCCGATTCGTCGTGGCGGTGTCTGACTGTGCGCCCGGGTCCACCTCGCTTGCGCGGGCGCTTCAGTGTGTATCGAGGCCCCAACGGCCGCCAGGCTCGCGGGCGGCTCCGGCACATCGACGCCCGGATAATGACGACAGAACGGATCGCCGGTGCCGGCGGCATGCGTCGTGCCCCTTCGGTCAGCATAACCCTCGCAGGAGCAGGCACGTGGCAGAGCAGAAACAGATCGACGAGCTGTACGACCTGATCGAAGGCATCGAGGTCGCCATGCTGACCACCCGGCGGTCCGACGGCAACCTCGTGGCCCGACCGATGGCCACCCAGGAGCGGCTGCCCGGCGCAGACCTCTGGTTCGTGACGGACATCAGCACGCACAAGATCGACGAGCTCGAGCAGGACCCGCATGTCAATGTCTCGTACTACCGGGACCGTACCCGGGAATGGGTGTCGGTGAGCGGAACCGCGCGCGTCTCGCAGGATCGCACACAGATCCGTGAGCTGTACCGCCCGGACTGGCGGATGTGGATGGGCGCAGAGGACGACGTGCGCGATGGCGGCCCCGACGATCCGCGCCTCGCGCTGCTGCTCGTCACGGCGGACAGCGTCCATTACATGAAGAAGGACAAGTCGACGCCGGCAGTGCTCTTCGAGATGGCCAGCGGAATGGTCACGGGGGATCGACCCGAGCTCGGAGAGGTGCGTGAGCTGAGCGGATCGGACCTGCGATGAGGGTACCGCGCGCCGATGACCGTCGGCGCGCGGCATCCGGCCGACTTGGTCGATGCGCTCATTGCGGTTAGCTTTCCGGCCCGAGCCACCCGGCGTGCCGATGGCGGTATGCGACAGCCCAGTCGCATTCCGTAGGGCGCCCTGCGTGGACCGTCGTGCGTACGGGGCGCCGGCCCGCGCAGCATTCGACGCCCCGGATGGAACCTTCACATGAACCGCACGACCGACACGATCGCGCCGGCGGACATGCCCGGCACGTCACCCACGGAGACCGCTCCGGTCTCCGCCTTCATCCGTCACCACTTCCGTCACTTCAACGCAGCGACGCTGGTCGACGCCGCCGAAGGCTGGCGCGCACACCTCGACGCAGACGGCAGGATGATGCTGACGCTCGCCGGCGCCATGAGCACCGCCGAGCTCGGTTGCTCCCTCGCCGAGATGATCCGGCAGGGGAAGGTGCATGCGATCACCTGCACGGGTGCGAACCTCGAGGAGGACGTCTTCAACCTCGTCGCGCACGACCACTACGAGCGCGTGCCGAACTGGCGCGACCTGACCCCCGAGGACGAGCAGGCGCTGCTCGACCGGCACATGAACCGGGTCACGGACACGTGCATCCCCGAAGCCGAGGCGATGCGGCGCATCGAGGCGGCCGTGCTCGAGGAGTGGATCGCGGCGGACCAGCGCGGCGAGCGTCTGTTCCCGCACGAGTTCATGTATCGAATCCTGCGCTCGGGCAAGCTGGCGGACAGCTACCAGATCGACCCGCGCGACAGCTGGCTGCTCGCCGCAGCAGAGCGCGACCTGCCGATGTGGGTACCGGGCTGGGAGGACAGCACGCTCGGCAACATGTACACGAGCCACTGCATCACCGGCGAGGTGAAGAACGTGCACACGGTTCGCACGGGCATCGAGTACATGATCTCGCTGGCGGACTGGTACACGGAGACGAGCGCGCAGCACTCGATCGGCTTCTTCCAGATCGGCGGCGGCATCGCCGGCGACTTCCCGATCTGCGTCGTGCCGATGCTGCACCAGGACCTGCAGCGCGAGAACGTTCCCGTGTGGGGCTACTTCTGCCAGATCAGCGATTCGACGACGAGCTACGGCTCCTACTCGGGCGCGGTACCGAATGAGAAGATCACGTGGGGGAAGCTCGCGGTCGACACGCCGAAGTTCGTGATCGAGAGCGACGCGTCGATCGTTGCGCCACTCGTGTTCGCCCTGGTGCTCGGCTGGTAGGGTGACGCCGCACCGCCTGACCGCCGCCCGCCGCAGCGCCTTGCGAACGCGTGCGGTCCGAAGCGCAGCCGTGGGCGAGACTCAGCGCAGTCGGTCGTACACCACGCCTGTCGTCAGTCCGTAGACGACGTGTGCGACGAACGGGAACGGCAGCTTGTCGGGATGACCGCTTGCCGTTCCCGTCGACACGCCGAAAACAGGCAGCCAGCCCAGATAGCTGACGGCCCAGACCGTCAGCCCGAACGCGGTACCGGTGATTGCGCCCGTATCGCGAGGCATGGGACGCGCAACGGCACCGTAGAGTGCGCCCATCCCCATTCCGAACGCCACGTGCGACACCCACGTTGCCACGTCCTCGGCACGCTCCGACAGCAGCTCGCCATCGGACACCTTCGCCTCGGCCTCCTGCACGACACGTCGCGGCGGGAACTCCTCGAGCGGCACGGCGTCGGGTACCACCTCGGCGAGGGACCTCGTCACGCGAGGGGCCATGAATGGCGACATCGCGAGCGTGGCAATTCCGCCGGCAATCGCTCCGGCCAGCATGTCTCGGATCATTTCGACTCCCGCTCGCAGGTGACCCCAGTGTGCGCGGGCGCGATTGCTCACATGTCCGTCGAAGAACGTACCAGAGGCAATCGTATCGGCGCGAGATCACAGATCGTGCAAGCTGTGCGCCCGCACGGCGACGAGCCCCGGCTCGACCACGTCCCGTCCGGAGTTGGTCGCGACGACATGATCGTTGACGTCAACGGATCGACATTGCCCGCGAATTGGAATCGCGGTGTCACGAATCGTCGACTCGCCTTCCGGCCGCGACTCCGCCACGTCGACAAAATCGTCTCATCGCTCCGTTTCGATGCCCTCGCCGCGCGCTCCCGGCCTCAGCGCGTGATGGGTCGAGCGCCAGATGTGGTAGAGCGACGAGTCCAGCCAGCGCATCGCGTCGAGGCGGCGGAGCGCGACATCGGGGTCGAGCCGGCCGGCTGCTGCCTCGCGCAGCTCCCGCTCCCGCTGTGCCCGCCGCAGGTCGGCGACGCGCTGCGACAGTGCATGACAGCGCTCGACGATCACCGCGCTGTCTGCATCGGGATCCTGTAATGCGTCTTCCAGCCACATCAATACGTCGGACGCGGCTGCGGCCGCCTGCCGGAAGTCGGGTCCGATTGCATCCGGCTCCGGCCATTCACCCAGTCGGTCCACGAGCCGCTCGAGATGCTCGATCGCATGCAGCACACCCAGGTGCTGCTCTGCGTGCTCGGGATCCGGCGATGTCGCACTCGAGAGAAAGCGTCGCACCTCGTCGAGGCCGGTGTCCGCGCGCTCCAGCAGCGTCGTCAGTGCCGCCGTGCGCTTCGGGTCGTGCAGCATGTGCCGGAACTTCGCGATGAGCGCAATGCCGATGCCGAGCACGGACCGCCGGGCCGCTTCCGCGGCGACTGCCGGGACGCGCGCCACGGTCGGATCGAGGTTGCGCGTAAAATCCGGACCGCGGTCCGGGGCGAAGCGCTCGATGAGGTGTGTGAACGCGCTGAAGAACGGCATGATCACGATCACGCCGATCACGCTGAACGCCGTGTGAAACGCTGCGATGAGGATCGCCGGGTCCGTGGCGCCGTTGCCCGGCCACAGTGCAGCGCCGATGCGCGGCAGTTGTGGAATCAGGCTGAACGCGAATACCGCGGCGATCAGGTTGAAGAGGATGTGCGCTGCCGCAGTGCGTCGGGCCGACACGGATCCGCCGATCGCCGCGATCGCGGCCGTGGCCGTCGTCCCGATGTTCTGACCGACGACGAGTGTTGCCGCCTGCTCGATTCCGAGGGCGCCACTGTGAAGAGCTGTGAGTGTCGCGGCCACGGCAACACTCGACGACTGCATCACGACGGTCATCGCGATGCCGATGATCACCAGCACGAGGCGGGCACCCATGCTGCCGCCCGGGAACGATGCCGGATCGAACCGCTGCGCGACGACTTCCATTCCGCCCTGCAGCATCTGGATGCCCACGAAGATCAGGCCGAACCCTGCGATCGCGAGACCCGACGCCGCCGTACGGCCACCTCCAAGGAGTCGCATCAGTGCGCCGATCGCGACGAGCGGCATCGCGAGCGTACCGACACTGAGCTTCAGCCCGAGGAACGCGACAATCCAGCCGGTGCTCGTCGTGCCGATGTTCGCGCCGAACACGACGGCGATGGCGGCAGGCAGCGAGATGAGTCCCGCGCTCACGAAGCCGATCGTCATGAGCACCGTCGCCGTCGACGACTGGAGCAGTGCCGTGGCCGCGACGCCGAAAAGCAGCGCGCGCATGCGGCCATCCGTAAAGCGGACGAGCAGGCCGCGCAGCGCTTCGCCGGCAGCGTCCTTCAGGCCATCCGTCAGCAGGACCATTCCGAGCAGGAACAGTCCGAGCCCGCCCATGAGCTGTGTGATCATTCCGTATACGGGTCAGTTGGGACCGGATCTTGCCCCGCCGTCGGGTAAACCGGTCGTGCAAGGCAGGAAAGGTGGTGTGATGGCGCGCGAACGGAAATGGACAGCGATCAGAATGGCTTTCCTGCTACCCTTGCTCTCCCCGGTTGCGGGATGCGGGGGCGGGCTCGCGGCCATCGGCTCCGGCGTAGCAGGTGCTGCGCTGCCCGCGGCACGCGGCGAATCGTCGCACCCTGTGCAGGAAGGCCAGGTGAGCGGCGAGGTGCTTGAGCTGGACGAGCTGCAGCGACGGATCGTGCTGACGACCGACGACGGACGCAGCGGCAGCCTGCTGTACGACGCCAATACGATCGTCGTGCACCAGCAGGAGCATCACCCGATCGATTTCATCCGCTCCGGCGACCGAGTCGTGATCCAGACACGCCAGGAAGGCAACGGCCCCGTCATGGCCGTGCGCATCGATGTGCATCGGAAGAGCGGCGAGCCCGAGCAGCCGCCACCGGATGATCGAGCCTGATCCAGCGCAGCAGCGCAATGCCGAGGGCGGCAACAGCCAGACCGCTGTCGCCGGAACTGGCCCGTGATGTAGATCCGGCCGGGAACCGGGGTGTAGCTCACCGTATTCGTCTTCTCCGACCTGTTCCTGCACCCGCATCCGCCGTGTGGGCAGCGGCACGACCGCGGCAGAGCGCAGATTTTGTATACGTCTTTGAATCCAGCAGCCTTCGGCGGTATCTTGGCGGTGCGGGCTCGGGTCGCCCCGAATTTCCGGAGACGGTCACGGTTTCGGACCGACGGCCCGATCGCGCTCATGACCGTTATGCGCAACGCCGCACCCGATTCCCTCTGCCATGGACGCGTTGATGACCAGGAACCGTCGTGACTTCATCCGCACCGTCTCGATTGCAGGCGGGCTCTCGGCGCTTCAGCCCTTCCGCGCCGCGGGTGTCGGCGCGAGACGCGGGCTGCCGGCGGTTCCGCGCGCCCCCGAATCGCTTCGCATCCTGATTCTCGGCGGCACCGGGTTTATCGGGCCGCACCATGTCGCGTACGCGGTTGCGCGCGGGCATCGGGTCAGCGTGTTCAACCGCGGCAACAACCCGGAGCGGCTGCCCGACGGCGTCGAGGAGCTGATCGGTGATCGGAATGGTGACCTGCGTGCGCTCGAGGGCCGCGAGTGGGATGCGGTAATCGACCTGCCCACGACGCTGCCGAAGTGGATCCGCGATGCCGCAGCGGTGCTGAGGGATAGCACGCAGCATTACACGTTCATCTCCACGATCGGCGTCAATGCGGACTTCAGTGGCGAGACGCTGACGGAAGACGGGCCGGTGCAGCAGTACCGGGGCGACGCGGATCCGTTTTCGCTCACGCGCCTGGAGGGTCCCCTGTACGGACCGCTCAAGGCGATCTCGGAGCAGGAGGTGGAGCGGCAGTACCCCGGCCGCGCGCTCATCGTACGCCCGGGGCTGATCGCAGGCCCGGGCGACCCGACGGATCGCTTCAGCTACTGGCCGATCCGGATGGAGCGGGGCGGTGAGGTTCTCGCCCCGGGCGACCCAACGGATCCCGTGCAGTTCATCGACGCGCGTGACCTTGCGGGCTGGGTGATCCGAAACGCAGAGGCGCGCACGACCGGCACCTTCAACCTCACCGGCCCCGCGCAGACGCTCACGATCTCGGAGATGCTCGGCGCGATCCGGGGCACGTTCTCGGAGCCGATGCGGCTCACCTGGGTCCCGTCCGACTTTCTGCTTCGGCAGAATGTGGAGCCGTGGCACGGCGCCAGTGGCCCGCTGCCGCTCTGGACCCCGACGCCGCAGGTGCGCGCTCTGATGCGCGCGGACATCAGTCGAGCGCTGGCCACGGGCCTCACGTTCACGCCACTCTGTGAGACGGCTCGCGACACGCTGCAGTGGCACCACTCGCGTCCGGCAGAACGGAAGGCAGCCCTGCAGTCGGGTATGTCAGCCGAGCGGGAACGCGAGCTGCTGGCGGCGTGGCATGCGTCGAGTTCGTAGGGGGAGCGCGGCGACAGCACGCTGTGGGCGCGTGGTATCATCGGCGCGTCGAGCGCATCCGCACGGGGGCGGAGCGCAGGCGTCCGGTAATGCGAGAAGCCCGCGCCGTGGTATCACGGTGCGGGCTTCGATTTCATCTGCATGCGCCCGAGTGGATTCGAACCACTGGCCTCATCCTCCGGAGGGATGCGCTCTATCCAGCTGAGCTACGGGCGCGCTGTCAAACGGGAAGCGAATAAGCCGAGTTCTGTCTCCGTTGCCGGAGGCGGATCATTTCTCTGGGACGCCGATCTCTCGGCGCCTCGTGCGGCCTACCCGGGACTCACGGATTGCTCCATCGGCGCGGGCCAACGCCTCGTCCCCTATTTGGCCTTGCTCCGGGTGGGGTTTACCGTGCCACGAGCTGTTACCAGTCGCGCGGTGGTCTCTTACACCACCCTTTCACCCTTGCCTGTGCCCGAAGGCCATCGGCGGTCTGCTCTCTGTTGCACTGTCCGTCGTCTTGCGACGCCCGGCTGTTAGCCGGCACCCTGCCCTGTGAGCTCGGACTTTCCTCGACCGGCGCATGGCCGGCCGCGATCCGCACTCGCTTCCCGTCTGTCAAACAGCGCTTCCAGTGCGCCCGTCAGGACTCGAACCTGAAACCTCTTGATCCGTAGTCAAGTGCTCTATCCAATTGAGCTACGGGCGCTTTCGGCACGGTGTGCCGTCCCGACACGACGCCCCGCAGGCGGAGCCGACATCCTGCGGTCGGCAGGCCATCCGCGGGGCGGAATTGCCATCGCGTCAGACTTGTAAATGTAGGGCGCCAGGCCTGTTGTGTCAATCGGCGGCGGGCGTCCGAAAGCCGTTCAGCCGCACCGGTTTCCGGCGGCCTGTCCTCCCCTTCACCGGGCCGCTCTTCCCTGCCGTTCCCGGCTGCGTACAGCTCGACCTACCGGTGGCTGCTCCGTCAGCGGCGCGCCGGCTCGGAAATCTTCTCCACGGTCTCACCGACTTCCTTATCACCGACGTGATGCGTCGCAAGATCCGCCTGCGCGATGACACCGACGAGCCGCTCGTTCTCGACGACGGGCACGCGACGCACCTGCTCTGTCTTCATGAGCTTCATGACATCCTTCACGTCGTCGTCGGGGCTGACGGTGCGCACGCCGGTGCTCATGTGGTCGCCGACGGTGCAGCGATCCGGATGGTTGTCGGCGACGTGACGGATCGCGATGTCGCGGTCGGTGATGACACCGCTGAGTCGCATCGAGCCACGGTCGTCGACGACGGGGACGAATCCGGTATCCGCGCTGCGCATGATGCGGGCTGCATCGGCGAGGCTGTCTTCGCGCGTCACGCACTGCGGATTGCTGGTCATGATATCACGTGCCTTCATGCACACTCCTCCTGCGGTGGCTAACGTCGTTGCTATGCCGTGAGGAGGTGCAAACCGCGCGCCGCCCGGCCGTATGGAGGCGCAGCGACCTGTCGGGACGGTCGGCTGGTCCGGGTCAGCGTGGCGTGCTGCTCGAAGCGGAGAACCGGAGCTCCACGAGGACGCCAAAGTGATCTGACGGCCAGAGGTCGTCACCGATCGGTTCCTCGAACAGCAGCCTCGCGCTGACCGGCCGCAGCGAGGCGCGCTCCACGAAGACGTGATCGATGCGGGCGGGACTGTGACCGAGCTGCGTCACGAGGGTTGTCGGCGTCGTCGCGTTCGCCTCGGGGTGGACGGCGCCGTAGGCGTCGACGAAGGCAGTGAGGAGTGGTCGCAGCTCCGGCGCTGCCGCGGCGGTGTTGAAGTCACCTGCAATCACGACGGGCCCGGTTCCACGGGTGCGCTCGATGAACCTGGCCAGATGCTCGACCTGGCGCCGACGGATTGAATCGCCCTCCATGGTGTGGTGCAGGTGGGTGACGAACACGTCGACGTCCCGTCCGCCGACGACGATGCGGACGTGCGTCGCATTGCGGTAGTCGTCGAGCGGCTCGAGCGCGACCCAGTTTCGGGCGAGGATCGGGTGCTTCGTGAGAATCGCGTTGCCGTAGCGGCGCGCGCGCTGCACGCTGTCGACGGATGCGAAGTACCAGTCGTAGCCGATGCTGCGCGCGATGTCCATCGCCTGGTTCGGCAGGCTGTCGTGCTGCAGCACTTCCTGCAGCGCGATCACGTCGGGCTCGAGCCGGCGCAGCTCTGCCACGATCGCGTCCATGCGTGACGGCCAGTCGCGCTGGTCGTGCCACAGATTGAGCGTCACGACCGTGAGCGTGGAATCCGTCGGTTCCGGTCGCGCGATGATGACCGGCTGCGTCCACGCCATCTCGTACTCGCCGGCGACAGCGGCATTCGTCTTCGGCTTCGACGACGTGACGCGTGCACGCACGTACAGCTCGTCACCATTCGGTATGTACGACGGCTCGGACCCGTACACCACGGCGAGCACCTCACCGATCTCGTCGCCGTACAGGCGCGTGAGTGCATGACCCGCCGTGTCGTGTCGCTCCACGCCCGTCACGTCCGCATCACGGCGCGTGCCGATGAACTCCGTGGCGTAGGTGACGCCGGGCTCCTCGCGGATCCGCAGCGCGATGCGCTGCGTCGTGCCCGTGACCTCCTCGAGCTCCACACCCGTACTTGCGTAGAACTCGCCCTGCAGCACCGCGCGCATGATCGCGTCGGGCGTGAGTGCCGGCGCGCGCGCGACGATCCAGGCGCGGCCCGGGATGCGTGCGGAATCCGATGTCGTGTGAAATTGCGCAGCGTCGTCCGCGGCGGTGCCCCAGATGGGCGGCAGCCCACGTGCAACGCGACCGGCGAGCGCGATGTCCCACATGCGCTCCGTGCCGACGCGCGTCGAGTCGCCTGCGTTCGCGGCGTCCGGTCGTCCGTTGTACAGCTCGAAGAGACGGAGCCCCGGTGTCGTGATCAGGTCTTCCGCTGTGAGCGCACCACCGTAGTTGGGGTGATTGACCTGCGCAGCAGCAACGCGCCCGAAGTGTGCCGCCTGCTCCTGGACGGCGCGGACGTTCGCGCGGATCATCTCGCGCGGCGACGCGTCGCCAGTCGGCATTACGGTGTTCGTCAGGTTCCACGCGCCGATGTGAACCGGCCCCGCGTCGTACTCGTGCGTGATCTCCTGACCGGGCAGTACCAGGAAGACGTTCGGCTCCTCGAGCGTGAAGCGGTACTCGGATGCTGTCGCGAGCCGCACGAACGTAGTGTCGTTGCGTGTCCGCTCGTCGACGGCGCGCGGGAAGCGCGCCCGATACTCCGCGATTCCCGCGGCCGCGGCGGAGTCCCTCGCGAGGTTGATCCAGCGACCCGTGGCAGGAACGACGTCCTGGTCTGTCAGCGATGCGAATGCGTATCCGTTGCGGCGGTACCAGTCGAGCACCATCTCGGGGAAATGGTCACCGTCGCTCCACAGCGAATGCGCATGCAGGTTCCCCTTCCACCAGCGCACGGGCGGCTCTCCCAGGTGTGCGATGGCGGGTGTGCACGAAGGTGTGGCCAGGAGCAGCAGGAAGAGGAGAAGCCTGCGCGCGTACATCAGCGGTCGTCTCCGTGCCGACGGGTAGTGGGCTGCATCGCGAGACGCCGCGGCGGGCATGCTGCCCGCCGCGGATCCTGCAGAAAATCAGAAGGCCGAGTGGCCGGTCAGGTCCTGTCCGAGGATCAGGCCGTGCACGTCATGGGTCCCCTCGTACGTGTAGACGGACTCGAGGTTCGCCATGTGTCGCATCGCGGAATACTCCACGAGGATGCCGTTGGCGCCGAGCAGCCGGCGCGCCTCGCGTGCAACATCGGTGGCCATGTCGCAGTTCGCGCGCTTGGCGAGCGAGACCTGCTGCGGTCGCATCGTGCCACGATCCTTGAGCCGGCCGAGCTGCAGACAGAGCAGCTGCCCCTGCGTGATCTTCGTGAGCATATCCGCCAGGCGGACCTGCTGGATCTGCTTCGCGCCAATCACGGTGTCGAACATCACGCGCTCCTTCGCGTAGCGGAGCGCCTCGTCGAAGCATGCCATTGCAGCGCCGACGGCGCCGAACGCGATGCCGTAGCGCGCCTGCGTCAGGCACATGAGCGGGCTCTTCAGCCCGTTCGACTCCGGCAGCAGCGCCTCCGGACCGACGCGCACGTCCTGCAGCACGAGCTCACTCGTGTCGGAGGCCAGCAGCGAGAGCTTGCCCTTCTGGTCCTTCGCGGAGAAGCCGGGCGTGTCGGTCGGCACGATGAAGCCGCGGATCGACTTCGGGTCGTCCAGGTCGCCCGTCTTCGCCCAGATGATCGCGATGTCGGCCATCGAGCCGTTCGTGATCCACATCTTGGCGCCGTTCAGCACCCAGCCGTCGCCGTCCTTGCGCGCCGTCGTGATCATGCCGGCGGGGTTCGAGCCGTAGTCCGGCTCCGTGAGGCCGAAGCAGCCGATCACTTCTCCGCGTGCCATCGGCGGCAGGTACTTCCGCTTCTGCTCCTCACTGCCGAACGCGTAGATCGGGTACATGCAGAGCGCGCCCTGCACGGACGCGAAGGAGCGGATGCCGCTGTCGCCGCGCTCCAGCTCCTGCATGATCAGCCCGTACGCGACGTTGTTCAGCCCCGCACAGCCGTACTCCTCCGGCAGGTTCGCGCCGTAGATGCCCAGCTCCGCCATCTGCGGAATGAGCTCCTTCGGGAACGTGCGGTTGATGTACGCGTCCTCGATGATCGGCAGAAGGTTGTCGTCGACCCACGCCCGCACGGTATCGCGCACCATGCGCTCCTCTTCGGAGAGCAGCGAGTCGATGTCGTAGTAGTCGATGCCCTGAAAGCTGGCCATAATCCTGGTCCGGGATGCGTTCCTGTGTGGCTGGCAACTTAGGCGCTGGAGCGTCTGCGGGCCAGCCGAGCGACGGCCGTCGGACGCGCCAGCCCCGGGCGCACGGCAGCGACGTCATCCCGCCGGGGTCGCCTCCGCCTCGTACGCGGCGCCGTGCACGCCCCGCACCGCGCGGCCGGAGGGATCGATCACCGCACTGAGCGACGGGTCCCATGCCAGTGCCTCGGGCGTGCTGCACGCGACGGAGGAGCCGCCCGGCACGCAGCGCGCGCAGTCGTCGTGCGGGAAGTGCCGCGCGAAGAGCGTCCGGTAGAAATACGCCTCCGGGGTGGCCGGGGTGTTGTGCGGGAAGGTGAAGCGCGCGTTGGCCATGGCATCGGCACTGACCTCACGGGCGGCCAGCGCGCGAAGCGAATCGATCCAGCCGTAGCCGACCCCGTCGGAGAACTGCTCCTTCTGCCGCCAGACGATACCGGGCGGCAGGTCGGGGGCGAATGCTTCGCGCAGAACGTGTTTCTCCATCCGGCCCTCGCGGCTGAGCTTCAGTGCCGGCGGGATGCTCATCGCGACGTCGAGAAACTCGCGGTCGAGGAACGGAACGCGTGCCTCGACGCCCCAAGCGGCCATCGCCTTGTTGGCGCGGAGACAGTCATACATGTGGAGCCGGTCGAGCTTGCGGACCGTTTCCTCGTGGAGCGAGCGCGCGTCCGGCGCGCGGTGGAAGTAGAGGTATCCGCCGAAGATCTCGTCCGCGCCTTCACCCGACAGCACCATCTTGACGCCCATTGCCCGGATCCGCCGCGCCATCAGGTACATCGGCACGGCCGCCCGGATCGTGGTGACGTCATAGGTCTCGAGGTGATATACGACATCCTCCAGCGCGTCGATGCCCTCCTCGACCGTGAAGTGGAACTCGTGATGCACGGAGTCGATGTGCTGCGCGACTTCGCGCGCCGCGGCGAGGTCCGGCGAGCCCTCGAGGCCGATCGAGAACGTGTGCAGCCGCGGCCACCATGCGGGAGCGCGCCCGTCCTCCTCGACCCGCCGATCGACGAATGACTTTGCCGTCGCCGCGATGATGGAAGAGTCGAGCCCACCCGAGAGCAGCACGCCGTAGGGGACGTCGCTCATCAGCTGACGCTGGACCGCAGCACGCAGTGCGGTGCGGATCTGCGCAGACGCGACTCCCATGGGGGCAGCTCCAGCGGAGGCGCCGGCAGGGGTAGCCACTGCCGAACCGGTCTGCGCGACCCCTGGCGTCGGCCCCTCTGAGTCACCCGCGACGACCTCGTAGTCGCGCCACGCGGGCGCGTAGTACCGGCGCAGCTCGCCCTCGGTGCTGTCGAGTACGTGTCCGGGCGGGAACTCGCGGATCGCGTCACAGACGGGGACCAGCGCCTTCATCTCCGAAGCGACGTACGTGTTGCCTGCGGCATCACTGCCCATGTAAAGCGGCATGACGCCGATCGGATCGCGGCCGACCAGGTAGCGCTGCCGCGCCGCGTCATAGAGCACGAATGCAAAGATGCCGTTCAGCATTCCGACGAGGTCGGCACCATGGTCCCGGTACAGGGCGAGGATGACCTCGCAGTCCGAGTCGGTCTGGAACGCGTAGGGGGTGCGGAGTGCCTGTCGGAGCGCCCGATGGTTGTAGATCTCGCCGTTGACCGCGAGGACGTGTGTTCCGTCTGCGTTGCGCAGCGGCTGCGCGCCGTGCAGCACGTCGACGATGGCGAGCCGCTCGTGGACGAGTACCGCACGCGGGTCCGCATAGACGCCGGACCAGTCCGGGCCACGGTGCTGCTGAAGCCGTGACAGGCGAACGGCCTGGCGACGCAACGGGAGGACGTCGCCCTTCAGGTTGAGAACTGCCAGGATCGAGCACATCGGCGTTGCTCCGGGTACGGGCAAAAAGAGAGGGGCCCCACGGAATCCGTGGAGCCCCTCGGGTGCGGCGTACGCGCCTGTTACGGCAACAACGCTCCCACTTCGCGGCTCCACGCAGGACGCGAATTATTGGGATTGCTGTTGCGATTCAGGCGTACGCTCATGATTCCATGATAGCGGTGGCCGCCCCGGCTAACAAGGCTCATGCCCTACGCCCCGCTCTCGATCGCCTTCACGACCGCATCCGTGAACTGGTCGGTCGTGGCCGTCCCGCCCAGGTCCGGCGTCTGGATCTTCCGGCTGCGCAGCACTTCCTCGAGGGCATTGCGCACCCGGGCCGCGACGTCGCGCTGGTCGATGTGCTCCAGCATCAGCACGGCAGCCAGGATCATGGCGGTCGGATTGGCGATGTTCTTCCCTGCGATGTCGGGTGCGGAGCCGTGGACCGGCTCGAACATCGCTGCATCCCTGCCGATGTTTGCGCCCGGCGCCATGCCCAGCCCGCCGACGAGGCCGGCGATCTCATCACTGATGATGTCGCCGAACATGTTCTCCATCACGAGCACGTCGAACTGATACGGGTTCAGCACCAGGTGCATCGCCGTCGCATCGATGATGCGGTCCTCGAACTCGATGCGCCCCTCGTACTCCTGGGCGATCCGGCGACCCTCCTCGAGGAACAGCCCCTGTGTGTACTTGAGGATGTTCGCCTTGTGCGCGAGCGTGACCTTCCTGCGCCCGTTCTTCTCGGCGTACTCGAACGCAAAGCGCACGATGCGCTCCGCTCCGAAGCGCGTCACGATCATGACGGACTCGGCCGCCGCGCGCGGATCATCGCCGATGCCGACGTAGTGCTCGACGCCGACGTACAGCCCCTCGGTGTTCTCGCGAATGAGAACGAGGTCGATGTCTTCGTAGCGCCCACCGGGCACGAGCGTGCGCGCCGGTCGAACGTTCGCGTACAGGTCGAACTCCTTGCGCAGCGCAACGTTCACGGAGCGGAAGCCGGAGCCGACCGGCGTCGTGAGCGGGGCCTTGAGCACCACGCCCGTCGAGCGGATCGATTCCAGCGTCTCGTCCGGCAGCGGCGAATGGAACTCGGTGATCGCCGCGACGCCGGCCTGGTGCCGCTCCCACTCGATTCTCGCGTCCGCCGCCTCGAGGACGCGGAGTGTTGCTTCCGTTATGTCCGGACCGATGCCGTCGCCCGGAATCAGTGTGACTCTCCTGCTCATTTCCCTGACCACCCCTTCATTCCGGGACGTATTCCGGACTGTACTGGTGCTCCGTGTACTCCTCGCCCCACTCGACGAGGTCTTCCAGCCGGCTCGGCCGCTCCGTTCCCTGCTGCAGCGCCGTGCCGAGCAGGTTGAGCGAGCGACGCCATGTCACGTCGTTCAACGCATCACGCGGGAGAAGCGCCCGCGCCACTTCCTCGCCGTTGGCCGTCACCGTGATCGCGCGGACGGCCGCGACACCACCCCACGTCTCGAACAATTCCTTCGTCGCCGGCGAGAAGACGTAGATGTACGGTCCGACCCGCGCCCACAGCGACCCTCCCCGCTGGAGCTGTCGCCAGTCCTGCGTGACACGAATCTCCACGACGTTGCCGCTCAGCGCGACGTCGGCGTCGACGCCCTGCCGCGCATAGAGCTGCGCCACATCCTCCGCGGAGGGGAGGGACAGGTCCTGACGCTCCGGCAGGATACGGTCGCATGCTGCGATTGCCAAAAGAAGAAGCGCCGCACTCCCGCGGCGCACCACGCTCCGATTCATCGTACCTCGTTACCGGTCCCGAACGCGCCGTTCCGGCGCGCGATGCGTACACGTCCTCAGGGGAGCAGTGTCTGCGCGATCACGCGCGCCAGCGACGCTGCGACCTCGCCCGAGCCCTCTTCGCCTGGCTCCCCCGCCATTACACCGTACCATAGCACCTGCCCGCCGTAGGTGTCGATCAGCGCAAGCGCTGCTTCGGCGCGGCCGCCCTCCGGCCGGGGGACGTAGCCGACCGCGACGGGCACGAGCGCCCAGCGTGCATCGAGCAGCGCCGCGAGCCGGCGCAGATCGCCGAGCAGCGGATCGCCGATGTTCTTCACCTGCGCCACGTGAAAGCTGCCGACGGCGAGCGCATCGACGTCGATGTTCAGCATCGCGTTGCGGGCGAGTGATGCGCGGATCTCCGGCGGAAACTTCCAGTCGACGCGCGGCCCCTGGTCCTCGAGCCAGTACGCCAGCTCCGCGTCGAAGCCGGGCACCACTTCCCCTGTGCGCGCGTTGCGCGGCACGCCCGGCGCAGGTTGCGACGGCAGCACCAGCACAGAGCGCCCCGCGAGTGAAGGTGCCCGCGCCTTCGGCGACTCCGCAGTCGGCGGAGCCTGCCGAACCTTCGCGCACCCTGCGGCCAGCAGCACGACACACATGAGCGCCACGCATCGAGCCCCGACCCGGGCCCACGACCCCATCCCCATTTCGGTCACAGCATGTACCCGCCGTCGATCGGGATCACCGCACCGGTCACGTGCCGCGCCTTTTCCGAGCAGAGGAACACGACGACATGCGCGACGTCCTGGGGGTCACCGAGCCTGCCCAGTACACTGCGCTCGCGTGCACGATCCAGCACCTCGGGCGATACACCTTCCGTCAGGCGCGTCGTGCGGATGTAGCCGGGTGCGACCGCATTCACGTTGATGTTGGACGGACCGAGCTCGACGGCGGCCGAGTGCGTCAGGCCGATCAGGCCGGCCTTCGAGGCGGCGTAGTTCGCGAGGCCGAACTCACTGCGCAGCCCGTGCACCGACGAGATGTTCACGATCTTGCCGTGCTGCTGCGCCCGCATCGTCGGCGCGACCGCCCGGATCATGTTGAAGGCGCCCGTGAGGTTCGTGTCGATGACGTCGTGCCACTCATCCTCCTCCATGCGCCAGAGTGCACGGTCACGCGCGATCCCTGCGTTGTTGACGAGGATATGGAGGTTTCCGAGGGCGTCGAGCGATTCGTCTACGAACGCCTTCGCCTCTGCCGCATCCCTCACGTCACACTCACGGCAGTACGCCGTGACCTCGAGCTCACGCACCTGCTTCAGCGTGATCTCGGCGTCGCGGCGGCCGGTGCCGGTGCCGTCGTCGAGGTAATTGAACGCAACGTGCACACCGTGGCGGGCCAGCTCGAGCACAATGGCGCGGCCGATGCCGCGCCCGCCGCCGGTCACGATCGCGCCGTGCCCGCGCAGGTCGGAGTGCAGCCCCACCGGGAGCGGCTGCGTCTCCTCACCGACCTCCGCAAGCAGCTGCTCGACCGCGTAGCCGTCATCGCGGTCGGCAACGCGCACGCCGCCGTTGCCGGGTTGCGCGGGCCTTTCTCTCACGCTGTCCGTCCCGGAGCCGCCATGCACCCTCGCTCGGCATGCTGCGTGGTGACGTGCGCAGCGGCCCTGTCGGGCGCCGCGTTGATTGCCGTCAAGCTTGGGAGAATGCCGACGACAGCAGTCAGTGTCAAGCTGCCGGCGCGCGCTGGCGTCCCCGTAACTCGTTGTGTGATGCCATGATGCGGCAGGGCTCCGAGATGTGCCGCAGCGGCTATGCCGCGGGCGGCGGGTCGCCGCGCTGGAGGGAGTGGTGCTTGATCGTGCGCCCCTCGACCAGGTAGACGACGTCCTCGGAGATGTTCGTGGCGAGGTCCGCAATGCGCTCGAGGTTGCCGGATACGAGCAGCAGGTCCATGCCCGCGGTGATCTTCCGCGGGTCCTCCATCATGTGCGTGAGAAGGATCCGGAAGTTGTTGTCATGCAGCTCGTCGACCCGGTCGTCCATCTCGGTTACGCGTCGGGCCTGCTCGCTGTCCCTGCGGATGAACGCGTCCAGGGCCAGCGCGAGCATCTCCGTGGAAACACGCGTCATCTCCTCGAGCTCGGGGAGCACGGGAAACGGCGGTGCCTCCACAAGGAACTGCACGGCCTCGGCGATGTTGACCGCGTGGTCGCCGACCCGCTCCAGGTCATTGGAGATCTTCATGGCCATGGTGATCAGCCGGAGGTCGCCGGCCATGGGCTGCTGGAGCGCGAGGAGGCTGATCGCCATGTCGTCGATCTGCAGCTCCAGCTCGTTGATGGCCTCGTCCCCGTCGATGACCTTCCGGGCCCGCTCGACGTCGCGCGAGAGCAGCGCCTCCACGGCGAGCTGAACATGACGCTCCGCACGCCCCGCCATGTCCACGAGCGCGCCCTTGAGTCGCTCGAGCTCCTCGTGGAAGTGCCGCTGACTCATCCGAATCTCCCGGTGATGTAGGCTTCCGTCCGATCCTCACGCGGATTCGTGAAGAGCTGCTCGGTTGGCCCGTACTCGATCAGCTCGCCCATGTAGAGGAAGGCCGTGTAATCGGACACGCGTGCGGCCTGCTGCATGTTATGCGTCACGATGACGACCGTATAGTCCTGCTTCAGCTGATAGATCAGGTCCTCGATCTTCTGGGTCGCAATCGGGTCGAGGGCGGATGCGGGCTCGTCCATCAGCAGGACCTCGGGCTCGACGGCGAGGGCGCGCGCGATGCAGAGCCGCTGCTGCTGGCCGCCGGACAGCGCGAGCGCGCTCGCGTCCAGGCGGTCCTTCACCTCGTCCCAGAGCGCCGCCTGGCGCAGCGAGCGCTCCACGAGATCATCCATGTTCCCGCGGAATCCGTTGATCCGCGGACCGTACGCGACGTTGTCGTAGATCGACTTCGGGAACGGGTTCGGCTTCTGGAACACCATGCCGATGCGGCGCCGTACGTCGACGGGATCCACACCCGGTCCGTACAGGTTCTCGCCGTGAAAGAGCGCCTCGCCCTCGACGCGCGTACCCGGGATCAGGTCGTTCATCCGGTTGAAGCAGCGAAGCAGCGTGCTCTTGCCGCAGCCGGAGGGTCCGATGAACGCGACGACCCGGCGATCCGGGATGCTGATCGAGATGTGTTTGAGCGCGCGCGTCTCGCCGTACAGCACGGAGAGGTTGCGCGCCTCGAGCTCGATGTCGCCCGGAGGCACGATGACCGGTCCATGCCGCCGCTCCGGGCCACCACCGGGGCGCGTGGCCGGGATGTCCGTCGTGCCCGGCGCGGTTCCTGTCGTCTCCTGCATCAACGCCTCTTCGCGTAGCGGTTGCGCAGCAGAATCGCAACCGCGTTCATTGCGAGCAGCAGCACGAGCAGCACGATGCTGCCCGCGGCGGCAAGTTCCTGGAACTCGGCCTGCGGCCGGGACGTCCAGTTGAAGATCTGGATCGGGATGACCGTGAACGCATCCTGCAGTCCGCGCGGCGCGAACTGCACGAAGCCCACGGCCCCCACCAGCAGCAATGGGGCTGCCTCGCCGACGGCGCGTGACAGGGCCAGGATCGTTCCCGTCAGGATGCCGGGCATTGCGTGCGGAAGCACGTGATGGCGGATCGTCTCCCAGCGAGTCGCTCCCAGGGCGTAGGATCCGAGCCGCATCGAGTTCGGTACAGCGCGAATCGCCTCCTGCGATGCGATGATCACGACCGGCAGGATCAGCAGCGCCAGCGTGAGCGCACCGGCGATCACGCTCCGGCCCATGGCGAGCGCGCGGACGAAGACGGCGAGTCCGAGGATGCCGTAGACGATCGAGGGCACGCCGGCGAGGTTCGCGATGTTGGCCTCGATGATGCCAGTCAGCCGGTTGTTCGGCGCGTACTCCTCCAGCCAGATCGCGGTCCCCACGCCGAGCGGGAATGCGACGACGGCCGTCAGCACCAGCACCCACACGGAGCCGACGAGCGCCGGCCAGATGCCTGCGCGCGATGTCAGGCGCGATGGCGGATTCCGCAGGAAATCGGCGGTCAGTCTGTGCGCGCCGTCATGCCAGATGTCGACGAGCAGGATGACCAGAAACACGAGCCCGACCAGCGTCGCCGCGAGGAAGAGCACCATCGCAATGCTGCCAACGTGATGGCGGCGCGAGATGCGCGGCTCGAAGCGGGACGGGTCCCGCTGCGCAGAGGGGTGGCGTGCAGTCGCCTGGGCGCTCATTCGTACACCTCGCGGTACCGCTTGAGCACCTGGATGCTGATGACGTTCATGAGCAGTGTGACCGCGAACAACGTCATCCCCACGGCAAAGATCGTCTGGTACTCGATCGATCCGTGTGCGGCCTCGCCCATCGATGTCTGGGCAATGTAGGCGGTCATGGTCTGCACCGCCTTCAGTGGGTTCAACGACATGCTTGGTGTCGCGCCGGCAGCGATCGTCACGATCATCGTCTCACCGATCGCGCGGGAGATGGCCAGGATGAAGGAGGCGACGATGCCGGACAGGGCCGCGGGCACTACAGTCCTCGTCGCGACCTCGAAGCGCGTCGCGCCGAGTGCGTATGCGCCCTCGCGCAGGGATCGCGGCACCGCACTCATCGCGTCCTCGGACAGCGACGACACCAGCGGGATGATCATGATCCCCATCACGATCGCCGCGCTCGCCCCGTTGAAGATGTCCGTCTCGGGCCAGATCTGCCGCAGGAGCGGCGTCACGAAGGTGAGCGCGAAGTAGCCGTACACGACGGTCGGCACACCGGCCAGGACCTCCAGTGCCGGCTTGACGACTGCACGGACCCTGGGGTGTGCGTACTCGCTCAGGTAGATCGCGCTCGCGAGTCCGATCGGCAGCGCGACGACCGCGGCACCGGCCGCCACCAGGAGAGATCCCATGAGCAGCGGGAGCACGCCGAAGCTCTGCGGCCGGAAAAGCGGCATCCACTTCGTGCCGAACAGGAAGTCGATGACCGACACGTGCGTGAAGAAGCTCGCCGCCTCGATTACCAGCACGAGCACGATGCCGACCGTTGTCAGGATGGAGATCGCACTGAATCCCGAGAGAACGGCGCCCACGAATCGCTCGCGTGCCTTGCGCCTGCGACGTAGCGCGTCGGGATCGCGGTAGCCGCTCCCGGGCGGCACAACGCCCCGCAGCAGCGCTGCACTGTCACTGCGCTGCTCCGGGGTCACGCCTTCCGCACGGTCTGCGGCAACCGGAGCCGGGCGCGGTGCGCGCTCGTCAGGGTTGTGTGGCACCGGACGTCTGCGGCAGCTTCGCCAGCTCCTGCGCATAGCGGTCGGCGTCGAGGCCGACGTATCCGACCTGCGGCACCAGCTCGGCCGCGTTCTCGAGGTAGAACCGGATGAACGCTGCGACGTGCGGCTGTCGCGCCTTCGCGTTGTTCACGTAGATCATGAGCGGGCGCGAGAGCGGCGTGTACGTGCCGCCGGCTACCGTCTCCTCGGTCGGCAGAACACAGCCACTGCCACTGTCGATCGCTACCGCCCTCATTCGCTGCGCGTTCTCGATGTAGTAGGCGTAGCCGAAGTAGCCGAGCGCGTTCGGGTCACCCTCGACGCCCTGCACGAGCACGTTGTCGTCCTCGGACGCCGTGTAGTCGCCGCGGCTCGCACCCTGCTCGCCGATCACTTCTTCCGTGAAGTAGTCGAACGTGCCGCTGTTCGTACCGGGGCCATACAGCGCGAGCGGCTGGTTGGGGAAGCCTGCACGCACCTGCGACCAGTTGTCGATCGTGCTGCCCGGTTCCCAGATGCGGCGCAGCTCGTCGACCGTCAGGCACTGCACGAAGTCATTCGCGTTGTTCACCGCCACCGTGAGACCGTCGATGGCGATGGTCAGCTCCGTGTATTCCACCCCGTTCGCCGCGCAGTCCGCGGCTTCGGAGTCCCTGATGGGTCGTGACGCATTGCTGATGTCGGTCTCGCCGGCACAGAAACGCTTGAAGCCTCCACCGGTGCCGGACACACCCACCGTGACACGCACGTCGCCACCAGTCTGGAGGGCGAACTCCTCGGCGACCGCCTCGCTGATCGGATAGACCGTGCTGGACCCGTCGACCGCGATCGTTCCGCTCATGCTCCCGCCGCCACGCTCGCCACCACACGCCCCGAGCACGAATGTGAAGAATATGAGTCCCGTCGCTGCTCTCATTCGTCTCCCTCGCCGCCGGCGCGAGGCCGGCTCACCGGTGCATCAGGCAGGATCAGCCTGTGGTTCGTGTGGGCTCCGCCCAACCCACGGGCGCCCCACGCGGACAGGCGAATGATGCGGCGCCGCGGGCACGCACAGGCAACGGGTTCGTAACAGCGACGTAACGAAGGAGGGGCAATCCGCCACGCGGATCGCCCCTCACGAGTCCCGATCGTCCGGACGAGTGCTACGGAGCCTCGTTCTCCGGCTGCACGACGATCTCGACGACCCGGCTTGCGCCGACGTCGAGGTCCCTGTGGTCCAGGCCTGCCCAGCGGAGCTGGATGGCGCGCGGTCCGCTGTCGGCGGGCAGCGTCCATATGAAGGTGCCGTCGCCGACGTCCTGGATGTCGGCAGCGGCCGGCATGATCTCCCGCCCGTCGACGTACGCGTGCAGGTGCAGGTCGTTGCTTGCCCACCCCATCCCGCCGAGGGCCAGCTCGTTGCCGGCCGTGAAGCGCAGCATGAGCGGGCTGCTCACTGTATCGCCGGTCTGCGGCTCGATCAGCACGATCGACGGAACGCCTCGCGAGAGGTCGGTGCGCGGGCCGAACATGTTGACGGCACCGATCAGGATTCCCACCGCGAACATGAAGATGCCGAGCCCCCCGACGAGGGTGACGAGGCGCGAAGAACGTGGTGCGTCGGACGTCGTATTCTGCGTCATCGTGCGTTTTTCTGCTGAACCAGCGTGATGGCCGCCGCTGCGGGCAGCCGGATCAGAATCGTTGTGCCCTTCCCCAGCTCGCTTCGGGCTGAGACCGTGCCGTCCATTCCTTCCACGAGGTGCTTCACGATGGACAGCCCGAGACCGGTACCCCCGTCCGCACGGGAACGTGCCGGATCGACGCGGTAGAATCGCTCGAAGATCCGGTTGAGTGCGTCGCGCGGGATACCACTGCCAGAGTCGCGCACCTGGATCACGCCGAACGCGCCGGGCCCGCCCACCGCCGAGCCTTCCCGCGACACGCTCACGTCGATGCGGCCTCCGGGGGGCGTATGGCGGACCGAGTTGTCGAAGAGGTTGCCGAACACCTGGCGCAGCGCCCCTGGATCTGCCATGACCGCTACGCTGTCGCCGGTCGCGGTGAACGTAAGTGCGTGCGCCTCGGGACGCTGCTCGAGCGCCGTGGTCCATGCGTCACGGGCGAGCTCGAGCGGGTCGATCGCGTGAAGCTCGGGCCTCCAGTTCCCGGACTCGACGCGCGCCAGGTCGAGGAGGTCCTCGACGATGTGGTGCAGCCGCTCCGCATTGCGCTGGATCACGTCGAGAAACTGCCGCTGCGTGTCCAACGGCACGTCGTCGGACTGGAGGGTCTCGATGTATCCTCGGATCGACGTGAGCGGAGTCTTGAGCTCATGGCTCACATTGGCGACGAACTCGCGCCGCACGCCCTCGAGGCGACGCAGCTCGGTGAGATCGGTCAGCGCGACGATCGCTCCTGCGGATGCATCGTCGCGGAACGGTCGCGCCGCAATGAGCAGCCGCCGGTCGTCGACGGTCACCTCACTGGCGGGAACGTCGGCGCCGCTCGCAGCCCGGCTCAGCACGCCGCGCAGCTCCACGTTGCGTATGACCGCGGAGGCTTGTGCGCCATGAATGTCTGCCGGCAGGTTGAGCAGCGCCTGAGCCGCCGGATTCGCACGAACGATGCGCCCGCTCGCATCGACCTGCAGGATGCCCTCGGAAACGTTGTTGACGAGGAGCGCGAGCTCGTCGCGATCGCGGGTGAGCGAGACAGAGCGCTCTTCGAAGTCGCTGACGAGCCGCTCCACGAGACTTCCCAGTGCCTGGATCTCCGCAATGCGGAAACCCGGCAGCCGCTCACCATTCGGCCGCACCCGCTCGAGCAGGGCGCCTCGCAGGCGGTCGATGCGCTCGGCGAGGAGGTTACCGAGCACGATCCCGGCGAGAGCGGCGAGCAGCAATGCGCCGGCGGGGCCTGTGCGGCTGTTCGCAAGGAGTGCGGCGGCGGTGAGCAGCAGCGCCGCGATCGCAGCGAGAGTCCGCAGGCGCCAGCGCCTCATTCACCCTCATCGCGGGCGCGGAACCGGTACCCGAACCCGCGCACCGTCTCGATCCAGGCGCCGGCATCGCCGAGCTTGGCCCGCAGCCGCTGCACGTGCATGTCGACGGTGCGTGTCTCGATGCGCGCGTGAATGTCCCACGCCGTCTCCAGCAGCTGCTGGCGGGTCTGCACGCGCCCGCGCCGCTCGAGCAGTGTCGTCAGCAGACGATACTCCGTAGGAGTCAGGTCGAGCGGCTCGTCGTTCAGGTAGGCGGTCATCGCGCTCAGGTCGACCGTTACGGGACCACCGCGCAGCAGCCGGCTCGTGCCCGTAACGGCGGGTGATTGCGTGCGCCGCAGTACCGCGCCGACCCGGAGCACCAGCTCACGCGGGCTGAACGGCTTGGTGACATAGTCGTCCGCGCCAAGCTCGAGCCCCTTGACCCGGTCCGCCTCATCGCGCCGCGCCGTCAGCACGACGACCGGAACGTCAGCCAGCTCGGCGCTCCGCCGGATCTCCTGCAGCACGTCGTAGCCGGAGAAGCCGGGCAGCATGAGGTCGAGCACGAGCAGGTCCGGCCGTTCGGCTGCGACGGCTTCGAGTGCCTCCGCGCCGCCCTCGGCCGTGCGGACCCGATAGCCTTCCTTTGTGAGGTGGTACGCCACCAGCGCCGCGATATCGCGCTCGTCCTCTACGACCAGGATTCGTGCCGGTGACGCTTTCGCCGCTGCCGTGCTCATGTCCGAGCCTCGTCTCCCCGCTGTCTGCTCTACCCGCGATCTCCACGGTTCCCGTGGAGTTCTATCGCGCGCAGGTCAATGCCGGGTCACCCGAATGTAACGATTGGGCTACGGCGGGGCAGGCGATGGTTTCCCGGGCTCAGAGTCCGGCGGGCTCGGGATCCTGCTGCGAGCTGTGGGTGCCGGGCAGGCGGCGCTGGCGGCGCTGGCGCTGCTGCTCACGGAGCCGCCGCCGGTGCTCGAGCGCCTTCTCCAGCTGGGCCTCGCGCTCACGGTTCAGATCGGCCCGGCGAGGGTCGGGCCGCTTTACAGTCTCCTCTGACACTTCACTACCTCGGGTTCAGCTATCGGGTGTGCCCGCGACGCTGCGATGCTTCGCGACGTCCAGGATCACGCCCTCCCGTACACCGACGCGCGGGATCCAGAGCTCGTCACAACGGGCCCGGGTACAGAGCCGCTGGTAGACGATAGCAGCTGGCAGGATCACGTCTGCGCGATCGGGTCGCAGTCCCCAGCTCAGTCGCTCCTCGATGGACGCTGCCGCGAGACGTTCGATCGTCTCGCACAGCGACTCGAGAGAAAGTCTGGCGGTGGCGCCATCGTCGGGCTCCAGCTCGAGCAGGTCCGCAAGCGCGTCGGCGTTTCCGCCGGTCGCCACGAAGCCGCCGACGGCGCGACCCGCCTCGTCCGGGAGCGGGATCGCATCCACCTGCGCCTCGATCACGCGGCGTGCGCCCGCTGCGTCGCCCGCGTCATAGTGCTCGAGCAGCCGCACGGCGCCCAGCGGATACGACGCCGTTTTGAGCGTCCGCCGCGCGTCTGCCAGCGTGACCTCCACGCTGCCGCCGCCGATGTCGACGAGCAGCCACGGCTCCCGACCCATCGGTACACGGGCCCTGACTGCCCGGACGACCAGCTCCGCTTCCTCCGTGCCGTCGATCACCTCGAGCGCAATGCCCGCCGCACGTCGCGTCCGCGCGATCAGATCGGTGCCGTTCGCGCTGTCGCGGACCGCACTCGTTGCGACGGCGCGGTACTGCGTGATACCCAGCTCATCCATCCGCCGCCGGAACCGCACGAGCGCGTCGACCGCAGCATCCATCAGCTCGTCGCCGATGCGACCGTGCTCGAACACGTCGCGGCCGAGACGCACCGCGGCCCGGTCGAACAGAAGGGACTCGAGCTGGCCGCTTTCATCGACCTCGGCAGCGAGAAAGCGGATCGCATTCGATCCGACATCGATGGCGGCCGCACGCACCCGCGTGTTGTCTCCTGTATCGGTCCGGTCAGCGTTGATGGGCGACGAGCGAATGGTTGGCCGATGGTGTACGACGGGTCAATGGAACGAGGCTCTTTGTTGCGCATTCGTTACAGTAGCACAACGCTCGCCGCGCGACAGGCAGCCACGCCACCGGCTACAGATCGTTGGCGATGGAAACGAACTTGAATCGACCGTCCCTCTCCATGATCGACCCGAAGAGCCGCATTCGGCGCCGCCCTTCCGGGCCGGCGAGCGTCACGACGCAGCGCTCCCAGTAGCGGTTCGGCCCCTCGCGCCGCGGAGCCGCTTCGCACTGGTAACCGGCGAACCCGAGCGGCCGCCCGCCGAAGGAGCGGAGCAGGCGGGTTTCGGCCTTGCGGCTATTCTGGTCCATCAGCATCCAGAGCGTCTCCGGCGGCAGCTCGTACGGCTTCGTCGTATAGCGCGACTCCGGGAAGTACAGCCACCCGAATTCCGCAGCATCGAGGCGAAGCCGATGCAATCGCGCGGCACTGCTGTCTTCTACGGCAGCGGCGAACGCCTCCACCAGCGCGTCGCGCGAGGCGGCCGAGCCGTCACCGAGCGCGTTCACGCGAGGCAGCGTCGCCTGGAAGCGGCGGATCATCGCCGGCATCGGCAGCAGCACGTCGCCGGAGCGTGTGCTGTCCGATTCCACGAGCCGATCCGTCTGCTGCGGCCCGACATCCGCGCGCACCCACACCGCTCCGATTCCCGCAACCAGCGCGGCGCTCGACAGGAGCGCCGCAAGTGTCCACATACGTGGTTTCATCCTTTGCTCCGGACAGTGACGGGCGCCACGGGCTGCCCGCCCGTGACGCCCCTGCAGGATCGTGACTGCGACTCAGTTGTCCGCGTAGATGGTCCAGCCTTCCCACCACTTCGGGCCGGCCGGATCCGCCGCGCCGAGGTAGCGTGTCCCGGTCACGAGTGCGCCGGCACGTGCAGCGAGCTCGCCCGTGAAGGTTTCCAGCCCGCCCTCGCTGATAAACGCGTCGGCGGAGGCCGCGAGCGACCAGTCGAAGTCATCGGCCGCCGATGGATCCGCGGGCAGACTCGCAAAGATGCTCGCCGCCGTGGCGTCGACCGTGCGGATGTCGACTGCCGCGGTGTCCAGTGTCTCGCTGAAGCTCGAGGTGTGCAGCAGTGATCCGTTCTCGACACTGGCGATGTTCGAGAGGCCCAGCTGGCCGGCGGCAAGGCGCGCGGCTGTCGTCTCGTCGCGCAACGAGATCGCCGACTTCGGCCAGCGCGCGAGCACACCGTTGACCCAGAAGCCTGCAGTACCGCGGCGGATCACCGCGCCGTGGCCACCCGAGGTCGCATCGACGACACCCGGGCCCGTGCCGACCAGCGTGAAGTTCGCGAACACCGGCTGCGTGAGTGGCTCCGAATCCTGTCCGTCCAGGCAGTTGGCACCGGCACAGCCGTCGATCTCGAAGCCCTGCGGATCGCTCGACACATTGCCTGCACCCGTGCGCGGGTCGAGAACCTTCGACTGATACGCGATCAGATGCTGCACGCGCCCGACGTACCCTTCCGATGCATCGTAGTGGTCGTCGCCTGACTCGTAGGAAACGAGGTACCTGTGATTCACGGCACCCCCGAACCACTCGAAGTGGTCGTCGAGGCCGGCCATCGCCTGGAGGTACTCCGCCTTCGTGCCGCTGCCGACGCCTGCAAACGTGAAGCTGTTCAGCTCCGCATCCGGTGCGGTCGCGTACCCGGCGAACTCGACGCGCACGTAGCACAGCTCACCGCTGCTGTCCGTGTTGTCGGTGCCGCCGCCGTAGTTGACCTCCGGGTTCGACGCGCCGGTGCCCGTACCCTCGAGGATCGTCGGATCGCCGCGGTTGATGATACCGTTGCCGACCAGGATCAGGCCGCCCCAGTCACCGGGCCGGCGCTGCCCCTCGGGCTGCGACGACGTGAACACGATCGGCGCCTCGGCCGTGCCACACGCCATGATCCTGCCGCCGCGCAGCACGAAGAGCGAGGAGCCGAGCGTCTCATAGTCGCCCTGGATCACCGTGCCCGGCTGGATGGTGAGCGTTACGCCCGCCGGCACCTTGATGAAGCCCTTCAGTGTATAGACGGTATCCGCGTACAGCGTACGGTTCGATGTGATGTCCGAGTCGATCACGGCCGCCGCGTCACCAGGCGGGGGCGGCGGCGGCTCGATACCGGTCGGGTCCGAGTCGTCGCATGCGGCGAACGCCAGTGCGGCTGTCATCAGGAACGCGCAGCGCGTTGTTCTCATCATCGTGCTTTCACCTGCGAGATTGGAGAAAGGGCCTTCGTACTGACACCTGCAATTGAAGGCTGGTGTGTGCCGGTTCGATGAGCGCCTCGTCGCAGTCCTGTCACGAAGCACTGACATTCCGGCGACACCCCGACTGTGCAGTGCAGCACGGACACAGTCACAGCGGCGCATCACGGCTGCCATGTGAGGCCGATGGCGAAGCTGCGGCCGGACCGGTACGACTCGCGCAAGACGTCGCCCTGTGTCAGCTCGTACGGGGCATCGAGGAGGTTCTTCGCGTCGATCTTCACACCGAGCCCTCCGGGCAGCGTCGTGCGGAACGACAGGTCGAGGACGTCGCGCCGCTCCTCGTAGACATCAGGCAGCGGCACTTCGCCGGCACTCACGATGCGGCGACCGACGGTGTTGTAGAGCAGCGTCGCGCTCGTCGTGCCGGCGCCCGGTGCCCACGTGGCACCGGTGTTGACGACATAGGGCGCCTGGCCGACCATCGACCGCTCGGTGCTTGTCTGGCTGCTCGCCTCGTGGCCGATCCGGATCCTGCTGTCCATCACCGTCGCGTTCGCAAATACGGTAATCGACTCGAGCGACTCGTTGATGAAGCCGAGCCGCTTCCGCATCTCCAGCTCGACGCCGAAGTTCTCCGCCTCTTCCGCATTCACGTAGGTCACGATGCTCGTGCCCGACGTTGCGCGGTACACGCGCTCGATCGGCGCGTCGAACCGCTTCGCGAAGAGCGCCAGTGACACGACCTCACCCGGGTTCGGGTACCACTCCCAGCGCAGGTCCGCGTTGCGGATGAGCGTCCGCTCGAGGTCCGGATTGCCGACGACGTTCTCCCCGCCCAGGACCTCGCGGTACTGCACGTTCGCAAGCTCGCGGTACTCCGGGCGCGCGAGCGTCTGGGAGACGGAGAGGCGCAGGTTCTGGTCGTCGGTGATTCCCACGTTCAGTGAGAGTGATGGCAGCAGATCCGTGTAGCTCGGCGTCGCCTCGAACACGTCCGAGCCGATGGTCCCCTGCGCGGCGAGGTCGAGCTCGGAGTACTCGACTCGCGCACCGGTGATCAGTTGCACGCGGCCGGCAAGTCCCAGCTCGAGCATGGCGTAGCCGGCGACGAGCCGGTCTTCGGCAGTGTAGGAGCCGCCCTGGCTGAGCGGTGTGACCCGGAAGTACGAATCGCCGGGCTGTGCGAAGCGGCCGTCCATGATCTGCTCGGCGGGAAGCGCGAGCGCATCGGCGGGGAGCGAACGGCCCGAGATGCTGTACGCCCGGTTGTCCGCGTCCCGATCGGTCCTGCGGTACAGACCGCCGAGCTGCAGCGCGTGACGCGCGTCACGCCCGAGATGCAGCCTGTAGTTGAGTGCCGCCTCGAAGCTGTTCTCCTCCAGCTCGCCGAACGTGCGGACCGCGCCCTCGTTGCTCGCGGCGAACCAGCGCATCGGCTCGCCCTCGACAGTCTGGGCATAGACGAACTCGGAGCGGTCGGGCTCGGAGCGACGCACCGCCGATCCGGTCACGCTCCAGTCGACGCGGCTCGAGCCGAGCTGGTGTTCCGCGCCAAGCTGGGCGGAGCCGATGGTGCGCTGCACGAAACGCAGCCTCTGCACCTCCATCGGTATGTTACCGTGGTTCTCGCTCGTGCCGGCCTCGAAGCGCGCCTCGTTATCCGCGCTCCGGTTGAGGTTTCCGTTGAAGAAGAAGCGGCTGTGCTCACCGACCAGCGTACTCAGGTTGGCGAGGCCGCCCCACAACACGCTCGTCCGCCCCGTTGATCCGCTGAACCGGTCGACCTCGAGAACGGTGCCGTTGGCACCCGGAAGCGCGCGTGCACGCACTTCGTCATCGCGAACCTCCTCGCCGTACGAGTAGGTGCCGCTCAGCAGGTAGGAGACCGGCTGGCCGAAGATCGGGTCGGTGCCGCCGAGCGATACGCCGAGCGAAGAGCTGCCGCGTCCGGACGCGCGTTGCGGCGTCCAGGCGTTGCGGAAGGAGCGCACCATCGCGTTGATGTCTTCCTGTGCGAGCGGAGCGCTAAAGTCCCCGGCCTCGCGCACGGGACGCGGCAACGCCCGTTCATTGCCGGACGCACCCAGCCACTCGCCACCGATCGTCGGCGCTGCGAACAGGTCGCGGCCGGTCACGCGGGTGTTGAAACCGCCGCCGGCCGAAATCGTGAGCTGCCGCGAGCCGGGGAATTCACGCGTGCGGATGTTGACCCGCGCGCCGGAGAAATCGCCGGGCAGGTCCGGCGTGAATGTCTTCGAGGTCGTAATGCTCTGCAGCAGGCCGGAGGGGAACAGGTCGAGAGGCACGACCTTGCGCTCCGGTTCGGGGCTGGGAATGCGCGCGCCGTTCAGTGCCGTCGTCGTGTATCGCTCACCCAGACCGCGCACGAACACGTATCGCCCGTCCTGTACGGTCACACCACTCACACGCCGCATCGCGGCAGCCGCATCCCCGTCAGGACTGCGCGCGATCTGCTCCGAGCTGAGCGCACTCACGATGCCGCTCGCGTTGCGCTGCTCGTCGAGCGCGCGGCTCACACTGCCACGCTCGGCCGCTGCCGTAACACGGATCCCGTCCAGCTCGACGGCCTGCGGATCCAGCGTGATGTTCAGCTCCGTGACGCCGTCCGAGGGCACCTGCACATCCGTCACCGTCTTGGCGCCATAGCCGATGCTCTCGACGCGCACCGCAACGACACCGGCCGGTACGTTCGTCAGCAGGTAGCGTCCATCGATGCCGCTCAGGACTCCCTGCTCTGTCGACGTGACAACGATGCTTGCTCCGGGCAGACCGAGTCCCGTCTGTGCGTCGACGACACGGCCTGCAACACGGCCCGCCGGCTGCTGGGCGCTCGCGGGAGCTGCTGCGTTCAGCAGCAGCGCGCAGATCAGCAGGCACCGGAGATTCCCTGTCATGTGCTCTCCATCCGATTCTGTTCGCCGGGCGGCTCGGCGCGCGCGACGCGCCCGCCTCCACCCGGCACAAGGATGGAGAGTGTCGGTGACGGCCGACTCACGGGGGCGTAACGGGAGGGTCACACAGCGTGGCACAGGTGTAACAGGCGCGTCTCCGTACGGCCGGCGAGCGCTGTATACGTGATCGGGCGTGACGCGATCGTTGCAGTTGCCGCTCCGTCCACGGCCCGCTAGACTCGGCGCACCGAGCGATCCGGATACTCAGCTGCGCAGGACCGCATGCTCCAGCCCGCGGGCGAGATCAGACTACCGGAACTGGCCGACGCCTGGTGGCTGCTCGACCAGCCGGACCGCATTGCGGGCTTTCGCCTCCTCGAGCCCGGCGACGCCGAAGAGTTCTTCTTCGATCTGACCTCATCGGATCAGGCCGAGCTGCTGCTCGCACTCACGCCCGCCGAGCGCCGGCTGTGGCTGCGCCTGCTCCCGCCCGACGACGCCGCCGACCTGATCCAGGAGGCCCCGGAGGAAGACCGTCCCGGCCTGCTCGGCCTGCTCGACGAAGCCACACGACGCGAGGTCACCGCGCTCCTCGCCTACGAGGAGGACGAGGCCGGCGGACTCATGTCCTCGCGTTTCGCACGCGTGCGCCCCGACATGACCGCCGACGAAGCGATCAGCTACCTGCGCAAGCAGGCACAGGGACGCACGAACGCGGAGACGCTCTACTACATCTACGTCCTCGACAGCGCGCAGCGGCTGCTCGGCGTGCTCTCATTCCGCGAGCTCTTCGCCGCACCGGGCAACCGCACCGTCCGCGAGATCATGCGCGTCGAGGACATGGTCACCGTCCCCGAGGAGATGGACCAGGAGGCCGTCGCACGGCTCTTCGCCGAATACGACGTCCTCGCCCTCCCCGTCGTCGACGACCAGGGGCGGATGAAGGGTATCGTCACCGTCGACGACATCGTCGACGTCGTCGAGGAAGAAGCCACCGAGGACATCCACAAGTACGGCGGCCTCGAGGCACTCGACGAGCCCTACCTCCGCATCGGTTTCTTCGATCTCGTCCGCAAGCGCGCACCCTGGCTCGTCATCCTCTTCTTCGGCGGCATGCTGACCGCTACCGCCGTCGGCCGGTTCGAGGACTTCGTCACGACCATCAAGGGACTCGCCGTCTTTATGCCGCTCGTGATCGCCAGCGGCGGCAACTCCGGCTCCCAGGCGTCCACACTGGTCATCCGCGCCATGACCGTCGGCGAGGTCCGACTGCGCGACTGGTGGCGCGTCGTGCGCCGCGAGCTCGGCGTCGGGCTCGTCCTCGGCCTGCTCCTCGCCGTGCTCGGCATCGGCCGCGTGTGGGTCGCAAGCCTGATCGGCCAGCCCGACAACGCGGATACCATCCTCTTCGCCGTGACCATCGCTGCGGCCCTGGTCGGCGTCGTCGTGTTCGGCACCCTCGTCGGGTCCATGCTGCCGTTCATACTGCGCCGACTGGGCTTCGACCCCGCCTCTGCCTCCGCTCCGCTCGTCGCCACGCTGGTCGATGTGAGCGGTCTCCTGATCTACTTCTGGGTAGCCAGTTGGCTCCTCACGTGATAACTGGCCCGTATAATCGGCGAAATATCGACAAATCAAGAGGTTAGGAGGGGGACAGGCACGCCGCCTGCAACCCAGCTGACCGGCGCCCGCGTGTCGGGTCGCGGAAGGAGGTGCGCATGGCAAGGCGCATTCTGGTCGCGGATGACGAGCCGCTGACCGCAGAGATGATCACGCTGATGCTGGCGTTTACAGGATATGAGGTGGAGCATGCGCTGGACGGGACGGAGGCGCTGACGAGGGCCAGGGAGTACCAGCCCGACGTCGTGCTGCTGGACGTGATGATGCCCGGCCGGCTGGGTCACTCCGTTTCGAACGAGCTGCGCAAGGACCCGCGCTTCGACGACACGGTGGTGGTGCTGTTCAGCTGTGTGGACGAGCGCGACGTCCCCTGGCGTGAGTCAGGCGCCGACGCATTTCTCCAGAAGCCGATCAGTATCCGTGATCTGCCCCGGATCATCGAGGACCTGAGAAGCCGGAAGATGAAGGAGAGGGCAGGCGCGAGGGCGGAGCTCTCGGCTGAGTGAGGCCCCGGGGCGGTGTGGTCGCACGCCCCGGTGAGCCTGGCGCGTTGCATCAGCGCTCTTCGCCTTCGCGCCCTCAGCGCCACTGCGGTGATTACGCCCCTGTGTCGACCCGCCCGCCGGAGGAGTATCAACCGCCGAGCTTCAGGATCCGCTTCCACTGCTGTGCCGTGATCGGCTGCACGGCCACGCGCGGCATCCGCACGAACGACATGTCCTTCAGCACGTCGTCGGCTTTCATCTCGGCGAGCGGGATCGGCCGCTCGAGCGGGCGGACCGGCTCGATGTCGACGACGACGAGCTTGTCGTTGTTCGGATCCGGGTAGGCGGTCCTTACGACCCTGGCAATGCCGATTGCGGCCTTATCGGGCGCGGTATGATAGATGAGCACCTCGTCGCCCTTCTCACAGCGCTGCATGTTGCGCTGGGCGGCGGCGTTCCTGACGCCGTCCCAGACGGCGCGCGTTTCCCTGACGAGGTCGTCCCAGCCGTAGCTTGCGGGGTCGGCGAGGAAAGCCCAGTACGCGCTCATGGCATCACCTTTGGCGTGCGGGCGAGGTGCTCCCTGCACCAGGCGCGGATCTCGTCCTCCGTGAGGACGTGGTCGGTCTGCTTCGCGAGCTCGAAGACGTGCTTGCACAGTTCTTCGTCATTGGCATCGAAGCCGTGCTCGGCGAGCCAGTAGCGCACGTTGGACATGCCGCTCACGTGGCTGATCTCGATGATCTGTCTGCGTCCGAAATCTGCGGCCGGCACACTCGAGTACACGCGATCGGCGAGCCAGTCCTCGCCCTTCATGCGTGCCTTGATGATGGCGGCCGCGTGGACGCCGGTGCCCGTGCGGAACGCGTCGGCGCCGAAGACGGGGTAGCTGACGGGGATCGGTACTCCGGTCGCACGTGAGACGGCATCGACATAATCGCCCAGCCTGCTGAGATCGTGGTCGTGCAGGCCCAGCAGCTTCATATTGACGAGCAGCAGATCCATCTCGGTATTGCCGACACGCTCGCCGATGCCGAGACCGGTGCCGTGCACGCGGTGCACGCCTTCTTCGATTGCGGCGAACGTATTGGCGATGCCGAAGCCGCGGTCGCGGTGGCCGTGCCAGTCGATGCGGATGTCTTCACCGCTCGGCTCGACGATCTCGCGGCGAACGAAGCGGACCAGCTGACGCACGCCCTGGGGCGTGGCATGTCCGACCGTGTCGGCGAGGCAGATCCGCTTTGCGCCTGCATTGATCGCGGTGGTATAGAGCTGCTTGAGCACGTCGGGCCGTGCTCTCGTCGTATCCTCGGTCACGTACATGACCTGGAGCCCCTCGCCGACGGCGAAGCTGACGGCGTCCTCGGTCGCGCGCAGCATGCGGTCGAGTGTCCAGTCCTCGGCGTACTGGCGGATCGGCGATGAACCGATGAACGTACACGCTTCGATCGGGACGCCGGTCTGCTGACTGATTCGTGCGATGGGCTCGACGTCGGCGCGAACCGTGCGGGCAGCGCAGTTTGCTGCGATCGGCAGCCTTGCGCTGGCGATCTCGCGAGCGAGTGCGGTGACATCGGCGACCGCACGCGGCCCGGCGCCCGGCAGTCCGATGTCGGCGGTGTGGATACCCAGCTCCGCCATCAGGTGCAGCAGCTCGATCTTCGCGTCGATGGGCGGGTCCTGTACGGACGGGCATTGCAGGCCGTCGCGCAGTGTTTCGTCGTCGAGCTCGACGGGGCCGAGAGTGCGGTAGTCGACGGCATCGCCGGCGACATTCCAGTCGTGGATCAGTTGCTGCTCTTGCACTGCAACCTCCGGCGGGGGACTGCCGCCAACATGGCCGGCACGCCTCGACATTGTCAACGCAATGGCAAACAGGACCGTCAACCTGCAGTACCTCGCGGGGGCAGAACCGATCGCGCGTGCGCGGGCAATGCTGCGCGCGCGTGCCGTTTCGGTCGTCGACGAGATGCGCGAGCTGGTGGCGGTCCCGGCACCGCCGTTCGGTGAAGCGCGGCGCTCCGCATGGTTTGCGACGCGTCTGCAGGAGGCCGGTTACGCTCCGGTGTGTGACGAGCTGCACAACGTGATCGCTGTGCACGGCTCGCTGGATGGCTGTCTCGTCCTCGCCGCGCACCTCGACACGGTGTTTCCGGAGGACACGCCGCTGACCCCGAGAGAACGTGACGGCCGCATCTACGCGCCCGGTATCTCCGACAATGTCCGTGGCCTCGCGGCCATCCTCGCACTCGCGCGCGTGCTCGCCGAGGTCGACCTCGGGCTCCCGCGCACCGTGGCCTTCGTCGGTACCGTCGGCGAGGAAGCAGCGGGCGACCTGCGGGGGATGAAGCATCTGTTCCGAGAAGGTGGACCGCTGCGCGGTGCGGCAGCCGTCATCGCGGTCGACGGGAGCGGCCTCCGCCGCATCGTGCACCGTGCCGTCGGGTCGATTCGCATGCGTGTCACGGTGCGCGGGTCCGGCGGGCATTCGTGGGCGGACTACGGCATCCCGAATCCGCTGCATGCACTCACGGCAGCCATGGCCAGGCTCGCGTCGATGCCGCTCCCGTCCCGTCCCCGCACGACCCTCACCGTCGCGCGCATGCAGGGTGGTACGAGCATCAATGCGATTCCTGCCGAAGCCTGGGCCGAGATCGATATTCGCAGCGAGGACGCGGCCGTGCTGCGCAGACTCGATGAGGCGGTGCACACGGTGCTGACGGAGGAGACGCGGGCCGCGCGTGTCGGGCGGCACGGCCTGGAGGTCGATTCGCAGCGGATCGGCGAGCGGCCAGCGGGCGTCACGGCCGCCGACCATCCCCTCGTCCGCGTTGCCCGCGCCGCGACCCGCATGATCGGCGAGCGCCCCGAGCTGATCGCATCCTCCACGGATGCGAACGTCCCGATCTCACTGGGCATCCCGGGCATCGCCATCGGCGCCGGCGGCGAGTCCGGGGGAATGCATACACTCGAGGAGTGGTACAGCGACGAGGGCGGCGCGGAAGGGCTGGAACGGCTGCTGCTGACGGTCGCAGGAGCTGCCAGCGCATTGTAAGGTGGCGCGAGCTGTTCACAGCGCCCCCACGCGCCCTCTGCGGTGAAAACGACGAGCCTGATGCAGCTGAGCGCCGTCAGGCAGGCCCACGAACGCTCTGAGTGCTTGCTGCTCCCTGATCAGCTCCCGCCCAGCAGCTCGGAGTGGTCCCCCACGTTTGCCTCGCCGCTGAATGCGCGAATCTTCACGTGATCGCCGATGAGCGAGCGCCGCAGGGTCGCGTCTTCGATCGTCGTTTTCGCGCCAATGATCGCATCGGTGACCCTGACGTTTCGCAGAACCGAGCCGCTCTCGATCGTTACGTTGGGGCCGATCTCGACGTTCTCGAGGGTGACACCCTCGGCGACGCGCACGGGCCGATGCACGCGAACGTTCGTGCCGCCTTCGGGATCGAGGGCACGGCCGGCGTTCTCCAGCAGATGGCGGTTGGTCTCGAGCAGGGTGTCGACCTGGCCGGCGTCGTACCAGCCTTCGACGGGCTCGACGCGGATCTTTGCACCGCGGTCGATCATGTACTGGAAGGCGTCGGTCAGGTAGTACTCGGCGCCCGGGCCGCGCGGGCCCTTGCACGTGTTCTCGATCCCCTCGAAGAGCAGCGCGTGATCGCGGATGTAGTAGAGGCCGATGTTCGCGAGCTTCGAGATGGGATCCTTCGGCTTCTCGACGATGCGCTTCATGTTGCCGTCGCTGTCGGTGACGATGACACCGAAGCGCTGGTAGTCCTCGACCTCCTTGGCCCAGATCACGCCCGCGAGGTCCTCGGGCAGGCGCTGAACGAGTGAGAGGTCCGCGTCGAAGATCGTATCGACGAAGATGATGAGCACGTCCTCGTCGATGTAGGGCCGGGCGAGGCGGACGGCGCCGGCGGTGCCGTCCTGTACCTTCTGCTCGACGAAATGCGAGGTGAACTCCGGGTACGCCGTGCGGACGTACTCCTCGATCTTCTCCTTGAGGTGCCCGGTGATGAAGACGATCTCGCTCACGCCGAGCTCCCGGAGATCATCGAGGATATAGCTCATGACCGGCTTCCCGCCGACCCGCAGCAGCGGCTTCGGTGTGACGTGGGTGTGGGGGCGCAGGCGAGTCCCCTTGCCGGCCAGCGGGATAATGACTTTCACGTGCTTCCTCCACTCGGGAAAATCGGATGATGTGCAGGTTCCGGCGGCTCGTACGTCCTTTGATGGCAGAGGCCGGGATGGCGTCCGGTTCTTGCGACGCGCGGGCCGACGGTCCGGTGCGGCGCGGAACATAGCAGGACGCCGGCCAGCCTCGAAACCCGCTCGCGGCGGACGCGGTCGCGGGATACCTTGGAACGTCGAAAGGCGGCGCCTGGCGCCGCAGGAGGAAACCCCATGCGCAGGACGACACTCGCGGCGCTGCTGCTGCTGGCGGCGCCGGCCATTGCTGCAGCGCAGCAGCCGCAGGAGCGCCCCCCGCGCTCGGTCACGGTCTCGGCGAATGCGAGCGTGCATCGCGCGCCGGACCGGGCCATCGTCATGCTCGCAGTGGAGAGCGAGGCGGAGAGCGCGCAGGACGCTGGGCGCCAGAACGCGGAGCGGATGACGCAGGTCATCGCGGCTCTGCGGAGCGCAGGCGTTCCGGACGCGCGCATCCGCACGGTCAGCTACAACCTGCAGCCGGTCTATTCCCAGCCGCCGCGCGAGCCGCGCACGGAGGAGTGGCAGCAGCGCATTGTCGGGTACCGCGCGATCAACATGGTGCGCGTGGAGGTCGACGACGTGCAGCGCACGGGTGGTGTGATCGATGCTGCGCTGAATGCGGGCGCGAACCGGGTCGCGGGGACGTCGTTCGAGCTGCGTGATTCGGACGCCGCGTACAATGAGGCGCTGCAGCAGGCCGTGCGGAAGGCGCAGGCGCAGGCGGCGGCAGCCGCGCAGGCTGCCGGTCAGCAGCTCGGCCAGCCACTCAATATCCAGGCTGGCGGGTTCGCACCGCCGCCGATGCCGATGTACCGCGCCGCTGCTGCCTCGATGGACGCAATGGCGGTTTCGACGCCGGTCGAGGGCGGCGAGCTCGAGATCAGCGCATCGGTCACCATAACCTACGAACTGATCGGCGGATGACCCGGCGAGGCCTGCCCCGCGTCGATGTGCGGACGGCGCCCACTCACGAGGAGGAGCGCCTGCGTGGACGTACCTACGCGATTCCGTTCGAAGACGTGTGGCAGGCCGCACTGGCCCTGGCGGACGGCGCGCTCAAGGGCTGGCACGTGATCAGCTCCGACGACCACGACGGCATCATCACTGCAGAGGTTCGACGGCGCTGGCCGGCTGCGGTCGACCGCGTGATCCTGCGGATCGGCCTCGACCGTGACGCCCAGACACGCGTCGATGCGGAAGCAGCTGCCTGGGGCGACACGAAGCTGTCGCCGCACCGCACGGCGAAGCACCTGTTCCGCTTCTTCAACGAGCTGGACTCGATGGTGCAGCACACGGCGGCGGCGCGGCAGCGAACGCTCCCGACTCCATGAGCCGTCGCCCGCGAATCGCGCGCGGCGCCCACCCCGACAGGAGTGACATGCCGACGCGACGCACGAAGCAGGTGACACCCTCCGCCGACCGGCTACCGGTCCTCCCGCTCCGCTCCACGGTCGTCTACCCGTTCGGCGTCATCGGCGTCCAGATCGGGATCCCGTCCACGCTGGAGATGCTCAGCGCCTACCCGCAGGCGATGCTGATCGCCGCGTTCGTCGTGGCGCCGGGCGAGCCGGACGACCCGTTTGACCCCAGGTCGCTCGAGAAGGTCGGTGTGCGCGTGCGCGTGTCCGACCGGCTCAACATGCCGGGCGGGACCGTGCAGGCCACGGTCCAGGGACTCGAGCGCATCATCCTGAGCGACGTCGTCGAGACCAACGGCTACTTCACGGCGCACGTGGAGCCAGCAAAGGAGATCCCGGCACCTGACGACGTGGCGCAGGACCTGATTGCGCGGATCCTGACAGTGCTGGAGCCCCTCGCCGACGAGGTCGAGCGTGTCCCCCGCGAGGTCCCGCGCATCCTGCGGATGAACCTCGCCGATCCTGGCCGCTTCGCCGACCTCGTCGCGACACTCACCAACTTCACGGTCGCCGGAAAGGACCAGGTGCTCCAGCTGCTCGACATCCGCGAGCGGCTGCAGTACGCCTACGGCGAGCTGGACTACCAGCTCGATCGTGTGCGCAAGCTGCAGGCGGAGCGGGACGCCGCACGTGCGGCGGAGGCCGAGGCGGCCGAACGGGGCGAGCCGGCGGAGCACGAGTCGCCGGCGGACCGCGCGCAGGCGTTGCGGCGTCGTATCAAGATGCTGCAGTCGGAGCTGGGCGAGGTTGATCCGGTCGAGCGTGAAGTGATCGACTTCCTGCGTCGCATCGAGGCGGCCGATCTGCCCGCGCGTGTGGCCGCCGAGGCGCGCACGGAGATCGAGCGGCTGCGCACGACGCCGACCGGCCCCGATGCGAGCGAGATCCGGACGTACGTCGATTGGCTGGTGCATCTTCCGTGGCGCTCGACCGCAGCGCCGCCGCCCGAAGAGATCGATCTCGCACGCGTACAGAAGGCACTCGACGACGCGCTCCTCGGGCTCGAGGAGCCGAAGGAGCGACTGCTCGATCAGCTCGCCGTCGCGCGCCTGCGCGGCGACCTCGTCGGACCGGTCCCGTGCATCGTCGGGCCGCCGTACGTGGGCAAGAGCTCGCTCGTGCGTGCGCTTGCGGAAGGACTCGGTCGGCCGCTCGCGAGTCTCGAGCTGGGCGGACGCGGCGAGTCGCAGATCGTCGGTACGCGACGGGCGCGCGTCGGCGCGGAGCCGGGCAAGATCATTGCCGCGCTGCGCGACGTCGGAGTACGCGATCCGCTCTTCCACCTCGAGCAGATGGATGAGATCGGGCTCGGCAAGGTCGACGGCGACCCGATCGAGGCGCTCGAGGAAACGCTCGAGTGGCAGAACCGCCCGATGTTCGTCGACAACTACATCGGCATGCCGTTCGACCTGACGAGCGTGCTGTTCGTGGCAACCGCATCGGATTTCTACCGGATTCCGCGCGACCTGCGCGAGCTGATGGCCGAGATCCGCATCGCCGGCTACACCCCCGAAGAGAAGACGGAGATCGCACGGAAGAAGCTGCTGCCGCGCCTGGTGAGCGAGCACGGACTCAGTGAGACCGACGTCGTCTTCCCGGACGACGCGATCGACTACCTCGCCTACGGCTATGCGCGTGACTCGGGCCTCGGCACGATGATCCGCTCGCTCCAGACGCTCCTGCGAACGCGTGCGCGTGCGAAGGCGCAGGGCGACCTGAAGCGCTGGAAGTTCGGGCCGGAACGGATCGAAGACATCCTGGGCCTGCCGCGCTACACCGCGACGCCTGCGGAAAGCAGGCCGGAAGTCGGTGTCGTGACCGGTCTCGCATGGACCGCGGCGGGCGGCGAGCTGATGTTCATCGAGGCGCTGCGCATGCCCGGCAACGGCCGTCTCATCATCACGGGCCTGCTCGGCGACGTGATGCGCGAGTCGGTGAACGCCGCATACTCGTATGTGCGCAGCCGGGGCGAGTCACTGGGAATCGACGAGGAGACGTTCCGCGAGTCGGACGTGCACGTGCACTTCCCGGTCGGCGCGATCCCGAAGGACGGTCCCTCGGCGGGGATTGCGGTCACGCTCGCCGTTGCGTCATCCCTCTCGAACCGTCCGGTCCGCCACGACATCGCGATGAGCGGCGAGGTAACGCTCCGCGGGAAGGTGCTGGAGATCGGAGGCGTGAAGGAGAAGGTGCTCGCCGCACATCGTGCCGGTATCGAGGAAGTCATCCTCCCCGTCAACAACGAGCGCGACCTGCGCGACGTCCCGGAGGACGTGCGCAACAGCATCCGCTTCCATTTCGTCGACCGGATGGAAGAGGTCGTGGCACTCGCCCTGTACAACGGCGGCAATGGTCGCCGGCCGGGCATCCGGGCAGCTGCCTCGACGAACGAGGCGAAGAAGCCGGCCGCGAAGAAGTCCGCCGCCGGGAAGTCGGCGGCGCGGAAGCGGAAGAAGCCCCCTGCCAAGCGGAAGTAACTTGCCCGTGGGCGGATGCAGCCCGTCGCAACTGGCGTGATGCGCATCGCGTACTCATTCTGACGTGCCGCGCATGGCGCGCGGCACGCGCAGAGAGGTGACATCGATTGGATCCTGAGCTGTTGCGCGCGCTGCTCACCGTCCTCTTCGGCGCGCTTGCGGGTGGCATAACGAACTCCGTCGCCGTCTGGATGCTGTTCAACCCGCACAAGCCGCCGCGGCTGTTCGGTCGTGAGCTGCGCGTGCTCCAGGGCGCCATTCCCAAGAATCAGCCGCGGCTCGCCGCTGCCATGGGTCGCACGGTCGGGGGCAAGCTGCTGACGCCCGAAGACCTGTCGCGCAGCCTGCAGGAACCCGCTTTCCGGAAGGCGTTCGACGAGCGACTCACCGCATTCATCGAGTCGGTGTTCAACGAGGAGCGCGGCTCACTGCAGGATCTGCTGCCGCCGGATGTACTGCAGGAGCTGCGGGGGCTGCTCCAGCAGGCGGCTGCTCACGGGCTCGTGCGGCTCGACGCCTGGCTCGCGTCGGACGACTTCCACGCCGCCACGGTCCGGTGGGTGGACGCCCTGGCTCGCGAAGTGGCGGATCGGCCGATCAGCGACGTGCTCACGCCCGAGCGCGAGGACGCACTCGCCGCGTCCGCAGAGCGCTGGATTGCCGATGCGGTCGAGGCCCCCGGATTCGAGGCCGCGATCGCCGACTACCTGGATCGCGGCACGACGCGGCTGCTCAAGCCGGGTCGCACCTTCCAGGACCTGCTGCCCCAGGGTCTCGTCTCGGCCGTCGAGCGCGCGATCAGCGGCTACCTGCCGATCGCGCTCGAGCGGCTCGGCGGACTGATGGAGGAGCCGGCGGCGCGCAGTCGTGTCGAGAAGATCGTGCACGAGCTGCTCGACCGCTTCATGCGCGACCTGAAGTTCCATCAGCGGCTCGTCGCGGCACTCATCATCACACCCGAGACGATCGACAAGGTCATCCTCGCGATCGAGGAGGAGGGCGCGTCCAAGATCGCCGAGATGCTGCAGGACGACGACGTGCGCGATGCGATGGCGCGCGGCGTGAACGACGCGATCGTCGATTTCCTCCGCAAGCCGGTCACGGACGTGCTCGGCACGGCCGACGACGAGTCCGTGCGCGATGTACGCGCGACGGTCGAGGGCTGGGTCCTCCAGCTCGCACGGGACCCGCAGACGCGCGCCTTCCTCGTCGAGAAGCTGCGTGCGACCATCGCGACCGCAGAACGCCGCACGTGGAACGACGTGCTGCGTCACGTGCCGACGGAGCGCGTGGCGGACGTCGTGGCGCGGGCCGCCCGGAGCGATCGCGCGAAGGAGATCTACGCGGATGCGGTCGATCGGCTGATCGAGGCGGTGCTCTCGAAGAAGATCGGACGTCTCGCCGACCGGCTCGGCCCGGACGTCCCGGCACGCGTGGAAGGCGCGCTCGCCGAGCCGCTCTGGGACTGGGTGCAGCGCCAGGTGCCGTCGATCGCGCAGCGCATCGACATTGCCGCGAAGGTCGAGAAGAAGATCCTCGAGTTTCCGACGCAGCAGGTGGAGGACCTGATCAAGGGCGTGATCGAGCGCGAGCTGCAGCTGATCGTCAGGCTTGGCTACGTGCTGGGCGGAATGATCGGTCTCGGCTCAGCGGTTCTGGGCTCGATCCTCTCCTGACCGCACTGCGAGCGCGACAACCCCAGCCGCGCCGCACGCGAGCAGCCCGAGCAGGATCACCCACGTAGCGGGTGAAAACAGCGCGGACGCGAGGATCCCAGCGAACGCGAGCACCATCCCGACACAGATCAGGACGACACCCAGGAGAAGCACGACGTCCGCGCGCATCAGCGCCTCTTGCGGTTCCGGTCGCGCTCGGGTGGCCGCAGCCAGTCGAGCCGCTTGCGCTCGAGGCGCTGTGCGCGCCCTGGCTCCACGATGCGGTCCTCCCGCCCTTTGACGCCCGGGTGTCCGACCCCCACCCAGATGCCGGCCCCGAACGCGATGACTGCCCCGATGATGAAAAACGTCATGGTCGTCGTTTCTGCCCCTTCCCGCCGTAGGCGAGCAGTTGCGCGTGCAGTCGGTGCGGCGCGGCGATCACGCCCTCGACGTCGGTGTCACGCCGGTTGAACGAGATCGGTCTGCCCTTCGCGTCCGTGATCCGGCCACCGGCCTCTTCCACGAGCAGCACCCCCGCGCACAGGTCCCACTCGCTCCGCCGGCCTCGCGTGATATACCCGGCTGCGCGGCCCGCAGCCACCAGCGCCAGCTTGTAGGCGGTGCTGCCAAGCGGCCGCAGTGTCCAGCCGCGCCCGATCTCCTGCAGCCATTGGGCCTTCACGTCGGAGCGGGATGCGACCAGCTCCGCACCAGGCCGTGGCTCCGCACGCAGGAGGTGCGGCTCGTCGCCGTTTTCCTCGCTCGAGTATGCGCCCTGACCGCGCACCGCATGGAAGACCTCCCGGGTCGCGGGGTTCACGATGACACCGACCCGCGGCGTGCCGTTGACGGCCAGTCCCACGGAGATGCTGAACTCGGGTCGCCCCGCGATGAATGAGCGTGTACCGTCGATCGGGTCCACGATCCAGACGGACTGGCGCCCGAGGCGCTCCTCGGAGTCCGCGGTCTCTTCCGACAACCAGCCGTAGTCGGGCCGGGCGGCCAGGAGGCGCTCGCGAAGGAGTCGGTCGGCGGCCAGATCGGCCTCGGTCAGCGGCTGGTCGGGAGACTTGTGGCGAACGCCGAGATTGCGGCCGATGTAGCTGCGCACCACCTCCGCTGCTGCCCGCGCGGCGTCCAGCGCGAGCACCAGGTCCTGTTCGTCACGGACGCGTTGCGCGTCTTCGCTCATGCTCAGCGATCCAGCTGCTGCACACGCGCACGCGCGATGCGCAGCGGGACAATGATGACGGCCAGCGCGAGCAGCAGTGCGGCGCCGAGCCCGGTTGCCAGGGCCGTGTACATACCCGATGTGATCGGTCTGCCCAGCGCGCGCGCCCGCAGGACCGTGTACACGGGCCATGCCTCCAGCATCACCATGACGCCGAGGAATGCGACGGCGACCATCATGAACACGAGCCCGCCGAATCCCGTCGAGACCTCGGCGGCGTTGTCGGTATCGAACTTCGGGAAGATCGCGCCGAGCCCGAGCGCAAGGGATGCCACACCGAAGGTGACGAGCGTGATCGTGGCGAGTGAGAGCACCATCATGAACGTGTCTACCCGCAGGATCAGATTCGTGCCGAACGTGAGCGCCAGGGCGAGCAGGAGCAGTGGCAGCACGCCGACCCAGTACTTGCTCCACAGCAGCGTGCGCAGGTCGAGCGGCGCGGAGCGAAGCAGCCAGAGTGTGCGCCCTTCCAGGCTGACCGCCGGGAAGATGAAGCGCGCAGCGATGGCCGCCAGCACGAAGCCGGCGAGACCCAGGTTCAGGAACGAGATGACGTTCGTCAGGAAGAAGCCGACCTGCTCGCCGGAGTACAGCGGCAGCACACGGATGTTGTAGATGTAGACGACGACCAGCACGACGAGCAGGATGAGCTGTGACCACTGCGTCGTGTCGCGGAAGAACGCGCGGATGTCCTTGGCCACGAGGCTGCGGGCGGTCACCGGCAACGCACCGAGGGTCCGCTCGAGCAGCGCGCGTCGAGGACCGTGTGCCTCCGGTGTCTGCGACGCGCCCTCCTGCGCCCGACTCAGCCCTTCGTTGTACAGCCGCACGTGCAGCATCGCGCCGAGCACGACGAAGGCCGCAGCGGTTGTGACCAGCAGCAGCAGCGGGAACAGGTCCGTGCCGCGTGGCAGCACGCCGAGCGGGGCGAGGATGGCCTGTGCCGCCCAGTCGCTCGGCAGCCACACGGACTGGGGCGTCTGCAGCACCTGGATGAAGTCGACCAGGTCGCGAAAGCCCTCCGGGCTCGCGAGCTGCTCCGGCCGGAGCAGCCGGACGAATGCGATGAGTGCGCCTGCCCCAAGCAGCGCGACGAGCGCGAGGAGGTCGCGTGCGCGTCGGGCAGGGAACACGTTGACGAGAACGAGCGTGAGCGCCGCGCCGACCACGGACGGCAGCACGAGGAACGCGACCATCGCTACCGCGGCGTTCACGAGATAGAGCAGCCCGCCATCGTAGATCGCGCCGTACGCTGTGATCACGGGCGCGAGCACGATCACCATCATCCACGACGCCTGGATCAGCGTCTCGATGAGGCGAGCGCCGTACACACGCACTGCGTCCACCGGCGCGGACGCGATCAACTCCAGATCGCGTGACAGGAAGAACGAGCTGAGTGCCGTAATGATGTTCGACAGCAGCAGGATCGAGAGGAACGCGAGCAGCAGCAGCGACAGGAGCTTGAGGGCGAGTACGTCGCCTACGCCGCTCCCCTGGAAGTAGCGCAGCATGCGGTACATGAGCGCGAACAGGACGAGCCAGAAGACGGCGGCAACCAGCACGAGCAGTGCGGTCCGCGCGACACTCGCGCCCTGTGACAGCCGGCGTCTCTGCGTCGTCCACTTCGGCGCAAGCAGACGCAGCACGCCGGCCTCGCGAAAACCTGCGCCGGCGTGCGTGCTCACACGCGCTCCCCGTCCTCGCGCAGTGCCGCGAGCACTGCGGTCACGTCTTCGTCGCCGGTCAGCCGCAGGAAGATCTCCTCCAGGCCCGCCGCCCCTGCCTCCGCCTCGCGACGCAGCTCTGCCATCGTGCCGAGCGCGCGGATCTCACCCTGGTGCAGGATCGCGATCCGGTCGCAGAGTGCTTCGGCGACCTCGAGGGTGTGTGTCGAGAGGAAGACGGTGCCACCCTGCGCGGCGAAGTTGCGGAGCAGGTCCTTGATCTGACGCGCGCCCTTCGGGTCGAGTCCGACCATCGGCTCGTCGACGATGATGACGCGCGGCGAGTGAACGAGTGCGGAGCTGATCAGCAGCTTCTGCCGCATCCCGTGGCTGTAGCTCTCGATGAGCGTGTCCTGCCACGCCTCGAGATCGAACAGGCGCAGCAGGTCGCGCGCGCGGCGCTCGGCCTCCGCGCCGTCGCGGCCCCAGAGCCCGCTCACGAAGCGCAGGAACTCTGCGCCGGTCAGCTTCTCGTAAATGCTCGGTCGATCCGGGATGTAGCCGATCAGCTGCTTCGCGCGGACCGGCTCGCGCAGCATGTCGACGCCGCCGATCTCGATCGTCCCCGCGCTGGGCCGAAGCACGCCCGCGAGCATCCGGATCGTCGTCGTCTTGCCTGCACCGTTCGGGCCGAGAAAGCCGAACAGCTCGCCCGGCTTGACATGCAGGTCGAGCGGCTGGACGGCCGTGAAGCTGCCGTATCGCTTGGTGACACCCTGCAGCCGGATCATACCACCTCGAGCTGGAGCCTGCCGATGAGTCGGACGAGCTCGACCTGCCGTGCGAGCCCGCCGATCAGGAACCGCAGATGGCTCGCGTCCGCCGGCACCTGGCCGAGCGTCGGGTCCACTGCATACCACCCCTCGCCCAGCCAGACCTCCGGCCATGCGTGGTAGTAGAAGCTGCCGTTCACGTGAACGAGGCCGACCGCGGTACGGGCGGGCAATCCGATCGCACGCGCCATTGCGACGTACAGCACCGTATGCTCGTTGCAGTCGCCCTGGCGCGCATCGAGCACCTGTCGCGCGCTCGGTACGCTCAGCGTAATCTGCTTCCGCAGCGTACGGTACACCCAGTCGTTCAGGAGTCGCGCGGCTTCGGCGGGGTCCGTCGTTCCGCGCGTCGCCTCCCGCGCTGCACGCACGATCGCCGGATCGTCCTTCTGGATGAGCGGTGACGCTGCGAGCTCCGCGGCCGGCTCGCCTTCGCCCCGCCACGGAAGCGAGTACGTGGCGCGCATTGCAGGCTCGCGCGTGATGATCAGTGTGTCGCCTCTCAGCTCCTGCCGGCCGCCGGACAGGTCGAAGCCCTGCAGCTCCACATTGTGCAGCCGGATCGCCAGGCGCGGCGTGAACTCGACATCCCGGAGATCCGCATTGCTGGCGATCGCCGTGCTCTCGATCACGCTGCCGTAACCCGCCGCACGTCCCGGCCGCGCACGCGCCTCGTCAAACTCTGCACGCGCCAGCTCGAAGACGGTTCGCTCGATCTCGAAGCCGAGCGGGCTCGTTGCTCGGACGACCTGCCCGTCCTCGTCGACCCAGGTCTGGACGGTCGCGCCGGCGATCTCCTGGTCGAGACGCCAGACGGGAACGGTGTCGTAGACGGTCGGCACGAACGTGCGTGTCTCCGGCTCGTAGCGCACGCTGTCGACGACGATGAACGTGTCGACTGCGGCAACGCGCATTGCAACGCGTCGCTGATCCATTGCGGACGGGTCGAACACGCTCACCGAAAACTCCCGACCCACCTGCAGCGCGCCTGCCGCCGCAAGGCGGAGCGGCACGGCAGCATCGAGCAGCACGTCGCGCGCAACCTGGAGACGACTGCTCTGCTCGTCGCCGCCCGCTCGAATGCGCACGTCGAGCATGGAGTCCGGCCCGAGCGTGCCCTCTGCCTGGAACGAGCCGATCGGAGAGCTCAGCAGGAAGTCGAAGCTGCGCAGCGTGAGTGCAGGATCCAGCTCGACGCGCGAGCGCGTCGTGGCGCGCTGCACCTCGCCGAGCGCGGGGATCTCGAGCAGCGTGTTGTCCTCGAGGCGGTAGCCGTCCGGCAGCGTGTCGAAGCGCGCGCTGGAGTAGCCGATCGCATTGCCGTCCATCCGCACGACGTAGAAGTGCGTGCCCGGCGCCAGACCGCGGGCGCCCATGACCAGCTGCAGCTCCGGCGGCCCGAAATACTCGCGCCGCACGTGCCAGCCCAGCGTCAGCAGCCAGCCGGCGAGGATGGCAGCCGCGAGCAGGGTTCGCTTTGTCGGGGACCGGGCCATCAGGAAGGCTACTGCGTGTCGGCGGCAGGCGACGCGTTTCCGTGCATCGTCAACGCGCGCTCGAAGGCTTCGCGCTCGTACTCCGACTCCACGCGGATCTCGACCTCGGATGGATGCGCGGCATCACGCATGTGCTCGAGCAATGTCACCACCATGGTTCGTGCGGAGTCCTCGGCGTCGAGGTTGCCCGCGCCGGTTCCGAGCGGCGGCATCGCCACACTCTCGATTGCCCACTCGGACAGCCGCCGCAGCCCGTTCTGCAGTGCCCGCCGGACGCTGTTCTCGGATACGGGCTCGTCCATGGAGCGGACGATGGCGTGCACGAGGAACTGCGCGCGCAGGTTGCCGCCGCCGGTTATGACCGCGGACCCGACAGGCAGCTCACCGAGCCGGCGCGCCTGCTGCGCCGGCTCGGGACCCGCCACAAGCTCGAATCGACGCATCGCAGCCGTGACCGCGTCCCATTCCGCCGTGACCGGCCACAGCACGGCGGACGTGCCGGCTTCCTCCAGCGGTCCGAACACGACGCGGATCACGCAGCCGCGACCTCACGCGCCTTGCGGTACATCGCCGCCGCTTCCTGCGGCCTGCCCTTCTTGTCGAAGAGGATGCCCATCACGTACCACGCGCGGCCGAGGTTTGGCAGCATCTGCGTCGCGCGCTCCAGCATCTCGAGCGCCTCATCCACGCGCCCCAGCTGGTTCAGCGCCTCGCCGCGGTAGAAATACGAGTAGCCATTGTCCGGATCGAGATCGATCGCACGCTTCAGTGCCTCGGCGGCCTCGTCGTACTGACCGCGCCGGAATGCGATCGTGCCCGCGGTTGCGAACACCTGGGCGTTCGACGGATGCGAGCGTGCTGCGCGCCGCAGCTCCCGCTCGGCAGCCTCGAAGCGGCCGAGTGCGGCGAGCGACGAGGCTGCGCCCAGCGTCGCCTCGAGCAGGTCCAGCTCCTCGCGCGCTGCCTCATACTGCTCCAGCGCGAGCTGCCACTCGTTTTTCGACTCGTAGAGCCGCGCAAGCTCGATGCGCGCGTGCGCCGTCTCGGATGCGTTCAGGATGTAGGTGCGGTACGCCTCGATCGCGCCCGCCACGTCGCCCGCTGCTGCCTTCTCGCGCGCTTCTGCCAGCGCGCGCGGCACCTGTCCGGCGTCGTCTGCCGTGTCGTTTGCTGCTGCGCCCTCGGGCGCCGCTGCCGCACCCGCGGCTGCGCCTGCGGATGCGTCCGTCACCTGCGTCACCTGCTCCTCCGGTTCCGACGACATCGCTGAGTCACCCTCCGTCCCCGCCGTCGATGATGACTCGCCCGACTCGATACCCTTCATAGACTTGCTGTCTCCTCAACGTGTCGTGCTGCGCGTCAGCCACTCCAGGTACGGCACGTGGCCTCCCGTGATCGGCAGCACCACCACCTCGGGAACATCATACGGATGCAGTGTGACGACGCGCTCCCGAAGCGCTTCAACGCGTTCCTGCTCCGTCTTCAGCACGATGAGAACCTCTTCATCGCGCTGGACCCGATCGTCCCACCGGTAGATCGAGACGATCCCGGCGACGATGTTGGCACACGCGGCCAGTCGCTCCTCGACCAGCCGCTCTCCCAGCCGCTCCGCCGTCGTCATGTCGGGCGCGGTAACCAGTACGACGCGCGCGCTCGTCATGCGTCTGCAGCGTGCCGCCGGACCTCGGGGGGTGCAGGCTCGGCGTACATCGCCTCGATGCGGTCGGCGAAGTTCCTCTCGACCATGCGGCGCCGCGGCTTGAAGGTGGGCGTGACCTCCTCACGCTCGATCGAGAATTCCCGCTCGATCGGCAACACCTTCTTCGGCGTCTCGTAACGCGCGAAGCCATCGAGGCGGCTCGCCACCTCCTGTTCCAGCTTCTCGCGGACCTCGGGCAGCCGCACGAGCTCCTCCCGGGAGCCGTAGGCGAGGCCCTTGTGTCGAGCCCAGCCGTCCAGCAGGTCGAAGTTGGGCACGACGAGCAGGATCGGGTAGGGCCGCCGGTCGCCGATCATCAGCGCCTCGGCGACGAACGGGCTCGTCTTCGCTGCGTTCTCGATCGGCAGCGGCGCCACGTTCTTGCCACCTGCAGTGACCAGCAGCTCCTTCTTGCGATCCGTGATGCGCAGCAGCCCGTCGGGATCGAGCACGCCGATGTCGCCGGTGTGGAGCCAGCCCTCCTCGTCGATCGCCTCGCGCGTCGCTTCCGGGCTGTTCCAGTATCCCTTCATGACCTGTCTCCCGCGGACGAGGATCTCGCCATCGTCCGCGATCCGGATCTCCGTCCCCGGAACCGGCGGACCGACCGTGCCGACCCGGATGCCGCCGGGCCGGTTCACGTTCGTGACCGGGGACGTTTCCGTGAGTCCATACCCCTCGAGGATCGTTACGCCCGCGCCGTAGAAGAAATAGGCGATCTCGTGCGAGAGTGGGGCAGAACCGGACACGAAGAAGCGGATCCGGTCGCCGAGAGCCGCGCGCACCTTCCGGAACACGAGCCGGTCGGCGAGGGCGTGCTGCAGCCGCATGCCGGCGCTGACCGGCCGCTTCTCGAGCCAGGCCTTTCCGACCTCGAGCGCGACGCCGCGCGCCCAGAGGACGAGTCGCCGCTTGACGCCGCTCGCGGCCAGGAGCCGCGCGTAGAGCTTCTCGTAGACGCGTGGGGCGGCCGCGGCGATCGTCGGCCTGACCTCCCTGAGCGCCTGCGGCACGTCGTCGAAGCGGCTCACGTGCGCGGTCGTCGCGCCGACCCAGAACATGCCGTAGTCGAACATGCGCTGGAACGAGTGCGACAGCGGGAGGAAGCTCAGGTTTACGTCGTTCTCGTCGATCGTGAGGATCGTCGAGAAGCAGCCGTACACGTTCGACCAGATGTTGTCGTGCGTGAGCATCGCCCCCTTCGGCGTGCCCGTCGTGCCGGACGTGTAGATCAGGGTCGCGACGTCCTCCGGCTGCGCGCGCAGCGCCTCCGCGCGGAACGCGGCCTCATCGGGACGGCTGTCGCGCACCTCGTCGAGCAGCCCGTGCCAGCCGATTGCGTCACCCTCGGCCGCCGCATCGTCCATGACGATGATGCGCTCGACCTGCCCGTACTCCCGCTGCAGCTCGCGGATCTTGGCGAGCTGCTCCGCGTTCGACACAAATACGATCCTGGCACCGCAGTCCTGCAGGATCACCGCGAGCTGGTTCGCGGGGAGCGTCGCGTACAGCGGCACGGTGAGTGCGCCCGCGCACAGGATCGCGTAATCCGCGATCAGCCATTCCGCGCGGTTCTCCGACAGCAGCGCGACGCGATCGCCCCGGTTCACGCCGAGACGCGAGCGCAGCGCGTGCGTGAGCGTGCGCACCTGGTCGAGCACGTCGCGGTGGGAGACCGGCTGCCAGCCATCCCCTCCCCGGCGCAGCAGTGCGTCGGGCAGGTCACGGTCGACCGCCTCGAAGAACAGCCGCGTGAGTGTCCCACGCGGCATGTCTCCAGGCATCGCGACGTAGCGCAGAGGCTCGGCCGCCACGCTCACCACCTCGTCGGTCGTGCTCACACGAACTCCAGCCGGCTGCTGAACTCGATGTCCTGCGCCAGAGAATGCCGGACGCTGCAGTACTTCTCCTCCGAGAGGGCCAGCGCACGGCGAACCTTGTCGTAGTGCGCCTCGTCGACGCCGCTGACCCGGTAGATCGCACGGATCGCGGTGTAGCGACGCGGCGGATTCGGCGCCCGATCGCCCTCGATCGCGACCTCGAGGCCCGCCATCGGAACGCGCATCTTCGTTGCGATGTCGACGATGTCGATGGACGTGCAGCCCGCGAGGGCGATCAGCAGCAGCTGCGGCGGCGATGCTCCCTCCACGCGCTCGCTGTCGAGGGCGAACTGCAGACCTTCCGGCGTCGTCGCGTCCAGGACGAGGCCGTTCCCGCGCCAGCGCAGCGAGACCGCGACGTCGCTCATCGCGCTTCCCCGCCCGGTGACAGCTCCTGCGGCGGTTCGGGTTCGGCCGCGGCTTCACCGCGCAGCTCGGCGAGCGTCCTGCGTGCGTGCTCCACGTGCCGCTGCGCCTCCGGTCCGTCCGGCGGCGCGGCGAGGAACTGCTCGAGGTGCGGGATCGCCTCCTCGCTCTTTCCGTCGCGCAGCAGCAGGAACGCGAGCCCGTAGTGGGCGCCGGCCGAGTGCGGCTTCTGTTCGAGCACCTGCCGGTACGTCTTCGCCGCCTGGTCCGTCATGCCGATGCGCGTGTACGCCATCGCCACCTGCTGCAGGATCGACGGGTCCTGCGGCGACTCGCGCAGCGCGAGACGGAACGACGTCAGGGCGTCGTGATACTTGCCGACGCTCATGAGCTCGAGACCTTCGGCGTAGTAGTCGACTTCCTGGACGTCGTTGCTGCTGAAGAGCTTCTTCCAGAATCCCATGCGTCGCTTGATCTTCGGTGGGATCAGGGGCGGCCCAAATGACCGTACCCGCGTAAGATAGACGGGGCTGTCCGGGCGAGCAATGCGCGTTATCCACGCACTGCTACGACCGTGTCCCCCTGCTGCGCGAGGATTCGCAGGCCCTCCGTTTCGAGCCTTTGCGCAGCGTCCTCCGGTGCATCCTCGAGCACGAGTCGCGCCATCGGAGCAAGCGAGCGCGCGGACTGCTCGAGCAGCTCGCTCGCAGCATCTCCCGTCAGCACGACACCGCGCAGTGAACGCGCGGGGAACGGAAGGTTGCGGCCGATACCGATGCGGCTCACGCCGGCCCGCTCCTGCCAGGCAGCTGCCGTATCGCTCGCGGCAATGACTTCCAGGTTCGGCACGAGACCGGCGAGCGCCTCCGCGTGGACGGCTGCATCCCCGACGAGCAGCACGAACCCGGGCCCTTCCGTGATTCCGAGCAACGCCGCCATGCGCACGACCGCCTCGTCATCCGGCTGTCGCGGCTCGCTCGACCAGCCGCTGCCGAGCACGCCGAAGCCGTCCTCGACCGCGTACTGCTCACGGCAGTTCGCGCAGCCGAGCCGTCCGCTCAGTACACGCCGCTCCTCGATCCGGTCGGCAAGGAGGATGAGGCCAAACTCCGGACCGCAGCGCGGACAGGTCAGAATATCGGTCAGAAGGAGGTACATGTCGCAGTGGCCTGTGCAGGGCAGGGTCTGTTATGTTCACCAATCGAATTGGACTTGCCCGACCCTCTGCCGCAAGTGCGGAGCCCTGCCCCGGCCGCACTGTGGGCGCAGCCTTACCGGACACCATGCGCATACTCATCGTCGACGACGATCCGCTCATCTGCGAGTTCGTGCGACGCGGATTACAGGAAGAAGGGCATGTGGTCGACGTCGCACACGACGGTCAGCACGGCCGCATGCTCGCGCTCGTCGAGCCCTACGACGCGCTCATCCTCGACGTCGTGCTGCCCGACGCGATGGGTTACGACATCGCCCGCGAGATCCGCTCGAAGAGCAAGGACGTACCCATCCTCATGCTCACCTCGAAGAACCGAACCGAGGACATCGTGAGCGGCCTCGACTCCGGCGCCGACGATTATCTCGTCAAGCCGTTCGTGCTCGACGAGCTGAAGGCGCGTGTCCGCGCACTCGTCCGTCGCGGTGGCGCGGTACGCGATGATACACTCGCGTACGCGGGGGTCACGCTCGACAGGAAGACGCGCCGCGCGTTCGTGGACGGCACGCGCATCCGGCTCACGCCGAAGGAGTTCACGCTGCTCGAGCGCTTCCTGCTCGCGCCCGGCTCCACCCTCAGTCGAACCGAGCTGCTCGAGAAGGTGTGGGACATCACGTTCGATCCCGGCTCCAACGTGGTCGACGTCCACGTCGCACGACTGCGGCGCAAGCTGCGCACGGCGAAGGCGTCCGCCTCGATCGTCACGGTCCGGGGCGTCGGTTTCGCCCTCACGGACGACCCCGACTCGTTCGTGGACTGACGGAACACGGCGACGGCTTCACCCCCCCACCGCGTCTGCCGCCTCTCTGCAGGCGCGATGAACAATCCGTAATCGGGCCGTAACGGGAGCGTCATACCCGCGCGCGTAGCTTGCCCCATGTACTCAGCATGGGAGCAGTCTACCGTGACTCGCCACCTCATTCGTGTGACCCTGCTGCTCGCCCTCGGCGCGATGCCCGCGAGCGCGCAGTTCTCGGCGTTGCCGGGCGTCGTCCACCTCCGGGCGGAAGACGCGGCGGACATCGCCGTCGTGCAGGTCCGGAATGAGGGGGCCCGTCCGCTCCAGCTCCGGCTCTACCTGAGCGATTACGACCAGGCCGAAGACGGTGCCTACCTGTTCCACGAGCCCGGGACAGCCAGGGGCACCTGCCAGGGGCGCATCTCCTTCTTTCCGGACAACGCGCTGCTCGAGCCCGGGCAGCGCCAGGAGATCCAGGTCCGAATCGAGCCGGGCGCGGGCGCCTGCTGGTCGCTCCTGTTCATCGAGTCGGCGCCCGAGGGCACCGGCCAGGTCAGGGTCGCCAACCGCATCGGTGTCCGCGTTCTGAACGCCCCCGCATCCCTCCCCAGCGATGGGGGCCTCGCCGAGGTCCGCGCGAGCCAGAGCGACTCGGTGCGCGTCGAGATGCTGTTCCGGAACACAGGGCCCGCTCCCGTGGAGCTCCACGGCACGCTCGAGATCCGCGACCTCGCCGGCACTGCCGTCGTCAGCGCGCAGGTCGGGCCCCTGGGCGTTCTGCCCGCGCACTCGCGCCGGTTCACGACGACCCTGCCCGCCCTTCCGCCGGGGGACTACCTGGCCGTGCCGGTCCTCGACTTCGGGGCCGAATGGCTGGCTGCCGGCCAGGCGCTCCTCACGGTGCGCCGACGATGAGCACACGGGTCATGCTGCTCCGTCGCTGGGCGGTCGCCGCGCTCGTCGCGGCCACCGCACTTCCGGCTCACGCATCCGCGCAGCAATGCAGCGCCGCGGTGCTGCGCGACGCCAGCATCAGCCCGGCGAGCATCGCGTTCTCGACACCCACCGTCGTGGACTTCGATAACCAGGGCATCGTCTACGGCTCGGTCGTCACGGTGAACATCACGAGCTCGCTCTGGATCCTGCCCTTGTCCTGGTCGCTCTGCGTCAACGCGGACACGCCGAACCTCGGCAGCTCGCAGGGGGTGAGCAAGCCGCTCACCGACCTCCAGGTCGAGCTGATGGACGGTAACTGGCGTCCGATCACGAGCACGCAACAGCGTTTGCGTACCGGCAACGGCAACGCGACAGTCCAGCTCCGGGTGCGGATGCGGCTGTCCTGGGACGCCGATCCCCCGGGCACCTTCGGCACCGTCCTCCGCTTCACGGTAGGAAGCTGATGCGCGGCTGGTCTCTCCTTCTCGGACTGGCCCTGTGCAGTGCCGCCACTCCTGTCGTTGCGCAGGAGCCGGGCAACGTGCGCGGCATGGCGACCGACGAAGTCACGACGATCGTCGCGGAGCCGGAAGCGGTCCCGGGCAGCGTGGTATCCCGGGTGATTCGGGTCGAGCGCCCCGCGGGCGCCTCATCCGCGACATACGCGGTTCGGCCGGCCACGGACATGCTGCTCTACGGGCCTGCCACCGGCACTGTGGTCATGCGCGACGGTGCGGGACTGGTGCCTCTGACCTTCAGCCTGCCGCGCGACGTGCGCGCGGGAGCGGTGCAGGTTGGGCGCGTCGAGGTCCGCTGGGGAGACGGCTCCGTCTGGCTGGCGGACGTTCAGGCGCGCGCCTCGGTACGGCGCGGACTCGAGCTGCAGCTCGATACGACGAGTGTCTTCCTGGCGCGTGGCGCCAACGCACACATCGGCGTCGTCATGCGCAACGTCGGGAATGCCACGGACACGGTGGCGCTCTCCTTCCTGAAGCCGGAGCCGTGGGCGATCGAGGCTCCGGCCCCCCTTGTTCTCGAGCCGGGGGAGACACGTTCCGACAGCGTGCGTGTTCACCTGCCCTCCGATGCGACCTGGGGTGAGACACAGATCGTGCGGGTGATTGCACGTGGGGCCGGGAGCGAGGCGGCGCGCAACGTGGCGATCACGGTCGCGGACCGGGCAGCCGAGGATGGCGGCCTGATCCGGCTCCCGGCGACGGTGACCGTCGGCGCGGTCGATGCCGGCATGCTCGGCGAGACGCCGGTCTCGTTCGCCCTCGAGATGCAGGGCTCGCTCGGCGGAGGAACCGAGGCGAGCCTCCGGGTGCGCCGGACGCCCGACGTCGCGACGCCTCCCGCCTTCTACCAGCACCTGACCGGCCCGGCACTGCGGGCCGAGGTCAGAAACGGCCCGAACCGCGTCGTCGCCGGCGACGTCCTGTACGCCAGCTCCGCACTCCACGGCGGCAGTGCGTTCGGTACGGGTGTGTCGGCGACCGGGAACCTCGGACCGGCGCGCGCGAGCGTGTTCGCGGCGTGGCCGTACCAGTCCGATGCTCCGGACCGGCCCGGTCACCTCCTCGGCGCCACCGCCGAGGTGAACACACTCGTCGGTGCGGTCGGCGTCTCCGTCTCGGACCTGGCCAGGCCGGTCGGACTGGTGGAGGAGACGGAGCGCGCACGCCTGGGCGCACTCACCTTCCGCGGCAGCCTGGCAGCAGGACTTTCGGCACGTGCGGAGGCGGGAATCATGACCCTGCGCGACGCGGCCGGGCGCTCGAGCGAGGGCCTTGCCTACGAGATCGAGTCGGCGTGGCATGCCGGGCGCCTGGATCTCCAGGGCCACCTGCGGCGGGTGCCCGGATCCCTTCCGACGAGCGGCTCCGCCGTGGACGAGACCTATCTGGGCGCAGCGCTCGCAATGGGACGCGGCCTCTCGCTGAACGGCTGGGCGGTCCGGACGGAGTCTGAGCTGTTGAGTGGCGGTGGCACACGACACGACGGCGGTGCGCTGTCGCTCCGCTGGAGCGATGGGGGCGCGAGCGCCCAGCTGAGCGGCTACCTCCGTCGCACGAGTGGCGGCGGTCTGCTCACCGGTGATACGGAGCAGCATTCCATCGCGCTGGGCGGAGCGGTGCCGCTCGGGCCGGTCCTGGCGGAGGGCAGCGTCGAGCTGGGCCGCGCCAGGAGTCACGACATCGAGCAGCCGCTGCGGCAGGTCTCGTCGCGCGTCTCATACCAGTCGAGCACGGCCTGGGCGTGGCTCGGGGTTACGCACAGCCAGGGCGTGTTCGGATCCGACATGACCCGGCTCGACGTGGGGTCCACCCTTCGGAAGGGCCGCATCGAGCTCGACGGCCGGGTCGGCACCTGGCTCGGCAACACGGCGGACAACCCGATCGATGCGTGGCTGTCGACGACGCTGCACGTGACACCGCAGACGGCGCTGATCGCAGGAGTCGACTACACGCCCTGGCGCGTCACGAGCGACGCGGTGCGCGTGTCACTCGGCGCCCGGCACAGCCTGCGTGTGCCGCTTCCGCTGCACACACGGCCGCAGTCGCATGGCATCATCTACGAGGACCGGAACGGCAACCTGCGCCGCGATCCCGGCGAGCCGGGCATCGAGGGTGTGCGGGTCCGCCGTGCGAACACGTTCGTTCTGACCGACCGCGACGGCCGCTACGCCTTCTACGGCAACACCGCCGCCAGTGAGCTCAGCATTGACGCCGGCTCACTCTCGCACGGGCTCATGCTTCTGCCCTCGAACGGCGTGGCTGCCCGCGGCCGCGTTGATGTTCCGGTCGTTCGCGCAGCTGCGCTCGACCTCCTCGTGTTCGAGGATCGCGATCGTGATGACAGGCGCTCGGCGCTCGAGCCGTCGGCGGCGGGTGCAGTGATCGAGCTGACGGACGCATACGGACGGACGCGCACCGCGAGCAGCGATCCGCGGGGGATGGTACGCTTCGCGGCACTGCCCCCCGGCGAGTACTCCGTGCTCGCCCGCCTCGCGAGCGCACAGCCCGCAGGCGCGCACGTATCGTTCACGCTCCTGCCGGGTGAGACGACCCGCATCGAGATCGGCGCACCACTGCACGCGCGCGAAATCCGCTTCGGGCCACCGCCCGAGGCAGTGGTGGACTCGATGCACGATGTCGTGCGCGGTGTGGATCCCGCTGACGCGGTTGCACTCGCAGGCCCGCCCTCCGATGGCGACAGAAAGCCGGCTCCGGCGGTTCTTCCGCAAGCCGGTCGTCCATCCGCTGCTGCTGCACAGCACGGGATCGGCCGCGCAACGGGATCGCATACGCGGCCACCTACGCCCGACACCGGTACGTCCGCTGCGGAATCGGACGAGCCGCGTACACCGCGGGAAGCCACCGTAGCGGACACCGTGAACGTTGCAACACGAATCGGCTACGGTGCAGACGCGTGGGGCATCGCGGCCGGACTCCTGCTCGCTCTGCTGCTCACGGTCATCGTGTTCAGGGCAGGGGCCCGGCAGACGTAGCGCCCTCGGGTGGTGAAGACGCCAGCCGCCCGCTCACCCTGCAGAGGTCGTCCGCAGCGGATCCGCGACGAGTTCGGCGGTTTCTCGCTCTGATTCGGTCTTGCGTGTCATCCTGCGCTCTCTGCGGCAGAGAACGCCCGCGCTGCACGAGCGATCGGCAAGAAAGAAACGGCGAGGAACCTGTGTTCCCCGCCGTCTCCGTTCCATGCCTGTCGCGCGCGATTGCACGCCACGGCATCAGCCGCCGGCCGTGATCATGTCGAAGTACTCGGCAACATCGAAACCGACAGGGTCGATCTCGAGGTACGGCCCACGCGCGAAGCGGCCGGTCGTCGGGAAGTACGGCGGCGGCTGGCTGGCACCGCACGGATCGTACGAGTAGCGCTTCAGGTAGCCGGTTCCGCTGCTCAGACCGACCGGGCCGCGGGTCCGCTGAATGATCCCGCCCGTAAGGTAGAGACAGCCGCGTCCCCAGTTCGTGTTCTCGCACTTCTCGTGGCTGCTGCTGCCCTGGTCGTGACGCTCCGCGAAGAACTCGTTCAGCGTCAGGACGAACCCGTGGACGAACTCGTCGCGGGTATCGTCGAGCGTACGGTAGGTACCGTTCACGTTGACGGGCGCGGTAAACGGTGTGGCAGCAACAACGATATCGCCCCCTGCAAACATGCCCACGATGTCCTCGCAGGTGCCGGCCCCGGGGTCGATCGCATAGCGCAGGTCGTCGGCGATGATGATGTCACCGCTCGCCGCGATCGTGACGCGACCGCGGACCGTTCCGCTGATCGCGACATCGCCGTTCACGTGGATCACGCCCTTGAAGTTGGGGTTCATCTCGCGCGTGATCGGGAACAGGTAGTCGCGGTCGGCGCGCGCATTGATGACCGGGTGGCTCAGCGTCCAGTTGCGCTTCTGCCAGGCCCCCTTGCCCGACTCGCTCGCCGTGAACGTTCCCCCGGACAGCGCCTCGTCGCCGCCGAGGAAGCAGCGGGAGTAACGGGTCGCGTGATTGTCGCTCAGCGCGTTGTACCAGCGATCCGACCCGCTGGTCCCGTGCGTCCGGGCGCTGTAGAACTTGCCGTCGCTGTGGAAATGGCCGCAATTGTCGGAGTTGCGCAGTCCGCTGCTGTTGTCCAGCGAGCTGATCCCGCTCATTCCCATCACCCAGTCGTATCCGCTCGAGCTCGACGCCTTGTAGACCCTGATGAACCCCTCGTTCGAGTCCGTGACGTCACCGTCGCCGTTCAGGTCGATGCCGAGAAACTCGATGCGCATCGCGGCACGTCCGACAGCAGGGGTGTTCCAGGAGTCGAACGCCGTTCCACCCGCCTCAGCCTGGGCCCGCAGCTTGTTCAGGTCCGCCACGTCAGGCAGCGGGATCGGGGACACCCGCTCGCGGTAGCCGTCGCGGAAGTTCGCGCGGTTCTTGTTGCTGATCGTGCCGGCCGTGCTGACCGGGCCATGGAACGTCGCGGCGTTGGCGGCGTTGTGGATCGTGATGTTGTCGTTCGAGTGCACGGGACCGAAGATCTGGTCGCCACCACCAAACACGATCTCACCCTCGTAGTTCGTGAAGTACGCGTACTTCGAGAAGCTCTCCTGCACGACGCCGCCGCGCCGGATGGCGATGCCGCCACCCGCATCCCGCGTTACGGCGATGATCGCACCGTGCACACCGTACTGGCCGCTCGTAACGCCGATCGGGCCCACGTATACGGAGCGCGTCACGCCCGGAATCGGCTGACCCGCTGCATCGAGGACGGGTTCGTCGTGCTCGATCGTCGCGTATCCGCTGTCCGGGTACAGGTCGGGGGTTCCGTTCAGCTGGGCACGCACGGCCTCGATTGCCTCGTCGGCGTAGCGTCCAAGGAGATCGTCGCGCGCGTAGTTGTTCCGCACGAGCGTTGTGCCCATGGTCGTGAAGGATGCCGCGGCCGCGACGCTCGCGAGGGCGAGCATCACGAGGATCGTGAGCGGCAGTGCGAATCCGTTTCGGTTTCGTGCTGGCATGACAGGCCTCATGGCGCTGAGGGCGGTATGACAACGAGTGCACTCACCTTGCTCGACAGCGAGGGCGTGCAGTCCTGCGCTGCAATGGTGTACTCGAGCGACTGGCCAAGATCGACGGACCGGTCCGTGTACAGGTAGGTAGCGTTACCGGCCGGGATGCTCAGGTAGGGATCCGTGCTGGGCGGCGATGTGGTCTCCCGTCGCCAGATCACGTAGCGCAGCACGTCCTGCTCACCTGCAGTCTCGTCTACTGCTGCGTTCCAGCGAAGGTCGACGACCCATTTGCCATCCTCGTTGCGCACCGATGCATTCAGGCCGCCGTTGTAGATCGGCGACGAGCCGCACGTGCGCTGCACGGTGTGACCCGTGTTGCGAAGCCACGTGGTGCTCGAATGGTAGAACACCTGCTCGTCATCGCCCGTGCGGCCGTTCGTGACGCCGAAGTTGAACCGGACCGCGCGAACGCTGTCGATCACGGCGAAATGCCCGGTGTCCGCCGCGGAGAGGTGGATCGCACGGCTGTGGAACAGGGGCAGCGAGCCGTTCGGAACCTGCCCGAGCCGTGTGCCCGCCGGGTCCGGTGTCAGTCGGAGGTACTCGAAGAACGGCCGATCCGGCATCCGGACGATGTTGTTGGAGATCAGCTCGGGCGTGGCAGCGTTCACGCGACGGAACAGCACCATGTCGTCGTCTCGAGCAGTGCTCGAGTCCGGGCGGAAGAAATACATGATCGTCTCCGCGGGACTGTTCACGTACGTCGTGTCCGGGTAACGGAATGCGGTACCCGGAATCATGATCTGGTCCGCTCTCCCCAGCGCACTCACCTCCCCGGCCGGCGCGTCGGGGTCCTGGATCACGGCGAACGGATCGCCCACGTTGCTGACGTAGTCTGCATTGAAGACAACTGCATCCGCGCCCGCAAAGACGAGAGACGGCTGGCCGACCGGCACATTCGTGCCCACGGTGCGCAGGTCGCGCTGCACCGTGGAGGACACGAAGAGGAGCGTGTTCGCAGCATCGACACGGCGCGAGCCCTCCGCAAAGGCACGCATCGTCGAGCCGAGGAAGGACAGCACGATCGTGATGACCGCACCGAAGATCGTGATCGCAACGAGCAGCTCCACCATCGTGAAGCCGCGCCGGTTCCGTGTCATCCTCATGGCGCCCCCACCGTGATGATGCGGGTCACTTCCCGACCGCCCTCCTCGACCGTCACCATCACCCGCTTCCAGTCAACGACCCGGGTGCTCGAAGGGTTCGGCTTGACGCGATGATGCGAGATCACCGTTGTGCGCCGGTACTCGACGCCACGCAGCTCACCGGTCTCGACCCCCGCGTACCGCTCCTCCAGATCGTCGTAGGCAGGATCGGCGGCGATCTGACCGAGCCGCTCCTGCACGAGCGACAGCGCCACGGTCGACCGCGCACTCTCCGTCGAGGCGTGAATCATTTTCGTGGTAGCGGCAGAGAGACCGAGCACGATCGTGGCAAGCAGCAGGAGCGCCACGACCACTTCCACCAGCGTGAAGCCAGGGCGCGCCTTCATCAGAACGCCTCCGTCCAGTTGTCGCCCGCGATGCGGTGCATCTGCACGCGGCCCGTTGCACGAGCGACGGTGATCGCGTACGCCTCGTCGATGCGCGTGATGGATGTCGCCGCGCGCGGCGACGACACGTAGAAGCCGCCTGCGCGGCTCGCGCTGCCGGAACGATGGAACGTCAGCCGGGGCATGCCCTCCGGCCCCTCGGGGAAGGAGATCGCATCCGCACCCGCCGGGCCCGCGGGCGCCAGCCCGCGACCGAACGTCATGCCCTCCTCCAGCTGCTGCGTCCACTGACGCTCACCTTCGTCGGCGGTGCCGTTGCGGTTCGCGTCGTCGAAGAAGCGCATCGTCATGCTCGCCTCATCGAAGTCGACGACGACATCATGCTGGCGCAGCACCGCCCGCTGCTGTGCAGCAGCCAGCGCCATGTGCGCCGAGCGCGCCGCCGACTGCGCACGCGCACCCGCAACGTCGATGTGCGGCATGACGATCATCGTCAGCAGGGAACCGATGGTCACGATGACCATCAGCTCGAGCAGCGTGAAACCCGATCGGTTTCGCATCATGGCAGCATCGCCCGCGAAGTTGTGGAATCAGTTGGAAGAGAGACCGGCTCGATGGGAGAGGGCGTCCCCGGCCCGCGAAACACCCGCAACCGGCGGATGCGACGCCGGAGGCGACGACGAGGTGGACCCCCCGGCCAACCTCGCGCCACCCGCCGACGTCACATCCGTGCCTGTGCTGCGCTCACCCTCCAACGACGCAGTGGGCGCTGCGATCCAGATGTCGTGCTCCTGCAACCGGACACCCTGCGGGTTCAGCACCCGCAGCCGGACCGACTGACCGTCGGGGTCCGGCCGCCCACGCACGACCTCCAGCACCAGCGACTTGCCCTCCACCTCGGCCGCGCGACGGGTAGAGTCCGCCGGTGCGACCCCCGCGCCGCTGACGCGCGCAGCCTCCATCACGATCAGCGACCGCGCGGCCCGTCGCTCGGCCGCCTGCCGCAGCTTGAGCGTCTGCGACGCCGCAAACGCCTGGCTGCCCAGGATCAGCGCCCCGAGCCAGAGAACCAGCACTACGCCCCACCCCCGCATTCGCATCGGCACTTCCTCGTGCGGATCGATTCGCGCGGGAACACACCTTCCGGCCGAATTCACCAGAATGGTGCAGGGAGTGGCGCGAATATGTGCAACAGGGGGCAGCAAGGCAAGGAAAGGATTGTTACAGCTGCGTAACACGGCGACCGGACGAGGCTTATGCCCGCGCGAAGCCGTCGCCTGGCTCCCTGTTACACGCCTGGACCTGCCATTTTGTCACTTGCATCGGCGGAGGGCTTGCACCATTCCGGGTATCGGCTGCGCTACGGTGCAGAGCAGCCTTGATTTCCTGCATCGCCACGAGGCAACGTTCCTCCGTATGAGCATCCTGGTGATCGGGAATCGGGCGCCGACGGAGTACGCGGCGATCGAGAGGGAGCTTTCGGGCGAACACCGCGTCGTGGTGGCTGCGGACGCGGTCGCCGCTGGGGGACTCCTGCGCGAGCGGCGCTGGGCGCTGGTCGTCCTGGACGACGACCCGGCCGCCCTGCCGGGTGTCCTCGAGCAGGCCGGTGCTGCCCCGGTCGTCATGGTGCTGACACGGCCCTCGCTGCGTGCCACGCTCGACGCGCTCGAGGCGGGCGCGCGAGACGTCCATGCGCCGCCGCTCCGCGCCGACCGCCTGCGGGACCTGGCCGCGAGGGGCGAGGTTGTGACGGAGGAGCGGCGGGCGGAGCCCGAGCCTGCGAGCTCGCTGATCGTGGGCGAGTCGCCGGCGATGCTGGACGTGTATCGGAGCCTGGCCCGGGCCGCGGCCAGCGAGCAGCCTGTGCTGTTCGTCGGTGAGGCCGGAACCGGCAAGGAGCTGCTTGCGCGGGTGGTGCACGAGAGGAGCTCGCGGAGCGGCGGGCCGTTCGTCGCGGTGAACTGCGCGGCGATTCCGGGTCATCTCCTGGAGGCCGAGCTCTTCGGCGATGTGGAGGGGACGGTCTCGGGCAAGCTCGGCTGGTTCGCCCGCGCTGCCGGCGGCACACTCTATCTGGAGGAGATCGGCTCCCTGCCCGGCGCACTGCAGGTGCGTCTTCACCAGGTCGTGCAGCGAGGTCATCCGGGAGCCGGCGGTACGCCTGACGTGCGGGTGATCGCGGCGAGCGACGCCGACCTGCAGGATGCGGTGCTCCGCCAGCGCTTCCGGGGCGATCTGTACTATCTGCTTGCGGCGATTCGGATTGACGTTCCACCGCTGCGTGATCGGGGCGGCGACGTCGCACTCATCGCCAGGCAGATGCTGAATGAGCTGGCAGGTGGCCGTCTCGGCGCGATCCGTGACATCGAGCCCGCAGCGCTGGAGGCACTGCAGCGCTACACGTGGCCGGGCAATCTCCGCCAGCTTCGGGCAGTGTTGTCGCGGGCACTGGCCATTGCAGACGGCCCGATGCTTCGCGTTTCGCACCTGCCGGCGGAGATCGTCGAGCCGGCCTCTGCGCGGCGCCCCATGGCTGGCGAGTTCCTGACCCTGGCCGAGCTCGAGCGACTGCACATCGAAGAAGCACTGGCGCTGACGGGTGGCCATCTCGGTCAGGCCGCGCGCCTGCTCGGGATCCATCGCAACACGCTGCGAAGGAAGCTCGAGGCATACCAGTTGCCCGGAAAGTGATTGTATCTGCGGCGAAATCCGCCGCCCAACCTGCCAAACTGGAGTGAACGCGATGAAGCGAACGAAGCGAGGAGCGCGCTGGCTCCTGGGGATGGTATGTGCCGTGGCGGTGAGCTGTGCGGATTCGCCGACGGCCGTGGCCCCGGACGGCGACGCACCGGGGGGTCTCGATGCCCTTGCGACGCATGCGGCGGGATCGAACGCGAACGGCCGAGGTCAGCTGGCCAGCGTCACGACCGGTACGCCGGCGCACGCGAACGGCAATGGCAACGTTAAGAAGGACGATTCGTGCGCCGTGGCGGTCGAACCCGCCGCGTCGGATTCACTGCTCGAGGAGGCCGCGCCGGCGGACGTCTGCGCGATCGCGCGCTACCTCCCCAACGCGCCGAGTCCGGGCCGTCAGATGGTCAGCGCGTTCATCGACGAGAACGGTGGCAGCCTGCGGCTCGGCGACTTCGAGATCATCGTCCCGGCCGGCGCCGTAGACCGCCCGACGCGTTTCGCGATCATGCTGCCGCCGCCGGGCCACGGCGATCGCGCGTACGCCGAGTTCCGTCCGCACAACCAGCAGTTCGCGGTACCGGTGACGATCCGCCTCCCGCACGCGATCACGGATGCCGAGCCCGGCGCCCCGGTGACGTGGTGGAGCCAGAATGGCAAGACGTGGGTCGATCAGCCGACGACTACGACGACGGATGGTCGCATCGAGACGCAGGTCGACCACTTCTCGTTCTACGGCACCCGCGCCCTGACCGGCATCACCATCGCTGGCGGCTGATCAGCGGAATGGCACGTCCCGACCTCCCGGTTTCGCTGCTGCTCCGCGTGGTGCCCGATCTCGCGGAGCTGGCCGTGCTGCGTCGCGCGATCCTGGCGGCGTCGTCGGCGGACGAGCGACGCGCGTGGGCGGGAAGCGCGAGCTACGCGACGTACGAGCAGCGGGTGCTGTCGCTCGGCGAGATGAGCGCTGCGATCCGCAACTCGTACCGGGAAAGCGTGCAGCGCACGCGACGCATCCACCGCACGCTCCGGCGCGCGATGGCTGCCATCGCGCTCGACGACGGCGAGCGCGCGATCCGTGACGTGATCGCGCTCGCAGTCGCCGCCGAGGAACAGGACCACTGGCAGGACGCGGTCGCCTTCTACGAGCTCGCGCTCACGCTGTGCGACATCGTCGATGCGGATCCCGCACTGCGTGTCCTCGCGAAGCGGTCGGCGGGCAGGGCACGGCTGCGCGCCGGCGATCTCGCAACCGCGGAAACTCACTACCGCGGCGCACTCGAGGTCGCACGGCTGCACGACCTCCCGGAGCACGTGGTCATCGCACTCACGGGCCTCGGGAACCTCGCCAGCCTGCAGGGTCGGTGGCAGGATGCCGAGCAGCTGTATCGAAGCGGGCTCGAGGAGGCGGGTGAGGCCTTCCCGACGCTCCGCGGCCAGCTGTGGATCAACCTCTCGATGACGGCGCGGGAGCAGGGCAAGCTGGATGATGCGGCAGCCGCGCTCGCACACGCACGCGAAGTGTGGGACGACCTGAGCACGGCCGACCGCGCGGTCTGGTTCAACAACCAGGGGCTGCTGCACCTGCACGCCGGCCGTCTCGAGGCGGCGGAAACCGCGTTTGCCGATGCACTCGAGCAGGCGCCCGGGCAGTTCGACGTGGCGATGATCTACGAAAACCTGGCCGAGGTCTGCACGCGCCGCGGCCAGTGGCTGCGCGCCGAGGCATATGCGCGGAGCTCGGAGGAATACGCGCTGTCAGTCGGATCCGACCGTGCGCTGGCGGAGGCATACCTGCGGCTGGCGTGTCTGCATCGGCAGAGGAACGACGCGGGCGCCATCGGTTTCTTCGAGCAGGCAGTCGCCGTCGCGCGACGCGGCCCCTTCCCTCTCGTGCAGGCCCGCGCCCACCTGGAGTACGCCCGGTACCGTCACGAGCTGCGCGACGACGCCGATGCGCGACACCATTACAGCGAAGCCATCCGCCTGTTTACGGAGCTGGGCGTGAGCGACGCAGCGCGCAATGCGGCGGACGAGCTGCAGGCGCTGGCCGCCTCACCCTGACCGCGATCTAAGGCCTGAACTCCACCCAGGTCACCTGGCCGGGCCCAACGCGCACGCGTCGCCAGACCTTCTCGCCATCGATCGTCACGCCGAGCAGGTACGAGCCCGCGGGCACGTCGCCCACGGCGAAGTTCTCGCCGTAGGCAGGGTCCTCGTGCGCACGATCGCCGTACGTCTCCGCGAAGGAGAAGGGCGTCTCCGTCGGGTAGGCGACGACGAGCCCGCGCACGCGCGCTCCTGCGACCGGCTCACCGTCCGCATTCAGCACGCGGCCTGCTACGACGCCCGTGCCCGGAACCGGCTCGATCCACAGTTGCGGGTTCACCGTGTACGCAGGGTAGCGATTGTTCGGATCGACGATCGCGCTCACGTCGTCGGTCGGCGCAACGTGCACCTCGAGGTGCAGATGATCGTTGGTCGCGCGACCGGTGTTGCCCACGGTCGCGATCACGTCACCGGCACGGACACGCGCACCGATGCCGACGCGCAGATCCGTGTTGTGGTAGTACGTCGAGAAGACGTAGTTGTCGCCCTCCCGCGTGTCATGCAGGATCGCAATGACATTCGCCCCGGCTTCGCCCTGCCCTGCAAAGACGACCGTTCCGTCCGCGATCGCGTGGACCGGCGTGCCCGCCGGGTTGTTGAACTCGACGCCCTGATGCTGCTGGAAGTTGCCGCCCATGGTCGAGCCGTAGCGGTACGTCTGGTCGACGTAGGGATTGGCGTCCGTGTCCGCGATGGGGCGGCGCAGCCAGGGGCGGCGCGGTGCCGTGGGCGCGCCCGCCTGCTGTGCGTCGACGAACGCGGGGGTTGGCGACTCGCCCGCGAGGACGCGTGAGATGCCCACGCTCGTCGCACCGAGCGGCCAGTACGGCGGGCCCCACCATGTTACGGCCCACACGTCGCCGGCCGGCCGGTACCGCTCAGCCGCGGCGAGGTAGTAGACACGGAACCGGTTCGCATCGCCCGGTGCGACCAGCCCGAATGGCGTCGCGATCGAGGGCAGCATGGGTGGCGGCGAGCCCGTTACGGTGCGCGGGGGCCCGGGCAGCCCGGCGAGGCCGGGCAGGCGTACCTCGGCCTCGACGAAACGGCCTTCCTCGAGCGAGTCGACGTAGACCTTCGACTCGTCGATGAACCAGACGGACGAATCGCCGTTCGTGGCGATCCCGCGGATGCGTGTGGCAGGCACGCCCTCGGCCGTGCCGACGTCCTGCCACGTGAGGCCACCATCGCGCGAGATCGCCATGCCGGACAGCGTGCCCACACGCACCTCTCCGTCGTAGCCGACGTCGATCGAGAGCACGTACTCGTTCGGCAGCGCTGCGATCCGCTCGCTGCAGCCGCGGTCCTCGCGGCCCACACTGCCCGGCGCACCGTTGCGCGCGATCACACAGCGCCACGTGGTTCCGCCATCCCACGTGATGCGGACACCGTCGGCGGTCGCGATGAAGACGGTGTCACCGATCGTGCGGATGCCCTCGAGCGCCACGTACTGCCACTCCGGGCCGAGCTCGTCATACGTCCAGTTGCGCCACGTACGGCCCCGGTCCGTACTCACGCCGAAGCCGTTGCCGATCGTGCCGTACCAGATCGTGTCCCTGCCCTGCGGGATGACGCTGTTCACGTAGTCCCACGCTATGCTGCCCTCACCGGCCCGGATGTTCTCCCAGCTCGTCGAGTCGCGCCGCAGGACGTAGATCCCTTCACCGAACGTTCCGGCCCACAGCGTGCCGTCGGATGCCCGGGCAATGCCGAGCACGTGTATGCCCCAGCCGCTCGTATCGGGCAGCGAGCGTGGGAGCCCCACCTGCACGAGGCGACTGTCCTCCCGGCCTTCGCGGGGCGAGCTGCCGGACGCGCATGCGACCAGCATCATGCCCGCGAAGGCGAGTGTCAGATGTCCAACGGCGCGCTTGGAGATCATAGGAACAGGGTTCGCTCGGTGTACTGGGCCCACTGCGTGGGCGTTTCCCACACGCGTGTGTACAGCACCGCGTCCTTCATCTCGTCGGGCAGGAGCCGACGCAGCTCGTCGTAGAACCACTTCGCCTGATTCTCGGCCGACGGCTCGATCGTATCGAACGGCGGGAGGTCATTCAGGTTCTCGTGGTCCAGCCTCTCGGCAAGGTCGCGCAGGTGCTTCTTCACGTGCACGAAATCGAACGCGATGCCGGACTCGTCGAGCTTCTCGGTCGCGAGTGCGGCCTCGACAACATAGCGGTGACCGTGCAGGCGCTCGCACTTGCCCTTGTAGTTACGCAGGAAATGCGCGCTGTCGTAGTGCGCCTGTACGCTGACGACGAACATGATGACCTCAGGATCGTTCCAGTATGATATTCCGCACGGCCACCGCAGCAGGCTGCGTGACCGCATACAAGACGGCGTCGGCCACCGCCTCCGCCTGCATCATTTCGGCCCGCTCCGGCAGCCCCGGATGGGCCTCCCGGTCGACCGCGTCCCACAACGGTGTGTCCGTTGCCGCCGGCTCGACCAGTGTCGCGCGGACCCCGCTGCCGCGCAGCTCCGTGTTCAGTACGGCATGCAGCCCGCGCAACCCGAACTTCGAGGCTGCATAGGCACCATTCCCTGGCAGCGGCACCCGCCCGGCAATGGAGCCAATCGACAGGAAATGGCCGCTGTCGCGCTCGCGCATGCCCGGAATGAACGCGCGCATCAGCAGGAACGCGGCGCGGAGGTTCACCGCGATCATCCTGTCGAACGTTTCGATCGACGTCGACTCGACGCGCTCGAGCGCGAATGCGCCTGCCGCGTGCACGATGATGTCGGGCACGCGCTCCAGCGACTCGGCCAGTGACGCGACGGACGCCTCGTCAGCGACGTCGGCGACTCTTGCCTCTACGCCCAGCACCTGCGCGCATCGTGCCAGGGTCTTCTCGCCCCGAGCGACGATGGTGACGCGGGCCCCGGCGGCTGCCAGTGCGGCCGCAGTCGCGCGACCGATCCCGCGCGAACCGCCCGTGACGAGCGCGTGACGCCCCTCCAGCACCTCAGCCAACGATTGCATGGGAGGTGCACAGACGCAGGAACTCCTCCCGCGTGCGCAGGTCTTCCAGGAAGACTCCCTTCATGGCGCTCGTCAGCGTCTTGGAATTCTGCTTCTCGACGCCGCGCATCATCATGCACAGGTGGTAGGCCTCGATCACCACGCCGACGCCCTGGGGCTGCAGCACCTCGTTGATGGCATCCGCGATCTGGGAGGTGAGCCGCTCCTGCACCTGCAGTCTGCGCGCAAACACGTCGACCACGCGCGGCAGCTTTGACAGCCCGACGATCCTGCCATTCGGGATATACGCGATGTGCGCCTTACCGAAGAAGGGCAGCATGTGGTGCTCGCACAGCGAGTACAGCTCGATGTCCTTGACGATGACCATGTTGTGGTGATCCTCGTCGAACACGGCATCGCCGATCTGGTCGCGCACGGACATGTGGTAGCCGCGCGTCAGGAAGCGCAGGCTCGCCTCGACGCGCTCCGGCGTCTTCAGCAGTCCCGAGCGCGCGGGGTCCTCGCCGAGCGCGACGAGCTGGGCGCGCACGAGATCGGCCAGCGACGCCTCCGCCAGCACCTTCGCCTGTGCGGCCGCTACCTCCGCCTCCGGCGTCGACGTGTGTGCATCACGCGCCGGCTTCACACTCTCACTCACCAGTGTACTCCACGTAATTGCGGGGCGTCTCCCAGAGCACGATGCGCGCGAGCCGGGCATGCCCCGGCATGACATCCGCCAGCCGGTTCCAGATCGCAACCACCAGGTTCTCCGTCGTGGGATTCACACCGGACAGCCACGGCACGTCCAGGTTGAGGTTGCCGTGATCGAGCTCGCTCACCACACGCTCCTCCACGATCTCCCGGAGCTGCTTGAGGTCCAGCACATACCCCGTCGCGGGGTCGATCTCTCCCTCGACCGTAACGTCGATCTCGTAGTTGTGCCCGTGCCAGTTCGGATTCGCGCACAGACCGAACACTTCGCGGTTGCGCGCCTCGTCCCAGTCGTCGCGACCGAGCCGGTGCGCAGCGCTGAAATGCAGCCTTCGTGTGACCCTGACCCTGGGCATTCCGTTGCTCCCTGCAATGAATCCGGATAGCGGCCCGGCGCGGATAGTCGCGCGTGACATGGCGCAGGGCAAGACAATCAGTGACAAGGAGGGGGGAACAAGAGAAGAGCCGGCCCGCGCTGGAGCAGGCCGGCTCAACCGATGCACCGGAGGGAATTTTTTGGAGCCCAGTCGTAAACGACTGGTGACCTCCCCAGGCGCTCCGCCTTCCTCTCGCGAGGCATGACGTCCTGCCCGGAAGCCGGCCCCAAAAGGAGTTGCTGTAGGCCCAAAAATCGGTCCTCCGGCACACCGGCCTTCCACACGAATAATAGCCGTATCACCCAGTGCGGTCAACGTTTTACGCGCGTTGAAATCAGCGGAATCGGGAGTGCCACGGAGCGTTCTGTCAAGTGCCGCGCAGCGACCGTTACGCTGTGCGACGGGCAGCGATGGTGTCGTGTGCCGATGGGTATCGATGAGGTCGCGAGGCGAGCTGGACACTGCGACTGCGTTCCTCGCGTCACGCGATACGGTCCGGCACGCGCACGGTACAGGCGCAGGCGCAGCGCTGAATCAGGATACGTCGGGTACGTACAAAAAAAGACGAGGCGGAGTGGTTGCCCACGTCCGCCCGCCTTTTCCGCGGCGCTCTCCCCGGAGTTCCCGCTCGCCGCAGACCGAATTGTGCCGCCCTGTAGAGCAGGATCGATTCCAGACTGGCACGTTTCCCCGAACCCGTTGACGTACAACAGATTCCGTTTTTCGGCCGGATCGGCGAACGCTCCGGATCCGGTCACTTTTTGCGCAATTTCTTTCCTTTGTGTGCGCCTCCCCCTTACACACCGGCTGCCCGCATTGCGCGTAACACGCTCAGATTCCGGCGATCGGCAGCGACCGGGTCATCCCCCTTCGGCGTTTCGAGCAGCTTCGGGACACCGGCGTAGCGATCATCGCAGACGAGCGCGCCGAACGCCTCGGCGCCGATCGCACCCTCACCGATGCCGGCGTGGCGGTCGCGACGGCTCCCGAGCGCTCCGATCGAGTCATTGAGGTGGAAGAGCCTGACGTGCTCCACACCGAGGATATCATCGATCGCGCCCGTGACCCCCATGTAGTCCTCGCGCAGATCGTAGCCCGCTGCCCAGACATGGCATGTGTCGACGCAGAAGCCGATGCGGTGGCGGACGCTCGCGTCGACCCGGTCGCGCAGGTCGGCGAGCTCCTCCAGCACGGAGCCGAGTGCGTTGCCTGCGCCGGCAGTCGTCTCGAGCAGAACGGTCGTCGTGCCGTCCACGGCCTCGAGTGCACGCGTCAGCTCGTCTGCGTTGCGTGCGATGCCGGACACGCGATCGCCATCCGTCGCGCTGCCAGGGTGGGAGACGAGGTACGGGATGCCGAGCAGCTCGCAGCGGCGCAGCTCCTCACAGAACGAGTCGAGCGAGCGCGCCCGCAGTGTATCGTCGGGACTGGCGAGATTGATCAGGTACGCGTCGTGCGCGGCGATTGCCCCGATGCCGTGCGCACGCCGCTCCTCGTGAAAGGCGACCACCACCTCTTCCGGCAGTACCGGCTCTGCCCAGCGACTCGGCTGCTTCGTGAAGAGCTGCAGCACCGCGCTGTCGAGCTGCGCCGCACGCCCGGGTGCGTTCTGGACGCCGCCCGCAGTCGACACGTGGGCGCCGAGATCATCCTTCGTATGCTCTTCGATACTGGAGACTGAATGCGTCATCATCCCTGGCATGATCTGCCGCTCGGGCCGAACCCCCCGCACGAGCTGAATGCGATCGTCGAGATACCGCGCGGCAGTCGCAACAAGTACGAGCTGGACAAGGAGACCGGGTACTTCAAGTTCGACCGGCTGCTCTACAGTGCCGTGTATTACCCCGGTGACTACGGTTTCTTCCCTCGCACTCTCGCCGACGACGGAGATCCGCTCGACGTGCTCGTGATGGTCACCGTGCCGACCTTCTCCGGATGCCTCGTTGTCGTGCGACCGATCGGTGTGTTCCGCATGAGCGATGAGAAGGGGCTCGACGAGAAGGTTCTCGCCGTCCCTGTGCATGATCCGTTGTACGAGGGCTATCACACCCTCAGCGACGCTGCACCGCATTTTCTCCGGGAGGTGGAGCACTTCTTCGCGATCTACAAGGAGCTCGAGGGGAAGAAGACGGAGATCCTGGGCTGGGAGGCCGAGGGGGTGGAGTCCATCATCGAGAGCTGCAGTGCGCGCTACAGGGCGGCGTTCCCTTCGGCAGCGGATACGACGATGGCAGGTGGATGAACGAGAACGGCGCGGGCTGACGCCCGCGCCGTCCCCGAACCCTCAGCGGTGGTGCGACTACGCGCCCATCGTGTCAGTCAGGATGGTGTCCGACATCAGCGTGTCGGTCATCATCGTATCCATCGGCATCGGCGCCGGAGCCGGCGCAGGTGCCGGGGTGACCTCTTCGACAGGCTGCACCTCGACGTCCTCCTCGCCGCCTGCGCAGGCAGCGAACGCGAGGACCGTCGACGCAGCGATAACCGAGAAAAGCGAGCGCTTCATGTACCCACCTCCGATGAGGGTCCGGTTCTGGTATGCCGCGCGGGTGCGCGGCAAACGGGATTCGGGTCGCCGTCGCTCTCCGTCGACCCGGTGTGTCCCCGAGAAAATGAGACACTGTTGCCGATATTGCAGGGTTCGTTCCAGTGAGTCAAGAAATCCGATTTTGGCGTTGTGAACACTGCGCTTTTCCCGCGGCACGCTCCATGAACGGAGGGACAGTGGAGGTTTGAATGTCGGGGAAATCGAGATGAGTCTGATCGTTCTGGTGGTACTGTATCTGGTCCTGGTGTTCGTGGTGCCGCTGGCGCTGAGCGGCGCCATCGGCTGGCACGGCCTGCCTCGCGGGCGGCGCTGCGCCTGCTGTGGTGCGGAGACCGTGCCGCTGCGGGCGCGGCTGGCTGCCGCCCTGTCACGCCTGATGCCGCGCTCGACTCTCGAGAAGCGCTGGTGCATGCAGTGTGGCTGGACGGGCCTTGCCCGAATTCCGCGAGGTCGACTTCCGCGCGTGCGGCGCCTCGACGCTGCGAGTCCCGTGCGGCCGATCACCCGGACGGTGGCGGTCCGGACACTGACGATCGACGGCGGCACGTACCGCGTGCTGCTGCAGTGCTGGCAGCAGGCAGGCGGACATTACGGGCGGTTGCTGTTCGTGGATCCGGTGGGCCGGCTCTGGCTGGACAGCGTGCAGCCGATCGGTGGTCTTACACTGGACGACGTCGTACGGCAGGCGCGCGACCTCCCGGTACCGCTGCTCGCGTCACGGCTGCGGCACGTAGCGGAGCGCTAGGACCCGGGTGCCCCCTGTTCAGAGGGTAGGCAGCCGGCAGCGCGTGCGGCGTCCTCGAGCAGCCTGCGGCGTCCCGGGTAGCGCAGCTTGCGCAGCGCGTCCTGCAGCCTGAGCCAGGCATACTCGCTCGCCTCAGCCTCCGCGATGCGCACGTCGGTACGCATCGCTTCCGCCAGGTAGTACGTGACTTCCTTGCGAATCAGGGTACGGGGCTCGTCGTCACCCGTCGTGAAACGGTACTCCTCGCGTCGCTCGAAGCCGGGGACGAGGCGGATGTCGTCGCGTGTCAGGCCGGTCTCCTCGTGCAGCTCGCGCAGCGCGGCCTCCTCGAGGGACTCGCCCGTGTCGACGCCTCCCTTCGGGAACTCCCAGAGAGGGCGCTTCGTAAGCCGTGAAAGCACGAGAAGGAAACGGCAACCGTCTTCGTCACGGTGGAAGACGATGACTCCTGCCGATACATCGTGTCTGTAACGCACTCCGCCTCCGCCCTCGGGATGTGCGGCCGGCAGCGGCCGCACGCTGCGCGCAAGGTCGCGAATCCGCGGGACGTGTCAAGGAACAGGGGTTGCATGACCCGCACCTCACGATGAGCACTGTCACAGACGATTCGGGCGCTTCGCGGGCACTCCCTCTCCGCCCGGTCCGCGATCTGGCGGGCATTCCGGTACGTGACGCAAGTGGGGTCGGGATCGGCACAATCTGGGGCGCACTCGCCGATGCGCGTACCGGTCTGATCCGGTACGTCGATATCGCGCTGACGGACAGCAACCGTCACGTGCTCGTGCCCATCGGACACGCTCGTCTGCGCCTGCGGGAGATGGGGGCGCAGGAAACCGACGTGGAGGGAGTAGCCTCGGCGGTGCGGACCGAGGACCTCGCGTCCGCCTATGAGCTGCGGCTGCGCGCGGCCCTCCTCGAGGAGCTCACCGCGATCCCGCCCTACACGCCGGACGCTGCCGTCGACGAGCAGTACGAGCATGCACTGGTGCGCGCGCACGGCGAGCTCTTCCACGGCCAGCGTTACTACGCGCACCCTGCGTTCGATCACCGAGGCTTCTATGCGGGACCTCACCCGATCTCGCGTGACCTGGGGCGTGGCCTCGACAGCGGCCTCGAGCCACTCCGCTCGCTGCGTGGGTTCCGCATCGCGCGCGACGAGCCCGACGTGCGCGGCTGGCCGCTCATCGGCGCCGGTGGGGAGCAGCTCGGTGTCATCGACGACCTGATCGTGGACGTCGATGCGGAGCAGGTGCGCTACGTGGCCGTCCGGCAGGGGACGCGGCGTGTCCTGCTGCCAATCGGGTTCCTCACGATCGACACGGATCATTCACGCGTCATGGCGCCCGCGCTCCTCGCAGCTGACCTCACGGAGCTGCCCGCGTGGAGCGGCAGCACCGTCGAGCGGCCCGAAGAGGAAGAGCTGCGTGACGCCCTCGACGACATCTTCCACGGCACTCGTCGCTACGAGCTGCCGGACTTCCAGCTCATCGACGAGCGCGACGCGGTCGGCTCGCTCGAGTAGTCTCGCCAGCGTCAGATCAGCGTGGAAGCCACGCCGCCCGGCGTCTCCCACGCATCGAACAGCTCGGCCGCCGCCAGGCCATGCGGAGCACCGGCAGACCGGTGACGCGCCACGAGCCACTCGTGGTCCGGCCAGCCGACCCGCTCACGGTAGTGCGCAGCGAGCGCGAGCGCCGTCTCCTGCACGCCGCCAATGTCGATGGCAAGCTCCGGAAGCGTCGAATGTGGCTCGCGCAGCGTGAACACCGGGCAGTCGCCTCGATGCGGCTCGAGTGGAGCGACCGCGCGCCGCATGCGGGCGATCGTGAGGGCGGCACGCACGATGTCGCCCGTCGCCTGGTGATCCGGGTGACGCATGCCGCGCTGCCACGCCTGGCCCCACGTGATGACTGCATCCGGCCGGATCTCAGCGATCTCGCGGGCTACGCGGTACGCCGCATCAGGCGTGTAGTGGACCCGCGTGTCGGGGAAGTCGAGGAGTCGCACGTCGGAAGCCCCGAGGATGGCAGCCGCCTCGCGCGCGTGCTGCGCACGACGTCGCCCGATCTCGTCCGGCGGCAGCTCGCCCAGCGCCTCCGTCATCTCACCGCGCGTCAGGAACAGCATGACGACCCGATCGCCGCGCGCCGCGTGCGCGGCGATCGTGCCCGCACACCCGACCTCATCGTCCGGATGCGACAGCGCTACGAGCAAGGTCTTCACGAATGAACCTCTCTTTCCCGGCCTCCTGGCAGCAGCTCCGCCCCTATGCCGAATATGCGCCCCTGATTGACTTGTGTATACAATCCCGGCATGTTACCCGCTCCATGGAGCTCAAGCTTGCGGTGTTCTGCGACCAGGCCCATGAAGGTGCCGATGGTCGCCTCGATCTTGTCGGGATATTCGATGAGCTGGCCGCGCCCGGCTTCCCTGCGATGCAGGACCGGATGACGGTCGCGCTCGTCCTCGAATGGTCGCCTGATGAATCCGGCCAGCAGCCGCTGCGTGCGGACCTGGTCACCGAGGAGGGTACCCGGGTGCTCACGATCCAGGGGCACACCGAGGTGCATTCGCCCGCGGACCCCCGGCGCCCCGCGCGGACGCGGCTGATCCTGCCGCTCGAGCGGGTGGTCTTCCCGCAGGAAGGCCGGTACTTCCTGGAGCTGATTGCCGGGGGCGAGACGACGCGTGCGTGTTCGCTCTTCGTCATGGAGCACGGCCGGCCGGCGTGAACCCGGTCCGGGTGGACGGGTATGACTGCCCGACCACTGCCCCGACGACTCCGTTAGCAGGGTGACCGTTCCGTGGAAGAAACACGCGAACCGCTGGGTGCGGACGATGTTGTGCGCCTGCTCTCGGCGCTTTCGGACGTCAATCGTTATCGAATCGTGGACCTGCTCGCCGGTGCCGGAGCCGAGTTTACCTGTGGCGCGATCGCCCGCAAGCTCGGACTCTCACCGTCGCTGCTGTCCCATCATCTGTCGGTGCTCGAGAGCGCCGGCGTGATAGATCGAAGGAAGGACGGTCTCTGGACACTGAACCGGCTGAGGCGCGATGAGCTCTGTCGCCGGCTCGGTGCCATCCAGGAGCTGCTGCAGCGCGCCTCCGACGACGCGGTGCCCGACTCCGCCGCCCTCCCGGGTTGACCCGACACCCTCACAGACCGGAGTACCACGTGGCAGACGAGAAGACCGGACGTCGTGGCATCCCTCTGCATACGAAGATCCTCATCGGCCTGATCGTCGGAGCCGTTGCAGGAGTCACATCGAACTACCTCTGGCGGGACGCGCCGCAGCTCCTCTGGATCGTCGACAACATCGCCAACCCCATTGGACAGATCTTCCTGCGGATGCTGTTCATGGTGGTCGTGCCGCTGGTCTTCACGTCCTTGGCGCTCGGAGTAGCCGGCCTGGGTGACATCCGCAGTCTGGGACGGATCGGCGGCAAGACCTTCGGCTTCTTCATCCTGACCACCGCGCTGGCCGTAACCGTCGGCCTCGTGCTCGCCAACGTCATCCGGCCCGGAGACTACCTCGACCCGGTAGTCCGTGAAGGCCTGCTCGAGGCGTACTCGAGTGACGCGGCGAGCCGGATCGAGACCGCTGAGACCACCCAGTTCGGCGTCAACACATTCGTGAACATCGTGCCCCGTAACCCGCTCGGCTCGGCATCGAGCGGTGACATGCTGGGGCTGATTTTCTTCACCATCGTGTTCGGGGTTGCGCTCACACGCATCCCGCCGAAACTCGCGCAACCGGTGCTGAACTTCCTCGAGGGGTTCGGTCAGGCAATCATTGTCATGATCGGCTTCGCGATGAAGCTCGCACCCATCGGCGTGACGGGCCTCATCTTCGCCGTTACTGCCCGCTTCGGTCTTGATGTGCTGGGCTCCCTGAGCGCGTATGTCATCATGGTGCTCGCCGGGCTGACGATCCACCTGATCTTCACACTCGGCGGACTCGCCAGGTTCCTGGGCGGCATCCCGATCCGTCAGTTCTTCCGGAACGCGCGCGAGACGATGATCACGGCGTTCTCGACGTCCAGCTCGAATGCCACGATGCCGACGACACTGCGCACTGCGCAGGAGGAGTTCGGCGTGCCACGGGAGGTCGCCGGCTTCGTCGTTCCGCTGGGCGCCACCATGAACATGAACGGCACGGCTCTCTTCGAGGGCATGACCGTCCTGTTCCTCGCCCAGGTCTTCGGCCTCGACCTCTCCCTGACTGCCCAGCTCATCGTTGTCGTGATGTCGGTGATCACGGCGATCGGCGTCGCCGGCGTGCCCGGCGGCTCCATCCCGCTGCTCGTGATGGTGCTCGAGATGGTCGGTGTGCCGGGTGAAGGGATTGCGCTCGTGCTCGGTGTGGACCGTATCCTCGACATGGCGCGGACCGTGCCGAACGTGACGGGCGATCTGTTGACCTCGATCCTGGTGACGCGCAGCGAGGGCCTGCCCCTCGTGCCCGCGACCGCACCGGATTTCTCGGATGAGGCGGCAATCGAGGTCACGCCTCAGGTCGTGGTCGACTCGCCGGCGCGCCCGGGCGTCCAGGCGGGGCTGTAACGGACCTTTCACCGCAGAGGGCCTGAGTGCGCGGAGCGCGCTCGGCATTCAACGGACAAGCGGGATGCTTCGACGGAAGCATCCCGCTCTGTTTCGATCCCGCGGTCTACTGACTGGAACCTTCAGTGTCTTTCCGTTGGCAGGACCGGGGGTGACGAGACCCGCCGCATCGACCGAGTCTGCCGAGCTCGGCGCCCTCAGCGCTCTCCGCAGTGAAACGGAAGCCGTAGATCAGCCGGGAATCCCCGGCTCCGTCATCGCCTTCGCATCCAGGACCTTCTCCAGCTCGGCCTCCGGCAGCACGCCACGCTCGCGGGCGACCTCGCGTGCCGTCTTGCCCTCCTTGAACGCATCCTTCGCGATCGATGCGGCTGCGTCGTAGCCGATCGAGGGTGCGAGCGCGGTCGCGAGTGACAGGTTGCCCTCGAGCAGCTCGGTGATGCGCTCCTCGTTGGCGACGATGCCGTCCACGCACTTTTCCGCGAGCACGGTCGACGCATTGGCCAGCAGAGACGTGGACTGGAGCAGCGCGTACGCCATGATCGGCATCATCACGTTCAGCTCGAAGTGGCTGCCCATGCCGCCGATGGTGATCGTCGTGTGGTTTCCCATCACCTGTGCCGCCACCATGGTGACCGCCTCGGGGATCACCGGGTTGACCTTGCCGGGCATGATGCTGGAGCCGGGCTGGATCGCCGGGAGCGTGATCTCGGCGAGCCCGGCGCGCGGGCCGCTCGCGAGCAGACGCAGGTCATTGACGATCTTCGTCAGCGAGACCGCGATCGTGTTCAGGGCGCCGTGCGCGTAGACGATCGTGTCGCGCGTTGCCTGGCGCTCGAAGTGGTTGGTCGCCTCGCGGAATGGGATACCGGTCGCCTCCGCCAGCCGCGCGATCGCCTTCGTCGCGAACTCGGGGTGTGTATTGATGCCGGTGCCGACGGCGGTGCCACCCAGCGGCAGCTCCGCCATGTCGCTGATCGCCTCCTCGACGCGGCGGATGCCGTGCCGGATCTGCGCCGCGAACCCGCCGAACTCCTGCCCAAGCCGCACGGGCGTAGCATCCATCAGGTGCGTGCGCCCCGACTTCACGATGCCGTCGAACTCGCGGGCCTTTTCGAGGAGTGACCTCTCGAGCGTCTCGAGTGCCGGCACGAGCGTCTCACGCATCGCGACGCACGCCGCAACCTGCATCGCCGTCGGGATCACGTCATTCGATGACTGCCCCGCATTCACATGGTCGTTGGGGTGGATGCCCTTCGAGCCGATCTCCGCGCCGCGGAGCTGCAGCGCGCGGTTCGCGATCACCTCGTTCGCGTTCATGTTCGTCGAGGTGCCGCTTCCCGTCTGGAAGATGTCGATCACGAAGTGCGCATCGTGCTGACCGGCGATCACCTCGTCAGCGGCCTTGACGATATCCTTCGCGAGCGCGTCCTCCAGCAGGCCCAGCTCCGCGTTCGTCTGTGCCGCTGCCTTCTTGATCATGCCGAGCGCGGCAATGAACTCGCGCGGGAACCGCAGGTTGCTGATGGGAAAGTTTTCTACGGCCCGCTGCGTCTGTGCACCCCACAGCGCATCGGCCGGAACCTGCATCTCGCCGAGCGAGTCCTTCTCGATCCTGAATTTCGTCTCACTCATGGTGCCTCGATGTATACGTCATGGATATCCCGAACTTACACTAACCGCCGCCCGATGCCACTCGGCGAGTGAATGGTGCAGCGTGCGCCGCGCAGATTGCCTGCGCGCCTGGAGCCACTTCGGCCCAGGGGGCGCCTGTGTCGCGTGACCGTTCGCTGGGGGCACGACGAGCTGCCCGCGCTGACAACCGCGGCCACGGCGACGTGCGCCGCGCAGGAGATCACTTCCGCGGCGGCCTCGACGGCCGCACTTCGACGCGGCTCGGCAGCGTGCGGGCAGGCATCGCCAGCAGATCCATCACGATCTGCGCGATGTCCTCGGGCTGCACGCGCCAGTCGCCGTCCGTCGAGCCCGACGGGTGCGAGAACTCGGTGGCAACGCTTCCGGGCATGATGTAGCTGACACGGACGCCGTCGTAGCGCACCTCCTGCATCAGCGCTTCGCTGAAGCCGATCAGGCCGAACTTCGAGGCGTTGTACGCGGCGCCATTCGGGAATGCGTTCTTCCCCGCAAGGCTGCCGATGTTGATGACCCAGGACTCGCCCGCCCTCTTGAGGTGCGGGAGTGCAGCGTGCGTGCAGTAAAAGAGACCGTCCAGATTGGTCCCGATCACCGCGTCCCAGGTCTCCACGCTCATCTCGGCGACGGGCGCGAACGCGCCGATGCCGGCGTTGTTGATCAGGATGTCCAGCCGGCCGAATTCATCGACCGCGCGCTCGATCAGACGAGCGCAGCTTGCGGCGTCACGCACGTCGCAAGCAACACCGAGCGCGCGCGTGCCCGTTCGTTCCGTGATCGCAGCAGCCGCCGCCTCACAGTCGGCCTGGTTGCGCGATGTCACCGCCACGTGCACACCGGCATCGGCCAGGGCCTCGGCGATCGCGCGACCGATGCCGCGCGTCGCGCCCGTCACGATTCCAACCTTCCCGCCAGGCTCAGCCATTTCAGTCCTTCCCTTCGGTGCATGCCTCTCGTCGGGCGGCAGTGTAATTGATTCACGTGCCGAGTCGCCACTACCTTTGGCGCCCATGGAGCTGCAGGATCGGATCGCCCTGGTCACTGGCGGCGCGCATCGCGTCGGCCGCGCACTCGCACTCGCGCTCGCACGCGCCGGCTGCGACGTCGCGGTGCACTATCACAGCTCGGCAGACGAGGCCGACCGGACCGTACGCGACATCCGGGCGCTGGGCCGGCGCGCCGTCCCGCTGCGGGCCGACCTCGCCGAGCCCGCGTCCGCCGCGCCGCTGATCGAGGAGACGGTCCTTGCCCTCGGGGCACTCGATATCCTGGTGAACAGCGCCTCGCTCTTCGAGCGCGCTGCGGTCGCCGACATCGACGTCGAGGCGTGGGATCGTGTCCTGGCCGTGAATCTTCGTGCGCCCTTCCTGCTCAGCCGTGCCGCCGCACCGCATCTCGCGCGCCGGCGCGGCAGCATCGTCAATATCGCCGACCTGTCGGCGCTGCAGCCCTGGCCGTCGTACGCGCATCACGCCGTATCGAAGGCGGGTCTGGTGCACCTGACGCGCGTTCTCGCTCGTGCGCTGGCGCCGGAGGTCCGCGTCAACGCAATCGCACCCGGGACCGTGCTGCCACCGGAGAATGGAAGCGCGGAGGAGGGCGCCGAGCGCCGGCTGCTCGATGTCGCGGGCACGCCGGAGGACGTCGAACGGGCCCTGCTGTACCTCGTGGGAAGTCCCTTCGTTACCGGACAGGTCCTGGTCGTCGACGGCGGCAGGAGCCTGCTGTAACCGGACCATCGTCGTATGCCCGGATCCGGACGACGTCGGCCCGAGCCGCGCTCTGGCCTCTCACCGTGGAAGGATGCCGCGGCAGCGGTGTAACAGCCCGACATGCTCAAACGCATTCTGGTGGTGCTGCTGCTCATCGGCGTGCTCGGCGCTGCCGTCGCCGGGCTCATGGCAACCCCTGCGTGCCCACCGATCGATGACCTGAGCGAGTACCGGCCGCCGCAGGCGACGCGCGTCTATGCGATGGACGGCACGCGCCTGGCCGACCTGTCGCCGGAGCGGCGCACACTCGTCTCTCTCGACGACATCCCCGCGATCGTCCGTGACGGCTTCGTCGCTGTCGAGGACCGCCGCTTCTGGCAGCACGGCGGCGTCGACCTTCACGGCATCGCGCGCGCGGCATGGAACAACGTGCGCGCCATGTCACTCGACGAAGGGTTCAGCACGATCACGATGCAGCTCACGCGCAACGTCTTCCCGCAGGAGCTGCCCCGCGGAGACCGCTTCCGGCGGAAGATCTGCGAGGTACGCATGGCCGGCGCCGTGGAGGATGCGCTCGGCAAGCGTCGCGTGCTCGAGCTGTACGTGAACCAGGTGTACATGGGTCGCGGCCTGTATGGCGTGGAGGAGGCCTCGCGTGCGCTCTTCGGCAAGCCCGTCTCGCGCGTGACCGTGGCCGAAGCGGCGCTCCTGGTCGGGCTCGTCAAGAACCCGGAGGGATACAACCCCCGCGAGCATCCCGCGCGCGCGATCCGCCGACGCAACGTCGTGATCGACATCTTCGAGCGCGAGCGACTCATCTCGCACGCGGAGGCGGAGGCGGCGCGGGAGATGCCGCTCAAGCTCGCACCGCCGCTCGAGGCGCGGGCGTCGGCGCCATGGGCGGTGGCGGCGGTCCGTCGCGAGCTGAACGAGCTCGTCGGCGCGGATGCGGACGTGCGTGGCCTGCGGGTCTACACCGCAATCGACCCGGAGCTGCAGGCGGCGGCCGAGCGGGCGCTGCTCGACCAGATCGAGCGCATCGAGAGCGGGGAGTACGGCCGCTGGCCGCACGAGAAGCCCGTGCCGGGCGAAAAGCTCGCGCCGGCAAGCGGCAACGGGTCACCGTACCTGCAGGGCATGGTCGTCGTGCTCGACACGCGGACCGGCGAGATCCGCGCGCTCGTGGGTGGGCGCGACTTCACGCACTCCTCCTACGATCGGGCACTGCTCGCACGCCGGCAGCCGGGTTCCGCGTTCAAGCCGATCCTGTACGCTGCCGCAATTCAGTCCGGCATGGCGGCGAGTGACCGGATCGATGCGACGTCCGTGAGCGTGGCGCATCGCGCAGGCGTCTGGTCACCGGACGACCTCGCGCCCGACACGCTCTCGCTCGTTTCGATGCGTGATGCCCTCGCGCTGTCGTCGAACAACGCTGCCGTGCGCATCGGCGAGTGGGTCGGCCCGCAGCGCGTCATCCAGACGGCGCGCGCCCTCGGGATCACCACGGAGATCCCGCCCTACCCGTCCATCACGCTCGGGTCGGCAGAGGTAATCCCCGCCGAGTTCGTCGCTGCATACGCCGCGCTGGGCAACGGCGGCTTCCGCGTGAAACCCACGCTGATTACGCGAATCGAGGACGCACAGGGCAACGTGATCTGGCGCGCATCGCTGACTCGCTCCCACGCCGTACACGAGGACGTCGCATTCATCACAACGAGTATGATGGAGGACGTGATCGATCGCGGAACCGCGAACGTGATCCGACAGCGTGGATTTGCGCTTCCCGCAGCAGGCAAGACCGGCACAACGAACGACGCGAAGGACGTCTGGTTCGTCGGGATGACGCCCGACCTGGCCGCCGGCGTGTGGCTTGGCTTCGATCAGCCGAAGCAGATCGCGCCCTGGGCCTATGGCGGCAACCTCGCTGCCCCCGTCTGGACCGACGTGATGCGCGCCGCATACCGCACCCGCCCCGCACCCGCCGGCTGGACGCCGCCCGAGAGCGTCGCCCAGGTCCCCGTCGACGCCGCGACCGGCTACCTCGCCACTGGCAACTGCCCGCCGGAACAGGTGCGGATCGAGTACTTCCGCGTTGGTTCGGTACCGCGCGAGTACTGCCCGCTCCATCCGGAAAGCGCCGCCGAACGTGCCATCGACCGGCTGTGGCGCGGGCTGAAGAGCATCTTCTAGGCGTTTTGTTTCACCACGGAGAACACAGAGGACACAGAGTCTTCATTCGCCGCTGACGGTGTGATGCGTTATTCGGGTTGGGGATCGTGAGATGTTTGTAGCGCTGAGATGTTTTCACCGCTGAGGCGCAGAGGGCGCGGAGGTTTGATACTGAGGGTGTTCGGTGTCGGGCACACAGCTCAGGCGTTTCTCGGCACGGACGCACACAGGTTCGAACACGCAGTTCCACGAAAACAATCGATCGATAATGTCTGACAACGCCGCGAGCATCGAGCACGCGGCAATGTCAGACATCTTTCTTTCCTTCCGTTGAATCTCAGCGCCCTTTGCGCCTCAGCGGTGAAAAACGTCTCGGGCGGCAACAGATCCTTCCAACCCCACCCGTTAGAAGGAGTCTCTGTGCTCTCCGTGTCGTCCGTGGTGGGACAGAACCGTCACTGAGAGGCAGATGCAGCCTGATCCACCGGAGCCTCGGACGTTTCGAGCAGTGGCGACTCTCCCAGGCCCTGGTGCGCGAGCCAGCGCTCGGCCTCGAGTGCGGCCATGCAGCCGGTGCCTGCGGCGGTGATCGCCTGTCGGTAGTAGTCGTCCATGACGTCGCCGGCGGCGAAGACGCCGGGGATGTCCGTCGCCGTCCGCCACGGGTTGGGCAGCTTGATGTAGCCGTGGTCCGTGAGCGGCAGCTGTCCCTCGAGGAACTCCGTCGCGGGCTTGTGGCCGATCGCGACGAAGAGGCCGCCGAGCTTCAGCTCGCTGCGCTCGCCGGTCACGGTATCCTCCAGGCGAACCCCCTCGATTTCGTCGTAGCCGAGCACCTCGACGACGCGCTTGTTCCACAGCACCCGGATCTTGGGGTGTGCGAGCACGCGATCCGCCATGACCTTCGATGCGCGAAACTCGTCGCGCCGATGGATTACGATGACCTCGTCCGCGTACTTCGTGCAGTACAGCGCTTCTTCCATCGCGGTGTCGCCGCCGCCGACGACGGCGAGCACCTTGTTGCGGTAGATCGGCAGCGCGGCGTCGCAGACCGCACATGCACTCACGCCGCCACCGCTCTGTGCGAGACGCTCCTCGTTCGGCACGCCGAGCCACTTCGCCTGGGCGCCCGTCGCGATGATCACGGCGAGTGCTTCCACTTCGCCGGAATAGGTCGAGCGAACGACGAACGGGTGCGTGCGCAGGTTGATGCTCTGGACGTTTTCCGTCAGCACTCGCGCACCGAACCGGACCGCCTGGTCCTTCATGCGCTGCATCAGCTCGGGACCGGTGATCCCCTCCGGGAAGCCCGGGTAGTTCTCGATCTCCGTGGTGGTCATGAGCTGGCCGCCCGGCAGCACCGTGCCGACCGGCTCGCCCTCGAAGATCAGCGGATCGAGGTTCGCCCGCGCTGCGTAGAGCGCGGCGGTCCATCCTGCCGGCCCGGAGCCGATGATCACCAGTGTTTCCCGCCTGCGTTCCGTCATCTGGTCGCTTCCCGTGTAGAGCCCATTCCTGCTTCATGTTAGCCACCCTGCCAAGGGGTCGCCACCGTCGAAAAAACTGGCCTTGCGAGGCCGGCGGCATTAAGCTGGACGCATGTCGTCAATCGGAACCGGCTCGCTGACTGAGCAGGAGATCGAGCGCCTCCTCTGCGCGCTCGAGGGGATTGCCTCTGCGCGTGTATCCACCGACGGGTATGGGCGCATCACCGCGATCCACATCCTCGCAGAGGCCGGGTTCCATCCGAAGCAGGTCGTGCGCAACATCGAGTCGGCGCTGAGCGCCGGGCTGGGTGTCACGATCGACCGGCGCGTCGTCAGTGTCGCGCAGCTGCAGGAGGGGGCCGAGCCGCCGGAGGGCCGACCGGCACCGGCGGCCTCGTCGAACGGCAACGGCGCCGTCAGCCATCCCGGTGGACAGTCGCGTGGCCGGCTCGTCTTCGTGAGCTACGACGCCCGGACCCAGCCCAACCGCGAGAGTCTCTGCCGGGTGACCGTGCGACAGCACAAGGAGGAGTTCACCGGGTCGGCGACCGGCGGTACGACGCCACTCGGGCGGGCACAGGCGGCGGCACGGGCACTCTTCAGTGCGATCACGGAGGGCCGCGAGCAGGACAACTTCGTACTCGACGACGTCGCGATCGTGTCGTCATTCGGCCGCAGCTTCGTGCTCGTGGCCGCGCACGGCCGCGATGGCCGCGAGCTGCTGCCGCTCACCGGGGTCGCGCAGATCACACGCAGCCCCGAAGAGGCTGCCATCCTCGCCGGCCTCCAGGCAGTCAACCGCTGGAACGGGCTCGAAGACTGAGAAGGCCCGGAGATTTACCATGACACAGTACGCAACGCGAAGCCGCGATTCGGCCGGCAACGGCTACGACAGCGAGTCGGCGCGCCACAGCCGTGAGCTGAAGCTGGTCGCCGACCTCGAGCGGCTGCCCGGTGTCGTGTCCGCCGCCGTCTGGCTGGACGACACGGGGGCCATACGCGACGTCCGCATTACCGCCTCGCCCGTATCCCCGCGGCTGATCGTCGCAAATGCAGCATCGGCCGTCCTCCGCCGCCACGGCTTCGAGATGGAGCCCGCTGCGATTCACGTGGACCACGCCCGTGCACCGGCAGAGGACGCCGTCGCACACACACCCGGGATCCTCGACGGAGGCGCCGCCGCTTCGCGCTACCTGCTCCTGCACGAGCTCAGCATCGGCCGTTCCGGTGGGCACGTCACGATTGCGGTGCAGATCGGCTGCAGGGGCGAGATCTTCCGGGGTGAAGCCACGGAGATGGACTCCGAGGCGGGCAGGATCCGCGCGGCGGTCCGGGCTACGCTGTCCGCCGCCCAGCGCGTCTCCGATGGCGTCGCGCTCGGCCTGGAGGCGACCTCCGCGCTCGACGTCTTCGGCCGCCGCTTCGTCGCGGTGTCGGTCGAGGCCGCGGCCGGCCGCCGCTTCACCACCCTGCACGGCTTCGTCGGCTTCGACATCCAGCGCTCGGTCGAGGAAGCCGCGATCCTGGCAACCCTGCGCGCAATCGAGCGCTGGATCGCCTGGTAGCGCCGCACCGACGCCTGGGGCACTTCGGCGCATCACTCGAGGTCACGGCAGGAACGGAAACGGCTCCGCGGATGCGGAGCCGTTTCGTCTCATTAGCGGTTACCGCTCCTCAGACCGGAGTGGGCGGACCCACGAAGCGCTCGACCTCCTGCACCACTCTCCGCGGCTCGACCGGCTTCGCCAGGTACCCGTCACAGCCGGCCTGGATCGCCTTCTGGCGGTCCTCCTCCAGGGCGTGCGCGGTGAGCGCGATGATCGGGATGTCGCGCGTGCCGTCCTCCGACTTCAGCCGCTGCGTCGCCTCCCAGCCATCGAGCTTGGGGATCGAGATGTCCATCAGGATCAGGTCGGGCAGGTATTCCCGCGCGCGGCTCACACCCTCTTCACCGTCGCGGGCTTCGATGACCGAGTAGCCGACATGTTCGAGGATAGTCCGGTAGACGACGAGGTTGTCCTCATTGTCCTCGACCAGAAGGATCGTCTTTCGCGTGTTGCTCATGTCCGGCTCACGCCGCAGGGATGCTCCATCAGCAGGGGCAAGGCAGACCGGATGCTACACGTTTCATGCCATTTCCAGTCTCAGCCCGCCGCAGCTTCAGCCTCCTCGCGCTCCTTGAAGACCTTCAGGTTCGTGGAGTGGCCCGGGTTGTACCGCGCCTTCGGATCGATCTCGTGCACCGCATGGTTGACGGCCATGGCCGCCTCGCTGAAGCCGGTTGCGATCAGCTCCAGCTTGCCCTCGTACGTGCAGATGTCACCGGCCGCGTACACGCGCGGAAGATTCGTCTCGAGGCGCTGATTGACCTTGATCGAGTTCTTCTCGATCTCGAGGCCCCATGTTGCGATGGGCCCGAGGTCCGGCTTGAAGCCGATCAGCGACAGCACGGCGTCGACCTCGAACGTCTCTTCCTCGTCGGTGCGGTTGTCGAAGATGGTGACTGCCCTGACGCAGTCGTCGCCATGGATCTCACGCACCTCGCGGTACGTGAGCAGCTCGACCTCCCCGCTTGCGACGCTCTCGTGCAGCTGGCGCATCGACTGGGCGTGCGCGCGGAACCCTTCCCGTCGATGGATCAGGATGAGCCGGCTCGCGCGGCCGCGCAGGTTGAGCACCCAGTCGACGGCGCTGTCGCCGCCGCCCACGACGAGTACGCGCTTGCCCTCGTACGCCGCGGGGTCCTTCACGTGGTACGCGACACCGCGACCGAGCAGCTCGCCGTAGCCCGCGCACTCGAGCACGCGTGGCGAGAACGCGCCCTTCCCTCCTGCGATCAGCACCGCCTTCGTCGGATACGACTCCCTGTCCGTCCGGACGATGTAGCCCTCGCCGTCGCGCCGAAGCTCGAGCACCTGCTCCTCGAGGCGGACATCCGCGCCGAACTGCAGCCCCTGCTCGATGAGCTGTGCGGCCAGGTCACGCGCCAGGATGCGCGGGATACCGCCGACGTCATAGATGTATTTTTCGGGGTACAGCGCCATCAGCTGCCCGCCCAGCTCGGGCAGCGAGTCGATGATGCGCGCGCTGGCGCCACGCATCCCTGCGTAGAACGCGGCGAACAGCCCGGTCGGGCCGCCCCCGATGATCGTTATGTCGCGTGCTTCCGCGCTCATTCCTGCTTCTGCTGCTCCTTCCCTGTACCGGATGGGCGGCGGACGTTAGCCGGGCGCCACTGGCGGGCGCAACCCGCCGCTCCGATGCCCGCCGCGTCGCGGATCACAGCTCCGTCTCGATTTCGGGCTCGTTGTACAGGGCCGACGCGCGGTAGCGCTTCAGTGCACGGATCAGCGACAGCTTGACGAGCACCGCGGCCGGCATGGCCAGGAGAATACCCACGAAACCGAAGAAGTAGCCGCCGACGGCCAGCGCGAGCATGACCCAGACGGGGTGCAGCCCCACGGACGAGCCGGTGATGCGGGGGCCGGTGATCGAGCCGTCGATGAACTGGACGATGGCGAACACGATGCCGGCCTTCAGCAGGGAGCCCAGGAAGCTGCCGCTGAAGAGCGCAATGATGATCACCGGGATGACCGACGCGATGAGCCCCAGGTAGGGGACGAGATTGAATACGCCTGCGATCGCGCCCACGAGCCCGGACAGCGGGAAGCCGACAATGAGCAGGCCGAGCCAGGTGAGCAGGCCGACGATGGATGCCGCGAGGACCTGGCCGCGCAGGAAACGCGAGAGCAGCGCGTCGTAGTCGCTGATGAACGAGATGATGCTCTCGCGGCGTGACGCCGGGAGCAGATCCATCGCGGCGTGGCGCACGCGGTCGAAGTCGAGCAGCAGGTAGACGAGCACGACCGGCGTCACCACCAGGTAACCGATTACCGTCACGACGATGCCGACGCCGCGGCCCAGCGTGTTCCAGCCACTGCGAAGCAGCCCGTCCTGTCGCTCGCGGACGAACGCGGCGATGCCCTCGCCGTCCAGGTCGCGCATCCGCCTCGCCAGCGCTTCCTCCGAGAGGAAGGGCACGTTCATGCGCTGCACCGCGGCAATCACGCCCTGCCACCAGCGCTCGAGGCGCTCCACCGCGAGCGGCAGGTTGTCGATCAGTGCATCGAGCTGATCGGCGAGTGCCGGAATGCCGAAGACGAGAGCGCCCGTGATGAGTGCCAGCACGGGCAGCAGCAGGATCGCGATGGCGGCCCCCCGTCGCACACGGCGCCGCTCCAGCGCATCCACGGCGGGATCCAGGATGTAGGCCAGGATGAATGCCAGGATGAACGGGGCGAGGAGTGAGCCCAGCGTGGAGAGGAACCAGAGCGCCATCAGCAGTGTCGCCGTGACGGCCAGCAGCCGGTGCCGGCGAGTGCCCGCATAGGGCAGCAGCAGCGCCAGGAGGAGGAGGTACAGCACGAACGGCACGAGCAGTCCGCGCACGGAGTACAGGAAGAAGCCACCGACGAGCAGCACGATCGCGGTGTACAGCACCCGCAGCTCGGTTGCGGTCTGACTGAAACCTTCGCGCATCATCGCACCGCCTTCTGCAAGGAGATCTCAGCCCGCCTGTTGCGGAAGCTCACCCAGGTGCCTGCCTGCCGTGCGCAGCACCTCGCGCGCATTCGCATAGCTGACAATGCGCAGCGCGTCGTCGATCGAGCGCCACGTGCACGCAGTGATTCCCTCGTCGTGCTGCGGCACCGGCTCGCCTGCCGTCGATTCCAGCAGGAAGAAATGACAGAACTTGTGGATCAGCGTTCCGCGGTCGCGGAAGTACCAGTCGATCGTGGGCAGCTGCGTGACGACCTCGAGCTCGACGAGACCGGTTTCCTCCGCGACCTCGCGCAGCGCGGCCTCCTCCGGTGACTCGCCTCCCTCGATGTGGCCCTTCGGCAGGCCCCAGTTCCGGTAAGGGTCGCGGATCAGCAGAAAGCGTGGCTCACCGTTGAACCATCGGTAGACCACGCCGCCCGAGCTCGTCTCGATGCGCGCCGTGCGCGTGCTGCCGGACCGCCCGCCGCGGCGCGCACCGCGCTCAGGCATCCAGCACCGCTTCGGCGATCTGGACCGCGTTCGTCGCGGCACCCTTGCGCAGGTTGTCGGCGACGATCCAAACGTGCAGCGCATTCTCCAGGTCCGGATCCACGCGCAGGTGACCGACACATACGACGTCGCGTCCGGCGACGTCGCGCGGCAGCGGGTCACTCGCCTCGTCGCACACGAACACGCCCGGCATGCTCGCGAGTGCGGCGCGCGCGTCGTCGCGGCTGATCGATCGGCTCAGCTCGATCGTTGCCGAGATCGAGTGACCGACCTCGACCGGCACGCGCACACACGTGGCCGCGACCGGCAGCTCCGGCAGGCTCAGGATGCGTCGCGTTTCGGCGCGGATCTTCTGCTCCTCCTCGTTCCAGCCGTCCGCGCTGCGCGGGCCGATCCACGGGATGACGTTGCCGTCGATCGGTGCGACGAACGGGCTCTCTACCCGCTCACCGTTGCGCTCGCCGCGCAGCGCCGCGATGCCCGCCTCCCCGGCACCCGACACGGACTGGAACGTCGTCGCGATGACACGCCGCAGCCGCACCTTCCGCCGGATCGCCTCGAGCACCATGACCAGCTGGATCGTCGCGCAGTTCGGGTTGGCAATGATGTTCTTCGCCCGCTGCGCGACGGCGGCCGCATTGACCTCCGGGACGACAAGCGGCACGTCCGGGTCGTTGCGCCAGGCGCTCGAGTTGTCGATCACGACGGCGCCGGCATCGGCCGCCACGGGCGCCCATTGCCGGCTGCGCTCGGAGCCGGCGGAGAACAGCGCGATGTCGCAGCCCGCGAACGCCTCCGGCGTCGGCTCGCGCACCTCCCACTCCCTTCCGCGAAAGCATACGGACTGTCCCGCCGAGCGCGCCGATGCCAGGGGCACCAGCTCGTCGACGGGCACGTTCCGCTCTTCCAGCACCTTCAGAATCGTACGACCGACGGCGCCCGTTGCGCCGAGAACAGCCAGCTTCATTGAGACTCCGTGCCTAGCCCGAATGCACGATGCAGCAACTGCAAGGTCCGATCCTCGTCGGCCGTGCGCACGAGGAACGTGATCGAGATCGATGAGGTCGAGAGCGCAAGCACGTCAACACCGGCCTCGACGAGCACCTGGAAGGCGCGGGCATACACGCCCGGTGTGCCGTGCATGCCGCTGCCGACGAGCGCGACCCGACTCAGGCCGGTCTCCGTCTCGAGCTGCTCGCCGCCCACCTCCTCCAGCACCTGATGACAGATCCGGCGCGCCTCGTCGAGCTGGTCACCCTCGTCCACCGTGACCTGGATCTGCCGCCGGCCGTCCGGCCGGTCGAAGAAGTTGACGAGGTCCACGCTCACACCCTGGCCGGCAAGCCGGTTGAGCAGCGTCGCGAGGACGTTCATACTGGCCGGCAGCCCGCGCAGCGTGATACGCGCGTTGCCGCGCTCGCTGGCCAGGCCGGTCAGCGCGAGCTCCTCCATCACGTGGGGCCTCCGCGTTATCAGTGTTCCCTGGTACCCGGGGTCGTCTCGAAACGAGCTGCCCACCCGGATCGGGACGTCGTACCGCGCGCCGATCTCGACGGCGCGGGGATGCATGACCTGCGCACCGGACGTCGTGAGCTCGATCGCTTCCTGGTAGTCGATCACGTCGATCAGGCGCGCATCGGGGATACGCCGCGGATCGGCCGTGTAGATGCCGTCCACGTCGGTGAAGATCTCGCAGCGGCCGGCGCCCAGTGCGGCGGCGAGGGCCACGGCAGTGGTGTCCGAGCCACCGCGGCCGAGCGTCGTGACCTCGCGCGTGCGGCTCACGCCCTGGAACCCGGCCACGATCACGACTCTGTCGTGTGCAAGCTCCTCGCGCACCCGGGTCGCGCGCACTTCCGCGATCCGCGCGATCGTGTGTGACTCGTCCGTGATGATCGCGGCCTGTGAGCCGGTCAGGCTGACCGCATCGCAGCCGCAGTCGCGGATCGCCATGGCGACGAGCGCCATCGTGATGCGCTCGCCGGCCGTCAGCAGCATGTCGAACTCGCGAGGATGGCGACGCCGGGGGTTCTCCGTAACCTGACCGGCGAGTGCGGCGAGGTCGTCGGTGGTGTCGCCCATTGCGGAGACGACCACGACGACGTCGTTGCCCGCCTGCTTCTCCCGGGCGATGCGCTGCGCGACGCGCAGGATCCGCTCCGGCGTCCCTACCGATGTACCGCCGTACTTCTGGACTACGAGCGCCACTTAGAAGACACGCAGGTTGATGTACTTGCGCGGATTGCGCTGCAGGTCCTCGAGCAGCGACTGCAGCTCGGCGTTCGCCTCGACGAGCGAGAGGTACAGCGTCGAGTCCTGCATCAGCAGTCCGAGCGTGCCGCGGCCCTGCTGCATGTCGCTGGCGAGTGCGTTCACGGTTGCGAGCGTCGTATCGAGGCGGGCGGCGACCCGCTCGAACTCGCCCGACATGCGCAGCAGCTCGGCCGTCAGCGAGTCGGTGTTGGCGGTCGTGCCCTCGACGTTGCCGATGATCGCCTCCAGCCGCCCGCTGCCGATCGCGCGCTCGACCTCCTGGAAGGTGCGCTGCACTGTGGCGGCCGCCACACCGAGCGTCTCCGACGTCTGCCGCAGATTGGTCGCGACATCCTCGATGGCGGTCTTCTGGCTCGCCATCATCGAGTTGAGCTGCTCGCTGGCGATCTGCACGTTCTCGACGACGCGCCGGATGTTGAGCGCGGTCTCCTCCGTGAACGCGATCTCGAAGCGGTCGCTCAGCGTGCGCAGGTTCTGCGCGATCTCGTCGCCGACCGCAGTGAGCTGCGACATGTCGGGCAACGAGTAGCCGGGCAGCACGTCCGCGGTCGGCGACTCGAGGTAGTCGTACTGCGGGTACGTCGCGCGCGGTAGGATCTGTGCCTGCCAGTCCCCGAAGAACGACTCGGCCGACAGCAGGACGACCGGATCCTCCGGCAGCCGGACACCTTCGGCGATCGACATCGTGATCAGCACCGCCTGGCCGTCCGGCTCCAGCTCGACGGACTCGACGCGGCCGATCGGCACGCCGCGCAGCTTCACGTCGTTGCCCTTCATCACCGAGCCGACGTTCCGGAAGCGCGCGCGGATCTCCTGCTTCTCGGCGCCCAGGACGGTGCCCCGCAGGAAGATCGTCCCGAAGATGATGAGCAGGATGCCGGCCAGGATGACTGCACCGACCAGGACATCGTTGCGTCTTCTCACGCGCCTACCTCCTGTGCCAGCTCCGGTCTGCCCTCGATGAATCCCTTCACGACCGGGTCCTCCGTCGCACGAATCTCGTCCGGTGTGCCAACCTGTCGGATGCTGCCCTTGTGCAGCATTGCGATGCGATCACCGATCCGGTACGCACTCGTCATGTCGTGCGTCACGACGATGCTCGTCACACCCAGCTCCTCGTTCATGCGCAGCACGAGCCGGTCGATGACTGTTGTCGTCACGGGGTCCAGGCCAGTTGTCGGCTCGTCATAGAGCAGGTACTTCGGCCGCGTCGCGATCGCCCGTGCAAGCCCCACGCGCTTGCGCTGGCCGCCTGACACCTGCGCCGGCAGCCGGTCCTCGAAGCCGGCCATCTCGACGCGCGCGAGCGAGTCACGCACCCGCTCCTCGATCTCGTCCTCCGGGAGCCTCGCCCTGCGCAGCCCCATCGCCACGTTGTCGTACACCGTCATCGAGTCGAACAGCGCCGCGAACTGGAACACATACCCGATGTTGCGGCGCAGCGCGTGCAGCGCGTCCATCTCCAGGGTCGCGACGTTCTGTCCGTCGACCGTGATCGTGCCGGCATCGATCTCGAGCAGGCGCACGATCGACTTCAGCATGACCGACTTGCCGGAGCCCGACGCACCAATGACGACCAGCGTCTCGCCGTCCTCGACAGTCAGGTCGAGCGAGTCGAGGATGACCCGCTCACCGAACGACTTCCGTACACCGCTGAGCACGATGCTCATAGCAGTACGACCGCCCAGAACGCGTCCAGCACCAGGATCATCATCGCGCTGGTGACCACCGCCTGCGTCGTCGAGCGCCCCACGGCCGCTGCGCCGCCCGTCGTCGTATAGCCGTAGTAGGAGCCGATCAGGGTCACGGCCATCCCGAACGACGCGGACTTGATGATGGAGAACTCGACGTCGAACGGGTCGAAGAACAGGCGTGCTCCGCGCAGGAACTCCGGCGTCGACATGTCCAGCAGGTAGAGCGCGCTCGCCCAGCCGCCCAGGATGCCGATGGCGTTCGCGAACGAGACGACGATCGGGAACATCAGCGTGCCGGCGATGACGCGCGGCACGACGAGGTAGGCGAGCGGGTTGTAGCCGAGCGTCTCGAGCGCATCGATCTGCTCGGTAACCCGCATCGAGCCGATCTCCGCCGCGATGTTCGCGCCGACGCGGCCGGCCAGGGCCAGGCCGGTCAGCACCGGGCCCAGCTCGAGGATCACCGTCTTCGCGACGAGCGTGCCGACGAAGTAGAGCGGGATCGCACCCGTGAACGTGTACGACGCCTGCAGCGAGAGGACGATGCCGGTGAACGCGGCAATGAACATCGCGATCGGCACAGACTCGACGCCGAGCCGGGCCATGTGGGTAACCACGTGCTCGGCCCAGGTGCCGACCTCGCGGACGGCACGCAGAGCACCGCCCGTAAAGCTGCTGAAACGGCCGAAGCCGCCGACCAGCCGCTTTGCGGAATACCCTGTCCAGGCCAGGGGAACAGTCCAGGTGGGGCGCATGCGCAAAGATATGCTGACGCCCGGCAGGCGGGCTACCCTGCGCGTGCGCCCGCGCGCGACCGGCCCGCGCCTTGCACCAGCGACATCAGACTCCGGCCACGTTCGCCCATGGCAGCGCCCCGAGCGGCGCCGCTTCGTCGAGGCTGGCGGCCAGCGCGTAGTAGTGCAGTGCACCCTGCTGCATCCGGTCGTCCAGCTCGTAGCGCAGCGAGCGCCAGTACGCGAGCAGCCGGTCCGACGGCATGCCGAAGTGCGCAGCGTACTCATGCGCGAGCCGCTCGTCGTGGTCACCGAACCAGCTGCGTGAGTCGAGCAGGGCCTCGTGCAGCGTGGCAAGCTCGCGCGTGCCGTCGACCTCCGCGCGGACCTGCCAGACCGCGAACGCGAATGGCAGCCCGGTCCACGCCGTCCAGACCTCGCCGAGGTCGTAGACGTGCCTGCCGGCCGGCGCTTCGCGACGCAGCGCGACGTCACCGATGCGAAGCACCGCGACTGCGCCGTCGTCGATCGGGTCGACGACTTCCCGCTGGTCGTACCAGGCGTACCGGGGTTGGAGCCCGCTGCGCAGCTCGAGCAGTGTACGCAGCAGCACCACGGAGGTCGCCGAGGCCGTGGGGAGCATGACCCTGACATCGTGCAGCTCGTCGATCGGCCGCGCGCTCTCGAGGAGGATGCTCTGCACCGGACCGTCGGCACCGATCACGACGTCGGGCAGCACCCGGTAATCACTGCTGTGACGTGCCAGCTCGATGCTGGAGCAGGGCGCAACATCGATCTCGCCGCGGGCGAGCGCAGCGTTCAACACGGACGGGATGGCAGTGACAACAGCGAGATCCGAACGCGGCTCCACGATCAGCCGCGCATGGACCGGAAAACAGTTGCTGTATTCGATGTGACCTAGACGCATCATCACGTGAATTCGATTCGGGAGGCGCGGACACCGCGCCCGGCGTTCAATCTCGCCGCCGTCCTGGGCGCCCGCCAGCGGCGCCGCACACTCATCGGGCTGCTGATCATGTCGGTGATCTTCGTGGTCGCCGTGCTGATCTTCCTGATGGATCCGCTGCGCCGCGCACTGCGCGACGAGGTCGAGCTCGTCGCGCTCTTCGACTCCGCTCCCTCCATCGGGCGGGGCGCCGCGGTATGGATTGCGGGGCACGAGGCAGGCAGGGTGGAGACGCTGGAGTTCCTTCCGCTCGCCGGCGACACGTCGCCGCGCCTGGCGCTCCTGTTGCGCATTCCGCGTGACCGGCTGCCCATGCTGCGCGCGGACGCAACCGTGCGCATCAGCTCGGCCAGCGTTGCCGGCGATCCCGCCGTCGATATCCTGCCCGGAAACGCCGACGCGCCGCCGCTGCAGCCCGGAGACACGCTGCGCGCGGAGCCCACGCTGACCCGGGCCGAGCTACGCCAGCGCGTCGCCAGGGTGCGCGCCGCATCCGACTCGCTGCGCATGGAGTCGCGTCCGCTCGCGGCCGCGGCCAGGGAGCGCATGATCGGGCTCGCCCGCGTCCAGACTCGCTTCGCGCGCGTCCAGGCCGGCCTGGACGAGCTCTCGCGCACGATCGATCAGAGCCCGCTCACCGCCTTCACTGCGAGTGACGACGTCGGGCGCGCACTCGAGCGCCTGCGACTCGCCGGCGGCGTCGTGGCCGACGCGCGGGGTGCGGAGAGCGGAATGCAACGGACGGTCGCCGCCTTCCAGCCGTTCCTCGCGCACTCGGCGGAGCTGCGTGCGCGCATCGACTCGCTCATGGCGCGCGCCGGACCGAACGGCACCCTCGCGCGTCTCCAGTCCGACTCCGCCATCGCCGTGGCGCTCCGGCGCACCCGGATACAGCTCGACTCACTGATCGCGGACGCACGGGCAAACCCGTTCCGGTACGTGTTTTGACAACCCGCCGGACGGCCTGCCACAGGGTCAGGGACGGCCGTGGAAGCTGTGCCGGCGATGTCACGAATGCGACGGCTGCACCGTCACATTTCGCGACCCGTACGTGGGAATGAAAGCTCTTGACCGCGGTTTTTCGCCGTGCTAGACTGATGCCCATCATCCACGACAACGAACCTCTCCACCGGAGGCGCAGAAACGCGCCGACCTGTTTGGTCCTGTGCCCACATCACATGTGATTGCGGTTCGGCCGGTGTCGCTCGCCTGTCGTTTTGATCCTGCCAAGGAAAATCTCTGGAGTGATTGACTCGTGGACATCGCCGAGCTGAAAAGCAAATCGATTGCAGAGCTCCACGAAATGGCCGAGGAGCTCAACATCTCGAATTACAGTGGCCTGCGTAAGCAGGATCTCATCTTCCGTATAGAGCAGAATCTGCTCGACAGCGACGTCGTCCTGCGGGGCGAGGGCGTGCTCGAGATTCTGCCGGAGGGGTACGGCTTCCTGCGATCGCAGGACTGGAACTACCTGTACGGCCCCGACGACATCTACGTCTCCCCCTCACAGATCAAGCGCTTCGACCTGCGCACCGGCGACACGGTGCTGGGCCAGGTGCGTCCGCCCAAAGAGGGGGAGCGTTACCTCGCACTGCTGAAGGTCGAGCAGGTCAATGGTGACGATCCGGAGAAGGCGAAGCACCGGATCGCGTTCGACAACCTCCGGCCGCGCTACCCGGAAGAGCGGCTGCGGCTGGAGACGGAGAACGGTCCGCTCTCGATGCGGCTGCTGGACCTGATCGCGCCGATCGGCAAGGGGCAGCGGGGACTGATCGTCTCGCCGCCGAAGGCCGGTAAGACGACGATCATGCAGCAGGTCGCCAACTCGATCATCGCGAACCATCCCGAGGTCCACCTGATCGTGCTGCTCATCGACGAGCGGCCCGAAGAGGTGACGGACATGGAAGAGCACGTCAAGGCGGAGGTCATCAGCTCCACCTTTGACGAGCCGGCCGACCGTCACACCCAGGTTGCCGAGATGGTGATCGAGAAAGCGAAGCGGCTCGTCGAGCACGGCCGCGACGTCGTCATCCTGCTCGACTCGATCACGCGTCTCGCGCGCGCGTACAACGTGACCGTGCCGCACTCCGGCAAGATCCTCTCCGGCGGTGTCGACGCACACGCGCTGCACAAGCCGAAGCGCTTCTTCGGCGCCGCCCGCAACATCGACCACGGCGGCTCCCTCACGATCATCGCGACCGCGCTGATCGAGACGGGCTCCCGCATGGACGAGGTCATCTTCGAGGAGTTCAAGGGCACCGGCAACATGGAAGTCGTGCTGGACCGGCACATCGCCGACAAGCGCATCTTCCCTGCGGTCGACATCAACCGCTCCGGTACCCGCAAGGAGGAGCTGCTCCTCGACGAGGTCGAGCTCAACCGCGTCTACCTGCTCCGCAACTTCCTCAGCGACATGCCGCCGGCCGAGGCACTCGAGTTCCTCCTCGAGCGCATGAAGCGCACGAAGACGAACAAGGAGTTCCTCGACTCGATGGCCCGCGGGTAGTCGCTCGCGCAGTTTCTGCTTCCTCTGCGTCCTCAACGGATCGTTTGTTACCGCAGAGGACACAGAGGACGCAGAGATTGCACGGAGGCTTCATCGCGGTTCCACGATCAGGACATGACCGATCGACATCACGCCGAGGCACGGCTCGAGGCGGCGCTGGCGGCTGCCGGACTCGAGGACTCGCGGCCGGCGCTCCGCGCGCGGCTGAAGCTGCTGCGGCAGCGCGATGAGCAGGCGTTCGAGGAGGCCGTGCGCCGATACGAGCAGGAGGTCCTGCCGGCGCTCGCCACGTCCGGCGCGCCGCTCGACGTCTGGCTGGAGTATGCCCGGGCGCTGGGTGAGCTGAGCGGGAGCGGCGACTTCGTTGCGATCGATGCGACGGGACGCGCCTCGAGCTGGGAGCCGCCCTACTCCCCCGGCACGCTCGTGCTTCACCTTCCCGACGACCACACGGTGCCGGCACTCCCGGCCGCCGTTCCACTCGAGCCGACGGCGGCGCAGCAGGCGGCAAGCGGGCTGCTCGTGGAAGGCCGCCTGGGGTAGGTGCCCGGCGCGCTTCCTGCACCGCGGGTGTTTGCCGGCCCCGGCCGTCCCGCTATTTTGCCGGTTCCGATCCCGCGAAGCAGGAGTGCCGGATGACGCCGACCCGCAATCTGATCAAGCGCGCCCCCGGCATGCCGGAGACCGACGTCCTCGAGATGTCATGGGAGTTTTTCGGCGAGCTGTGCCGTGTGCTTGCGGTCCGGGTGGCGACCGCCGGCTACCGCCCGGACCTCGTCGTTGGGATCGCGAAGGCGGGGGTCATCCCCGGTGCCGTCGTCGCTTCCATCCTCCGGTGCGATTTCTACTCGCTCAAGATCAGCCGCGACCTGGGCGCCGAGCGGGTGCGTGCCCGGCCCAAGATCTTCTCTGCTGCGCCCAAGGAGGCGACGGGCAAGAACGTGCTGATCGTGGACGAGATCTGCACGTCGGGTGAGACGCTCCGGCTCGCGCAGAACGCGCTCCGGCAGGTCAAGCCGGCCGACCTCCGCACCGCGACCAGCCTGATCAAGCAGGGGGGCTACAAGCCCGACTTCTACGCCCTCGAGACCGACGCCACCGTCATCTTCCCCTGGGACCGCCAGGTCGTGAACGACGAAGGCGAGATCGTGACCAACCCGATCTACGAGGGCCTGCAGGAATGAGCGCGCTCACGCCGGTCGTGGCCGTCGTGCTGCTGGCCGCTGCGTGCGCGCCGCCGCCCGAGGAGGAGGACGTCGTCGAGATCGTCGAGCCGGACGACACCATTCCGCCGCCCCCGTACTCCGAGCAGACCGCGCCAACGACCCTGGCGCCATCGGCGGGGGTTCCGGGCGAGCCCGTGGAGCTGGATCGTCCGGCAACAAAGCGCGGCGTCCTCATGCTCGAAGGCACTCCGGACACCGTCGAGTTCCGGCTGGTCGAGTCGCCACAGGGGTTCGATCCCGGGTTCTCGACGTACGCACCCGCTGATATGGTGGTGAGCTTCGACTCGGCCGGCGGCGGTCAGTCGGTCCGGTTCACCGCGAACTTCGGTGGCACACTCACGCCTCGTGCATACGCACAGGTGTTCTTCTACCCACGCAGCACAGCGCTTTCGCTGGCGCGCACGACCGTCGACAACTTCATATCGGGACTGGATCCCGAGGTCGACCGCTCGGTCTCCGAGGCACCTGAGCCCTGGGCGTTCGAGCAGACCTCGTTTTCATATCCACACGAGCAGCAGACCTACATCGGACGGATCGCCCTCGCCCAGAGGGGCGACATCGTGTTCCACCTGCTCGCGCACTATCCCGCCGAATACGCCGATGGAATGGGCCCGCGGATCGCCGCCGTGCTGCACGAATGGCGGTGGGCCGATGGCACGCCGCTGATGCGCTGAGCGCGCGGCGGAGGCAACGTGGGTTCACCGCTGGCCTGGGTCGTCTTCAACCTGGCCATCCTCGCACTGCTCGCTCTCGACCTCGGTGTCTTCCACCGCCGGGCGCACGCAGTATCGATCCGGGAGGCGGCAGGCTGGAGCACCTTCTGGGTCGCCCTGTCACTGCTGTTCAACCTCGGCATCTACCTGCTGGTCGGCAGGGACGAGGCACTCGAGTTCCTGACCGGTTACCTGATCGAGAAGTCGCTCGCCGTCGACAACCTGTTCGTATTCGTCCTCATCTTCTCGTACTTCGGTGTACCGGCAGCCTACCAGCACCGTGTGCTGTTCTGGGGAATCCTCGGCGCGCTCGTCATGCGCGCCGCGTTCATCCTCGCAGGCAGCTACATGCTGCAGCACTACGACTGGGTGTTCTACGTGTTCGGGGCGCTCCTCGTCATCACCGGCATCCGTATGGCGGTGCGTGACGAGGACGCCGTAGACCCGTCGCAGAGCCGCGTCCTGCGTCTTGCGCGAAAAGTCCTGCCCGTCACCGTGGGATTCCGGGGCACGCATTTCTTCGTGCTCGAGGGCGGACGGCGCATGGCGACGCCGCTCCTGCTCGTCCTCATCCTGATCGAGTTCTCCGACCTGATCTTCGCGATCGACTCGATCCCCGCGATCTTCGCGATCACGCTCGACCCCTTCATCGTCTATACGTCGAACGTCTTCGCGATCCTCGGGCTGCGGTCGATGTACTTCCTCCTGGCCGGCATCATCCACCGCTTCGTGTATCTGCGCTACGCGCTCGCGTTCGTGCTGGTGTTCGTCGGCGTGAAGATGATGCTCGAGGACGTCTACCACGTCCCGATCCTCGCGTCGCTCGGGGTGATCGCCGTCTCGCTCACCGCCGGTGTGCTCATCTCACTGCGCGCATCCGATGACGACGCGGACGAGGACGGCACGCCCCCGGCCGCTCCGGAGAAGCCCACGGCCCGGGCCACGAGGCCGGCAGGTGACGACCCTTCGAACCCGGACGGCAAGGAAGGGTGACGGGAACGCGGAGCGCCGCTCTGCAGCGCCGCCGCAAGCCCGTCCAGGCAGCGGTACCTTCGATCCCTCACGAACCGGTACAGGGAGGGGAGTCGTGAAGATCGGCGAGCTCGCCAACCGCGTCGGCGTCAACATCCAGACGATCCGCTACTACGAACGCCGGGGCCTGCTGCCCGAGCCGGAGCGCACCGGGAGCGGATACCGCGAGTACGATGAGCACGACGTACATCGCATGGAGTTCATCCTCCGGGCGAAGGCACTCGGGTTCATGCTCTCCGAGATCCGCGAGCTGATGGACCTGCGCGTCGACCCGACGCGCACCGCTGACGATGTGCGCGCACGCGCACTCGAGAAGATCGCCGATACGGACGCAAAGATCCGCGACCTGCAGCGCATACGGGCCGGCCTCGAACGGCTCGTCGGCCTCTGCGAAGCCCACGGCCCCGTCGAGGAGTGCGCCCTCATGCACACGATCGCAGTCGGCGACGCCGGCTGAGCCGCCGGAGCGGCGTGCCGGGGCGGCTCGGCCAGGCGGCGCGAACGACAGTACTCCCCCCTTGACCCTATACCTGGGTACATGCCTTAGCCTTCGAGCAGGTGAGGATCAACATACTGCACGGAGGAGCTGATGAAGCGGAACCTGATCGCGCTGGTGCTGGCGACGGTCGCGGGCCTCGTCCTGGTCCGCCCGGCGGCCGCGCACTGCGACAGCATGGACGGTCCGGTGGTCCGGGCTGCCCGGGAGGCGCTTGCTGCCGGCGACGTCACGCCGGTGCTGAAGTGGGTCCGGGAAGAGGATGAGCCGGAGATCCGGGCGGCATTCCGCCGGACGCTGCGGGTGCGCGCCGGGAATGCCGAGGCACGTGCGCTCGCGGACCTGTGGTTCTTCGAGACACTCGTGCGGGTGCACCGCGAGGGGGAGGGCGCACCGTATAGGGGGCTGCTGCCCGCGGGTGCAGCGATCGACGAGGGAATCGAGGCAGCGGATGTTGCGCTCGAGTCGGGTACCATCGACTCGCTGGTAGCCGATCTGTCGGCACGCATCGAGGCGGGCGTCCGTGATCGCTTCGAGCGTGTGCACATGCTTCGTGCACATGCCGACGACAGCGTGGAGGCCGGTCGCAGCTTCGTGCACGCCTACGTCGAGTACATCCACTTCATCGAAGCGCTGGAGGATCTGCTCGCGCACGGTGCGGTAGAGCATGCGCCAGCGGAGCATGCACACTGAGAATGCACGCATGCCGTGCGGCGATCCTGCCGAGCGCGTAGTATAGCGACCTCACAGTCAATGGAGGGCGCTCGATGGATCGAGGGAATCGGACTGCGCGTGTGGCATGGGTAGCTTCACTCGCGCTGCTGCTCCTTTCACTCGCCGCGTGTGCCGGCACGGGGGTCTCCGTGCCGGCCGACGTTCCTGCACCCGCTCCGGAGGATGATGCGCACGCAGACGAGCCACCGCCGGTAGCGCGCGCAGACGGACCGCAGCCGGTAGCGCGCGCAGACGGGCCACCGCCAGTGGCGCGCGAGTTCCGGGGGGTGTGGATCGCGGCGGTTTCGAACCTCGACTGGCCGTCCGCGCCCGGGCTGTCGCCCGACTCACAGCGCGCGGAGCTGGTCGCCATGTTCGACCGCGCGCGCGAGCTGGGGCTGAACGCCGTCGTGCTGCACGTGCGTCCTGCTGCGGATGCGCTGTACCCGTCGGAGCTGGAGCCGTGGTCGGCGTACCTGACCGGTGAGCAGGGCCGTGCGCCGGACCCCTGGTACGATCCGCTCGAGTTCGCGGTTCGCGAGGCGCATGCGCGCGGCCTCGAGCTGCATGCGTGGTTCAATCCGTACCGCGCGTGGCATCCGTCGAATCCCGGAGAGATCGCCGCGACGCACATCAGTCGTACGAACCCGGAGCTCGTGAAGCGCTACGGCAGCTACCTGTGGATGGATCCGGGCGAGGATGCGGTCCGCCAGCGCAGCGTGGAGGTCGTCGCGGATGTTGTTCGCAGGTACGACATCGACGGCGTTCACATCGACGACTACTTCTACCCCTACCGCGAGCGCGGGCCGGACGGCCGCGAGCTCGACTTCCCCGACTCCGCGAGCTACGCGCGCTACCGTGCCGCGGGTGGTACTCTCGGGCGCAGTGACTGGCGGCGCGAGAACGTCGACCGCTACGTGCGCGAGATGTACGAGGCCGTCAAGCGCATCAAGCCGTGGGTGAAGGTGGGCATCAGCCCGATCGGGACCTGGCGCCCGAACGTGCATCCACAGATCCGTGGCTTCGACGCGTACGAGCAGATCTATGCAGACTCGCGGAAGTGGTTCCTCGAGGGCACGCTCGACTACATGGTGCCTCAGCTGTACTGGCCCATCGCGCGCACCGACGTGAGCTTCCCGGTCATGCTCGACTGGTGGGCGCAGCAGAACCCGCACGGACGCGGGCTCTACGCCGGCCTGATCCCCGGCAACGTCAGCATCGATGCAGCCGGTCGAGGCTGGCACGGCGACGAGATCATCGGACAGATCTACATCACACGCGGCCATCCCGGCTCGGACGGTCACGTTCATTTCCGCATGGGCAGCCTGATGCCACGCAGCGCGTTCACGCCGATCCAGGGCGCGAACAGGCTCCCGGCGGCGCGCATCGACTCCATCCGTTCCCGCCAGGCCCGGGTGCAGGCGCGCCGCGATTCGATGACGGCGAAGATGATGACGGAGACGTACGCATATCCGGCGCTCACACCGGCAATGCCATGGCTTGACGACGAGCCGCCCGCGCCACCGTCGGCAGCGCGCAATGGCCGCGGTCTCACGCTGCGCGCCCCGGGCGGTGAGCCCGTCCGACAGCTCGTCGTACAGGCACGCTGGACCGACGGCTCGTGGACCACGGAGATCATCCCCGCCGGCACAGCGCGGTGGAACATCGGCAGCCGGTACGGCGTCTCGGGCGAGCCCGTCGAGGTCTGGGTGTCGTCCGTCGACCGTGCAGGCAACCAGAGCGAACCGGTCCGGGTCGAGGACAGTTCCGGCTGAGGGCCGGGATCGAATCGCTGCCTGTGGAGCAGGACGGGACGGCGACCAGCACCCGGTGAGCACTCGTTCGAATGGCCTGCCGGGCGGCAGGATTTGACGACGAGTCAGTGCCTGCTGCAGGATCATGCATCCCTGACATCCTGATCGCGGCCGGATGCCGTGATCCTGCGAACCCGAACGAGCAGGATGAGTTGCGTATGCTTGTCGCGCTGCGTCTCGCCGCACTGATCACAATCGTACTCACGGGCGCCTGTGGCGGCCCGTCGGACGCGGACCCCGTCGCACCGGGGCCCGGCCCCGAACCCGATCCGAATCCGCCGGCACGTACCGGCGTCGAGGCGATCGTGGATTCCGTACGCGCCGCGTTCGACCTGCCCGCGCTCGTCGGTGCAATCGTCACACTGAACGACGCCGAGTTCGCACGGGCCGTGTCCGGCTACCGCCGTGCGGGTGGCGGCCCGGCCGCGACACTCGACGACCGGTGGCATCTCGGATCCAATCTGAAGGCGTTTACCGCGATGCTGGCAGCAATCGCGGTGGAGCGTGGCGACATCACATGGGAGACGACGATCGCCGACGCATTCCCAGAGCTCGCAGGCACAATCCGGGCAGAGTACGCGGGGATCACGCTGCGTAACCTGCTGTCCCACCAGTCACGGCTGCAGCGCGACCCGCCGCCTGGTGCGATCGTGGGCGCCACGCGAACCGAGCAGCGCAACGCGGTCACCACGTGGGCCGTGACGCAGCCACCCGCGAGTGATGTGGGCCAGTACCGCTACACGAACACCGGCTACATGGTCGCCGGGGCGATGCTGGAGCGTGTGCTCGGTACAACGTTCGAAGATGCGATGCAGACGTACGTCCTGGAGCCGCTCGGAATCGACGATGCGGGCTGGGGACCACAGGCGGATCACGCGTCATCGTCACAGCCCGTCGCACACCGACTCGTGAACAATCAGTGGCAGGCGCTGGAGGCGTTCGACAACCCGCCCGTGTACGCGTCGGCCGGCGGCGCTCACATGTCCGTCGGAAGCTGGAGCAAATTCATCCAGGAAGTGCTCCGGCTCGAGAACGGGACGCCGACCATCGTCTCCCTTGCTGCCGGAAGCGAGACGACGAGGCCGCTCACGCTCATCGCCGGCTCTGACTTCTACGGAATGGGTTGGGTGATAACGAGCCGGAGCTGGGCGAACGGGCGCACGCTCACACACGATGGCACGAACACCGGCAACTACTCCGTTACATGGGTCGCGCCTGAACGCGGCTTCGCGGTGCTCGGGCTGAGCAACAGCTATGACGCGGGCGCGACCGCCCGTGTCAGCACCGCCGTCGACGTGTTGATGGGCAGGCTCATCTCCTACTACGAAACGGGGAGGTGACGGTGCGATGGTGAAGGTGCAGCAGCTAGCGCTGAAGCGCCTTCGCCTCCCGCACCGCGATCGCCTCGTCGTCTTCCGGATCGTGCAGCATCCGCAGCACGGCCGGGCGAACGGCGAGGTACGCGAGATAGCAGGCACCGATTCCCGCAGCCGAAGCCAGCCCTGCGCCGAAGTGACTGATCCACGTCGCCGGCCAGATCGCTGCATGAACGGAGTTCGTCACTGCGTCGACGAGGTTGCCGACCCACCAGCTGATCCACCAGCCGAGGTTCGTCCACTCCACCTCTCCGATTCGCGCGACTTCGGGGATGAGATCGATCGCCTCGAGGTAGAGGAACATTCCCGTCGCCACGAAACCATAGAAGCCACCGCCATGGTTGTCCCACAGCTGCCGAAGGTGGCGTCGGATGGTCGCTTTCATCGGCACCTCATGCGCACTGGAAGATCGAGCTGCCCCAAACTCCCCGTACGGATGGCGCGCGGTCAAGATTCCCGTTCCAGCCGGCCACCACGATAGAATCACGCCCAGGTGGATCATATTCCTGAAGAGTTGTATATTGGCCGGCATGAGACGCTCGTTTCGACTGCCGAAGCTCACGCTGGGCGGGATCGCCTGGATCCTGGCGCTGGGCTTTCTGGCGTTCCGTATCTACCCGCAGCTGCGGGCGGCGGCCGGCATCGGCGGCGCCGGGCATGAGGCGCCCGCGTTCACCGTCGAGACGCTGGACGGCGAGCTGATCGACATGGAAGCTCTGCGCGGCAAGGTCGTGCTCGTGAATTTCTGGGCGACGTGGTGTCCGCCCTGTCGCGTCGAGATGCCGGGCTTCCAGCGTGTGTACGAGGATCGTCGGCACGATGGGTTCGTCGTCGTCGGTCTTTCCACGGACCGGGGAAGCGTGCGGTCGGTCCGCGCGTTCGTTCAGGAGCGTGGACTGACATTCCCGATTGCGATGGCGCCGACACCGGTCGTGCACGCATTCGGCGGGGCTCGCGCACTGCCGACCTCGTTCCTGATCGATCGGAACGGTCTCATCCGTCAGCAGGTGACCGGGTTCTTCGCCGAGCCCGCGTTGCGACTCGCCGTCAGCCACCTGCTGGCAGAGCCGTACGACCCGGTCGGCATTGCGGAAGCGCGATGAGCGACACAACCACGGTCTCGCTCGGCCTCGCCTTCCTCGCGGGCCTCGTCTCGTTCCTGTCGCCGTGCGTGTTTCCGATTGTGCCGAGCTACGTCGGGTTCGTCACCGGCATGACGCTGGACGAGCTGCGCGACGGGACGCGATCGGATGCGCGTCGTCATGCCGCGATTCATGCAGCGCTCTTCGTGCTGGGATTCTCGCTCGTGTTCGTGGCGCTCGGCGCGTCGGCGACAGCGCTCGGCGCGATGCTTCGACGCTCGCTGCCCCTGCTCCAGCAGGCTGGTGGTGTGCTGATCGCAGTCTTCGGGCTGTACCTGCTCGGCGTGATCCGGATACCGGCGCTCATGCGCGAGCGCCGCCTGAGCCTGGCATCCAGGCCTGCCGGCAAGCTCGGTTCCGTTCTCGTCGGCGTCGTCTTTGGTGCAGGGTGGACTCCGTGCGTCGGCCCCATCCTGGCGACACTCCTCCTGTACGCCAGCCTCGAGCAGACGCTGGGGCGCGGCGTACTCCTGCTCTCGATCTACTCGCTGGGGCTCGCCATCCCTTTCTTCCTCTCCGCGGTTGCGCTCAACTGGTTCCTGGCGGGCTCGCAGCGAGTAAAGCGCTGGCTCGTGCCGATCGAGCGCGCGGCGGGCGCTGTAATGGTCGTCATCGGTGTGCTGCTGGTCACGGGGCACTTCGCCATGCTGACGTCGTTCCTGGCGCAGTTCGCGCCGCCGATCGACATCGGCTGATGCATTCGGGGAGCTGAAGTGGAGACATCGGGGAATCGGCGCGGCTGGCGCCCATTCATCATCGTACTGGGGCTGCTCGTGCTCATTGGAGCAATCGTGCTGACGGAGCGCGGCCGACGCGGCGGCGTTGCAGGAAACGCCGGGGTTCAGCCCCGCGATACGATCGACCTGAGCACCCTCGGCTACTCGCACGGGAGTGGGCAGGCGCCGGTGATCGTCTACGAGTTCTCTGACTTCGGCTGTCCGTACTGCGCGAAGTTCGCACTCGAGACGTATCCGGAGCTGCACCGCGAGTTCGTCGCGACGGGCAAGGTTCGCTGGACCTACGTACCGTTCGTGATGGGCAGGTTCGCGAACGGCAGCGAAGCAGCACGCGCGGCGGAGTGTGCGGGCGAACAGGACGAGTTCTGGCGCATGCATGACCGCCTGTTCCAAGGTCAGCGTGAATGGAAGAGCAGCAGCGGGGTGGAGTCGCTTTTCGAGAGCTACGCGCGCGAGCTCGAGCTCGATGTCGCCCTGTTTGTGTCCTGTTACCGGGAGAATCGCCCCAGCGATCGGCTGGCGCTCCAGAATTATGTCGCGGACGCGTTGCGCGTACGCGCCACACCGACATTCTTCATCAACGGCAGGCTGCTCGAGGGTGCGCTGCCGGTCGAGATGTTCCGGGAGATCCTGGCTACGCTCACCGCGGAATAGTCAAGGCGACAGTAGAATTTCTCAGCCCAAGCTGTTATATTTGTGTATTGACGTGCGCAACGAGGCGCATCCCTGTCGCCCGCGGCGGAGCCTTCCGTGAAGGCGTCCGTCGTGGGCGAAATGCTTTTCGGGGCGAGTCTACCGACAGCAAGGAGCGGACGGCATGGCAACCCACTCGAACCGTCGCGTGCGCGACGTACAGCTTCGCGTAGACGTTGATCTGCACCCCGGCTGGGTGAGCGGTGCGGATGTCGAGCTGGAGCCTGGCGACATCGTGATGTGCACCGACGGGCGTGCGGAGGTCGTCAAGATCCTCGGTCGAACCGGGGACAGCAGCCGACTGCTCGAGCTGCGACTCGAGACGCCCGGAGCGAAGCCGTTCTTCGCGGCCGCATCGAACGTCCTCGCCCAGCCGGAAAGCTGACGCGTGCAGGCTCATCCTCAACGGATCGGCCTGAAAGGCGGCGCCTCGCGGCGTCGCCTTTTTTCGTTCGCCGAACTGCGCGACTCCGCCTGTTTCGTTTGGCGCGATCGCCGACCCTGCGCGACGCCGCCCTTCGCGTCGGCCACGGTTGTGTCAGCCGACCCCACACTCTCCTCCAGGAACACCGTACGGCGCTACCTTGGGAAGCGGTCCCGTGGCCTTTCCATGGCTTCCGGCTCGATGAACACTCGGATTCCTCGCGCATGACATCCACGCCAGAAGACGGCCGGGCCGAGCCTGTCCGGAGCGACATCGAGGAGCGTGTGCGCTCCAGCTTCGCGCGTCAGCGGATGATGCAGACACTGGGCGCGAGCCTCACCGCGGTCCGTTCCGGCGAAGTCGAGATCGAGCTGCCCTTTCGTGATGAGCTGACGCAGCAGCATGGCTACCTGCATGCCGCCGCAATCACTGCGATCGTCGACAGCGCGTGCGGCTATGCGGCGCTGACACGGATGCCCCCGGAGATGGAGGTGCTCTCCGTCGAGTTCAAAGTCAACCTGCTCGCACCCGGCGTCGGCGATCGTTTCGTGGCAGTCGGCAAGGTCGTTCGCTCCGGGCGCACGCTGACGGTCTGCTCGGGCGAGGGCTACGCGATCCGGAACGGGGAGCGGAAGCTGATCTGCGTCATGCAGGCCACGATGATTGCAGCTCGTTCGGACTGACGGCTGACATCGGCCCGGCTGCCCTTTGTATTTTCCTGCGACTGCGGCCGCCGCTGACTACACGTCCAGGTTCTTCACGAACTTGGCGTTGTCCTCGATGAAGCGCCGCCGCGGCTCGACGTCGTCGCCCATCAGCGTCGAGAAGATGCGGTCCGCCTCGACTGCATCCTCCATCGTGACCTTGAGGATCGTCCGCCGCTCCGGGTCCATCGTGGTGCTCCAGAGCTGCTCCGCATTCATCTCGCCGAGGCCCTTGTAGCGCTGCACGTTGACCTTGCCGTCGCCCTTGCCGTTCAGCCGGGCGATGATCGCGTCGCGCTCCTCCTCGGTGTACGCGTAGTGCTCTTCCTTGCCCTTCGCGACGCGGTAGAGCGGCGGCTGCGCGATGTAGACCATGCCCTCGTCGATCAGGCCGCGCATGTGGCGGTAGAAGAACGTGAGCAGCAGCGTCCGGATGTGCGCGCCGTCGACGTCGGCGTCGGTCATGATGATGATCTTGCCGTAGCGCGCGTTCTTCGTGCTGAACTCGTCCTCACCGATGCCCGTGCCGATCGCGGCGATGATCGTACGGATCTCCTCGTTCGATAGGACCTTGTCCAGGCGAGACTTCTCGACGTTCAGGATCTTGCCGCGCAACGGCAGGATCGCCTGGAAGTTCCGATCGCGGCCCTGCTTCGCGGTGCCGCCGGCGCTGTCACCCTCGACCAGGTAGATCTCGCAGAGTGCGGGATCCGTGATCGAGCAGTCCGCGAGCTTGCCCGGCAGGACCATGCTGTCGATCGCGTTCTTTCGCCGGACCAGCTCGCGTGCCTTGCGCGCGGCGATGCGTGCGCGCGCGGCCTGGAGTGCCTTCTCGACGATCGTCTTCGCGACCGACGGGTTCTCCTCGAGGAAGCTCGACAGCTTGTCGTTGACAACCGACTCGACCGCGCCGCGCACCTCGGAGTTGCCGAGCTTCGTCTTGGTCTGCCCCTCGAACTGCGGCTCGCGCACCTTCACGCTCAGCACGCACGTCAGTCCCTCACGGAGGTCCTCACCCGAGAGCGAGTCGACCTCCTTCTTGAGCAGGTTGTTCTTCCGCGCGTAATCGTTGATCGTACGCGTGAGTGCGGCCTTGAAGCCGGTCAGGTGCGTGCCGCCCTCGTGCGTGTTGATGTTGTTGACGAAGGTGAACGTATTCTCGTTGTAGCCGTCGTCGTACTGCAGCGCGAGCTCGATCTCGGCCTCCTCGCGCGAAGCCTCGATGTAGACCGGCTTCGGGTGGAGCGGCTTGCGCGAGCCGCGCAGGAACTGCACGAACTCGACGATTCCGCCCTCGTAGTGGTACTCCTCGCGCTTCGGCCCCTTGTCGTTCAGGTCGCGCTCATCCGTGATGATGATGCGCAGCCCCTTGTTCAGGAACGCCAGCTCGCGGAGCCGGTTCGAGAGCGTGTCGAAGTTGTAGTTCAGCTCACTGAAGATCTGCGGGTCCGGCTTGAACGTGACACGCGTACCCGTCGCCTTCGTCTTACCGACGACCTCGAGCTCCGTGCTCTTGACGCCGCGCGAGTAGCGCTGCCGGTAGATCTTGCCGTCGCGCTGGATCTCGACCTCGAGCCACTCGGAGAGCGCGTTCACGACGCTCACACCCACGCCGTGCAGCCCGCCGGAGACCTTGTAGCTGCTCTTGTCGAACTTGCCGCCCGCGTGCAGCACCGTCATCGCCAGCTCGACGCCCGGCAGCTTCTCGGTCGGATGGATGTCGACCGGGATGCCGCGCCCGTCGTCGATGACGGTGATGGAGTTGTCGGGGTGGATCGTGACGTCGACCTTCGTGCAGAAGCCGGCGAGCGCCTCGTCGACCGAGTTGTCGACGACCTCGTAGACGAGGTGGTGCAGCCCGCGCGGCCCTGTCGAGCCGATGTACATGCCGGGGCGCTTCCGGACCGCCTCGAGGCCCTTCAGCACCTGGATCTGCCCTGCGTTGTAGCTGTTCTTCGGCTCGCTCTTCGCCATGGTCCCTGGAGTTCGTCGTGGGAATACTGCCAGACATCCCTGATACCCCTCGCACGCGCGCGGGTTCACGCGCGTGCGCCCACGCGCGCGTAGAGAGCCCGGGAGCCGCCCATGGCGCGCACGCTCTCGCGGACGCTGCGGCCCAGGCAGGCATTGCTTCCGGAGTGGGTCGGGCGGGGGCGCCCACCACCCCTCCCCCGGCGCTCAGCCCGAAGTGCCCCAACCCATCACCCGCCACCCTTACGCGTCGCCCGCTCTTCGAGCCGTCCGTCGGCAGGCAGTGCCCACGCCAGCACGACACCCAGCGACGTGAGCGGCACGGCAACCAGCGCGGCTGCAAGCACGCCGATCTGGTCTGCGAGCACGCCGATCCCGAGCACGGCGATCGAGCCGGCAGCCCAGGCCGCGCCCATCGCGATCCCGGCGCCGAGTGATTCCCCGCGCGGCACCAGCTCCTGGGCGATCAGCACGAGCGGCGGGAGGAGCGCCATGTTCAGGAACCCGGCGGTCATCGTGCTGAGCAGCGCGCCCGCACTCCCGGCCGGCAGCAGGAACGCCAGGGCATGGGCAGGCATGGAGAGTGCGCTCAGCCACAGCAGGAGATGCCGGCGGTCCATGCGGTCGGCGAGCATCCCACCGGCCAGGCTGCCCAGCGCCTGGGCACCGAGGTAGATGCTGAGGGCCGTGGCGCCCGCCTGCTCGGAGCCGCCGGTCTCGGCGACCAGGATCGGCTTCATCGTCAGGTAGACGCGCTGCATGAAGGCGGAGACCGCGCTGATGCCGAACACCAGTGCGAGCGGGCCGCGCAGCGCCTCGCGCAGGCTGACGGCGGGCTCCTCGTGACGGGCCTGCCGTCTCTGGTGCGCGCCTGACGGCATGACTGCGAACACGATCGGCAGCAGGAGCAGCATGGGGATCGCCGCGTATGGCAGCCGCTCCAGCCCTCCGCGCGAGACGATCGCAACGGCGACGAGCGGACCCACTGCGTAGCCCAGTGATCCGGAGAAGGAGAAGAACGAGTAGCGCGCACCCCGCGTGCTGCTGCTGCCGCTCGACGCGGCGATCACCGAGCCGGGCGGATGGAAGGCGGCGCTGCCGAGCCCGGCGAGTGCGAGGAACACGACGAGCACGATGAACGACGGTGCAACGCCGATCAGCGACATGAAGACGGCGGACATGGCGGGGCCGATCACGACGAATGCGCGTCGGCCGTAGCGGTCGGCGAGGTGTCCGACGGCGGGCTGCACGAGGGATCCACCGAGCGACAGGGTCATTGCGAGCGTCGCGGCGAGTGCAACGTTCAGCCCGAGCCGATCCATGATGCGGGGCAGCAGTGGATGCAGGAACGCCGAGTACATGTCGTTCATGCCGTGCGTGATCGCCACGGCAACGGCTGCCGCCGTCGTGCCCCCTGCTGCCAGCCTCGTCGCGTCTTCCGTCTGTTCGTCGCTGCTGCTCCCCACCCGCCCGGTCGAAGCGACCGCGCGCTCTTCGTCTGCCGTACTGCTCACTCGCCCTTCCCGTGCGGGTCGTCACTCATCACGAAGCGGATCTTTTCAATGCGGCCGCGCTGGCGACCTTCGTTGAGTCGTCGGACGATCTCCCGTTCCATCAGGCGCAGCTCCATCATCCATGCGCTGGAGCGCACCGCGACGAGCAGCGTGCCCCGCGATACCCGCAGCGGCGTCGTGATGGCCGCGATCCGCGGGCCCACACGCTCCGCCCATTCCGGCACGACGGTCGCTTCCTCCAGCCGTTCCCCGACCTTGGACTCCTCGAGGAATTTCCGGAGCGCATCGCCCAGCCTGATCGGCTTGTCGCTCATTACGACGTCCTTCTTCTGCAGCCTGTGACACTCACGTCGTCACGCGCCCGCCCGCGATGCGCCATGAGGCGAGCGTGGAGACGAACTCCGTGCCGCGTGCGCCGAGGTCCACGTCCGACGCCTTTGGTGCGGTCAGGATCACCTGCCCGTGCTCCTCGCGTTCCAGCAGCTCGAGGATCCGGCGCGAGCGGCCGGGATCGAGCTCTGCGAAGACATCGTCGAGGAGGATGATCGGCGTGCGCCCGCGTGCAGCGCGCAGCGACTCCGTCTCCACGAGCCGCAGTGCGATGACGCCGGTCCGCACCTGGCCGCCCGAGCCGAAATTTCGCAGGTCGACCGGCCCCGTGTCAGTCTCCAGCAGGATCGCGAGGTCGTCGCGGTGGGGCCCGACGAGCGTCATGCCCCGGTCGCGCTCACGTTCTGCTACACGTGCGATCTCCGCCTCGAGCGCCGTGCGCAGTGCCGCCTCGTCGCCGGCCGCGGACGGATCGATCCGTCCGCCGGGGGCGTAGCGCATCTCGGCGCGCAGCCCGCCGCTGATCGCGCTGTAGCGTTCCGCGAAGCGCGGCGCATATGCGTCGATCCAGCGTGCACGCGCCGACATCACGCGCGCCGCGGGTACGAGGAGAGGTTCCGTCCAGGCCTCGAGCAGGGCGCTGTGCGCACCCTGGCGCAGCATCGTGTTGCGCTGGCGAAGAGCCTGCCGGAAGCGCTGCAACGCCTGGATGTAGCCGGGCTCATGCAGTGAGAGGACGATGTCGAGGTAGCGACGTCGCTCGCCCGGCGCACCGGCAACGATCGAGACGTCCGACGGCGAGAAGATGATCGCGCTCACGTGACCGATCGCCTCGCTGAGGCGCTCCGTCTCGACGCCGTTCACGGTGACCCGCTTGCGACGTCCCTTCACCTCGTACGCGGCGGTGACCTCTACCGTCCTGCCGCTGCCGGTGTCCTCGAAGCGACCACGCAGGTGGAAGGCGGGCGCGTCGAAGCGCACCAGCTGCTCATCGGGCGCGCCGCGGAAGGAGCGGAAGATCTCGAGGTAGTAGAGCGCCTCGAGGAGGTTCGTCTTGCCGGCGCCGTTCTCACCGATGATCGCGGCGCCGGCAGCAGGAAACTGCAGCTCGAGCTCGGTGAAGTTTCGGTAGTCGCGCAGCCGGAGCTCGCGGCAGATCGAAGTGGCTGCGGCCATTTGTTCGGGTCGCGCGACGTGCGCTGCTACTTCCCCGTGAAGTTCGCCTTGCGCTTCTCCAGGAATGCGCCCATCCCCTCACGCATGTCGCTCGTCGACGCGAGCAGGCCGAACAGGTTTGACTCGAACCGCTGTGCTTCTTCGACCGTCGCGGTGAGTCCGTTCTCGACCGCCTCGAGCGCGAGCGCCACTGCGACCGGCCCGTTCGCCATGATCTTCGACGCCAGCTCGCGCGCTGCGTCGAGCAGCTCCGCCTGTGGCACGACGCGGTTGACGAGCCCGATCCTGTGCGCCTCCTGCGCATCGATCATGTCGCCGGTAAGGATCATCTCCAGCGCGCGGCCCTTCCCGACGAGCCGCGGCAGACGGACGGTGCCGCCGTATCCGGGGATGATTCCGAGCTTGACTTCCGGCAGCCCGAACTTCGCGTTCTCGCTCGCGAGCCGGATGTGGCAGGCGAGCGCGAGCTCCAGGCCGCCGCCGAGCGCGAAGCCGTTCACGGCAGCGATCACCGGCTTCGGCATCTGCTCGAGGAAGCGGAACGCGTCCTGGCCCTGGCGTGACGTGCGCACACCACCCAGCGGATCCATCTTGGCCAGCTCACCGATATCTGCGCCTGCGACGAAGGCCTTCTCGCCCGCACCCGTGAGCACGAGTGCGCGCACGGTCGGGTCCTCGGCCAGTCCGCGGAATGCCTGGTCCAGCTCGGAGATCAGCGTTCCATTGAGCGCGTTGAGCTTGTCCGGTCGGTTGATGCGAACGACGGCGATGCCGTCGGCGATCTCGATCAGCAGATGCTCGGATTCGTACGCCATTCCCTCGTCTCCACCTGGCGCGACTCCGTGCCGCGCCGCTCGCCCAGAATAGCCGCGCCGCCACGCCGCCGCTATGCCGCGGCCTCTTCCCGCGTGTGCCCCTGGCCCCGCACGACGCCCTCCACGACGCGCCTCGGATCCAGCCAGCGTTCGGCCGCGGCCCGCAGCCGCTCCGCGTCGAGAGCCATGAGCCGGCGCTCGTAGTCGCGCAGCTCCTCGAGCCCGCGCCCCACCAGAAGCGCCGTCATCAGCTCGGACAGCTTTGCGCCGTTCGTCTGCCGCCGGATGCGACGCGCACCGATCATGTACCTGCGCGCGCGCTCCAGCTCATCGTCCCCGATCCGCTCGGTGCGCAGCTGCCCCAGCTCCCGCAGCAGCCCTTCCCGTGCCTCGTCCTCCCGCTCGGGCGCGGTCGCGATGTAGGCGTGGACCGCACCGCCGTGCCGCCGCGCGATGGGGCCGGCGGACACCGTGTATGCCAGCGACTGGCGGCTGCGGAGCTGCTCGAACAGTCGGCCACCCAGCCCGCCGATTGCACTGCCCAGCAGAGACAGTGCATCCGCATCGCTGTCGCCGTACCGCGGGCCGGGGAACGCGAGCGCGAGCGCCGTCTGCGCGCGCGGCCGTTCCACGACCGCACGGGCCGGCGACTCGGGCCAGCGCGCCGGAACCCCGCACGGAATCGACTCGCGTGCGGCGCGCGCCTCGGCGAGTCGTGCTGCACACGCAGCGGCGATCCGGTCCGGATCCACATCGCCGACCACGAAGCACCACGCGCTGGCCGCGTTGATCACGCGGCCGTGCCAGTCGACCAGGTCGGCGCGGCTGAGCGCGGCCAGGGCGCTCTCCTGCGTCTCGAGTGAGAAGCCGTACGGATGTCGCGGGAAGGCGGCAGCCAGGCAGAGCCGCATGGGGTAGCGGTACATGTCGTCACGGAGCTGCGCGAGCTGGGCGAGGGTGAGCGAGCGCTCGCGCTCCAGCTCATCCTCCGGCAGAGTCGGGTGGAGTGCGACTTCTGCGAGGATCTCCAGCCCGGCCTCCGCGTTCCGCGCAGGCAGCGACAGTGTCCATGCGAAATCGTCCGCACCAACGCTTGCACCGATGCTGCCGCCGAGCAGCTCAACCCGCTCCGCCAGCGCCGCCGCGCTGTAGCTTCGCGTGCCCTTGAGGGCGGTCCGGGCGAGTACCGTCGTGATGCCCGCCTGCCGCTCCGATTCGGCGCACGTGCCACCTTCCGCGGCGATCGCCATGGAGACCAGCCCCGAGCCCGGCAGCGGCAGCACGACGATGTGCGCGCTGTCGCCACTCCGGTAGAAGCGGACGCCGTCCTCCTCGCGCTCGAGCCTCTCTTCCTCGACGTGCGCCATGTGTTCGAGTCCGATGGGAGCCTCGCGTACTGTCACGGGAGCGGACTCCTCGCTCGGCACGACACTGCCGAACAGCGCCGTCTTCACATCCGCAGCGCTCTCCGGCACCTCCGCATCGTGCGGTACATAGACGAGAAGTGACGCCCGTTCCGGCGTGATGTAGCGCCGCGCGACGTCCCGAAGCGTGTGCGCGTCGACGCTGAGCATCCGACGGTAGTGCTCGAGGGCCTGTCGCCAGTCGCCGAGCGCCTGCCAGTCCGCGAGCAGGTTCGCCTGCCCCTCCACCGTCTCCAGGCGTCGCAGCAGCCGGGTGCGCGTGAGCGTCTGCGCGCGCTCGATCTCAGCGTCCTGGATGGTCGCCGACGCGGCGAGCAGCACATCGGCCGTCGCGCGCAGGGCCGGCATCACGTGGTCCGGTGTCGTCTCCAGCGAGACATTGAATACGCCGAGGTCCTCCGGCGTGTAGTTGCTCGCATCGACGTAGTGTGCCAGCCCTTCGTCCCGCACGTTGCGGTACAGCCGGCTCGCCCGGCCCTGGCCGAGCACGATCGCGAGCACGTCGAGCGCCGGCGTGTCATCGTGCAGGAGTGGTCGCGTGTGCCAGCCGAGCTCGACGTATGCATTCGTGACGTCGCCGCGGAGCGGGCGATAGCGGAATGCGTGCTGATCGGGTTCATCGGGGCCGCGATCCCGGTCGACCGGCCGGCCGTCGAGCCCCGCGTAGTGCCGCTCGACCAGCTCGATGACATGGTCGGTGTCGACATCACCGACCACGCTCAACACCACGTTCGGGCCGCGGTAGTACTCGCGATAGAAACGGTGTACGTCGTCGCGGGTGAACCGCGCGAGCTGCGCCTCGTCGCCGATGCGCCAGCGTCGCATCCGGTGACGCTCGTACATGAGCGCGAACAGGGACTCGGTCGCGACCGCGGTCGGGTTGTCCCGCTTCCGCTTTGCCTCCTCGATGATGACGCGCAGCTCGCGCCGCAGCTCGTCCTCGTCGATCGTCGCGTTCAGCAGTGCGTCGCTCTGCAGCGCGATCCCCTCGGCGAGGGATTCGGAGGGGAGCACCGTGTAGTACTGCGTCCGGTTGTAGATGGTGCTGGCGTTCAGGTAGCCGCCCGCCTGCTTCGTGGCGCGGCCGATCTCGCCCGGCCCACGTGTCGGCGTGCCCTTGAAGAACATGTGCTCGAGCACGTGGCTGATGCCGACCTCCTCGTCCGTTTCGTCGAAGTAGCCTCCGGCGACACGTGTGACGATCGCGACCACCGGGTTCCGGTGGTCTTCCCGGACGACCAGCGTCAACCCGTTCGCGAGGCGGTGCACCCTCGTGGGCGCGGCGGCCAGCAGATCCAGCTCGGACATCGATTCCGTTCGTTCAGAGTTGCGAGAGGTTGCTCCGGGTGCGCTCGCCCGATCTCCGGGCGTCCGCCGCGCCGCGGGGGCTACAGGCAAGTCCCGTACTGCCGGCCGGCGCGGTCGCACGCGAGCCAAATATGGGCGGGTACCCGGCTCCGGGACGAGGCGGGCCTCCGTTGGTCGCCGCCGGTTTGACTCCCCCAGTCCGCAGGTCTATTCTGGCCGCACACGATCAACCGGAGATGACCCCATGCTGGTGTATCTGAACGGCGAGTACATCGATCACTCGGAGGCGAAGGTCTCCGTGGACGATCGTGGCTTCCTGTTCGCCGACGGCGTGTACGAGGTGGTCCGCGTGTACGACGGCCGCCCCTTCCTGATGGAGCCGCACGTCGTCCGGATGAAGGAGGGGCTGCGGGCGCTGCAGATCGATACCTCGTGCATCCAGGACCTCGAGCAGGTTGCGGAGCGCCTTCTGCGCGAGAATGGCATCACGGACGGCGACGCCACGATCTACGCGCAGGTGAGCCGCGGCGTCGCACCGCGCAAGCATGCGTTCCCGCCCGACTGCACGCCGACCATCTACGTGGCCGCGAAGCGCTTCAACAACCATCCGACGAGCTACTTCGAGGATGGCGTAGCCGCGATCACGGTTCCCGACAACCGCTGGACACGCTGCGACATCAAGAGCATCGCGCTCCTGCCGAACGTCCTCGCGAACCAGGCAGCGCATGCGGCGGACGCATTCGAGGCGCTGTTCGTCAAGGACGGCGTCGTCATCGAGGGCTCGCACTCGAACCTGTTCGCGGTGCTGGACGGGACGCTCATCACGTACCCGAAGAGCAATTACATCCTCGCCGGCATCACACGCGCGCTCGTGATCGAGCTGGCGCGCGAGCTGGGCATCCCGTTCGCGGAGGCGCCGCTGTACTGGGAGCGACTCGGCGACGTGGAGGAGCTCTTCCTGTCCGGCACGACGACCGAAGTCATGCCGATCACGAAGGTGGACGGCCGCCCGGTCGGCATCGGCCGCGTGGGCCAGGTGACGAAGCGGCTCCAGGAGGCGTACGCGCAGCGCGCACACCCGACTGCGAGCGTCTCCGCCTGATCACGCGAGCACAGCCGCAAATGCAATGCGGGCCGCGCCTCATGGGGCGCGGCCCGCACTGCATTTGCGGCAAGTCAGCGGATGCGCGGGCTGTGCCGCCTCATTCCTGCCCCGCCGTCCGCTCCTCGCCTGGGCGGTAGCGTGTCACGAGGTCGGCCGCGATGTCCTCCTCGGTGAAGCGGACCGGCTTCATCCGGTTCGCCGCGAACATCGCAGCCTGGTCGTCGTGCCAGGGTGAGCTCGGGTTCGGGCTCTGGCCGTACGCGAGGACGGAGTACGCGCGTGGCGTGTCGGCGAACTCGACCGCGATGACCCAGCCGTCGCCGCCGTTGACGATGCGCTTGCCATCCGGTGCGTCGTCGAAGTTCAGGACGCGGAAGCAGCCGAGTGCCCCGCCGCAGCCGCCCACCGGCACGTCCACGTTGCCGTAGCGAACACGGTGTACGTCGCCCCATGCGACGTCCCAGCGTCCGAAGCGTCGGGCGGTCTCCGGCACTGCCCAGGCGAACGCCTCGACGGCTTTCGCGAGGTTGCCCAGCCCGCGCGGCGTCTCCATCGGCGCGTCCGGCGTCCAGTCGACCTCATGCAGGCTGTCCTCCGGGACGAGCGAGCGGTAGCGATTCCACCAGGTCTCGAACAGCACGCCGCCGCGGCTCTCGCGTGCCGCCGTGTTGTCCCACGCGGCCAGGAGCTCGATGGCGCGCGCGACCTCTCCCTCCGGGTCGCTCGCGCGCACTGCAGCGACGAGGTCGTCCTTCACCCGATCGGCGAGGAGCATGCGCATGCTGTGCTTCGCCTCGATCACATCCTCGAGCGAGAAGACGCGATCGTTGTGCAGCAGCATGGCACCGTGCTGACTGCGCAGTCGAAGCCGCGGCGGCTCCACGTAGAACGGGAAGTCGTGCGGCAGGATCGCGTTCAGGTTCGCGTAGTGCGGCGAGTCGTTCTCGTTGTGCACGTAGCCGCCCGGCGGGTTGTGATGGTGCGGCAACGAGTCGAAGTCCGCCAGCCGCGACCAGAGCTGATCGCGTCGCGTTGCGAACACCGCGAGGGTGTCGCCGCCGGGCGGATGCGGCAGCAGCGGCGCGGGCGACTCCCAGACGATGAAGATGTTGCCGTCGGCGTCGGCGTAGGTGAAGTTCGAGCCGCCGCGCGGCTGAATCCGCATTGCGGCCTTCCACTCCTCGAAATTGGTCGCCTTCATCATCTCGAGCCAGCGCTCGCCCTCGCGGTACGCGCCCTCGAGCGCCACGCGGTACACGTAGACGAGCGTGTCTTCGCGCGCGACGACAGGCCCGAACTCCGTCCACCAGAACTCACGCGTCTCCGTGCCGCTCCTGCCGTCCTCCGCCCAGTCGACATCGACGGTCACGCGGCGGATCGGCTGCGGGCGACCGTCCAGGAGGAAGGCGTTCGGGTTGTCCGGGGCCAGCCGGAACGCGTAGAACTCGTGGGCGCGCGTTGCGGCGTTTGTCGTGGCGAAGCCGAGGCGCGGGTTGAAGCCGCCGATCACGCTGAACGGGCCGCCGATCCGGAAATCGCCGTACCAGTCCAGCTTGCCCGGGACACGGACGTGCGCCTCGTAGTAGCCGGCCGACCAGCGCAGGTGCGGGTTGCGCAGCAGGATCGCGTTGCCGCTCGTCGTGCGTGACGGCGCGAGCGCCCACGCGTTCGACCCGACGTTCTGCGGCTCCTGCATGTATGACGCTTCGTCATCCATCCCGATCAGGAGCGGCGGCCGCTCCGACTTCGCGATGACCTGCTCGCGGAAGCGCCGCATCGCACCCTCGCTCGGCCACACGATATCCCGGGCCAGGACCTGCTGCGGCGTGAAGTCGGGGCGTACCCAGGACGGCAGCTCGTCCCGGTGTACGCGGATGTAGTGATTGATGCCCTCGGCGAACCCGGTGTAGTAGTCGCGCGTGTCCGCGTTCAGCGAGTCGAAGACGACGAGCGCGCGCTCGAGCGCAAGTCGCGCTGCCGCGTCGGAGTCGATCGCGTCGCGCCCCTCGATCTGTGCCATCCGCCCGCGCGCCGCTTCCATGCTGCGGATCGTGCGGTCGCCATGGTCCTCGAGCTGCACGTACGCGATGCCGAACGCGGCGGCGCGCAGGTTCTCCGCCAGGATGTGCGGCACGCCGTGCGATGTGCGCCGGATCTCGACCTCGCGACTCAGGTCGGCGGGCACCTCCGCAGGTCGGGGAGCTGCCGTCGCACATGCCGCTGACAGGAGCAGGAGCGGCAGCAGGCCGATCCGCCTGCGCGCCGCACGACGCAGGGTGAGCAGAAGCGCGGCCGTACGCCCGCGCATACCGGTCGGTTCGAGCATTTCGCTTCCTCGTGTCGGGGACCCCGACAAGATTCGCCTTCCGCTGGCGGTCCGCAATCTCGTTGCGCAGTATACGGCGTCTCCCACGTAACGAACCCATGCCGGATGGTGCGATGATGCGCATCGAAGGACGAGCCCTGCCCGCCGTGAGACACGCGGCGACCACTCTGCTTCTGGCACTCGCGACCGTGGCGGGTGCCGCGGCACAGCAGCCCTACGACATCCTGCTGCGCGGCGCCCGCGTCCTGGACGGGACCGGCAACCCGTGGTACGAAGCCGACGTCGCGATCCGCGGTGACCGTATTGCCGGGATCGGTGACCTTGGCGATGCGCGTGCCGCTGTCATCGTGGACGCGACCGGCCTCTTCGTCGCACCCGGCTTCATCGATGCCCACTCGCACGCGGGCGGCTCCCTCGCCGACCCGGAGCTGAGCGCGGCCGCGCCGCTGCTGATGCAGGGCATCACGACCGTCTTCGTGAATCCTGATGGTGGCGGCCCCGTCGACCTGGTCGAGCAGCGTCGTGAGATCGAGGCCGCGCGCCCGGGCGTCAACGTGGCGCTGCTCGTGCCGCACGGCTCCGTCCGCGGCGAGGTACTGGGCATGGCGGACCGTGCCCCGGACGCCGCGGAGCTGGAGCGCATGCGTCAGCTGGTGCGTGCCGGCATGGAGGCGGGCGCCTTCGGGTTGTCGAGCGGCCCGTTCTACGCTCCGGGCAGCTACGCGAAGACCGACGAGCTGATCGAGCTCGCGCGCATCGCATCGGAGTACGGTGGCGCCTACACGAGTCACATCCGCGACGAGTCGGACTATACGATCGGCGTGGTCGCCGCGGTGGATGAGGTGATCCAGGTCGCGCGCGAGGCGGAGCTGCCCGGCGTCGTCACGCACATCAAGGCGCTGGGGCCGCGTGTCTGGGGCTTCGGCGCTGCACTCGTGCATCGCATCGACCGCGCGCGCGAGCAGGGCATCGAGGTCTACGCCGACCAGTACCCGTACGAGGCCTCGTCGACGAGCCTGTCCGCCGCGCTGCTGCCCCGCTGGGCGCAGGCGGGCGGACGCGACTCGCTGCGCAGTCGACTGGACGATCCGCAGACGCGCGCACGCATCCGCGAGGAGGCGCTCGACAACCTGGATCGCCGCGGAGGTGCGGACCGCATCATGTTCGGGCGCTATGCACCCGACGCAGCCATCGAGGGACGCACGCTTGCCGAGGTCGCGACCGAGCGCGGCGTTCACCCGATCGACCTCGCACTCGAGCTCGTGCGTGACGGCGGGCCGGGCATCATCTCGTTCAACATGCACGAGGACGACATCCGGACGCTCATGCGGCAGCCATGGACGATGACCGCGTCGGATGGCGCGCTGCCGCGCATGGGTGTCGGGTTCCCGCATCCGCGCGCGTACGGCACGTTCCCGCGCAAGCTGCGCCGCTACGCGCTCGACGGTGGTGTCGTCGACCTCGCGTCCGCGATCCGCAGCATGACATCACTGCCCGCGACGGTCTTCCGGATGAAGGACCGCGGCGTCCTGCGGCCGGGCGCAATCGCGGACATCGTGGTATTCGATGCCGCACGCGTGACCGACCGCGCAACGTTCCAGGAGCCGCATCAGCTTGCGGACGGGATGGTGCACGTGCTGATCCGCGGCCGCTTCGCCGTGCGCGACGGACGCCTCACGCAGGATCGGCTCGGCAAGGTGCTGGATCGGAGAGCGCAGTGATGAAGCGGCGCGCGATGCAGCGGACGCTACTGGTCGCGGCACTCGCGGCGACGGCGCCAGCGGGCGTCTCCGCACAGCAGCAGCACCTCGAGATCCTGGGGGCGAAGCTCCAGCAGGAGCTCGATGCGATCGCCGACGCCACGCCGGGCGTGTTCGGCGTGCAGGTCATCGACCTCACCAGCGGCCAGCGCTTCGGTGTCAACACCGGGCTGGTCTTCCCGCAGGGCAGCGCGATCAAGGTGGCGATCCTCGTCGAGCTGTTCCGGCAGGCGGACCGCGGTGAGCTGCGCCTCAGCGAGCCGGTCGTGATCCGGGGCGAGGACGCGGTCGGCGGAAGCGGCTACCTCCGCCATTTCCTCGACGGCGCGTCCTCACTCTCGCTGCACGACCTGGCGGTCATGATGATCACCATCTCCGACAACATGGCGACGAACCTGCTCATCGAACGCGTCGGCATGCAGAATGTCAACCGGACGATGGCGGAGCTGGGAGTGCCGCAGACGAAGCTGCAGCGTCGCATGATCCGGCCGGAGGAGAGCCGGCGCGGCAACGAGAACCTCTCGACACCCGCCGAGGCGGCGGAGCTGATGGCGCGCATCTACCGCTGCGAGCTGCCGATGAGCCCAACGCTTTGCCGCGAGCTGCGCGATATCCTCGAGATCCCGCATGCAGGGCCGATTGCCGACGCGCTACCGGGCAACATCACGGTGGGTCAGAAGACCGGCACGATCACCGGCGTTGCAGTGAACTGGGGCTACATCGACCTGCCTGACCGGCCGTATGTGATCGCAGCGATGGGCAACTACGGGGACAGCGCGCGCATCCAGGAGTCGATCCGCGATGTGACTGCAGCCGTGCACGCGTATTTCCGGCGCCTGCAGCACGCAACGATGCACGGTACGCGCGTGCCGCAGTAATGCGAAGCGGACGGTGACGGCGGCGGTCCACCGCCGTCACGTCGACTCGGCTACCTCCTCGACGTACAGATCCTCCACGACGACCTTCCCAGCCGCGAGCAGCGGCACCGCGAGCAGCAGCCCCAGGAACCCGAACAGCGTCGCCATCGCTGCCTGGAAGAGCAGTGTGAGCGCCGGTGGCAGCTTGACCACGCCCTTCATGATGAGCGGCGTCACGACATTGGACTCGAGGCCCTGGATGATCAGGTAGAGCACCGTCACCTCGAGCGCCTTGCCCGCCGTGAAGCCGATGCCCACGGCAGGCACGTACGCGAGCACGGGACCGATGTAGGGAACGAACTCGAGAAGTCCCGCAATGACGCCCAGCGCAAGTGCCGCGGGCAGGCCGATCACGTAGTACCCGATCGTCGCCAGAACGCCGATGACGAGCATGCCCAGCGCCTGCGCGGCCATCCACCTCCGCAGCGTCACGGCAATCCCCTCGAAGACACCGAGCACACGCAGCCGCTTCGAGCCCGGAACGAGCCGCAGCAGCCCGTGCGCGTACGTGCGCGGATCGATCGCCAGGAAGAGGCCCGCGAAGGTGACGAGCACGAGACCCGTGACCGCACCGAGGACCGTGTTGAGCAGTGGGAGCGTGCCACCGACGAGGTCGGCCAGCTCGGTCGCGATCCGGTAGCGCAGCCGCTCCTCGACGACTTCTCCGGTCGCACCGAACGTTCCGGACACGGAGCGGAACTGGCGTGACAGCCACGCCTCCGCCTGGCCGATGACTTCCGGAAGGTCCCGACTGACCTGTGACAGCTGCGCCGCGAGCGTTGGCCAGGCGAGGAATAGAAGCACACCCAGGACGAGTGCGAGTGCCAGGAGCACGACCGGGCCGGCGACGCTGCGACGCCACCCATAGCGCTTATGCAGCGGGTCGATGAAGAGAGAGAGGAACGAGGCGACGAGAACGGAGAAGAACGTGATGAACAGCACGTCGCGCACCAGCCACAGCGCGCTCGCCAGCGCATAGAGGAGCAGCACGACGAGCATGCCGCGCGCGATCGGCCCCATCGTGATCCGCGGGCCCGCCGCCCTGCCCTCAGCCGCGATCTCCGGATCGTTTCCGTCAGTCACGGGCGTTCGCGCGCGCACGGCCTGTGCCACCCCCGTTACATCCCGTGGCGGCATGGACGCGACCCGCCGGCCCTCATACTTTGCGGGCAACGCCGGCTACGGCGCTCGGATGATCAAGGAAATCTCCCTGCTGAAAGGCGGTTCGAATGGCTCGGTCCCTCAACAAGGTCATGCTGATCGGCAACGTCGGTGCGGAGCCTGAGATCCGCACGGTCGCCGGCGGACGCAAGGTGGCGAAGGTCTCGATCGCGACAAATCGCTCCTTCACCGATCGCAGCGGCCAGCAGCAGGAGAAGACCGAGTGGCACCGCTGCACGTTCTTCGATCGGCTGGCCGACCTCGTCGAGCAGTACGTACACAAGGGCGACCGCCTCTACATCGAGGGTCGCCTCGAGTACTCGCAGACCGAGGACGACAAGGGCAACGTCCGCTACTGGACCGACATCATCGTGCGGGAGATGATCATGCTCGGCAGCGGCAGCGGCGGTCCGGCGGGCGGCTACGATGCGGGCCCGCGCCGCCGGCAGGCGCCGGCCGGACCGCCGCCCTCGCCCTTCGACCAGGACGACGACGACCTGCCCTTCTGACTTCGCCTGCTGCCCGGAAACGAATGCGGCGCCCTTACAGAAGGCGCCGCATTTGCTTTGCTCGGAATTCCCGACTCAGGACAGGTCGTCTGCCGCGGGCCACCGCGTCCGCGGCCGCGGCTCGTCCACGTCCTCTTCCTCGTCGTCGAACGTATCGTCGTAGCCCGTCGCGTACGGGTCCGGAGTCGCGGCGCGCGCCATCGCTTCCCTCACCTCGCGCGGCCGCAGCCGCTCCGTGACGGCGGCCACCAGCGCGGCGGTCAGTGCGCCGACGAGCTGCGCGCGCGCCTCCTGCCAGAACGTCGGGTGCGCGCGGCCGATCGAGACCGACGGAAGGTCCTCACCGCTCTCGCGGGCTTCACGCAGCAGCTCGCGCAGCTCCTCGCGCTCGTGCGCATCCACGTGGCCGCGAGAGCGCCGCCGGCCGATCATGCCGAGCAGGAAGCCGACGCCCGCGGCGATCGCGACGGAGCGCAGCGGCTTCTCATCGACGTGGTTTAGCAGTCGCTTTTTCACGTCCAGCTTCTCCCGCAGTGCAACGCGCTTCTCGACCAGCCGCTCCTCGATCTCGTCGAGCGTCTCCGAGATGCGGGCGCGCGAAGCCTCGATGTGTGCGCGCGCCTGCTCGATCGTCGCCGGCTCACCAGCCATTGGTTGTTCGGGCATTTCGTCCCTCCGCGAGCGGCGTCGCTGCAGGACCCGTTCCGTCCGCTCAGGGAAGTGCGCGCAACAGCTTTGCCGCCTCGCGCTCGGGCGGCAGCAGAGGCACCGCCTCCGTCACCTCGAGCTCGCCCGGCGCGAACCAGCGCGGCTGGCTCTCCCCGTCCAGGACGACGCCGAGCCGGTCCGGCCGGTAGTCGCTCGCCTCCACGACGATGCCCGTGCGCCCGATGAGCGATCCGTCCAGCGGACGCCCGCCATGCTTTATCTTCACACGTGTGCCCGCCGGGATCGGCGGAAAGGGTATGGCCATGTCCGTCCTCCTTTTGCCGGCAGAATGCGGCCGGAGCACGGGAATCGCAACGGGTGGCCTCGTCGTTCAGTCTTGCAGGGCTGCCCGCGGCAGCCCATACTTTGCCCGGCTCAACGCAATCCTGGAGAGAAGATGGCGGCTCGCCCACCTCAGAATACGACAGCACTCGTGGCCGGCTTCGGCATCGGCATTCTCTGGCTCATCATGGCCGGGCTATCGCTGTGGAGCTCGATTCGCGGCTACGCGAACGAACGCTGGGACTGGGGCCTCGCATGGGCGATCATCGGCGTGCTCCTGCTCGCTGCAGGTCTCTCCGCGATGATCGGCACATGGTGGCACCAGACCCGCGTGAAGCAGCCCGAGTGAGCGGCTGCTGAAGCCCCCAGAGAAGAGCGGCGGTGACGTTCACGACGTCCCGCCGCTTCATCATTTCGGGCGCAGCAGCTCGCGCCAGAAGCCGATCATGTCCGCCTCGTACGGCCGAGGGTCACGCTCATACCGGTCGCGCCAGGCGGCGAAGTCAGGCAGCTCGAGCTCGCGTCGCAGCTCCTCCGTCAGGCGGCCGATGATCGCACGAAAATCCGCGCCCGGCTCCATTCCGGTGCCGAGCGCGCTCGTCAGCTCGTAGATCTGTTCGGGTGGAAGTCGAAAGAGTCGATCGGCGACACGGGCGGAACACCAGTCGAGGTACTTGGCGCGCAGAACCTCTTCCTCGGTAGCCACGCGCGCCGTTGCCTACTTTCGATCCCTGTCCGCGGTCGCCGCCAGGTGCTCGTAAATCGTGCGGCGTGCAACCGCGTAGTAGAGGATCCTGCTGATCAGCTCCGGATCACTCTGCTGCACCTTCTCGACCTCGGCCGCGACCGGTCGCGGCAGATGTACCTGCAGATCAACGGCGCACGTTTCCCACATGCTTCCCTCGCCGCTTTCCGTGTCGATCGAGAATGGTAGCCGAAGCCGTGCCGACCCGCTCTGCGCGCTTCACACACGACCGTGTGAGGCGCCCAAGATAGACGCGCCGGATTTCATGGTCAAGCGTTATCGCAAGCACGCAACGCGCCGCGAATTACATGACACCCATGACTTTGCGCGAACGAGCAGTGCTTGACGCCGCGTCGGCTCAGCGCCTACCGTCCACTCTGGACTGATCCATGGCATTACCCGCTGAGACCGGTGCGTCCGATGGCCGCACCGTGTCACGACTCACCACGGAACGTGTGCGCTGTCGTTCGTTCTGCTTCCTCGAGCATGGTGGAGAGCGCTGGACCGCCTTCCTGATCACCTACGCAGACGAGCGCGGGTGGTGGCGCGGGTATTTCGCGTTTCGCTCTCCGTCCGAGGACGTGGAGATCGGTGAGATCCGGACGGCGGACCTGTTCGTCGAAGAAACGGAAGGTGACGTCGACGCGCGGGCGCGCAGCCTGGGTCGCCCGCTGCTGCGTGCACTGCTCGAGTCCGCGCTGGAGACGCGGGAGCGTCGTCGCGGGTATTCTCCCGAGCTGCATCGCTGGTTCCGCGAAGTCCTGGCGCGCACGGTTGCGGATCGCCGCGGCCGCGCCACATCCGCTGGTCAACCCGCGGCTGCGCCGTCGCTTGCCGAGCTGCGTGCACTCTACGAGTCGTACCGCGTGGACCAGGTTGCACACCTCGTCGCCCTCCTGGATCCGGACATCTTCCGCGAGCTGGTAGAGATCCTGCTCGACGGCCGGCGTATCGACTTCCAGGCGCGCGACCGGTTCCAGCTGGCGATGGGAATCGTACAGGACCTCGAGGCGCGACTCGCGCTCCCGCCCTTCGAGATCTGGACGCAGGACTACCTCGCGAGACCGGAGGTATACCGGCGCTACGCAGAGGCGATACAGCGCGGCGAGTTCGAGGAATAACGGGCGGCGGACCCCATGTGTGATCCGCCGCCCAAAATTTTTGCCCGCTGTCATTGACCGCAGCGCCCGTTGGCGCACGGCTTTCGATCAGTTGCCGCTGAACAGCACGCGCGCCGCTTCGATGGCTGCTGGAATCGTTTCGTACAGCACGATGATCAGCAACGGCGGCACGACGATGCGCAGCGTCCAGAGCCATCCTCCCAGCAGCCTCGCGACGCGCGGGGATGTGCCCTCGGACACCTGCGCTCGTGCGTCAGGCATCTTCCACGCAACGCCCATTGCGATCACCAACCCGCCGAGCGGGAGCATGACGTTGTTGGCCACCGCATCGAGGAAACCGAGGGCGTTCGTGTCCAGCGCGGACCAGAGACCGACGAGCGTGATGAGACCACCGGCGACCAGCGCAGCGAGCGGTCGCTGCATCTTCGTCTCATCGACCATCGACGCAACCACGACTTCGAGCAGCGAAACGGTCGAAGTAAGTGCACCGAACAGAAGCGCGGTGAAGAAGAACAGGCCGACCACTCGCCCGACACTCCCCATCTCCGCAAACCCGCCGGGGAGCGAGATGAAGAGCGCGCCGAGTGTGCTCTCGCCGACAGCTCCCTGCAGACCGAGCGCATAGATGACCGGGAACACGACGAGGCCCGCAATGAACGCGACGGAAAAATCGGCGAGGGCGATCGTTGTGGAGTCCTTCGGCAGGTTGGCTGTTCGCGGCAGGTAGCTCGCGAACGTCAGCATTGCTCCCATTCCGAGCGAGAGCGAGAAGAACGCCTGACTGGTCGATGCCGCGAGGGTCTCCAGCGAGAACAGCTCCTCGAACCTCGGAATCAGGTAGTATGCGTAGCCCTCACCACCTCCGGGCAGCGTCATTGCCCAGATCGCCAGACCGACCAGAATCAGGAAGAGCGCGGGCATCATGAACGAGGAAAGTCGCTCGATCCCGCTCCCGATGCCACGCGCGACGACCAGTGTCGTCACGGCCATGATCACGATCTGGAACACGATCGCCGGGCCGCCGGCCGCTATGCTGCCGAAGTACGTGCCAGCGTCCGCAGGGAACGAGGAGGTCAGGCCCACGATCGCGTACCGCAGCACCCATCCGGCGATCACGGCGTAGTAAGACAGGATGAGGGCGCCCGCGAGGATGAACAGCACGCCGAATGGCGCCCAGGCTCTACCGAGCTGCTGGCGCATCGCGCCAATCGGGCTCAGCCCCGAGGAGCGGCCGAGCGCCAGCTCGGCGATCATCACGGGCACGCCCACCGCAAATACCAGCAGGACGTACAGCAGCACCGCCGCCGCGCCGCCGTGCTCCGAGGCGATGTACGCGAACCGCCACATGTTGCCGAGCCCGACGGCGGAGCCGACGGCAGCCATCAGGAAGCCGAAACGGCTCGTCCACTGCTCGCGGCCGGGTGCCGCACTCCCGCTCGACGTAGCGGTCTGGAGATCGCTCACGGGTCGCGTCCTTGTCTCTGGAGATCTACGGATCAATGCTGTGACGGATGGGGCGCAAGATGACCGGATGCGCGTATCGGCGCAAGAATTTCGGTCTGCGCCCCCTCCGGAGAACGCCTCAGCGGCGCGGGATGGGACGGCTGCCGGAGGAGCGGCCGCTCCTCCGGCTTGGATGCGCTAGACCAGCGCCATCGGCACCGGCTTCTCGCCTCGGTAGTCGTAGAAGCCGCGCTTCGTCTTCCGGCCGTAGTAGCCGAGCGTCACCATGCGCCGCAGCAGGGGCGGCGGCGCGAAGCGGGGCTCGCGGAACTCCTCGAACATGATCTCGCTGATGTAGTACAGCGTATCGATGCCGACGAAGTCGCAGAGCACGAACGGCCCCATGGGATAGCCCGTTCCCAGTGTCATCGCCGTGTCGATGTCTTCCATGCTCGCAAGCCCCTGCTCCAGGCAGCGGATCGCGTCCAGCATGTACGGCACGAGCAACCGGTTCACCACGAAGCCGGACGTGTCCTTCGCCTCGATCGGCGTCTTCCCGAGTGACGACGCGAAGTCGTATGCGACACGGAATGCGTCAGCGTCGGTCGCGATCGAGCGAACGACCTCAACCAGCTTCATGACCGGAACCGGGTTAAAGAAGTGCAGCCCGACAAAGCGATGCGGCCGGTTCGTTGCCGCCGCCATCGCAGCGATCGTCAGTGAGCTGGTATTGCTGGCGAAGATCGTGTGCTCGGGGCAGACCGTGTCCAGCTCCCGGAACATCTCGTTCTTCGTATCGAGGTTCTCCGTGACCGCCTCGATGATCAGGTCGCAGTCCTTCAGGTCGGCGAGCTGCGTCGTCATCGTGATACGACCCAGGATCTCGTCGCGTGCGCTCGCCTCGAGCTTCCCCTTCTCGACCGCCCTGCCAAGGCTCTTTTCGATCGCCGCGCGCCCCTTCTGCGCGAGCTCGTCGTTTACCTCCCGCACGGTCGTGTCGTAGCCCGCCTTTGCGCAGACTTCGGCAATACCGCTGCCCATGAGGCCGCAGCCAAGCACTGCGACCTTCCGGATCTCCGCCATCCACTCCTCCTGTATGTAGCGCTGTTGCGTGCTGCCTACGCGTACGCTTCGACGATCACTGCCATTCCCTGCCCACCGCCGATACAGGCCGCGCCCAGGCCGTACCGCGCACCGCGTCGCCGCAGCTCATGGATCAGATTGATCGTGATCCGTGCGCCCGACGCGGCAAGCGGATGCGTGATCGCGATCGCACCGCCGTTCACATTCGTCTTCTCATGGTCGAGGCCGAGCTCACGGGCAACCGCCGCGAACTGCGGTGCGAACGCCTCATTCACGTCGACGAGGTCCATGTCATCCAGTGTCAGACCCGCCTTCTCCAATGCCTTTCGACTCGCCGGCGCCGGGCCGATCCCCATGATGCTCGGATCGACGCCCGCGATGCCCCACGACACGAGGCGGCCGATCGGCTTGAGACCGTTGCGCTCCGCCCAGGCCCGGCTGGCCACGACACATGCTGCCGCGCCGTCGCCGATGCCACTCGCGTTGCCGGCAGTGACGAGACCATCCTTCCTGAAGTAGGGGCGCAGCCCGGCCAGCACCTCGAGCGTCGTCTCGGGCCGCATGTGCTCGTCCGTGTTGAACAGCACTTCGCCCTTGCGCGTCTTCACGGGAATCGGTGCGACTTCAACCTCGAAGCGTCCTTCGTCCCATGCCTGCTTCGCCCGCTGCTGCGAGCGGAGCGCGACCTCGTCGGCCTCCTGGCGCGTGACGCCGTACTGCTCCGCGAGCTTCTCCGCGGTCTGCGCCATCGACAGCCCGCACTGCGGATCCGTGAGCGCCGCCCACAGCAGGTCCTCGAAATACTTGCCGGGCTCGCCGAGACGGAGCTCACCCCAGCGTGCACCGCGCACCACGTGCGGCGCCTGACTCATCGATTCCGTACCGCCACACAGCACCACGTCCGCCTCGCCGAGCAGGATCTGCTCGGCACCGCTCGCGATCGCCTGGAAGCCGGAACCGCACAGCCGGTTCAGCGTGAGTGCCGGCACCTCCTGTGGCACCCCGGAGCGCAGCCCGACGTGACGCGCAAGGTAGATCGCGTCCGCCGACGTCTGGAGAGCATTCCCGAAGACGACCTGGTCGACCTGCCCGGGTGCGACGCCGGCACTCTCGAGTGCAGCCTTCGCCGCGTGCACGCCGAGATCCGTTGCCGTGAAGTCCTTCAGTGTGCCGCCGAACGTGCCGAAGGGCGTGCGGCGCCCCGAGAGAAAGACGACGTCCGTTTCGTGACCCTGTGTGCCCATGATCGATGCCTGTCCTTTTTCCGGTGCAGCAATGCCTCAGCGCGTCGGCGCCGACGCCGCGTAGTCCATGGTGATGACGCCTGTTGTCGTGATCGACTTCGAGCCAACGGGCGCGTCAGGGGCCGAGTAGCGCAACGACCCTGTCTCCCACGTCGGACGTACCCAGTGTTCCGCCCAGATCCGGCGTGGTCGCACCCTCATCGATCACCGCCCGTACAGCAGCATCGACGCGCCTGGCGTCCTCCGGCCGGCCGAGATGCTCGAGCAGCATGGCCGCTGTCAGGATCGCGGCCAGCGGGTTCGCCTTCCCGGTACCCGCGAGGTCCGGCGCCGAGCCGTGAACCGGCTCGAACAGTCCGATCCGGCCGGGGTGCAGGCTGGCAGACGGTGCCAGTCCGAGCCCGCCGACGAGGCCGGCCGCGAGGTCGCTCAGGAGATCGCCGAACAGATTGGGCGCTACGATCACCTGCCAGCGCGCGGGGCTGCGGATCATCTCCATTGCGAGCGCGTCCGCGTACATCGCGTCGCGCTCGACGTCCGGGTACTCCGCGCCGACATCGGCAAACGTACGACGCCACAAGGCGCCGGCATGCGGCATCGCATTCGCCTTGTCGGTGAGCGTGAGACGCCTGCCGTTCGCACGCGCGAACTCAAACGCCGCGCGCAAGATCCGCTCGACGCCCTTGCGTGTGTTGATGTCCTCCTCGATCGCGATCTCGTCCGGCGTTCCCGCCTTGAAGTTGCCGCCGGAGCCGACGTACACGCCCTCCGTGTTCTCACGGAAGACGTCGATCACGATGTCTTCGGGCGTGACGTCGCGCAGCGGGGAGAGCCGCGGGTCGTAGAGTCGGACCGGTCGCAGGTTGATGTACAGGTCGAGCTGGAAGCGCAGGCCGAGCAGGATGTCGCGCGCGTGCTGATTGCCGGGGACACGCGGATCGCCCATCGCACCGAGCAGGATCGCGTCGTGCTCGCCGAGCTGTCGCATCTCCTCCGGCGTGATCGTCGTGCCCGTGCGCAGGTAGCGTTCCGCCCCGAGATCCCACTCGGTGAGCTCGAAGCGCGTATCCGCCTGCGCCGCGACGTGACGCAGCACCTTCACAGCCTCACGCGTGACGTCGACGCCAATCCCGTCACCGGGAATCACCGCTATCCGTGCCATGTAGTCCCCGTCAGCGACTGCGTGGTCCCACGACGATGATGCCGCGCACACCGTGCGTCGTGCAGATGAACGGGTAGTCGCCCGGCGGTGCACCATTGAGCGTGATCACCCATTGCATGCCCGCGCTCACGAGCGGCGGACTGCGCAGCTGCCCGGTCTGCTCGAGAAACGCCCGCGCCTCCGCACCCAGCAGGTCGGACTCGAATGCGATCGCGTGCAGCCTGCCGTCACCCGCGGTAAAACGCACGACGTCGCCGGGCGCCGCCTCGACGCCGGCAGGCTCCAGCTCGCTGCCGTCCGGTTTCGTCTCGACCGTAACGTCGATCAGGCGGACACCGGCCTCGAGCTGGATCGTATCGCCCTCGAGCTCGAGCGTCGCGGGCCCGCTGTCGACCTCCCGATCACACGCGCCGCCGATCACGAAAAGAGCGACGCCGGCAAGCACCCGGAGGGAGCCGGCCGGCGTCATGCTGCTGCCTCGCCTCACTCAGTTCGAGTGGCTGAGGGCATAGACGTACGCCACCAGGTTCTGGATCTGCTCGTCGCTGAGCTGAGCACCACCCATTGGCGGCATCGGGGCAGGATGCGACACCGGTGTCGGAACGCCGTTGCGGATGATCTGCTCGATCCCCTCGGGCGAGCCGTCCGTGTTGATCCACTCGGCGTCGGTCAGGTCCGGTGCGAGTGGTGTGCCCGACGCGTCCATGCCGTGGCACGTGTAGCAGATCGTGGTCTCGAAAGCCGTCTTTCCGGCCTGCACCATCTCGGGCGTCATTCCCTCGGGGAGCTGCACGTTCGCCAGGTCGAGCCCGCCTGCTGCAGTGCCCGACGCCGTGCCGGTCCCCGTAGTTGCCGGCGCATCGCTTGTCGTCGTCGTATCGTCTGCTGCGTCACCGCCGCCGCACGCCAGCAGTCCACCGACCGCGAGCATTACGCCGAACGTCATGAAACGCCCAGTACGCATTGATCTCCTCCTGAGTGATAGTACGGCGTAAGCCTCACGCCAGCGGGATCATAGGAATCGCTGCGCGCGAGCGTCAAGCTGAATCGTCGCCCGGTTGCTGTGCACCACACGCAACGCAGTATCGCCACTCACGTTCGAGTGCGTATCCACAGGCGACGCACGGCCGACGCGTCAGGTCGGCGCCGCAGTGCGGACAGAAACGCACCGGCCGCCCAGCCGGCAGTGTGCCGAAGCAGAATTCGCACCGCAGGTCGGCCTCGCGCCTCTGTGCCGGTCCCGCATCACTCGCAATGGGTGGATGTACCGGCGCCGTCTCCACCTTCCTGTCCTGTTGCGTCTTCCTCGGGCCGGAGGCTGCCGTGGCTGTCACGGTTTCCGTCCCGGGGGCTGCAGCCTCCGTCCGACGTGCCACTGGCGTCTGCCCGGGCCCGTCCGCGGGCGCTGCAACCCAGACCTCACAGGCTCCGAACCGCCGGACCAGCGATACATCGGGGTTCGGACTCGACAGCTCTTCCCGCAGCTCGGCTGCCGCCGACTCCGGTTCCAGACGAACGAGGTCGCCCGCGCCGGCGAGGAGCCGGGCGAGGGCATGCTCATAGTCCGCGTTCATGGCGAACCCGAGCGGAGTGCGGACGACGCGGTACGGGATGAGCTCCTCGTAGATCGCCGCGACGCTGACGGGCGCGTCGAAGGGACGCGGTCGGCTTCGCCGGAGCGCCTCCGTCAGCGCGGAGTACAGCCGTTCGACGTATACGTCCATCACGATCGTGTTGGCCCAGGGAGAAACGACCAGGGCTGCAGCGCCTGGTCGGAAGATATCACGAGGTGACGGAACGCGGGGATGCCGCTGCTGCCGCCGGCGTGAGGATCACGGGTTGGGCTGCCGTGCTCCCCTGTCGAGGAGCGCACGCGCTTCGGCGGGCGCTCGCGCGAGGACCTCGTCCGCACTGGGGTCGCCCGCTGCCCTGAGCGCACGGACCAGCCCGACCCAGCTGGCGACAGACTCCGGCTCGAGCTCCTGCGCACGCCGGAACCGCCCCACCGCCGACTCCGGCCGGTTGGCATCGAGGAAGAGGTATCCGAGCTCGCGCTGGACGGCAGCGTCGTCGGGTGCGCGCCGTGCTGCGGCCGCGAGCGTGGTACCCGCCTCCTGCAGCCGCCCCTGGGTGCGACGAATGCGACCGAGGTACAGCAGCGCGGTGACGTTCGATGAGTCGTCGCGCACTGCCAGCTCGAGTTGCTCCTCTGCCACTCCCATCCGGCCCGCCTCGAAGGCGCGGACGCCGATCTCCATCGGATCGTCCCGCGTCAGCAGCAGTGCCGCTGCGATTGCGACGCCCGCCAGCAGGATACCGCCGAGAACGACCAGCCAGCGAGGCGGGCCGGCCCGATCCGTCGTATCCGGCGGCGGAACGTCGTGGGCCTCCACGGAGACGGGCTGCCCGATGACCGACTCGTGCGCGACCGCGGCGACCGGCTCGGATGCCGCGCCGACCTCGTAGCGGAGCAGGCGCACGGTCTCCCGCGCGACATCGGCATCACTCGCCCGCACTGCACCGGACCACGCCCGCTCCGTCGCCTGGCCGAGCTCATGCACCCGGCCGGCCAGCTCCATCGTGATGAGGCCGCGCTGTCGGAGGCCGGCCACCACCCGGTCCAGGGGCGTATCGGGGGAGAGTGCAGTCAGGCGGAGATCGTCGGGGGCCCGTGCATCGGCACGCAACAGCAGACGCAGCGCACGGTCCACCGCGCGCTGCGTCTCCTCGATCGCGTCCGCCAGCTCTGCTGGCACGCGATACTCATCCAGCCGCTCGATCGCCGCGGCTGCAGCGTCCAGCGGCTGCAGCACGCGCCCAGCATCGATCATCAGTAGTCGATCTGCCAGAACCCCGCGCGTGCGCCTCCCAGCACGAATTCCTTCGGATCCTCGACCGGAAGGGTCAGCCCGATCCGCGCATGCGCTTCTTCCGCCCGCCGACGCATGAACTGTGCGACCGTCTCGTCCGCATACCCCCGCGCATCACGGAGCTGGCGGACGATGTCCTGCCACGTGCCGGCGCACACCTCGCCCTCCGGCAGCTGCACACGGTGTACGCCGGTATCGGCGGCGACAAGGACCGGCTCGTCCGATGCCGATGGCAGCGCGCCGACGTCGTCGATGCCCGCTTCGACTTCGGCGAGAAGACGATCGATCGCGTCCTCCTCCCGCTCCAGCGCCTCAAGTCGTGCCTCCCACTCCTGCGTCGCATCGGGCGGCAGCATGTCACCGAACAGTGCACGCTTCAGCTCGATCACACGGCAGATCGCAAGAGAGTCCCAGTGCTCCGACGGCGGGACCTGCTCCAGCTCGCGCAGCGCGCCGGACCAGTCGCCACGATCATACAGCAGATGACCCAGGTACACCCGCGCCTCATAGTGCGAGCCGTCGAGATGGAGTGCACGGCGAAGCTGACGACGGGCCGCGGTCTCATCTCCGAGCCGGTGCAGGACGTACCCGAGTGCTGCAGCCGCCTCCGCACTGTCCGGGTACAGCGCCGTCGCTTCCGCGAATACGTCGCGCGCCTCGGCGTAGACCTGCTCACGGTAGAGCGCACGCCCCATCGTCATCAGCAGCTCCAGGTCATCCGCACATCCGGTGTCCCGCGCCCGCCGGAACAGCTCGAGTGCGCTCGACGGCTGCCCGAACCGCAGCATTACCTCACCCATCCCGACCAGCGCATCCTCGTGCTCCGGGTCGAGCACCAGGGCACGCTCGAACGCCTGCCGCGCCCAGCCGTACTCCTCCCGCGCCAGTCGCGTGTAGCCGATCCCTACGTACAGATCCACCGAGTGGGGATAGAGCGAGAGCCCTTCCTTCAGCGCTTCCAGGGCGGCGTCATAATCGCCCTGGTCGTAGTGACGATGCGCGAGCTCGTCATACTCCTCGGAGCTGAGGAATGGGTTGGCCATTCGTGCGCCTCCTTCTCAGAACACGAGTCGAGGTCTTCTGGCCTGGCGAGAATTGGAAACGACCACAGTATAATGTGGCAGCCGCACCGCTGCTACCCCCATATGTAGCGTTTCAGCCCTGTACACCGCAACTCTCAAAGCACGCCGCGACGCACGCCGGGTCCACGCACGCTGCTGTCGATGACGCCTGCGGCAACACGCGGGCACGCGGACGGCTCATGACGACAGTTGTCAGGCGCGAGCGTACCGGTTCCGGCGCTATCATTGCGTGGTCGGGGCCAGAGTCGTGTTCGACCGGTGCGTGGAGGTTCGGGTGTTTCGGTGGTTGAAGCGCAAACGACTGGACGGTGCTGCTCAACGGAAGCTGACCATTGCGATGGCGCACGCCGAGGAGGAGCTGATCGATACGCACGTGGAGAACGTGCTCGAGATGTACGAGACGCTCGCGGACGACATGCCGATCGGCGAGCTACTCGACCTGTACCTCGAGGAGTACGAGCCGAGCGATCAGCGTGCGGGCATCGTGGCGCGACGCGTGCTCGCACAGCTCGCATCCGCGCCGCACGTACGACCGCGTCCACGACCGCAGCGTCGTTCCTGAAACGATCGAGGCGCCGTTTCTCGGCGCCTCGAGTCTTTCCTTCGGCGATGCCGCTACGGGCCTCCCGTCCGTCCTGCCTGCGCCGTGCCGGCGCCACCTCCCTGTGTGCTCGCGGGTGTGGCGGTCGTACCGCTCTGCCCCGTCGTCGGCGCGGTTGCCTGTGACCGGGTCGGTCGCGGCGGATCCTGAACAGGCGCGGAGAAGTTCCAGTTCACGGGCAGGCCATTCGCGAAGCGCAGGCGTGGTGTAGCCCAGCGCTGGAAGGGTCGGCCGTACTTCCGGTCCAGGTAGAAGTTGATCGCTTCCGCGACGTAGCCGGACGCGGTGTAGCCGTGCTCGGCGAACTCGAGGAACATCGTGACGGCGATCTCCGGCGGCTCTCCGGGTGCGCGCGCCCCGGTTCCGACGAACCACGCGTGGTCCGGGCCGTGCGGGTTCTGCGCAGTTCCCGTCTTCCCGAGCAGCTCCCAGTTCTGCAGCCGGCTCAGTGCCGCCGTGCCGCCGGGTCCGAGCACGCGCCGCATGCCCGCCTCGAGATACCACTGGTCGACCTCATCGACGTGGAACGTGAAGGTGTCGGGCGGCGCGCCGGATTCCATGGCCAGGCGCGGCGCCGGCACCTTCCCGCCCGGAGCCGTCAGCGCGCTGTAGATGTGGGCGAGCTTGAGCACGGTCATCGTGATCGGTCCCTGACCGATCGCGAGCGACAGCACCTCGTTGTCGTACGGCCTGTAGCCGAACCGGCGCTCCCAGTACTCTACGCTCGACGGGAAGCTGTTCGAGATCTCGGTCGGGATGTCGACGCCCGTCTTGTCACCAAAACCGAGTCGCGTGCCGGTCTCGAGGAAGCGCTCGAGCCCGATCTTTATGCCGAGCTGGTAGAAGTAGACGTTGCAGGAGTTCTTGATCCCCTCGATCAGGTTCTGCCTGCCGTGCCCGCTAGACAGCCAGCAGCGGGCGTAGCGCCCGTAGTAGATCCCGCCGGTGCACGGCTGCGGCATGTACTCGTCGGGCTCGATCACCCCGAGCCCGAGCGCCATTCCAGCGACGGCGAGCTTCCAGGTCGACGCTGCCGGCTGCCCGGATCCCGCCACGCGATCGATCAGTGGCTTGGCGGGGTCCTCATTCAGCTCATTCCAGTACGACGTCGGGATCCCGCCGATGAACCGGTTCGGATCGAACGTCGGATGGCTGTAATAGGCGAGAATGCCGCCGGTCTGCGGATCGAGGGCGACGATGGAGCCCGTGTACTCCTTCGGGAAGATCTCCGCGATGAAGTTCTGCAGGTCCAGATCGAGGTACAGGTGCAGATCCTTGCCGGGGACCGGGGGCACGCCCATCTCCTCGGGCAGCCACCGCTTGATTCGGCCGCGCGCATCGATCTCGAGGTAGCGCATCCCGGGCGTTCCGCCGATCAGCCGCTCGTACTGCTTCTCCAGCCCGTTCTTGCCGATCCAGCGACCCTGCTCGTAGTCAGGGAACTGCTCCTCCAGCTCCCTCTCACTGATCTCCGAGACGTAGCCGATGAAGTGGGCGATGTTCTCCCCGTCCGGGTAGTAGCGCTTCGCGTACTCGTAGACGAGCACGCCCGGGAACTGGTGGCGACGTTCCTCGAGCCGTGCGACGGCGCGCGGGTCGGCATCGTCCAGCACGACCATCGGAAGGTGCCGCTGGCGCGACCACTTCCGCTTGGCTCGCTCGATGTTCGCTTCAGTGAGGCCGAGGATCGGGGTCAGCCGCTCGAGCACCGCGTCCATGGAGTCCATGGGCGCGGGCATCAGCATGACCTGGTAGCCCGGAATGCTGCCCGCCACGACCTGGCCGTGACGGTCGTAGATGGTGCCGCGCGGCGCCGGCACGGGCACGGGCCGCAGGCGGTTGTTCTGCGCGACGACCGCGAACTCCTCGCCGCGCAGTACCTGCAGGCGGAACAGTGCCGTGCCGAGAACACCCACCAGCAGGACCACGACCGCACGCAGTACGCGACTGCGATGCATGCGGGCGCCGCGAGGTGTCTGCAGTCGGCCGGTACGTTCCATGGTGCTGCCTTCGTGTATCGGAGTCTGCCGCGCTCTTTATATACCGCTGCAGCGGCGGCGTTCGACTCCTGATGCGAACACCGGGCCAGTGCTACTCGTACTGCACCCCGCAGGCCGGGCAGACCCAGTTGGCACCGCGACGCCGCAGCGCGACATGACGGTCACCGTGCCGAACACAGCCCGGCTCGCGCCCTTCCTCCAGTGCCTGCCGCACCTGGGCCGTCTCCTCTGCCGTGGGCGCCGGCACCTCGAACTCCTTCCGCTGTGCGCAGCTGAGGCACTCGAACCAGATCTCGCCGGCACCGCTCTCCTTCGTGGCGATTCGGACGACCTCCGAGAAACCGCCGCAGCCGACCGGGCACGGCACCATGTCGCCGCGCAGATATGCGCCGAGCGGATCGGTCTCCTCGAGTGGCGGCGAGGGACGGACCGCCATGCGCTCACGCATCGCCCGCCGCTTCGCACGCAGCTTCTTGCGACGGAGCAGCTCGCGACGACGCGCCCTGATCTCGTCATCGTCGCGCAGCAGCTTCTTGCGCAGCTTCTTGATGCTCTTCGCGCCGCGCTTCCTGGCCGCACGCCGGGTGGGCGGCGCGACCGCCGACGCGTCCGCCGCGCCCTCTCCGGCGACAGCTGCCGCGGCCTCCGGCTCGTTCGCCTTCGTTGCGCGCGACTTGCTCCCCTTCGGCCGCGCCTCGGCCGCCGCCAGGCCGGAGCCCTCGGCCGCGGCGCGACCACGCGCCCGCTTCGCCGGAGCCTCTGCGACCGCCGTCGTCGTCCCGTCCTCTGCAACCACAGCTGCATCGGCCGGGGTCTTCGCCGCGGCCCGCTTGCGGGCCGACTTCGCCGGTGCAGCCACCGTTGCGGCCGTCTTCGCGGCGGTCTTTGCTGCAGCCTTCTTCGCGGCAGTCTTCGCCACGGACTTCTTTGCTGCCGCCTCCTTTACGACCGCCTTCTTCGTAGCCGCCCTGGCAGGCGCGGCCTTCTTCGCCGCGGCCTTCTTCGCAGCCGTCTTCTTCGCAACGGCCTTGGCCGGCGCAGCCTTTTTGGCCGCGGTCTTCCTCGCGACAGTCTTCTTCGCGGCCGTCTTCTTCGCCGCAGTCTTCTTCGCCGCAGTCTTCTTCGCCGCAGTCTTCTTCGCGGCCGTCTTCTTTGCCGCCGTCTTCTTTGCCGCCGTCTTCTTCGCCGCAGCCTTCTTCGCGACGGCCTTCTTCGCGACGGCCTTCTTGGCAACGGTCTTCCCGGCAGTCTTCTTTGCGGCCGTCTTCTTCGCGGTCTTCTTCACCGCAGCCTTCTTCGCAGTTCGCGATGTCTTACGGGAATCCTTCGTGGCAGTGCGCCGACCCGTCGTGGCCTTGCGCGCGCTCCCACTGCTCTTTCGTGCAGTCGATTTCTTTGCGGTGCTCGTCCTGCCTGTCCCGGACGCCGACTTCCGCGCAGTTGTACCACGCGCGGTTCCAGCGCTCGTCGACTTGCGGGCCGTGCTCTTCGAGGCAGTCGACTTCGAGGTGCCGCGTTTCGCGGAACGTGAGGCCCCGGCGCTCCGGGAGGCGGTGCGCGCTGTGCGCTTGTCCGTCTTCTTCGCTGTGCCGGTGCTGCGGCCCTTCTTCGCGGCCATCCTCACCTCCCTGGAGGGCGTGCAACGGCGTCACCGTTCTGCCGCGCCGTTCGCACTGACGTTCGTTCTGCCTTCCTGCCGTTCCGTCGTACCGAAATAGCCGGTGGTTCGAGGATCCACGAACATACGCGCGCGCACGAGGGCGCGCCACATGCACGCGAGGGACGGCCTCAACACGAAAGGACCGCCATTCGACGGTCCCCTTCGCGGCGTTTCCGGCAGGCGCCGATCCATCCCGACCGGCACCCGCGTGCAGACGCTCTCGACGTTGACTGCAGATCCCTCGACGCACGCCGGTCTCACCGGCCAGGCACAGGCGGCGCTCACCGCCCGCTCCTGTCGAGCGGTTCCAGCGACTCAGGCCGCCGTGGCCGCCTCTTCCTGCGTGTTGAGTGCTGTGTGCTGCCCCCCGTGCGGGATCACTGGCTGACAGAACCGCATGCCCAGCTCACGGAGCTGGTCGATGTCCTGCGGTGTCAGGTCGGGGTAGCGCTCATTCATGAACTGCAGCGTATCTTCCATCCACTCAGACTGCTCTTCCGGAAGCGCGTCGATCACGCCGCACTGCCGGATCGCACTGAACAGCTCATCACGTGCTCGTTCGATTGATCTCGGTTGGGACCTGGGCCGGACCTTCTTTCTGGCCAACAGCGACCTCCCTGGTTCTGGTGAGTCTGCGCGTGCCCCGCCTCGGCGGGCACATCGCGCCATTAGCCCTCAAATATAGCTGCAAAACCTGCTGATGGAAACCCTGCACACCATCGATCCGGTCTGGCTCGAGATCTACCGACATCTCTTCACCGCGTTGACGGAGGAGATGGGCGCCGCGCTCCGGCGGGCGGCGCACTCGCCGAATATCACGGAGCGGCGGGACTACTCGTGCGCGCTCTTCGACGCCGCGGGCCGGCCGGTCGCGCAGGGCGATCACATGCCGGTCCACCTCGGCGCGATGCCGCTGAGTGTCTCTGTGGCGCTCGCGCACTGCGCGCCACTCGAGCCCGGTGACGTGATCGCGCTCAACGACCCGTTCGCGGGCGGCACGCACCTGCCCGACATCACGCTCGTCACTGCCCTCCATCACGAGGGTGCCCCCATCGCCCACCTCGCCACGCGCGCGCATCACGCGGACGTGGGTGGAATGGCAGCCGGCTCGATGCCGCTGGCGCGCGAGATCTATCAGGAGGGGCTGCGGATCCCTCCCCTGCGGCTGATGCGCGGTGGGGAGCGCGTGGAGGAGGTCTGGAGCCTGCTGCTCGCGAACGTGCGTACGCCCGCCGAGCGTGCCGGCGATCTGGCTGCGCAGCTCGGCTCGCTGCACGCGGGAGCAGTGCGACTGCAGGAGATCATCGCGCGTCACGGCGCAGGTGAGGTGCGCGCTGCGATGGCCGCGCTGCTGGATTACGCCGAGCGCCTGGTGCGCGCGGGCATCGCGCTGATTCCGGACGGAGAGTATTCGGCCGAGGACGTGCTGGAGGACGACGGGTTCGGCAACGGCCCCCTCCCGATCCGTGTACGGCTCTCCATCGCAGGCGAAGGCGCTCGCGTCGATTTCGCCGGCTCGGCCCCGCAGACGGAAGGCGGCGTCAACGCGGTGGAGGCGATTACGATTGCAGCGACGCGTTACGTGATCCGGTGTGTCGTGGAGGCGCTGCTTGGTCAGTCACTCCCTGCCGGCGGCGGCGAGATGCGTTGCGTCACAATCGACGTCCCCCGGGGCAGCATCGTCGCTGCGCGGCCGCCCGCGAGCGTAGCGGGGGGAAATGTCGAGACGTCACAGCGGATCACGGACGTGCTGCTGCTCGCACTCGCACAGGCACTGCCTGAGCTGGTACCTGCGCAGTCGCAGGGCACGATGAACAACGTCGCGATCGGCGGCATCGATCCGCGCACGAACATGCCGTTTGCGTACTACGAGACGATGGCGGGCGGCATGGGCGCCGGCCCGCAGGGTGCAGGCCTTTCTGCCGTGCACGTGCACATGACGAACTCGCGTAACACTCCCGTCGAGGCGCTCGAGCATTCCTACCCTTTGCGGGTGCTGCGCTACGAGATCCGGCGCGGAACGGGCGGCGCAGGCCTCCATGCGGGCGGCGACGGGGTCCGACGCGACATCGAGCTCCTGTGCGATGCGGATGTCAGCCTGCTGACGGAGCGGCGCAGCACGGCGCCGCGCGGCGCACGGGGTGGCAGTGACGGGGAGCCGGGCGGGAATCTGCGCGTCACGAAAGACGGAACAACGGAGACGCTGGCTGCGAAATGCACGATCCGCGGGCGTGCAGGTGACGTGTTCAGCGTCCGTTCTCCCGGTGGCGGTGGCTGGGGCAGCGCGTAGCGTGCAGCGCGTCACGCCGGTCGAATCGTATCGCGTCTACTCGGAGCACTACGGGGCTGGCGACCCCGTGGTCCTGCTGCACGGTCTCTCCGGCTCACAGCGCTGGTGGCGATACACGGTGCCCGCGCTCGCACGCGAGTACGAGGTCCACGTGCTCGACCTCGTTGGTCATGGTCGCAGCCGACGTGCGCCCCGTCAGCCGACGATTCCCGAGATGGCCGCGCTCGTGCGCGCGTGGATCGAGCGGATCGGCATCGACAGGCCCCACCTCGTCGGCCATTCCATGGGCGGGCAGATCGCGATCCATATTGCCGCGGGCGACCTCGCGCTCCGTTCCCTGACGCTCGTCGATGCTGCGGGCCTGCCGCGCCGGGTCACGCTGCGCGAGATCACGCGCTTCATGGCCGGCGTGCTGCCTCCACGTGCGTGGGGCGTACCACACTTCATACCCACGATCTGGCTCGATGCGATGCGCGCAGGGCCGCGCTCGCTGCTGCGCGCCGGACTGCACATCCTGAATGACGACGTGACGCCACTGCTGCCGCGCATCCGCGTTCCCACACTCGTCGTCTGGGGCGCGCTCGACCCGCTCCTCCCCATGGAGCACGGGCGGCGGATCGCGGATGCGATCCTGGGCGCACGCTTCGTGGTATTCGAGGATGCCGCGCACAACGTCATGTGCGATCGACCCGCCGAGTTCAACCAGCTCCTCCTCGATTTCCTGGCCGGCGTATGACACTGCAGTCACACGAGGGACTGCTCGGCAACCGGACCGTGCGCTGGCGCGAGACGGGCAGCGGACCGGCTGTCGTCGTTGCACCGGGACTCGGACTGACGGGCCGGTTCTACGAGCGCAACGCGCCCGCATTCGCGAAGGCCGGATATCGCTTCATCGTTCCAGACATGCCCTCGCTGGGCGGCACGCGCGGCGCACGCACGGGCACCGGTGTGCAGCAGAACGCGCAGTTCCTCATCTCGTTCCTCGATCTGCTCGGATTGCAGCGCGTCCACTGGATCGGTCACTCGCTCGGCGCGCAACACGCGCTGCGCGCTGCGGTGATCGAGCCGGCGCGTGCACGCTCGATGTGTCTGGCAGGGCCGACCGGTGGACACAGGCAACGCGCTGCGCGGATCCTTCACCAGGCCGCCGGTATCGCGCATGAGGCGCTGATCGCCGGGCCACGCGTGGTGGGCGCCGTCCTGCGCGATTACGTGCGCGTTTCGCCCGTGGCGTACCTGGGCACGTGGCTGCGGGCATCGCCCGACGAGCCGGAGCGGGACCTGCGAGCGCTGCAGTGTCCGGTGCTCTTCATCGTTGGAACGAACGATCGTGTTGCGGACCGCACATACGTGGAACGCCTCGCGCGCAACGTTCAGGGCGCGCGGATTGCATGGCTGCGCGGCGGCGGCCACGCGCTGCCGAGGAGTGCCGCCGATGACTTCAATGACGCTGTCATTGGCTTCCTGCAGGCGGTCGATCGCGCCCGCTGAAATCGAAAACCCAAGTGCTGAACGCAATTGCACGACGGCACGCGAAATGCCCGGGAAATTCACGATTGCGTCCCCGCCGCCGCCTGCCTACAATGGGTCCCCCGGGCCTGCCGCCCGATCATCCGCACAACAGTTGTCCGAAAGGCTTGCAATGAAGGAGTCCGTGATGCAGCGCGCGCGTACCATCACGCCGCGTCGCGTCGCCAGTGTCTTCGTGTCCCTGCAACTCGCGGCACTGCCCGCCGCGGCGCAGCAGCTGACGGTAGAGCGTGTCTACGCATCCGACGAGTTCCGCACGCGCAGTGCGGCCCTCGATTTCCACTCGGACGGCGAGAGTGTCGTCGTCTACGAGACGGCGGGGGATGTCGTCGATGTCTGGCTCGAGGGCATCCGCACCGGAGAGAGGGAGCGGGTGATCGAGGGCCGTCGGCTCGTTCCGGAGGGTTCGAACGCGCCGATCCGTGTCGAGAGCGTCACCTTCAACGACGACCGTTCCCAGGCACTCATCTTCGCCAATTCCGAGCGCGTGTGGCGGCTCAACACACTCGGCGAGTACTTCGTGCTCGACATGCAGTCGGGCAGGCTCACGCCCGTATCGACTGCCGGCAAGCAGATGTTCGCCAAGCTCTCACCGGACGGAACGAAGGTCGGGTTTGTCCGGGACAACGACCTGTACGTGCGCGACCTGCGGACCGGCGCGGAGACACGCCTGACGCAGGACGGCAGCGAGAACATCATCAACGGCACCACGGACTGGGTCTACGAGGAGGAGCTGGGGCTGCGTGACGCGTGGCGCTGGAGCCCTGACGGCTCGCGCATCGCGTACTGGCGCTTCGACCAGAGTGCGGTCCGGACCTTCTACATGATCGACGACCTCGGCCACTACGCCGAGCTGATTCCGCTGCGCTACCCGAAGGCAGGCACCGAAAACTCGACCGTGGAGATCCGCGTCGTCGATATCGGGAGTGGCGCAACGAAGACGATCACGAGCGTCGACGGCGACAGCTACCTGCCGCGCATGGACTGGATGGACACGGATGCTTTGCTCGTCCAGCGCCTGAATCGGCACCAGAACCGGCTGGAGGTGCTGCGCGCCGATACCCGTACCGGCAGTGTCGAGCCGCTGTTCGTGGAGACCGACAGCGCGTGGGTGGACGTCGACGACGACCTGATCTGGTTCGACAGCGGCAGGCGCTTCCTCTGGTCGAGCGAGCGTGACGGCTGGAACCACCTGTACGTGTACGGTCGTGACGGCCGCGTGCAGCGGCAGCTCACGAAGGGGGAGTGGGACGTTGCATCGGTGCTCGGCGTCGACGAGCGCGGTGGCTTCGTCTACTTCACTGCAGCGCAGCCCACGCCGATGGAGCTGCACCTGTTCCGCGTTCCGCTGCGCGGCGGCCGGATCGAGCAGCTCACGAAGGAGCCCGGGACACACTACATCACGATGAGCCCCGGCTTCACCTACTACGTGGACACATGGTCCCGGGCCGGCACGCCACCGACCACGCGCCTGTTCTCCACCGACGGCCGTCTCTCGCGCACACTCGCGGAGAACAGCACCGTCGCGGAGCGCATCGGTCAGCTCGGCCTCCAGCCCCCCGAGTTCTTCCAGTTCGAGACCACGGACGGCGTTACGCTGAACGGCTGGATGATCAAGCCGGCCAACTTCGATCCGTCCCGCCGGTACGCAGCGCTGCTCTACGTGTACGGCGGCCCCGGCTCGCAGACCGTGACGGACGCCTGGGGCGGAAGCCGCTACCTGTGGCACCAGCTGCTCGCCGAGCGCGGCATCATCGTGGTCAGTGTCGACAACCGCGGCACGGGAGCACGGGGCCGCGACTTCAAGAAGGTCACGTACCTGAACCTGGGTGACTACGAGACACGGGATCAGGCAGAGGCCGCGCGCTGGCTGGCTTCACAGCCGTACATCGACCCGAGCCGCATCGGGATCTGGGGCTGGAGCTACGGCGGCTACATGACGGCGCTCGTCATGATGAACAGCGACCGCTTCGCGGCCGGTGTTTCCGTCGCCCCCGTGACGGACTGGCGTCTTTACGATACCATCTACACCGAGCGCTTCATGCGCACGCCGCAGGAGAATCCCGAGGGCTACGACAACTCGCCCGTGCACAAGGCCGATCGACTGACCGGCGAGCTGCTGCTGATCCACGGGACCGGTGATGACAACGTGCACTTCCAGAACGCCGTGCAGCTCGTGGATGCGTTGCAGGCTGCGGGCAAGCAGTTCGACCTGATGATCTACCCGAACCGGACGCACAGCATCAGCGGTGGGAACACCACGGTGCACCTGTTCACGATGATCACCGACTGGCTCGTCGAGAAGCTGGTGGATGCGGATCGCCCGGCGAGCTGAGGCTGCCCGGCGGAAGGAATACACTCTCGCAGGAACGTGAGGAGCGGATGACGGGCAAGACCGAGCGACTGGGACAGGAACGGAAGCGGAAGACCGCGCACTCTACGAAACGGCGCTTGCATGGAGTGCGCGGACAGTCGCTTACCCGTTCGCTCGAGCTTGACCGGACGATTCACGAGCGCATCCGGCTGGGCATCGTCAGTGCCCTCGCCGTCAACGAGTCCCTCACGTTCAACGAGCTGAAGGCGCTCCTCGACACGACGGACGGCAACCTGAGCGTGCACGCACGCAAGCTCGAGGATGCGTCGTACATCACGTGCACCAAGACCTTCGACGGGCGCGTGCCGCGAACCGAGTACCGCCTGACCGAGTCCGGTCGCGGCGCACTCGATGAGTACATCCGCCACATGGAGGCGTTGATCCGGTCGGTGCGCGATCCGGAGGATTGAGGCAGGCCGCGTCGTATTCGCATACGAACAAGAGCGGTGGCCTCTCGGGCCACCGCTCTTCTCTTTGCCCGCTCGCGCAGCGTTATTGCCGCGCGATCGTGATACTGCCGTTCACGGTCGACAGACTGAGCGTCCGCCCGCCGGAGCCGATCGTGCCGTTGAGCCGCTTGGGCCCCCAGCGCCCCTGGATCGTCAACGGCCAGTCGGTCGAGATGCTGCCGTTCACGGTCGACGCTTCCACGTCCATGTTCGGATTGTCCGCGCTGATTGCAACCTCGATCGAGCCGTTGACGGTCTCGAACTCGAGCTCGCCCGCCCAGTCGGCCCTCCCGATGCCGACCTTGATGGATCCGTTGACCGTATTGGCGCGGGCGATGCCGCGCGTCTGGACCTCGACGTTCCCGTTCACGGTCTCGGCTGCCACGCGACCAGCGAGGCCGTTCGCACGCACGTTACCGTTCACCGTCTTGCCGATGAAGTCGATGCTCGACGGGACTTCGACTCGGAACGCGACCTTCGTGTCGTTGTCGCGCGCGCCGAGCCTGCCGCCGCTGCCGGGCCTGCACTCGTTGCGCTCGCGTCGGTCGGGGTACACGGCGCAGATCGTGACACCGCCGTCGTGGCGAACGGTCTCGATGCGAACGTCATCCGCATTGCCGCGGCGACCTCCCGACTTCACGGCGGTGACGCGAACCTGATTGCCGCTCGCCGGTACCGCCACGATTTCACCATTGATGCCCTTGATCTCGATCGCCTGGCCGGCCGACAGGGTGCCGTTCCAGGAGAAGTCCTGCGCCGAAGCGACGTTTGGCGCGACGAGCGCTGCTCCGGCCAGCATCATTACTGCGCCGACGTATCGAGCGAACCGCATCATTGCCCTCCGCTACCCTGGCGTGCGCGCAGCACGCGCACGTTGCCGCTGAACGATTCCAGCTCGACGCGTGCGGCGCCGCTGCCCAGCCGGAACTGATACTGTCCGCGCGTCTCCTGATCGCGGACCTGAATCGGAAAATCGACCTCGAACTCGCCGTTGAACGTCGACACGACGAACGTCGCGTCGGTCCCCTGCGGCACGCGCATGTCGATCGTGCCGTTGTGCGTGCTGACCGTGTATGTGCCGGCCGGATCGAGCGTGCCATTGTAGAGGACGGAGCCGTTGACGGTGCTGGCCTCCAGCTCGGTCGCGCGCACCTCTTCCAGCGTGATCGAGCCGTTCACCGTCTCGACCATGATCACGCCACTGCTGCGCCGGACCCGGACGGTGTTGTTCGTCGATGAGATGTCGATGGTGCCGGCCGCGTTCTCGAGCGTGATCCGCCCCTGTACCGTCTCCAGCCGGATGCTCTGACGCCCGCCCCGTACGCTGACCTCGCCGTTCACGGACTCGACACTGATCGGGGCCATCACGTTGTCGATCCGCACCGACTGGTTCGTGCCCTCCACGTCGACCGCCATGCGGACCGGTACGTCGATCTCGTACTGCACTTCGCGCCCGCGCTCGGTCTCTACCCTGATCATGCCGTCGGTGCGATCGACATCGACGTCGATCCGGTCCTGCGGCCGCGAGGCCGCCCGGATCCGCACCTGCTCACGGTCCCAGCCCCGCACGATCGTGGCGCCGTTGCGGTTCTCCACGACCAGGACGTTGAGCCCGTCGGCCGGGAAGATCGTATCGATTCGCTGCGGTGCGCCCGCAAGCAGCAGCGCACTCGCCATGAGAAGCTCCAGCATATCAGGTGCTGCCTCGCGCGACGGTGGCTGCGTGCTGCAGCAGCTCGCGCTTCTTGTTCAGCGTGTTCTGGTAGTGGCGCGACAGGTACGGATTCGCCGGATCCGCCTCGAGTGCCGCCTGCGCCTCGACGAGTGCCTGCTCGATGATCAGCAGGTTGCGACGCAACACGGCGACAGTCGCCGGGTCGAGCTGGCGCTCGCCGGTTGCGAGCACGGCCTCCAGCTCCGCGAGATCGGCGTCTGTGCTGCCCGAGGACACGGGCACGACCGCGCCGGCGGGCGCGATCGCCGTCGGTGCCACCGCGTCTCCGCCCCTGAGCATCCACGCACTCCCGCCCGAGGCGAGGACGAGAACGACGGCAGCGGCGGCAAGCTGCGGGATCGTGAAGCTCAGGCGGCGCCTGCTCCCCCCGCGAGCGCTCACCCGCCCGCCCTCGGCGGGCAGCGGCATCATCAGCTCCCGCTCGCTCTCGATGCGCGCGGCGATGGCGGGCCACAGGTCCGTGGCCGGCTCGACAGGGGCCAGCGCGTTCGCCTGTGCGACGATCGCCCGAAGCTCATCAAGCGTAGTCCGGCACTCGTCGCAGCCGGCCAGGTGCTCCTCGAGCGCGTGACGTTCCGGGGCGTCGAGTGCGCCATCCAGATAGTCCGAGAGCTGCTCCATGTACCTGTCGCTCATGCTCCGCCTCACATCAGATGCTCGCGCAGTGTCATGCGCGCGCGGTGCAACTGTGACTTCGACGTGCCTGCCGTGATGCACAGCATCTCGGCGATCTCCTCGTGCTTGTAGCCTTCGACGTCGTGCAGCACGAAGACGCGGCGTGCGCCTTCCGGCAGCTTGCTGATCGCCCGCTCGAGGTCGAGCCTCGAGCCGACCGGGGCCGGCGCTCGCCCGCGGTCCTCGATCGGAGCGCCTGCGTCGGCCTCGTTCGTGAACCGCGCGCGATAGCTACCCATCGTCGCGCGTCTCGCCAGGATCACGTTCACTCCGAGCCGGAAGAGCCAGGTGCCGAAGGCGGAATCGCCGCGGAAGCTGTTCAGCTTCCGCCAGGCGCGGACGAAGACCTCCTGGGTCAGATCGTCGGCCTCCTCCGCTCCGGCCATGCGACGGCACAGCGAATGGATGCGCGCCGCGTGGGCGCGGTAGAGCCGCTCGAACGCAGCGGCGTCGCCCCCCGCAGCGCGGCGGACGTCGTCCTGCTCAGTGCCCGGGCCGGCCCGGGCCGCTCGCGGAGGAGTGACGCGCATCGTTTCCGTTGGCATGCTCGTATGGTGAGACAGGGTAACGCCGGGAAGGGTTGGAACCCAGTGCCCGGCGCTCCTGCGGGGCCGGTCGGGCCCTTACGCGGAATCCGGCCGCCGGTTGCGATCCGACGGGTTCCGACCGATCCTCCCATCTGACTCAACTCGCAGGAGCCCGACTGTGCCCCAGCCGATCTACCAGGTCGACGCGTTCGCGAGCGGTGCCTTCACGGGCAACCCGGCGGCGGTCTGCGTTCTCGAGCGGGATCGCGATCCCGGCTGGATGCAGGCCGTCGCGGCCGAGATGAACCTGTCCGAGACCGCTTTCGTCCGGAGGAGCGGCGATGAGTGGTCGCTGCGCTGGTTCACGCCGGCGGTGGAAGTGCGGCTCTGCGGCCATGCGACGCTGGCATCCGCACACATCCTGTACGAGATCGGCCTGCTGCAGCCCCACGAACCCGCGCGGTTCCGGACGCTGAGCGGCCTGCTGACGGCGCGACGTGACGGCGATGCAATCGTGCTCGACTTCCCGTCACAGCCACCCCATCGGATCCGGCCGCCCGCCGGCCTCGCCGTAGCGCTGCAGGCGGACCCGGAGTGGGTCGGCAGCAACGGCAGCGACCTGCTGGTCGAGCTCGCCTCCGAGGAGCTGGTCCGGACACTGCAGCCAGATCTCGATGCGCTGCGTCGCGTGGAAGCGCGCGGAATCATCGTCACCGCGGTGAGCGATGATCCGCGCTGCGATTTCGTATCGCGCTTCTTCGCGCCACGCGTCGGCGTGAACGAGGATCCGGTGACCGGCTCCGCGCACACTGCACTCGGCCCGTTCTGGGCGCACCGGCTCGAGCGCACGACACTGACCGGCTACCAGGCCTCGACACGCGGCGGCTATGTCGGGGTACGCGTACGTGGCGACCGCGTCGATCTGCGCGGCACGGCGCTGACCGTACTGCGCGGCGAGCTGGCTGACTGCGCGTCGTGAGCATGAATCGAATGCAAGGCAGGGACGCGATGGAGAAGATCCGCAAGAGTGAGGAAGAGTGGCGTCGGGAGCTGACGCCTGAGCAGTACCGGATCCTGCGCCAGAAAGGCACCGAGCCGCCCGGTACCGGGAAGTACTATCACGAAACGTCGCCGGGCATCTACCGCTGTGCGGCCTGCGGGCAGCCGCTCTTCGATGCCGTGACGAAGTACGAGTCGGGCAGCGGCTGGCCGAGCTTCTATCAGCCGATCATGCAGCAGAACGTGAGCATGCACGAGGATCGCAGTCATGGCATGATTCGCACGGAGGTCGTCTGCAGCCGCTGCGACTCGCATCTCGGCCACGTGTTCCCGGACGGCCCCGAGCCCACGGGCGTCCGGTACTGCATCAATTCCGCGTCGCTGAGACTCGACCCCGAGACCGGGAACGACGGTGATCGCTGACACGCCGCCAGAGAGCCGAGGCATGCGACGCCCGCAGCCCGCGGTCGTCGCATGCCTGGTCCTGCTCCTGTCGATCTGCACCGTGCACGACTCGCGAGCCCAGCAACCCTGGCCACAGACCGCACCGGAGCGCACGGATCACGTCGAGACGACGCGCTACGCCGAGGTCATGGCGTTCCTGGAAGAGATCGCGGCGCGCTCGCCGCTGATCCGGCTGGACACGTTCGGCTACACGATGGAGGGACGCGCACTGCCGCTCGCGATCGTCAGCCGCCTGGACGACGTCTCGCCGGAGGCAATCCGCTCGAGTGGCAGGACCGTCGTCTACATCCAGGGCAACATCCACGGGGGCGAGGTCGAGGGGAAGGAGTCTGCGCTGATGCTGCTGCGCGACATCGCGCAGGGGCAGCACGTGCAGTGGCTCGACTCGCTCGTGCTGCTCGTGGCGCCGATCTACAACGCGGACGGCAACGAGCGGATCCGACTGACCAACCGACGCTTCCAGCACGGTCCGATCGGCGGCATGGGGCAGCGCCCGAACGCGCAGGGCTTCGACCTGAACCGCGACCACATGAAGCTCGAGTCGCCCGAAGCCCGCTCGGTCGCGCTGCTGCTGCAGCGCTTCGACCCGCACGTCGGAGTCGACCTGCACACCACGAATGGCACGCGTCACGGGTATCACCTCACGTACGCGCCGCCGCTGCATCCGAACACCGACTCGACAATCGTCCGGTTCCTGCGGGAGCGCTGGCTGCCGACCGTGACGGATCGGATCCGCGAGAAGTACGACTGGGAGTACTACTACTACGGCAACCTGTTCGACGGTGGCTTCGGCACCGGCTGGTACACGTTCGACCACCGCGCGCGCTTCAACAACAACTACTTCGGGCTGCGCAACCGCTTCGCGATTCTGAGCGAGGCGTATTCGTACGCCACGTTCGCCGACCGCATCCGCGCGACCTCGCGGTTCCTCGTGGAAGTGCTCGACTTCGCCACCGCCAATGCAACCGCGATACGGCGCATCGTCGAGGCAGCGGACGCAGACAATGTGACAGGCCGTACGCTCGCACTGCGTGCGGAGTTCGAGCGTGCACCCGAGCCGCTCGACCTTATCATGGGCGGCGTCGTCGAGGAGCGGCATCCGTATACCGGGCACATCATGCTGCGCCGCACGGAGGAGCGCCGCATCGAGCGCGTGCCCGAGTTCGGAACGTTCCGGCCGACCGAGTCAGAGCGCGTGCCGCACGCGTACCTTGTTCCCGCGGAGCGGGTAGAGGTCATCGACCTGCTGCGTGCGCACGGCGTCGAGATGAGCCAGATGCCTGCGGCCCGCAATGCGCGCGTCGAGAGATTCGCCATCGATTCGACGTGGGTCGCGGAACGCGAGTTCGAGCAGCATCACGAACGCACCGCCACGGGCCGGTACGAGACCGTGGAGCTTGCGATTCCGGCCGGAACGTGGGTCGTCTCGACGGAGCAACCGCTCGGCCGCCTGGTCTTCGCGCTGCTCGAGCCGCGCAGTGACGACGGCGCGCTGAGCTGGAACCTGCTCGACCAGGCGATGGGCGACGACTGGCGGTACTGGCCGGTCATGCGCGTACACGAACGCTGGTAGCGAATCCGGCACGGCGGGCATCGCCCGCCGTGCCGCCCGCCTCAGTTGTCCCGCAGCAGCACCTGCTCGAACCACTCCAGCGCCCTCGGATCGCGCGACTGCCCGAGCCAGAAGATCGCACTCCGCCTGAGCTGCGGGTGCGGCGAGGATCGCGCGATGTCGATGAGTGCAGGCACCGCCTCCGCATCCGGCCGCTGCGAGAGCGCGAACACTGCGGTCTCGCGCGCGTCCAGGTCTACATCGTCGTCTTCGACCAGCTCGCTCAGGCCAAGCGTCGCGCGCTCGCTGACCGCCTGACCCACCCAGAATACGGCGCTCTTCCGGACCCTGCCGGGCACGGCTTCATCGCGAGCGAGCGCGAGAAGCTCGCGCCACGGATCCACACCCTCAGCCAGCGTCGCGGCAAATACTGCGGTCTCCGCCGCCTTCGAGCTGCGCGCGCGGCGTGCCGCGCCAAGGAGAAACTCAACCGCCTCAGCCGGTGCAACACGACCCAGGTCGAGTGCCCGCTCGGGCCGGTCGGTTGCGCCGACGCTTGCGCCCAGCTCCGTCGGTGATGTGCCGCCGCGCAGCTCGATGCGCACCGGGCCGAGCCAGCACTCTCCACCCCGCATCGACACACGGTCGCTGATGACCATCTGCCTGCCGTTGCGCGTGATCACCCGGGCGTCGGCCTCAGCAATGCGCATCAGGTTGCGCCCGTCGCCACACACGCCCGGTTTCGCGGCATACTCGAAGATCAACGCCTGGTCCTGCGGCGCCTGCGCGACGCGCTGCTCGAGGGACTGCGCGGCTGCAGGCAAGGCGGTGGCCGACGCGACCGTGCCCAGCACGATCGGGAGGATGGTACGCATGGCTGTCTCCGCGGTGTCAGGGAGGTGCGCGGCTCGCGGGCCGCGCACCCTCGGGGTCAGTTGTTGATCAGCTCGAGCAGATAGCGCTGGACGCGTGGGTCCTTCGACTGGCCGAGCCAGAAGATCGCCTGCTTTCGCAGCTCGGGGTCCCGCTCGCTGCGGCCGATCTCCATCAGCTTGTCGAGCGCCGCAGGATCGCGGTTCTGTGAGAAGGCGAAGATCAGCTGGTCCTTCATCTCGCGATCGTTCGTGCGATCGTACAGTTCCGCGAGACGCTGTATGCTCACCGCGCCGGTCTGGTTCGCCCAGAAGAGCGCCTGCTTGCGCATCTCGGCGCTCTCCCGTTGGTCGAGCGCGATGTTCATCAGGAAGTCCGCGTTCGCCTGGCTCCGCTGCTGCTGCGCGATCGAGAAGATCACCTTCTCCTTCAGCTCATCCGAGTTGACGCGGCTGTAGATGTCGCGCAGGAACGATGCGTGTTGGCCACCCGACTGGCCGAGCCAGAAGATGGCCTGCGCACGCAGCTCCTCGCTGACATCGTTGCGCATTGCATAGGCCCGGAGCAGCTCTGCCGAGCGGGAGCTGTGGTGCTGCGACAGCGCAAAGATCGCCTTCTCCTGGAGCGCCGGGTCGCGCGACGTCCGCAGGATCCCTTCGAGTGCATCGACGGCGCGCGTGCCATCGACCTGGGACAGCCAGAAGATCGCGGCCTCCCGGACCTCACGGTCCGGGTCGTTCCGCACGAGGTCGACCAGGATGTCCGCCGTCTGGGGCGAGTGCTTCTGCGAGACGAGGAACACGGCGCGACGGCGCAGCGGCGCGGAGCACGCATCCCGACGCTCGAGCACCTGCTTCAGAATCGGCAGCGCACTCTCCGAGTCCATCTGCAGCAGCGCATTGAGAGCGACGACGCGCGTGTCATTGTCGTCGTCGACGCCGGCGCAGCCCTGCTGTGTGGCGATCTGTGATGCCGTCCGCCGCACTGCCGCACTGCTCTGCGCATCCCCGCGCTCGGCGAGCTGCGCATTGATCGTCTGCATGAGGGCGTCCGCGTCTCGCAGACCATCGGCGTCCGGATAGCGGCTGCGCAGCGTGTTGAGCGCCTCACGCGCCCGGCGCAGGTCCTCCGTGCTCGCGTTGCCGCGTGAGAGGGCGAATGCCTCCCAGTAGTACGACTGGGGCGCGTACTGTGAGCGCGGCCAGCGTCGCTGGATCTCATCGAAGTGACGCACCGCACCGCGGTAGTCGCCACGCATCAGCGCCTCACGCCCGGCCCGGTACGTCGCGTCCGCCGGATCCTGCGGATACCAGGTCTGCAGCAGCAGCGGCTGCACTGCAGTGCGCACCCGGCGCTGCGGGTCCTCGACGTCCGGCATCGCAATCGCGACGTGCATGGTCGCGTGCATCGCCACGGCTCCAGCAGCGGGGACCGCCGCGACGGGCGCCTCAACCGATACGGGCGCCGCGCGAGGGGTCGGAGCCGCGAGTGCGACGGCGGGCGCGGGCCCGACTGCTGATAGCGGTGCGGCAGCCGCGACAGGCGCGACCGCGTGTACCGCAGGTGCATGCGCGACCGGCGCCGGCGGCGCGGGGGCATCCGGAGCTGCCTGGGCGGATACCGCGGCAGGTACAATGAGCGCGAACGTCGTAAGAATGCTGCGCATGACTACTCTCCCCGTATTCCGGCTGCCGGCCCGCTCGCCGTGGCGGCGCGCAGCCGGAGCAACATGTTGTTCCGTTCGATGCTCTGCTGGATCATGACCAGCTCGTCGGCGTCGGAGCCCGACAGGTTTGCGATCTGCGCCAGGTGCAGCTCGAGGTCCTCGAGCAGCCGCGCAGTCTCCGGATCGCGTGCCGCCGGGGAATCCCGCAGCAGGCGCGTGTTGATCAGGAGGTCCTGCGCCCAGCTCGCTACTTCGCGCGTCCGTCCCGACTGCACGTCGCGGACGTAGCCGGTGAGCAGTGCCTCGGTGCGCGTCAGGTGCTGCTGTGCGGCGAGACGGTAGGGCAGCATCTCGGCATCGCTCATCGTCGGGCCACGGGTCGTCCGCGCTACCGGCCGCGTCGAGTCCTCCGGCTGGTTCAGCATCCGGCCGAGGCCGATGCCGAGCACGAGCGTCGCGGCGAGGCCCAGGCCCCAGCCAATGAGCGGACCGCGCCGACGGAAGAGCGACGCCTGCGACCTGCGCTCCCTGCGCGCTTCCTCAATGCGCGCCCATATCTCTTCCCGCGGCGGCTCAGGCACGTCCGGCATCTCCTCGAGCAGCTCGTGCAGAAATTCCGTGAACTTCTCGTCGTCCTTCGTCATGTCGCCCACTCCCCGGCGAACTCGGCGAGCGCCTCGCGCAGCTTTGCGCGCGCCCTGGACAGCCGTGCCTTCGAGGTGCCGGCCGGCATATCCAGAACACGGCCGATCTCCTCGTGTGTGTAGCCTTCGACGTCGTACATCACGAACACCACCTTGTAGCGTTCCGGCAGAGCCTCGATCGCGCCGCGCAACCGCTGCTTCAGGTCGGGCTCGGCGTGTCGCGTCGCGCTGCCCATCTCGCGGACGCCGTCCAGCTCCGTCTCCCGCTCGCGATGCCGCTTCACGTTCCGCATCCCGTTCAGTGCGACCGATACCGCGATCGAGTGCAGCCAGGTCGACAGCGCGGCCTCACCCCGGAAATCGCCCAGGCGGTCGAACGCGCGGACGAACGACTCCTGCGTGAAATCCTGCGCGAGGTCCGCGTCACCGTTCGCCATGCGGTAACAGAGGCGGTAGACACGATCGACGTGCTGGTCGTACAGCTCCCGCTCCGCACTCGCATCACCGGCCAGCACTCGCCGTATGAGAAGCTTCTCGTCCAAACCGGGCCCCGTGCTCATTTGCGCCTGTCCTTCCGTTCTCTCAGACACAGGATGGGGCGGACCGGTTGCGTTTCGGAATAGCGACGGGGCCGGGTGGGCGCAGGAAGGCCGCCTTACAAGGAGGACCGGACAGCGTCACACCCTGCCGTCCGGCTGCGGTGGGGGTTATCGTTTCTGCCGATGCCGAGAAAGAAGGTCCTGGACGAACAGCTCTCGCTCCCCCTCGCCCATCTGGACGAGGCTGGGATGCTCGACGCATTGCGTGCCCGCGGCGCGACCCGGCTGCAGCGGGTCCGCTTCCGGCGCAACCGCAGCCGGATGATATCCCTGTCGGCGGACCACACCTCGCTCAACCTGCAGGAGTGTTTCCGCGCAGCGCCCGGCCCGGTGCTGGACGCCATCGCGGAGTTCGTGACGGCCCCGTCGAACAATGCCGCGTTCCGACGCGCCGTCATGCGGATGCGCCGCTGGTGGGACGGCCAGGAAGGCGACGACGAGAGCACCCCGCGCGCCGGGCCGGTCCTGCCGTCCTGCGCGACGCCGGAGCAGGCCGCCGTCGTTGCGGAGCTCTACGCACGGCTGAACCGCACACACTTCAACGGCTCACTCCCTGACGATATCCCGCTGCGCGTGAGCGACCGCATGTCCCGTCGCTTCGGACACATCCACTACACGAAGCGGGGCGGCACCCGGGCCGTCCTCGAGATCGCCCTCAACGTGGACCTGCTGTTGCGCGGCAACGAGCGCCACCTCGAGGAAACCATGCTCCACGAGATGGCACACGCAGAAGCCTGGCTGGTCCACGGCCACCGCGGTCACGGCCCGATCTGGCGCACCATCGCGCGGCGTGTCGGATGTGAGCCCCGTGCATGCTCCCGGGTCCGCATCCGCAGACGACCGCGCGGGTCGAGAGTCACGGATATTCCACTGATTGCAGCACATCGTTAGCTGCTGGCGTGGGGGGATGGTGAGCTGCGGGTGTGGGTGGGGGTGAGCGTGGCGCGCGCCCGCATGCGCGGGCCCGCCGGGTGGAGACACACCGGGTGCAATGCGGGCGGGTGACGTTGCAGGAAAGCGATCGGGGCGCCGCTGGAGTGGCGCCCCGTTTCATTCACGACCGAACATCGGGGGCGTCGGCAGGCCCGAAGTACCCCGCCGTGTCCCTATCCGGCGTGCGCCTCCGCGCGCGCGCCACGCTCACCCCCACCCACACCCGGAGTCGCCGCGAAAGGCCCTCCGGCACCCGCAGTCGCCGTCAGGCCCATGATCCGCAGCGCTTCGTCTCCCTCGATCGTCTCCCTCTCGAGCAGCGCTTCGGCGAGTGCGTTCAATGCATCGCGGTGAGACGTCAGGATGTCGCGGGTGCGGTCGTACAGTCGCTCGAGCAGCGCCTGCACCTGTGCGTCCATTGCGGCCTGTGTCTGCGCACTGAGCGGGGCACTCTCGTCGTCGTGGACGAGCAGGCTGCCGTTGCTGCCCATGCCGAGGCGGTAGACCATCTGACGCGCGATGCGGTTGACCTGAACGAGGTCACTCTCCGCGCCGCCGGTGATTGCGTCGGGGCCGAACACAATCTCCTCGGCCACACGACCGCCGAATCCCTTGATGATCTGCCCCTCGAGGTAGCGACGCGAGTAGAGGTGCATGTCGTCATCGGGCGCGAAGTGCGCGACGCCCATCGCGCGACCGCGCGGCTGGATCGTCACCTTGTGCAGCGCGTCGTCGGGACATGCGATCGCGCCGGCCAGCGCGTGGCCCGCCTCGTGATAGGCGACGACACGCCACTCACGTCCGCGCGCCTTGAAGCCGATGCGCTCCTTGCCCAGCAGCATCCGGTCGCGCGCGATCTCGATGTGCGCCCACGTCACCACGTCGGATGACTCACGGACGGCAGCGATTGCGGCCTCATTCAGCAGGTTCGCGAGCTCCGCTCCGCTGGCGCCGGGCGTGAGCCTCGCGAGGCGATCGAGGTCCACGTCGTCGTGCAGCGGGATCCCGCGGCGCTCGGCGTGCAGGCGCAGAATCTCCGCGCGTCCCTGCGACGTCGGCAGCCCTACCGTCACGATCCGGTCGAAGCGGCCCGGCCTCTTGAGTGCGGGGTCGAGCTCGTCGGGCCGGTTCGTCGCTGCAATCACGACGACACCGTCCGACTGTGAGAAACCATCCATCTCGACGAGGAGCTGGTTCAGCGTGCGGTCGTCCTCGTTGTGCGAGCGATTGCGGCCACGCGTGCCACCCAGTGCATCGAGCTCATCGATGAAGATGACCGCGCCGTCGCGGCGTGCCCGGCGGAACAGCGAGCGGATTCGATGCGCGCCGAGTCCGACGACGAAGCCGGTCACCTCCGAGCCGGACAGCTGCAGGAACGGCACGCCGGCTTCACCGGCCACCGCGCGTGCGAGAAGCGTCTTGCCGGTGCCCGGCGGGCCGACGAGCAGCACGCCCTTCGGTACGCGCGCACCCATGCGGGTGAACGCTGCCGGCGCGCGCAGGAAGTCGACGACCTCGCGCAGCTCCTCGGCGGCGCCCTGTGTGCCGGCCACGTCGTCGAAGGTCGTGCTGCCGCCCTCGCCACGCTGACCCACGTCGCCACTGCGCTGACCACGAACGTGGTGCAGGAACAGCCAGGCGAGTCCGCCGATCAGCATGAGCTCGAGCCCGATGATCAGCAGATTCTGGACGCGCTGCGAGGTGCCGCGCGCCGCGAAGGAGACCTCGACGCCTGCGGCCTCGGCGCGCGCAACGAGCGCACTTGCGTCGCTCTGCGTGAACGCAGTAACGAAGCCGGTCTCCGCACCGCCCACCCAGGTACCGGTCACTTCATGGCCCGACTCGATCGTCAGCGTGGCCACGCGGCCGGCATCGATGGCCGCCAGCAGCTCCGTATAGTTCAGCGTATCGACACTCGCCGCTTCGCGCGCCACGATCGTCACGACGCCGGCCGTGACCAGAATCCCGACCAGCGCGATCAGGAGTGGGGTTCGAATCGTAATGAGTCTGCGACCAGCTCCGGCGAAATCGCGCCGGACCAGCCTCTGCACGACGTCGCGCATAGCTGCTTCCAGATTGATGCAGTTGCTTTGCTTTTTGTGGCCGGGGCTGTCAGACCGATCGATCTCGAGGCCGGACCAGCGGCGGCCTCTTTCAGACCCGCCCCGCCAGACGGTGTTCCAATTCAGGAAGATCCAGCGTTCCGTCCGCGCCCGAAGCTGCGGCGGAGCGCGACGCGCGCGGCGTTCAGCCCACACATTCCGTGTACGCCACCGCCCGGGGGCGTCGCCGACGAGCAGAGGTAGATGTGGTCTACGGGTGTCCCGTAGGGATCCCACCGCCCCGCGGGCCGCAGCAAGGTCTGGCGCAGGTCCGGCGCGCCGCCATTGATGTCGCCGCCCGTCAGGTTGGGGTTGTGTCGCTCCAGCCAGGCAGGCGTCAGGACGGCCCGCTCCAGCACGACGTCCCGGAACCCCGGCGCAAAACGCTCCAGCTGCGCCTCGATCCTGTCCGTGATGTCGCCGCTGAATCCGTTCGGCACGTGCGCGTAGGCCCAGGCGGTGTGGGCGCCGCCCGGCGCTCTCGTCGGATCGAAGAGCGATGGCTGGGACACGAGGAGGAATGGCGCGTCCGCCACGCTGCCGGCCGCTACCGCGCGCTCGGCAGCAGCGACTTCCTCGAGCCGGCCACCCACGTGCACGACCATCGCGCGCCGGCACGCCTCATCGCGCCACGGAATGGGCGCACTCAGAGCGTAGTCGACCTTGAAGGCTGCGGCGCCGGGCCGGATCCGCTCCAGCCTGCCCCGGAACCTTCCGGGGAACCGGTCGCCGGCCACCTCGAGCGCGGGCCCTGCGGTCAGATCTAGCAGCACGGCCCGCGCCGGTGGCAGCTCGTCCAGTCGCCGCACACGACGTCCACACTCGATCCGACCGCCGTACGCCTCGAGCACGCGGACGAGCGCCGCCGTCAGCGCACCCGCCCCTCCGCGCGGGACCGGCCAGCCGCCCACGTGCGCAGCGATTCCGAGCACCAGCCCGATCGCGGCGGTCGCCCGATCCTCGAGCGGTAGCATGCCGTGCGCGGCGAGGCCCGCGAACAGGGCCCGCGCCCGCGGCGTACGGAACCGGGAGCGCGCAAGGCTCGAGGCAGGGCGCAGCGCATGAAGGCCGAAGCGGGCGGCGAGAAGCGGACGACGGGGGACGCGGAGCGGCCGGAGAAGGTCATAGGCGAGGTCGTCCCACCGCTCAATGAACGGCCTCATCAGCGACGTCCACGCTGCAGCGTCCTCGCCGAGCGACGCTGCGCTCTCCGCGAGCGAGTGCGTCAGCGCTGCGGCGGGCGCATCGTCGAGCGGGTGCGCGACACACAGCGGCGCGTGCACCCATTCGAGTCCGTGCTCCCGGAGTGGCAGGTCGCGCAGTGCTTCCGCAGCCACGGCGAGGGGGTGCACGCCGGAGCAGACGTCGTGGCGGAAGCCGGGCCGGGTCAGCTCCGCGGTGCGGACACCGCCACCCGGTGTATCCGCCGCCTCGATGACGAGCACCTCGAGCCCGGCGCGTGCCAGCTCGATCGCGGCAACAAGGCCATTCGGCCCGGCACCGACGACGACCGCATCTACATGAGTCGGCATTCAGGACCGCGCAGCCGGAGACATCGTCGCAATAGCTCCGGGCGACGCTTCAGGTCGGCCCCTCGCGAAGGTCCTCACTCGAGAGCACCGAGGGAGCGACTCCGTCGCATTCGCTTCAGTACCCTGCGTCACAGTCGCTCGAGCGCCGCATCGATGACGCGGTCGCGCGCGCGATCCGGCAGGACGCGCTCGAGCCACAACCGCATCTTCGCATCGCGGCCGATGAGATAGCGGGTGCGCGGCCTGGCAGCGGTCAGCGCGTGCTCGATCGCCCGCGCGACGACGTCCGGGGCGAGTCCGCCGACTCCGCGCTCCGCCCGGCGGCGGATCGCATCGAGGCGATCGCCGTAGTAGTCGTTCACGGTGGGCGGGGCGGTCTTCAGCATCGCGAGTGCGGCATCGATCGACGTCTGCCAGATGGGCGTTGCGATCACGCCAGGCTCGATCAGTGCCACGTGAATGCCCCACGGCCGCAGCTCCACGCGCAATGCGTCGGACAGCGCCTCGATCGCGAATTTTGATGCCGAGTACGGACCGATGAACGGCATCGCGCTGCGCCCTGCGATCGAGCCTACCATTACGATCCGGCCGCGCGCGGCACGAATCATGGGCAGCACTGCCTGCGTAACGGCGATCTGCCCGACGACGTTGACCTCGAGCTGCTGGCGCAGCGAGGCGAGGGGCAGGAACTCGAGCGGCCCTGCCACCGCAATGCCTGCGTTGTTCACGACACCGTGAAGCGCACCGCGAGTCGCGTCGCGAACCATGTCCGCCGCCGCAATGACCTGCTCCGCGTCGGTAACGTCGAGCATCACCGGCACGACGCGGTCGCCGATCCGCTCGCGTAACGATGCGCCATCCGGCTCGCGACGCACGCCGGCGAACACCCGCCACCCCGCCTGCGCCAGCCGCTTGACCGTCGCCTCGCCGATTCCCTTCGAGGCCCCTGTCACGAGGACCGTCCGCGCACCCGACATCACTAGTCTGCGCCCATGATGCTGCGGTGACATGCCTTCTGCAGACGCTCCATCACTGCCCCCTGTACCGTGTGTGCTGCTCGCGGAGCCACGCCTGCACCTCCGCCGGAACGTCAGTGCGAACGGGGGCCGGCTCATTGAGCGACCGGATGCGCATCTCCTCACGGGAAACCGCATCATCCCGCCAGCGCGCCAGCACATCCTCGTCGACGCCCACCTTCACCCGAAGCTTACGAGCTGCCGAGCGTAATCTCTCTCGAAAGCACGCCGCCCCGCGTCGACAGGACCCGCACCGTTACCGGCACCGGCTCACCGCCCCGTACCCGTACCCGGAACGTCGTGCGCTTGACTTCGCCGGGCTCCGTCCAGCCGGTGTAGCGTGTCTTGTCGCGGACGGACGGATCGATCACGGTGACACGCGCCGCGTCGCCTTCCGTCAGCGACGAATCGAAGCGAAGCTGTGCGCGGTCCTCCTGAACGATCTTCACCAGCTGCGCCTGCTTCAGCGCTGTCGGCAGCCGTCCCGTATTGCGCCATGACACCGTAATCTCGTACGTCGCGGAATCGCCCCGCGCGTCGATGCGACGTACTCGCACATCGTCCCACTCGAGCTGCGGCAGTGCGTATGCCATCTCGAGATTGAAGAGTGCCTGGTTTCGCGCCCAGCGCTCCAGCTCGTGCGCGGGAGGATTCTGCGAGAAGAACTTCGGGTGGAACCCGCCGATCTCGACGGTGCCGAGCTCGGGGTGCTCGAACTCCGTCCACGGCTTGAATCCCCTGCCACCGTTCGCGCTGTCGTCCCAGGCGAGAGCGTCGATATCATCGAAGCGACCGTCTCCATTCACGTCGCGGAACATGCCGCCGTTCCACACCTCGTCGCCGTACCAGATCGCGCCGTAGTAGAAGTAGCCGAAGTCCGGGCCGTGGCCGAACAGGGGCTGGGGCAGCAGCGGGTCGCCGGTCAGCGGGTTGGTCCCGAACCGGGTCGCGTAGACCTCGTACACGTCGCCGGCCCACGGATAGCCGGTGATGCGCGTGCCGACCGTATCGAAGTGCTGGTAGTAGCGAAGGTCCTCGGGATACATGCGGTCGGCGCTGCGCGACGTCGACGGGGGACGCAGGTGCATGGGCACGCGTGTGTCCATCGAGTTCACGACCGAGATGTTCGGATTCGCCAGCAGCCAGAGAACGACTGCGCGCGTCTCGGGCTCCGAGAGCGGCGCCGTACCCGCACCGAACTGTGTGTAGCCGCGACCGGTGTCGTCGCCGCCGGTGTCCGGCCGCCAGTTCTCCGGGTAGTTGCGGTGCAGGTCGAGCCCGCCGATGCCGTCCTCGTTGAAGCGGCCGTCACCGTCGTTGTCGATCCCTTCCGAAGCGACCAGCCACTCGCCCTTGCCGTCCTCGACGCGGCGCAGCAGCCGGCCGCTCGGATCGCGCGGGTCCGCGATCATGTTCGCGCGCTTGCGCTCGTCGTCGTTTCGCGGACGCCAGCGCATCTGATAGATCACGCCGTCGCCATCGAGATCCTCCGGCGGATCCTCGTCGATCAGGCCGTCGCGGTCGGAGTCGTGCGGACGCACGCTGCTGCGGTTCATCTGCGCCGTGTGCAGGTACAGGTTCGAGCCGTCCGGGTTGTTCTGCACGCGGAGATGAATCGCCTTCGTGTCGATGAGCCGGGTGATGCGCTCGTCGCGGCCGTAGTTCTCGAGCAGGTGCTGCAGCAGCCAGAGCACCGACTCGCTGGACGTGATCTCGCCCGAATGACGGCCGCCCTCGAAGAACGCAGCCGGCTTTGTCGTCGCCGAGCCCGTGGACTTGTTCGTGAGCGTGACCTGCATGATTGGCCGGCCCTCGAAGCTGCGGCCGATCTCGTACAGCTCCATGATCTCCGGGTACTGCTCCGCCCAGCGACGCAGCCATTCATTGACGACGTCGACCGTGTGGAACCGGTCGAATGTGAGCCGTTCGCCCGCCTCGTACTCGACGCCCTCGTGGCGTACGCGCGGGAAATAGCTGATGCCGTGACGCTCGCCTGCGACCGTATACCACGCGCTGTCACGCTCCGCCTCGGGCGGAACCTGCTGCTGCGCCGCTGCGGGCATGGTGAGGAACGCGAGGGCCAGGGATGCTGCCGGAATCGAACGCATCACGCCTCCTTGCAGGTGCGGCTACGCTGCCGCTCCGGGTACGGGGTGTAGCTGAGCAGGGCAGTGAGAGTGCGGTGTGAGGCGGTGCGCGTCAACGCGTCGCCGGGCGATCATGGCGTCGCGGTCTGGCTCGCCCGCCCGGCTCTGCTTACCTTCCCGCATCCCACCGCAACCGGAGTGAATCCATGATGCACGGCCGCATTCGCGCCACTGCGTTCGTTCCTGCACTGGCCGCCCTCGCGCTGTCTGCGTGTGCCGCTGACCAGCCGCGCCAGGACGCTGCGGACCTGGTCCTTCGCAATGGTCATGTCGTAACCGTCGACTCGACGCGCCCGGAGGCCGAGGCCGTCGCGATCCGCGGGTATGAGATCGTTGCCGTCGGCAGCAACGACGAGATCGAGGCGTACATCGGCAACGGTACACGCGTGATCGACCTGGGCGGGCGTCTCGCGATCCCCGGCTTCATCGAAGGTCACGGCCACTACATGGGGCTCGGCAACGCCAAGATGATCCTCGACCTGACGACCGTGCGGTCCTGGGAGGAGATCGTGGCAATGGTCGGCGCAGCCGCCCGCGATGCAGGTCGCGACGCATGGATCAGCGGACGCGGCTGGCATCAGGAAAAGTGGGACAGCGTGGTCGGACCGACCTTCGATGGCGTGCCCACGCACGCAGCGCTCTCTGCCGTGTCGCCGAACAACCCGGTGTACCTGAGCCACGCGAGCGGGCATGCGGCGTTCGCGAACGCGCGCGCTCTCGAGCTTGCAGGCATCGATCGCGACACCCCTGATCCGCCCGGCGGCACGATCGTGCGCGACGACCAGGGCAACCCGACGGGCCTGTTGCGCGAGACCGCACAGGGCCTCGTCAGCCGGGTGATGAACCGCGCGCTCGAGCAGCGCTCGGCGGAAGAGATCGAGCGCGAGGCGCGCCGCATGGTGCAGCTCGCAGGGCAGGAAGCGATCGAGAACGGTGTCACATCGTTCCACGACGCGGGCTCCGACTTCGAGACGATCGATTTCCTGAAGCGGCTCGAGGCTGAAGGCGCACTGCCGGTCCGCCTCTACGTCATGGTGCGCGGTGAGTCGAACGAGACGATGGCCGAGCGCCTGAAGGACTACCGCATGGTGGCGGAGGGCAATGACTTCCTGACGGTGCGCTCGATCAAGCACTCGATCGACGGCGCCCTCGGTGCCCATGGCGCATGGCTGCTCGCACCATACGCCGACATGCCGGGATCCGCGGGCCTGAACACGACCGACCCGGCCGTCATCGAGCGGACCGCCCAGATCGCCATCGAGAACGGCTTCCAGGTCAACACGCACGCGATTGGCGACCGCGCAAACCGTGAGGTGCTCGACATCTACGAGCGCACCTTCGCCGCGCACCCCGACAAGAGCGACCTGCGCTGGCGCATCGAGCACGCACAGCACCTGGACCCGGCGGACATCCCGCGCTTTGCGGAGCTCGGTGTCATCGCCGCGATGCAGGGCGTACACGCAACCTCCGACGGCCCGTGGATCGATAAGCGTCTGGGCCACGAGCGCGCACGCACCGGCGCGTATGTCTGGCGTGACCTGCTCGACAGCGGCGCGATCATCGCCAATGGCACGGACGTGCCCGTCGAGCACATCAGCCCGATCGTCAGCTTCCACTCCACTGTCGCCCGCCGCCTCGCCGACGGCAGCGAGTTCTTCCCGGAGCAGCGACTCACGCGCGAGGAAGCCCTGCGCAGCTACACGCTCGCGAATGCGTTCGCGGCCTTCGAGGAGGACATCAAGGGCTCGATCACGCCGGGCAAGCTCGCCGACATCGTCGTGCTGTCGAAGGACATCATGACCGTCCCGGAGGAGGAGATCCTCGATGCGAAGGTCGACATCACGATCATCGGCGGAGAGGTCGTGTACGAGCGTCCTGCTGCGGTGGCGCAAGGCAGATAAGGCCGTGCGCAGCATCGGTTTCACCACGGAGGTCGAACAGCCGTAGAACCTGCGCCCGTACAACGATACACGAAGGGCCTGCGTCGATCCGCAGGCCCATTCGTTTTGGGGGACCTCAGGCAGGCCCGAACGCCGCCGACACCAGCGCCGGCAGCATCTTCGCCGCCGGGCCGGCCAGGGTGTGCACGCGCTCGTCAGGGATGATTGCGGGCTCCGGGTTGATGTCGATCACGCTCGCACCCGCCTGGAGTGCGAGCGGGACGATGCCGGCCGCCGGCTGAACCTGCAGCGACGTCCCGATTACGAGCAGCAGATCCGCGCTGCGCGCTGCATTGAACGCGGCCTGCAGCGCGTCGTCGGGCAGCGTCTCGCCGAACCACACGACGTCGGGACGAACGGGCGCTCCGCACTGCGGGCAGGGCGGTGGACTCGGAGACGCCTCGTCGATGTCAGTGGCGATCGCGTGGCACGACGAGCAGCGCGAGCGCAGGATGTCGCCGTGCAGCTCGATCACGTCCCGGCTGCCCGCACGCCGGTGCAGACTGTCGACGTTCTGCGTGATGAGCGAGAACGAGGGGACGCGCCCGGCGAGCTCCACGAGCGCATAGTGCGCGGGGTTGGGCGCCGCCTGGCGGACGAGCGCGCGCCGCCAGGTGTACCACTGCCATACGAGGTCGGGCTGGCGCGCGAATGCCTCGGGCGTGGCCAGCTCCTCGGGACGATACTGTGACCAGAGCCCGGTCTGCGCCTCGCGGAACGTCGGTAGTCCGCTCTCCTTCGAGATTCCGGCCCCCGTTAACGCAACCACGTGCTGCGCCTCGCGCAGCAGCACGATCTGCTCCGGGGGAATGACGACAGCTGCGGCCACGCTCATGCGTACCGCCCGCTGCCGCGCGCAATGGCGACGGCGGTTCCTCTCATCTCGAACACCCTGTCGGCAGGTGGGCAGGAGGTCGGTTCGAGTCGACGTGTGCGAATATGGGCTGCACGACGCGCAGCGGACAAGGCGGATCGTCTCGTCATGCGCATCGTTGCTGCGTCATTTTACCGCAGCGGCACCAGCTCCGCGCCCAGTGCCTCGAGACGCTCGATCGGAAGCGCGGCACGCAGCAGGAACATCACGCCGTCGCGCTCGACGACGACGAAGTTCCGTCCGTCGCCCACCGTGCCCCGCTCGCCAGTCACGCCCGGCGAGCGTCGCCATTCAATGATCTCCACGCTGACGTCGCCTGCGTCCTGGACCACACGTGCACGCCAGTCCGCATCCTCGACGGCCAGCCACACCGATGACACGGGCGCACCCGGAATGCCCCACACGACTGTGCCACGCGCGCTCGCTTCCGCAGCGGATTCGCCACGCCACGCGATTTCGGTGCTGCCCAGCGCAACCGATCCGGGTGCTGTGGCTGGACTGACGGCGGCGGCCGCCGGTACGGGGGGCGGGGCGGCCGCCGCACGCGCGGCATCGGCCGGCCGCGCGTCGGGATCCCGGACCATGTCGGGATAGCGCTCCCGCGGCCGCGACGGCTCGACCTGCGGCGCGTCCTGCGCCCTGCGGCGGAGATCCGCCGGCTCACCCGCGCGGGGCTCTGCGGCCTTGGCCACCGTCGTCTCTGCGACAGCCGACAGCGTGCGCGCCTCTGCCTGCGGCGCGGCAGCAGGTGCCGGCATCGGCGGCGGCGGCACAGTCCCGATAGCGCCATGCGTGCCGGGTACCTCGGCCCGCGCGTTGGCCGCTTCGGCATCGAACCTCTGCGTCTCTGCAGCGGCGTCCGTCGCGTCCGAGGGCACGGCGAGTGTGCGCGGAGCAGCCGCATCCTCGGCCATCTCCGACCGCACTCCCGCCGGCGCGTTGAACTCGGGTGAGACGAGCAGTGTCCGGGCGATCACCGCAGCGCCGAACCCCACGACGAGCATCGCTGCCCACGCGAGCGGCGGCACGCTCCATCGGCGCGCTGGAGCCCCACCGGGCGACGTCGCGTTTGCCTCCTCGCTCCGGCGCAGGATCTCCGCGAATGAGGGCATCGCCGGCTCAGCCTCGGGCACGCTCGCACCGAGCAGTGCCGCTGCACGCCCCGCCAGCGCGCGCTCCTCATCGATGCGGGCGCGACACTCGGCGCACGTCGCGAGGTGCGCCTCCACGTCGACGCGCTCCTCCGGACCGAGTGCATCGTCCGCGTATGCGACGAGCTGCGCATCATCAACGTGCCGCATGTCGTCCCTCCATCGATTCATAAGCCGCAACCAGCCGACGCCGCGCGCGCGACAGCGTCGTGCCGATCGCGCCCTGTGCGAGCCCCGTCTGCGCAGCAATCTCTTCGTAGCTCAGTCCTGCATCCCAGAGCAGCAGCACTTCGCGGTCACGATCGCTCAGGCGACGCAGCGCCTCCTGCGCCCGCTGCCGCTCCTCGTCCCGCTGCATTTCCTCGTTCGGGTCCGGGGTCGCGGCGCCCGCCGCTTCCGTGTCGCTCTTCAGGAGTGCAAGATGCTTCTTGCGACGGATCACGGTGCGGGCCTCGTCGCGGGCCAGGTTGGCGGCGACAGTGAACACGAGCGCGCGCGGGTTCTCCACCCTGCCACCCTCTCCTCGACGCTCCTGCGCGAGCACGCGCACGAACGTTTCCTGCGCAAGCTCCTGCGCCCGCTCGGGGTCCCAGACCTTGCGGTAGAGATAGCGAACGAGGTCGCCAAACGTAGCCGTGTACACTGCTTCCCAGTCAGCGCTCAACGTCCTGCCCTTGCGCGGCCGCCCCGCGCGCTCGTTCCGCCTCACGTGCGCCGGATGGCGCCACCAGTCACGCGGGCCACCGCGCCCTTCATGAGAGAGGACGACACAGCCCGCAATTCCTGCACACGCCCACCTTTCCCAGTCCGGCGCGCGCTTTGCACCTGTGCCGCGGGACACAACGGGGAGAAGCATGGGGATCTCGCTCAAGCCGAAGCACGTCGCCCGCTACCGCGACCTGGCCGGACTGCTGCTGAAGTATGGCCGGACCGATGCCGTCAGGCAGGCCGGCCTCGAGAACGCGCTTCCGGAAAGCACGGATGGGCGTGCAACGCCGACCTCGGACGACAATGACAGGCTGTCCGAGGAGCTCGCCACGGACCTGGAGCGACTCGGCCCGACGTACGTGAAGCTCGGTCAGCTTCTGGCCAGCCGCGCAGATTTCCTGCCGGCCTCCTACACCCAGGCGCTCGAGCGGCTCCAGGACAAGGTCGAGCCGTTCCCGTACGCCGACGTGGAGGAAATCATCGAGCGCGAGCTCGGCGTCCGCATATCCAAGGCTTTCGCCGAGTTCGACCCCGAACCCCTCGCCGCGGCATCTCTCGGCCAGGTGCACCACGCCCGCCTGCGCGATGGCCGCGATGTCGCCGTCAAGGTGCAGCGGCCGAACATCCGTGAACAGATCCTGGCCGATCTGGAGGCGCTCGCCGAAGTCGCGCAGTTCGCCGACGAGCACACCGACACCGGCCGGCGGATGGCATTCACGCCGATGCTCGAGGAGTTCCGGCAGTCCATGCTGCGCGAGCTCGACTACATCCAGGAGGCGCGCAATCTGTCCGTCTTCGCGCGAAACCTCCGCGAGTTCGAGCGCATCGTCGTGCCCGAGCCGATTGCCGATTACACGACGTCGTGCGTGCTCACGATGCAGTACGTGCGCGGCAGGAAGATCACTGCCGTCTCACCGCTGCGTCTCCTCGAGATCGACGGCTCCGCCCTCGGCGAGGAGATCTTCCGGGCGTACCTGAAGCAGATCCTGGTCGACGGCGTCTTCCACGCCGATCCGCACGCGGGCAACGTTTTCCTCACGGACGACAACCGCATCGCGCTGATCGACCTCGGCATGATCGGCCACGTCGCGCCCGGCCTGCAGGACCAGCTCATCAAGATGCTGCTGGCGATCAGCGAGGGACGCGGCGAGCAGGTCGCCGAGATCGTGCTGGAGACGGGCACGCGGCTGGAGGGATTCGACGAGAAGACCTACACACGGGCCGTGGCGCAGATCGTCGCGCAGCATTTCGACGCCGCGATCGACCAGATCGACATCGGCCGCATCATCATGGACGTAACGCGGACCGCCGGCGAGAGCGGCGTCCGCCTGCCGCACGAGCTGACGATGCTCGGCAAGGCACTGCTCAACCTCGACCAGGTCTCGCGCATCCTGGACCCGAGCTTCAGGCCGTCCGACGCAATCCAGCGCAATGCCGCAGACATCATGCGACAGCGCATGATGCGTGCGGTCTCGCCGACGAACCTGATGGCCAACGCGCTCGAGATGGGCCAGCTCGTACAGCACCTGCCCGCACGCGTGAACAAGCTGCTCGAGCGACTCGTCAACAACGAGATCGAGGTCCGGGTCAACGCGATCGACGAGAGCGCGCTCATCAGCGGCATCCAGAAGGTTGCCAACCGCATCACCACCGGCCTCATTCTCGCCGCCCTCATCATCGGCGCCGCCATGCTCATGCAGGTGCGGACGAGCTGGACGATCCTCGGCTACCCCGGCCTCGCGATGCTCTTCTTCCTGATCGCCGGCATCGGCGGGATCGTGCTCGTGCTGGATATCTTCCTTACCGATCGGAAGCGGTGAACGGCTTTGTAATCACCGCTGAGGCGGTGAGTGCGCCGAGTACGACGGAGCGCTATCACGCCACCCCGCCCCCCCGATCCGCCGCGTCCCCACCCGCCTTTCACATGTACAGCAAGTTTCCGTGCGGACGGAGCTGACGCATCCCGCCGGTGACCCCTTCCGCGCCCTCCGCGCCTCCGGGGTGAAACCCTGAACGTTGGAAATGCCAAAGGACCCGCGGCCAACGCCGCGAGTCCTCCGTGCATTCTGTGTTCTCTGTCGTAGAACGGCCGGTAGAACCGGGAAGAATCAGCCGACCTTGAGCAGCTCCTGCAGCTGTTCCGGTGTCAGGTCCTCCGCCCGGCGTGCGCCCATGCGGTTGCCGGCACGACCCGTCCGCACGACCGGCCGCGGCGGTGCCTTCTGCTCGAGCAGGTTCGACTCGTAGTCGAACTCGGGCAGCGAGATCCGCGGCAGCGGCTCCTTCAGGATGCGATCGATGTCGCGCATCTGCATCGCGTCGGCGGCCGATACGAACGTGACCGCCGTGCCCGTCGCGCCTGCCCGACCCGTGCGGCCGATGCGGTGCACGTAGTCCTCTGGGTTGCGCGGGACATCGTAGTTGACGACGTGGCTGATGCCCTCGATGTCCAGGCCGCGCTGCGCGACGTCCGTCGCGACCAGCACCTGTACGTGGCCCTCGGCGAATGCTTCGAGCGCGCCGCGTCGCTGCTTCATGTCCTTGTCACCGTGCATCACGTCGGCCTTCACGCCCGCACGCTTCAGCTTCGCGACCAGGATGTCGGCGCCGCTCTTCGTCGCCGTAAACACGAGGACCTGCTCCCAGTGCGTCTCGCGCAGGAGGTGCAACAGCAGGTCGGCCTTCTTCTCGGCGCGCACCGAGTAGACGAGCTGCTCGACCTTCTCGGCGACCGTCGACTGCGGCGCGGCCTCGACCCACACCGGATCCTTCAGGATCCGCAGCGCGAGCGCGTGCACGCCGTTCGGCATCGTCGCCGAGAAGAAGAGCGTCTGGCGTTCCGTCGGTACGTGCCGGAGGATCGCCTCGATCTGCGGGCGGAAGCCCATGTCGAGCATCCGGTCCGCCTCATCGAGCACGAGCGTACGCACGGTCGAGAGATCGACGTTGCCGCGCTCGACGTGGTCCAGCAGGCGTCCAGGTGTCGCCACGACCACGTCGAAGCCGGCGCGCAGATCGCGCACCTGCTTCCGCATCGGCATGCCACCCACGATCTCGCCGATGAACAGCTCCGAGTACTTCGTGAGGTCGCGGGCGTCAGCGGCTACCTGCTGCGCCAGCTCACGCGTGGGGCACAGCACCAGCGTGTACAGGCCTTCGTCGTTGATCTGACGCTCCAGCGACGGCAGCAGGAACGCACCCGTCTTGCCGGTACCCGTCTGGGCGATACCGACGACGTCCTTGCCTTCCTTTGCTGCGGGGATTGCCTTGGCCTGAATGGGGGTGGGGTTCGTCCAGCCCTGCTCGCGAATGGCACGCAGCAGCGGCTCACAGCTTGTGAGATCCTCGAATCGCATTCCTGTAGAGTGTCCTCGGCCGGCACCTTTGCCGGCCCTCGCGACGAGGTTCTTCTCCGCCTCGCCGCACCGCCTGGGGGCGCATGCCCCCGCAGCGCCACCGCGACGCTGCTCATTTGCCGCTCTGCAGTTCCGGGTCCATCCCGGCCGTCCGGGCGTTCTCGCTCCCGCCGGACCCCGCCGACCCTGTTTGTCGACGGCCCGCAAAAAGAGGCGACTCACCGGAGACGGTGAGCCGCCCAGCACTTCCAATCTAGCAGCCCCAGCCCTGCAATGGAAGCTTTTTCAGCTCGAGTAGTAGGCCGCGTTCTCCTTGATGTACCCCTCCGTGAGGTCGCAGCCCCAGGCACGGGCGCGGGCACTGCCGACGCCGAGGTCGACCTCGATCTCGACCGGATCGCCCGCGAGCGACTCGCGCAACGCAGCCTCGTCGAAGTGAGCGCGCATCCCGTTCTCGATCACCTGCGCGCCGTTGATCCAGGCCGCGGTCCGGGCCGGCTCCACGCGTGCGTCGAAGCATTTCCCGATCGCCATCAGCACTCTGCCGACGTTCGGATCGGCACCGTACGCCATCGTCTTGATGAGCGGCGAGTCGACCAGCGAGCGCGCGACCATGCGCGCGTCCCGGTCCGACGCGGCACCCTTGACCCGTACGCGCAGCAGCTTGGTCGCCCCCTCGCCGTCCCGCGCGAGCAGCTCCGTGGTCCGCTCGCAGATCGCATGAAGCGCCTCGGCGAAGGTGGACTCCGGGACGTCGCCCGCGAGCCCGTTTGCGAGGATCGCGCACGTATCCGACGTGCTGGTATCCGTGTCGACCGAGAGCATGTTGAACGTGTCGTCCACCGCTGCCCGCAGCAGCGCGTCCAGACGGTCGGCAGCGACTCGCGCATCGGTGAAGATGTAGACCAGCATCGTCGCCATGTTCGGCGCGATCATCCCCGCGCCCTTGGCGACTGCGGTGATCGTCGCATCGCCTACGGACAGCGACACCGCCTTCGGGTATGTGTCCGTCGTCATGATGCCCTCGGCGCCGACCAGCGGGTCCGACCGCAGGTCGGCCGTCATCCCGCGCACACCCTTTTCGATCTTGTCGATCGGCAGTGGCAGGCCGATGACGCCGGTCGAGCTGACGAGCACGCGGCCCGGGTCGCAACCGACTTCGGCGGCCGCGGCAGCCGCCATCCGCCGGGCGTTGGCCAGCCCCTCATCCCCGGTGCCCACATTGCTGACGCGACTGTTCACGATCACCGCGCGCAACACACCTCCGCGGATCGTCTCCCGCCCGAGCAGCACCGGCGCACCAGGAAAGTGATTCCGCGTGAACACGGCGGCTGCCGCCGCGTCGACCTCAGAAACGAAGAGCGACAGGTCCTTGCCCGTCGCCTTGATCCCGCAGTTCCGGCTCGCGCAGGAAAACCCGCGCGGGAACACCGGTACATCGTGGAACGTCGTCATCCCTCTCCATGTGCGGTAAACGCTGCCCTGTACTCCGACTCGCCCGCACTCAGTCCGCATCCTCCAGCCGCGAGCTCGCCGGTCCCATGATCACTTCCCCCGTCGGACTGAACCGCGAGCCATGGCACGGACAGTCCCACGACGACTCGAGCGGATTCCAGCGTACGACGCAGCGCATGTGCGTGCAGAGCGCCGAGCATTCGTGCAGCGTGCCGTCGTCGTCCCGGTACGCCGCGACCGCGCCGCCGTTTCGTCGCACGACCCTGCCTTCACCGGATGCGAGATCGTCGACGCCGGTACCAAGTCCCGCTGTGAGCCGATCGAGCGCGAACACCTTCGCCACGTTCAGGTTCTCGCGGGCAAACTGCTTCAGCGACTTCGGCCGACGTGATGGATCGTACACGGCCGCGAGCGGATTCGCACGCCCGCAGATCAGGTCGGTCACGAGCCGGGCACCCCAGACCGCGTTCGTGAGGCCGTCACCGGAGTCGCCCGTGATGATATAGACATGCTCCATGTCGGGCTGATGGCCGTTCAGGCCGAGGCCGTCAGCGGGCTCGAATACCTGGCCGCTCCAGCCGTGGGTGCGCTCGCCCAATCCATTGAAATGAGCCCGCGCCCAGGCTTCCAGCCGGTCGAGTCGCGCTGCACCGTCGTCGGCCTGCCCGCACTTGTGATCCTCGCCGCCCACGAGCAGCAGCTCGCGGTCCCCTGCCTCGCGGATGAGCCGGCAGTAGTGGTACGGGTCACCGTCGTCGAAGTACATCGCGTCGGGAACCGAGCCGGGCTCTACGGTGAGCGCCACGACGTACGTGCGATACGGCGCCTGCTTCGTGTGCACGTTCGCGTAGTCGGTGAACGGCGTGTTCGTGGCCACCACGCACGCCTTCGCCTCGATGCGCACACCGCTGCGTGTCGTCACGGTCACGATGTCGTTCTCGCTGTCGACCTGGCTGACGAAGGTGTCCCCGTGGATCGCGACCCCCATGTTGGCGGCCGCCCGGGCGAGGCCGTGGAGGAACCGCAGCGGATGGTAGGTGGCCTGGCCGTCGAGTCGCAGGGCAAGCCCATGGCCGAACGGGTCGTAGAGCGGCTGGCGATCGAGCAGCGCAGGGATCCCGGCGGCCACGCAGGCTGCACGTTCCGCCTCCAGCCACTCGGCGCGATCGTCGCGCAGCGAAAAGAGGAAGGCAGGAATGCGACGGAAGCCGCAGTCGATCCCCTCGCGCTGCGAGACCTGCTCGATCCAGTCCACCGCCCGGGCGTGGCTCGCCGCAACGTGGCGCGCCGCCGCGGAGCCGTGCTCGCGGGTGATCAGATCCATGCCGTCGTCGACCCAGGCAGTGAGATGGGCCGACGTCCGTCCGGTCTCGCCGCCGCCGGGCTGCGCCTTGTCGAGCACGACCACGTCCGCGCCTTCGCGCGCGAGCAGGTAGGCCGTGGCGACACCCGCCTGGCCGGCACCGATCACCACGGCATCAGCCGTCCGATTCTGCTGCAGCTTCGGGTAGCGGACGGGATCGGTGGTGTCCATCCATAGGGACTTCGTGCCGTGCGACATCGGTGCCTCCGTTGCGGGGTCCGCCGCAGAGGGCACGGCACATGCCACGCGCCGGCGCGTAGCTTGCGTAAGCATTTGCAACGAAACGGGCCCGGTGCGCGTCTAATTCGTGAGACCGCCGGGAGGGTGGACTTGGCGGGCCGTCGCGGGATGGAACATTCGAGGGCGATCCGTCGTAAGAGGCAGTACAAGAATTCGGGTACGGACTCCGGGGCTTCCTTCCTCTATTGCGCGCCCCCGGTGTTCGTACCCGGATTCTTGTCCTTTCCAGAGCGAACGTGCGAAGGGACGGAATTGTGACAGGCGGCATCCCCGCCCCGGATCCCCTGCTCCGCGCCCCGTGCCTCTTTCCGAAACAGCCTTAGGTTATTATCTTTCAATGCTTTGTAGCTCGTAATGGAACTCTGACCGAGGAACTGGATGGCGAAACAGGGTGGGATTGAAATGGAGGGCGTCGTGACCGAGGTCCTCCCCGATCGGAATTACCGCGTGCTGCTGGACAACGGGCACACGGTGCTGGCGTACGCGGCAGGCAAGATGTCGAAGTTCAAGATCCGCGTGCTGGTTGGCGATCGCGTCTCCCTCGAGCTGTCCCCGTACGACCTGTCGCGCGGACGGATCACGTACCGCCACAAGGCGGGCGGCCCCGGCGCGGCCTGAGCGGTATCGAGCAGTACCTGTCAGCAGGTTCCGTTATGAGCGCGCGTGCTCCCCGGATGGGGCACGCGCGTTGCGTTTTCAGGGGCGGAGGTCCGCGCTGCGCGCACGCAGCTCACTCGTGAGGGGAGGCAGGATGAGACGGATGGGACTGGTTGGCGTCGTGGCCACCACACTGCTGCTGACCGGATGCGCGCAGCTCGGCCTGAGCGCGATCGTGCAGCCTCCGCGCTTCACGACGGCGAGCGGGCGCAACGCGGAGATCCGCCTGCTCGGCCCATCGGCGTCCCGGCCGCTGGGCGGTGCTGCGATCCGGATCTGGGCCCACGTCGAGAACCCCAACACGTTCGGGCTGAACCTGACTCGCCTCGCCGGTGACCTCTTCCTCTCCGACACACGGGCGGCCGACGTGAGCTTCCCCCTCGGCCTGCCGCTCACTGCGCAGCAGGACACGATCATCCCGATCGAGATCGCGCTCAGCTTCTCCGAGCTCGAGGGCCTGGCGGACGTGGTGCGTCGGGTGCTCTCGAGTAACCAGGTCGATTACCGGCTGGACGGCACACTTTCGATCGACGCAGGGGCATTCGGCGAGCCGAGCTTCGGCCCGCAGACCTGGCTGCAGGGGCGGGCGCAGGTATTCCGGTGACCGGACCCGCGAGGCGTTGAAACCGGATACCGTCCGTTCCGTATTGCTCCGATGTGACTACCGGAAGGAGAGTACGGATGCAATCGACCGAGCGGATCCTGCTGCGCGACCTCGCGATCTTTCAGCTGAAGCTCTTTCTCGACGGCCTCAAGGACGTCGTTCTTGCGCCGGTCTCGATCGTGGCGGCCGGCCTCGATCTGGTCTTTCCCGGGCAGCGCCAGGGGCACCGGTTCTACGCGGTGATGCGGATGGGCGAGCGCTACGACAGGTGGCTCAGCCTCTTCTCCGCCGCGAACCGTGCAGCGGGCGGCGACGATGGTCTGTTCGGGCCGGAACGCGCGGATCCTGATTCCATGCTCGGCAGAATCGAGTCGATGCTGTTCGACGAGATGGAGAGCAAGGAGGCGGCGCGGGCGGCGTGAACGGGCAGTCGAGAGGACAGACGTCGGCGCGCAGCATCGCCACTCTGCCATCCCCCACGTAGTCGTGCCGATTCGGCGCTCCCGCACTGCCGGGAGCGCCGATCTTTTCTGTCCTATCCGGCGCGCGTATTGCAGCAGCCAACGGGGTGCCCGAGCCTTGTTTGGCGCACGGGCTCAAGCAAATCCATCCATGCGCGTGACGTACCGCGCTCAACCGCGAGGACAACTCGAAAATGGCGTATCCCTTCAAGCTCCCCGATCTGCCGTACGCGACCAACGCTCTCGAGCCGCACATCGACGCCCGCACGATGGAGATCCACCACGACAAGCACCACGCGGCGTACACGAACAAGCTGAACGAAGCGCTCGAGAAGTACCCTGACCTGCAGTCGAAGTCGATCGAGGACATCCTGCGCTCGATCGATTCCGTTCCAGAGGATATTCGTACCACGGTTCGCAACAACGGCGGCGGCTACGCGAACCATGCGCTGTTCTGGGAGATCATGGGCCCGAATGGTGGTGGCGAGCCCTCTGGTGCACTGGCGGATGCGATCAAGGGCAAGTTCGGCAGCTTCGAGGAGTTCAAGAAGAAGGTGTCGACCGCGGGCGCGAACCAGTTCGGCAGCGGCTGGGCGTGGCTGGTCGTGGACGGCAGCGGCAACCTGGACGTCTACTCGACGCCCAACCAGGATAGCCCGTACATGAAGGGGCACACACCGATCCTGGGTGTCGACGTCTGGGAGCACGCGTACTACCTGAAGTACCAGAACCGTCGCCCGGACTACCTCGAGGCCTGGTGGAACACGGTCAACTGGGACGCGGTCGCGAAGCGCTACGAGGCAGCAAAGAAGTAACGCAGGCGCGCTGTCGTCATGAGGCGCTGTCACGCGGGCCGGCACTCGACGGAGTGTCGGCCCGCGCGCGTGATGGGATGAACAGGGCGCCTGCCGGCCCGCCGAAGCTGCGGATCACGTCCTCTGCATCGTCTCCGACCAGCCAATCCACGAGCACCCGACCGGCAGCGCTATCCGGTGCAGCTGCCGCACGCATGACCGAGTAGGTGTTGCGCAGTCGGGTATCGCCGGAAACGAGTGGCTCGAGCGAGAGCCCTCGACCGAGCGTGACCAGCGTCGCGCTGTCCGTCAGCACATACGCGCCGCGCTGATCCGCGATGCGCAATGCGTCGCCCATGCCTACGCCGGCCCGGATGTATCGCTCCCCGCCCGGCGGCTCGATTCCCGCCGCCGCCCACAGCGCGAGCTCCCGCAGGTGGGTGCCGCTGCGATCGTCGCGTGAGACGAACCGCCCGTCCGACCGGGCAATGCGCGCGAGTGCGGCGGCGGCATCCGTCATTCCGCGGATCGCCGCCGGATCGGCGGGCGGCCCCGCAATGACGAACGAATTGTGCATCAGCTCGCGCCGGTCGAGTACGATCCCCTCGGCGAGGACCTGCCGCTCCACCTCGGGCGCGTGCGTGATGACGACGTCCGCAAGGCCGCGTCGCGCATGCTCGATGGCTTCGCCGGTTCCGCTGACGGTGACGCGCAGGTGCAGCTCGGGGTGCGCGGACCGGAAACCGGCGGCGAGTGAGTCCAGCAGCCCGCTGTCCTCCAGTGTGTGCGTCGCGGCAAGCACGACGGTACGCCGCGCGTCGTCAGTCGCGCCCGTGCATGCGGCGAGCAGGGGAAGCAGCAGCACCGGGAGTGCGGCCACCCGACGGGGGCACACTGTCATCTGCGTTCCACAGGCGAATCCATGATGCTCCTCGGCCGCGATCGAGCCGGTCGGTGGTACGGCGTTCCAGTCGATGCAGGAATCGGTGCGCGCCTCGATCACCTCGCAAGGGCGGCATGTAGGGGATTACCCCATTCCGCCCTCCCGACTCCGGGCGTAGGTTGCCGCCATGAATGATCGCATCCTGCGCGCCCTTCGGCGCGAACCGGTGGACCGAACGCCCGTGTGGTTCATGCGGCAGGCTGGCCGCGCACTGCCCCGCTACCGTGAGGCGCGTGCGGACTTCGGCATGTTCGAGATCCTGCGTGACCCTCCGCGCGCAGCGGAAATCACGATGATGCCGCTCGACTACTTTCCCGTCGACGCCGCGGTTCTCTACAACGACCTCTCGACGCCGTACCTCGCCGCGGGCTTCGATGTCGAGATGAAGCCTGGTGTCGGGCCGGTCGTTCACAACCCCATCGTGAGCGGCAGCGACGTCGCGCGTATGACGCCGTTCGACCCGCGCACGGCGCTCGACTTCAACCTCGAGCAGATCCGGATTCTGAAGGAGCGGATCGACGTGCCGGTCCTCGGCTTCGTCGGTGCGCCGTTCACGCTCTCGTCGTACCTGATCAAAGGGCAGCGCTCGCGTGACTTCGCGGAAGTGAAGTCGTTCATCTGGCGCGATCCCGACGCGTGGCACGCTCTCGCCGATTTCTGGGCGCGACACAATGCGGAGTTCGGGATCGCCCAGTGGGAGGCAGGTGCAGGCGCAGTGCAGGTGTTCGACTCGTGGGCCGGCACACTCGCGCCGGATGACTACGAGACGTACGTGCTGCCGCACATGAAGCAGCTGATCGGCACGATGGAAGCTGCCGGCGTGCCGGTCATCAACTTCTACAACGGCAACCCTGCGCTGCTGCCCCTCGTCGCTTCTGCGGGCGGTACTGCGCTGAGCGTCGACTGGCGGCTCCCGCTCGACCAGGCGTGGGACCTCATCGGGCGCGACCGCGCGATCCAGGGCAACATGGATCCGGCGGTGCTCCTGGCGGGTGAGGCTCCGGCACTGGAAAAGGCCCGGGCGGTACTCGACCGGGTGGCAAATCGACCGGGACACATCTTCAACCTCGGCCACGGCATCATGCCCGGCACGGATCACAAGGTGCTGCGTGCCGTCGTCGATTTCGTTCACGAGCATTCCGCGAGATGATCGGATGAAGGTCGCTGTGATGCTGCTCAACTTCGGCGAGCCCGAGCATCCCGACGAGGAGGAGGTCGTTCCCTTCCTGGAGCGGATCTTCCTGATGAACGGCGAGCTCGAAGGCCGGCTCGGCCACGATAAGGCGGTCGCGCGCGCGCACGAGCTGGCGGTCGCCCGCGCTCCCGGGCTGATCGAGGAATACCGGGAGATCGGAGGCTCGCCACTGCACCGGCAGGCGGAGGAGCAGGCGGTCGCGCTCGACGCGGAGCTGACGCGTCGCGGCCTCGATGCGCGCTGCTATGTGGGAATGCAGTTCACCGAGCCGTTCATCCATGATGCGGTAGCGCGCGCCCGCGCGGACGGGTGTGACACAGTGATCGGCCTGCCGGTCTACCCGTTGTGCGGGACCTCGACGACGGTGATGTCGCTGGGCATGCTGGCGGACGCGATGCAGCAGGCCGGCTGGGAGGCGCCGCGTCTCGAGATCAGCGGCTGGCATCGTCATCCCGCGTACACGGCGCTGCGGGCGGACGGCATCCGCCGCATCCTCGAGCAGAGCGGTGAGTCGTTCGACAATGGCTGCCGCCTCGTCTTCTCCGCGCACGGCATCCCGCTCAAGTATCTGCGTGAAGGCAACCGCTACGATGCGTATGTGGAGGAGTCCTGCCGTGCAATCGCGGACGCAGTGGGCGTGGACGACTACGTGGTCGGTTTCCAGAACCACACGAACCGGCCGATCGAGTGGACGAGTCCGGATATCGACGAGGTGATCGAGAACATCGACGCGGAGTCCGTCGTCGTCTTCCCGGTCAGCTTCATGCACGAGCAGTCGGAGACGCTGGCCGAGCTGGACCACGAGCTGCGCGAGGTGGCGGAACGGCGTGGCCTGCGCTTCCACCGCGTGCCCGTCCCGCACGACGATGCACGCTTCATCGGCGTGCTGGCCGACCTCGTGCAGAGCCGGCTCGGCCTCGAGCGGACGATCACGCTCGGCCCCTGCACGTGCCGGCCCGATGCTGCAACCCACTGCACCAACCACGTACTCCGGAACTGACATCTGCAGCAACACGAAGGGGTCGGGCTGAGCCCGACCCCTTGCGTTGAGCGCCGAGGGCGTCGCGCCCTCAGCCAGATTCCGTCAGTATCCCGGGTTCTGCTCCAGCGCCGGGTTGACGTCCATCTCCGCCTGCGGGATGGGGAACAGCAGGCGCTCCGGCGTGATCCCGAGCACGGTCGTCGCGACGCCGAAGCGACGCAGGTCGAAGAACCTGTGCCCCTCGAACGCGAACTCGAACCTGCGCTCGTTCAGGACGGCATCGAGCAGCTCCTGCTGCGTGTCTACCGTGGCCGGCAGGTCGGGCAGCCCCGCGCGGTTCCGGACGATGTCGATGTCGTCACGCACGGTCTGGGCGTCCGCGTTCAACCGCGCGTTCGCCTCCGCACGGATGAGATACATCTCCGCGAGACGCAGGACCACGACGTCGTCGTCCTCGTTCACGATGCGGAAGTACTTCTTGCCGAACAGGTCACCGCCATTGATGCCGATGTTGAAGTCGCGACGCGCGTCCCCGTCCTCATGCGCATCGAAGAACTCCTGCGTCGGCGCGAAGCCGCGACGACCGCCGAGCGCATCCGGGAAGAACCAGAACGCCAGGCTGTTCGTCGTGTTGATGCTGTAGGGCAGTGTGAAGATGGTCTCACGCGTGCGCTTGGTCGTCCAGTTCGACTCGTAATCGTCGTTGAGCTGGTAGATGCCCGACTCGATCACGGCCGTCGCCTTGTCCCGAGCGAGCGCGTACTCGCCGGTCTCGAGGTAGACGCGGGCGAGGAGCGCATCGGCGGCGCCAGCGGTCGCGCGGACCGGGTTGAACTCGTACGCGAGCGAGGCCGAGGCCGCCTCCAGGTCGGTGATGACCCGGTTCCACACCTCGCCCTCGGACGCACGCGGGACCTGCGAGCTCTCATCCACGCCCCGGGACGGCTCCGTGATGAGCGGGACGCCGCCGTGGTACATGACGAGGATGGAGTAGTAGAGCGACCGGAGGAACAGCGACTCGGCCGTCGCCTGCTCCGCCTCCTCGGGCGACAGGCCGCTCACGCCCGGGATCGCGTCGAGCAGGTTGTTCGTGCGGTTGATCCCGTCGTACAACGCGAACCAGGTGTCGCGGATCTGCACGTTGCTCGTCGAGATGTTCCGCAGCGCGACCTCGCGGTCCGTCTGGAACGTGCCGGTGAACTCCAGGTTGTCTGCGTACAGGTCCGGGTAGACCATGTGCACTTTCCCGTACAGGTCGCTGGTCTGGAGGCCGCGGTACGCGCCATTCAGTCCGAGCTCGATGCCGCGCGGTGTGTTGAGCGCATCATCCGAGTCGATGGCGTCGGTCGGATTCGTATCGAGCGGCGAGTCGCATGCCGTCGAGAGGAGTACGGCGGCAGCGATCGGCCACAGGTATCTATGTCTCTTCATCGTGTTAGTCCTCAGAAGCCGAGGTTGAAGCCGATCGTGATCGTGCGCGGCTGCGGCAGCGTGTAGAAGTCGGTGCCACGCGTGATCGACGTCTGCCCGGAGTAGTTCACCTCGGGATCGAAGCCGCTGTAGTCCGTCCCGGTCAGGAGGTTCTGCCCCTGCACGTAGATGCGTGCCGTCCGCGCGCCGAGCCGGCCGGCGAGCGAGGTGGGCAGCGTGTAGCCGACGACCAGGTTCTTCAGGCGAACGAACGATCCGTCCTCGACGAACCGGTCGGAGTCGCGCGTATTGTTGTTCGGGTCGCCCCAGACCGCACGTGGCTCGTTCGTATTCGTGTTCTCAGGCGTCCACCGGTCCAGTGCGCGCGTCGTGTGATTGTCCTCGAAGCTGCCGTACTGGTCGGTGTAGATGCGCATGGCGTTGTAGACCTCGTTGCCGAGGGAGAACTGCACGAATGCGCTGACGTCGAAGCCCATGAAGGCGATGGTGTTGGTGATTCCGCCCTCGAGATCAGGCCACGGGCTGCCGATGTCCGTGCGATCGTCGTCGTTGATGACGCCGTCGCCATTGAGATCGACGAAGCGGATGTCGCCGGGCGCCGTGCCCTCGGTCTGGTACGCCAGGCCCGCCGCCGCGCAGCGCGCATTGCGTGCGCCCGTCGTCTCACCGGGCAGTGTGCGACAGATCTCGTCCTCGGACTGGAAGAGGCCGGCCGTCTTGTGGGCGAAGAAGAAGCCCAGCGGCTTGCCGACCTCGACACGGCTCACGAAGCCGCTGTTGATCGGCTGGTCGTTGTAGAGCGCCGTGACCTCGTTCCGGTTGTGCGACAGGTTGATCGTCGCCGTCCAGTTGAAGCCGCGCGCGTCACTCGACTGCACCAGCAGCAGGTTGGCTGCGAGCTCGACGCCCTCGTTCTCCATGCTGCCGACGTTCGACCAGATGTCCTCGAAGCCCGTCGTAAGCGGGACCGGCCGCGCGATCAGCAGGTCCTCCGTCTTCTTCCGGTAGTAGTCGAATGTGATGCCGACGCGCCGGTTCAGCAGCGAGAAGTCGGTGCCGAGGTTGAGCTGCGCCGTCTTCTCCCACTTCAGCTCGGGGTTGGCCAGCTGCTGGGGCGAGATGCCCGGCAGGTCGTCGTAGTTCGCGCCGCCGCCGAACAGGCCGCGCGCCGCGAAGTTGCCGAGCGCCTGCTGGTTACCCGTGACACCATAGCTCGCACGCAGCGCCAGATCGTGGATCACGTTCTGGTTCTGCATGAAGTCCTCCTCGCCGATGCGATAGAGGATCGACGCCGACGGGAACGTGCCGAAGCGGTTCGCAGAGCCGAAGCGCGACGAGCCATCGCGGCGGATGTTGAACGTCGTCGTGATCTTGTCCGCGTACGTGTACGAGAGGCGGCCGAAGAACGAGAGCAGCGCGTTCTCGTCGCGGGTCGACGAGCCGTCCGCGATCGTCGCAGCCGACGTGATGTACTTGAAGTACTCGGTCGGGAACTGCGTGCCCTGCACCCAGCTCCACTCCTCCGTGTTGTCCTCGTAGCTGGAGCCGACCACGCCGGACACCTCGTGCATGTCACCGAACGAACGGTTGAAGCTGAGCGTGCCCTCGTACGTCACCTTGTTGGCGTACGTGTGGCCCGCCTGCGCCTGGCCACCCTGCGCGGCCCACGGACCGAACGCGGGCGAGTCGAAGCCGCGGGAGCGCATGCTCAGGTTGTCCAGGCCGAGGCTCCCGCGCACACTCAGCCAGTCGGTGAGCTGGTACTGCGCAAAGGCGTTACCGATGATGCGCGTTCCGCGCTCCTCCGCCTCCGCCTCGCGCGCCATCCCGACCGGGTTCAGGTACGTCGTCTCGGTGAAGTAGCTGCCGTCCTCGTTGAAGACGGGGAAGATCGGCGCGTTCGCGATCGCGTTCGCCCACGGGCTGTAAATGTTGTTGTCCGAGCGGGCGCGATCCGTGATGCTGCGCGCGAGCGAGATGTTCGTGCCGAGCTCGAGCCGGTCGAACGGGCTGTAGTCCAGGTTGAGGCGACCATTGAGCCGCTCGTAGCCCATCGGCTGGACGATGCCCTCCTGCTTCAGCATGCTCCCGGCGACGAAGTACCGAACCGCCTCCGTGCCGCCCCGCACCGATGCCTCGAAGTTCGAGATCGGCGCCGTGCGGGTCACCTCGTCCAGCCAGTCGGTGTCCACGCCTCGCGGGACCTCGACGTCGAAGACGCCTTCGCCCTCGAAGCCGTACCAGTTGTCCAGCCCGAAATCGGCCGGATCGCCGAAGCGGTTGGTCAGACCGTCGTTGTAGACCTCCATGTATTGCTCGGTGTTGAGGAAGTCGACCATCCGCCACGGGCTCTGCCAGCCGTAGTAACCGCTGAACGCGACCTCCGGACGGTCGACGGTGCCGCGCTTCGTTGTGATCAGCACGACACCGTTCGACGCACGCGAGCCGTAGATCGCCGCCGCAGACGCGTCCTTCAGAATGTCGATGCGCTCGATCTCGGAGGGGTTCAGGTCCGAGATCGCATCGATGCCCTGGCCACCGAAGCTCGTCGTGAGGCCGGAGAAATCGCCCTGGTTCATCGGCACACCGTCGATCACGTAGAGCGGCTCGTTGCCGCCGGAGATCGACGACGCACCGCGCACCCGCACCGTGATGGCCGCGCCGGGCGTGCCCGAGTTCTGCACGACCTGCACACCCGTGAGCCGGCCCTGCAGCGCCTGGTTCACCGACGTGATCGGCAGCTCCTCGACCTGGGTCTGCGCCATCGATGCCGTCGCGCCGGCCACGTTGCGCCGACGCTCCTGGCCATATCCAATGACGACCAGCTCATCGAGACGCAGCGCATCGACCTGCAGCGTGATCATCAGCGGCGCCATCTGCGCACCGACCGTGATCGTCTGCGTCGCCTGGCTGTAGCCGATGTAGTTGAACTGGATCTCGTGCTCCCCGAACGGGACGTTGTTCAGGAGAAAACGACCGCGCTCATCCGTCATCGTGCCGATCCCGAGCTGCGGGATCGATACGTCCACGCCCTGCAGGGGCTGCTGCGTATCACCGGCCACGACCTGGCCGGTCACACTACCGCGCTCCTGCCCCACAGCCAGGGCCGGCAGCGCCACGAGGGCAACCACGATTGCCCCCAGCCATCTGATCCTGCTCATAGATTCTCCTTGAGCCTTCCTGAAAATCACTGTCAGAACGACACCGCAGGGTGGGGCACCGTGTCGACTGCTGCCGTGGGTCGGTGGGATACCGGCTCCGCGGGAGCGAGTGATGCGTTGCCGCACGCTGCGCCGCAACGAAAAAACGCCCGCTGGGGGTGCAGTGTGACGGTACTGTGACCAACGACAGGTGACCAGCCGCGAGTGTGTGTCCGGCTGCGGTGGAGGTGCGCGACGCGTGGGCGCGCTCCAGTTGAACGAGTCGGGTGTCAACTGGTTGCACTACCGACTCGCGATGCGGATCCGGGCGTCGACAGCCGTACCGCCCGACTCGAATACGACGAAGGGGTTGATGTCCAGCTCCTCGATGTCCGGATGCTTGCCGACCAGCCAGGATACGCGCTGAATCACGTCGGCGATCGCCTCGCGGTCCACCGGCGGCTCACCCCGAATCCCGCCCAGCAGTTTCGCGCCGCGGATCTGGTGTGTCATCTCATGCGCGTCGATGTCGGTCAGTGGCTGCACGCGGAACACGACGTCGCGCAGTGCCTCGACGTAGATGCCGCCGAGTCCGAACATGAGCACGGCGCCGAAGGACGGATCGGTGCTCAAGCCGATGATCGTCTCGCGCCCCCCGCGCACGTACTGCTCGACCATCACACCCTCGACCTCCGCGGCGGGTCTGGCTGCGCGCACGCGCTCGATGATGCGATCGAATGCGGCGCGCACATCGTCGGTGGTGCGCAGGTCCAGCTCGACGCCGCCGACATCGGTTTTGTGCACAACGTCGGGCGAGACAACCTTGAGCACGACCGGCAGGCCGAGTGTCGTCGCCGCTGCGACCGCTTCCTCCGCGGTTATCGCGAGGCGGGCTTCGACCACGGGGATACCGGCCGCGCGCAGCACCGTTCGGGCGTCGTCGCTGGAGAGGTAGCCGCCGCCGGCGGTGCGCTGCGTGTCGATGATGCGCGCGATGGTGTCGTCGTCCATCTCGTACTCGACGACGTTGCCTGCCGGCCGGTGCACCCAGCGGCTGTAGCGGACCATCGCGGCGAGTGCGCGCGCGGCGCTTTCCGGGAAGATGTAGGCCGGCACACCGACGTCCTTGAGCTCGGCGCGGCCCTGGGGTAGCCCTTCGCGTCCCATGAGCACGGCGAGGATCGGCTTGCCGGGGACGGCACGTCGAGCCTCGACGATCGCCGCGGCCACGTCACGCTGGCTGACGCCGAGCGGCGGAACGAATGCAGCGATCGCTCCGTCCACGGACTCGTCCTGCAGCACCTCGATGAGTGCGCGGCGGTAGTCGCTGGCGGTGGCGCTCGCGATCATGTCGACCGGGTTACGCACGCTCGCCTCTTCGGGCAGGTACGTGCGCAACGCACGCTGCGTCTCCGCGGACAGCTCCGTCACTCTCAGGCCCGTCGCCTCGCACGCGTCGGCGATGATGATGCCCGGTCCGCCCGCATTCGTGACGATCGCGACGCGGTCCCCTTCCGGCAGCGGCAGCAGGCTGAACGCCATCGCCAGGTCGAACAGCTCCTCCACGGTATCGACCCGGATCACGCCGTACTGCGCGAGGAGTGCATCCGTCGCGCTGTCCATTCCTGCGAGTGCGCCGGTGTGCGACGAGGCGGCGCGCGCACCGGAGGCGGTGCGGCCACTCTTGACCGCAATGATCGGCTTGCTGCGCGTGACCTCCCGGGCAATGCGTGCGAACTTCTTCGGGTTCCCGAAGTTCTCGAGGTACATCAGGATCACGCGCGTCGCGGGGTCGGCAGCCCAGTACTCGATCAGGTCGTTGCCGCTGATGTCCGCCTTGTTGCCGACCGAGACGAACTGGTTGATGCCGATGCCGTACTCCGCGGCATAGTCGAGGATGGTCACGCCCATCGCGCCCGACTGGCTCATGAAGCTGACGGGGCCGGGCGGCGGCATGACGGGCGCGAACGTCGCGTTCATGGAGACCGCGGGATCGGTGTTGAGCACGCCCAGGCAGTTCGGCCCGACGAGGCGCATCCCGTACCGGAGTGCGACGTCCCGCAGTGCGCGCTCGCGCTCCGCACCCGCAGGCCCGATCTCCTTGAAGCCGGCGGTGATCACGACCATCGCGCGCACCCCCTTCTCGCCGCACTCCCTCGCGACCTCGAGCACCAGCTCCTTCGGTACCGTGATGATCGCGAGGTCGACCGGCCCCTCGACGTCGAGGACGGACGCCTTCGTCGGGATCGAGTGCACCACGGGCACGTTCGGGTTGATGAGGTGCAGGGCACCCGTGTACCCGTGGACGAGCAGGTTATCGACGATCTGGTATCCGATCGTACCGCGCCTGCGGCTGCAGCCGATGATCGCAATCGACTGCGGCCGGACGACCGCATCCAGCGATTGCTCCTCTCTGACGATGGCTCCTGCAGTAGTGCTCACGCGCATGCCTCCCACGATTTGCTGAGGCAAGCTATACCTGTCGGGAAGGGCGGGACAGCGGGGAATTTCCGGACAACGTGTCGGTACGGGCGGCTCAGTCCCGAGCGAGGAGTCGCTCGTAGACGGCCATGATGTCGGCATGCCGTACCACGCCCAGCAGCCGCCCGCTCTCCTCCTCGACGACCGGCACCGATGACGTGCCGCGCAGCCCCATCTGCCGCACGGCCTCGAGCATCGTGTCGTCGAGGCGGACGGGCTCCGCCGGAGAGGCAATGTCCGCTGCAATCAGCAGCGGCGTCAGGTCAGCGCGGTTGTGCGCGATACGGGCGAGGTCGGCAACGGTGATCATGCCGCGCAGGCGGAGCGACGTGTCGACGACGGGGAACTCGGTCTGGGTCCCGGCGCCGAGGTGTCCGAGCAGCTCGGAGACGGCCGCCGACTCGCCGATGACCTGCGGATTCGCGTGCAGCACGTCGCGCACTCGCATGCTGGCAAGGAGGTGCTCGTCGCGGCCCTGCTCGATCCGCTCGCCGCGCCGGCGCAGCCAGCCGCTGTATAGCGAGTCGCGCTCGATGTGCTTTGCTACCACGTACGCGATCACCGTCGTGAGCATGAGCGGCATCATGATCGCGTAGTCGTTCGTGATCTCGAACACGAGCAGGATGCCCGTGAGCGGTGCGTGCGTCGCCGCTGCGACCAGCGCGCCCATCCCCACGAGCGCGTACGCCTGCGGATACAGCCCCAGCCCGGGGAAGATGCCCGCGAGCGCGACACCGACCGCGCCGCCCGTGGCGGCCCCGACGAAGAGGGTGGGGGTGAAGACGCCGCCGGAACCGCCGGCATTCAGCGTGATCGACGTCGCGAGGATCTTCCCGACCACGAGCAGCAGGAGCAGGTACCACTCCATCCGCGCGAACTCTTCCAGCGAGAACGCCAGGTGACCGCTGCCCGCCAGCACACCGCGGGAGAGAAAGACGATCGCGCCGACCAGGAGTCCGCCGAGGACAGGCTTGAGCCAAGCCGGCCCGTTCAACCGTTCGACATACGGCGCAGTCCCGAAGTAGGTGCGTACGAGGAGCACGCCGACGAGGCCCGCCAGCACCCCGAGCAAGGGATAGAAGGCGAAGATCTCGATGACGTTCTCGAGGCCGTACTCGGTCGGCAGCGCGATCGCCGGGCTGTTCCCGTAGAACGCCTGCGACACGACCGCGGCCATCACACTCGCGACGACCACCGGCGGGAACGCGCCGATCGCGAGCGAGCCGAGAATCTCCTCCAGGGCGAAGAACGCGCCCGCCAGCGGCGCATTGAAGGCAGCGGAGATGCCGGCCGCCGCACCGGCGGCAACGAGGATCCGGGTGCGGTCGGCACTGAAGCGGAAGAGCTGGCCGAGAAATGACCCGACCGTCGCGCCCAGCACCGCAACCGGGCCCTCGCTTCCCGCCGAGCCGCCGCCTCCCAGTGTGACCGCGCTCGCCGCCGTCCGGGCCAGCGCCGGCCGCGTCTCGATCACGCCACCGCGACGCGCGACTGCGAGCTGCACATCGGGTACGTTCTGGCCCTCCTTGCCGTGGCCGATCCGATGCATGATCCACCAGGCGGCAAGGAGCCCGAGCGCAGTGATGACGGGGCGCCAGGCAAGCAGGTCGATGTTACGAAGGAAGCGGCCGGGAAGAACGAACAGAACGTGGTAGGCAACGTCGATCAGCCAGTAGAACGCGACCACGCCGAGCGCCGCTCCGCACCCGATCGCGACCGCGAAGACCAGCAGGATCGCATTCTCGCTCCACTCCAGCGAGTCGAACCGGTCGAGCAGGAGACTCCACCCGCGTCGCATACGCGCACGCAGGCGCTTGCGCCAACGGGCTGCCCGGAGCCGTTCGTCGGAGTCTGGCATCGCGGCTCAAGATGGACGCGATGCCGTGTCGGTTCAATAGTCCGGCGGCGAAGTCTGCCTCGCGGCGATTCCGTCCGGTCACGCGTGCGAGACGTTCGCGCTACTCCCGCGCGTCTCCGCGCCCTCTGCGTCTCTGCGGTGAATCCCAACAGGGCTACTGGGACAGCAACAGAAGGCCGAGGAACGCGCCCACACCGATGAACAGCCGCTTCCACGTGAACGGACTGCCGCGCGCGTCCTTCCGCAGCCAGAAGAGGATCGCACCGCAGTCAGAGTTGCGCTGGTACTCGATCGGGGTCAGCGCCGGCGTCGTGTAGATCTCGACACCGTCGATGTCCTCGGGCAGCAGCATGTTGATGTCCTCGGCCGTCATGCCGAGCATCCCGTCGATGTAGACGTTCGGCGCGCAGTACCCGCCACTGTAGGTGCGCATGGCCACCATCTGGCGGCCACCGAAGCGTGGATCGGCCGAGATCAGCTGCACGCGGGGGATGACATGGAAGAGGTCCGTCGTACGGATCGGGTTGCGCCGCTCGATATCCTCTCGCGTCAGGAAGCGCCCCGTCCCCATCCGGCTGCGACGGTAGAACCCATTGTACTCCAGCGGGACCCGGCGGCGGGCCGTCACGACGAGCGGCTCCAGGGCAATCGCGTTCGTCGCCATCGTCAGGACCACCGTGAGCTCGTAGCCTCGCTCGAGGTCGATCGGGCGAGCCATCGCGAGGTAGCCGACGTGGCTCACGTGGATCATGTAGCGACCGTCGTTCTTCGGCGACAGGATGAAGCCGCCGAGTGAGTCGGTCACCGTCGAGTCACTCGTGACGCCGTCCTCGTCGATCAGGCGCACGAGCGCCGACGCGATCGCGAGCGAATCGCCCTCCGAGCGCACCGCGCCCCTGACGAGCTGGCCATGCCCGCCTGACGGGAACACGAGGACAAGCAGCAGCAGGCCGGCAAGCAGACGCATGAAGGCCTCCGGGGTGGGACGGGCTCGCAGGGAGCCCCTTCCGGCAACATAAGCAGGACGCGCAGGTGCCGGAAGCATGATCCGCGTGCTCCGGGGACGAATCGACTGCGGACGGCTACGGACAGCGAAGAATCGTCACTCGACCGGACCAATCGGCGAGCCCGGATCAGTGAATCTGGCGGGTACCGGCGCGCTTCGGGCGATTCCGTCGCCCCCAACCGGGGGCGCCCGACCCTGTGCCTTGGCATGCGGGACCGACCGCCCCAACTTTAGGGAATGTACGACAATCTGGATCTGCAGATCCTGGAGCTGCTCCAGGAGAACGCCCGCATGCCGAACGCCGAGATCGCCCGGCGTGTCGGACTCGCCCCTTCGGCCGTCTTCCAGCGGATCCGAAAGCTCGAGCAGAACGGCGTGCTGCGCGGGTACCACGCCGACGTCTGCCCCGTCGCACTCGGCCAGGGACTCCTCGCCTTCGTGCTCATCCGCACGTCCGAGGGCGCCCGCGCCAGGGAGACCGCCGAGATGCTCGCCAGCATCCCGGAAGTGCTCGAGGTCCATCGCGTCGTCGGCGACGACTGCTTCTTCCTCAAAGTCCGCGTCCGCGACACCGACGCGCTCGGTGAGCTGCTCGACGACAAGATCCAGCCCCTCCCGCCCGTCGCATCGACCCGCACGACGATCGTGCTGAGCACGGCCAAGGACGCGCGCCCCTCCGTAACGTCCACGCTCCTCCGTCTCGCCCGCGAGGAGGACGAGCCGGCCGCCGACCAGGCCAGCTAGACCGGCCCACTGGCTACGCCCGGGGGAACGCTGGCGGATCGCGCCGGCCCTCATTCCCGCCTGCCCCTCTGAAACCACACCTCACCCGCCCAATTTCCGTCACTTCTCTGCACAATATCCGAAGTTAATGTCATAGAAATTCCAAGATGTTCGTTTTCACGACATGATCGACGGATAACGGGCCGTTGAGGCGAATAAACGTCGTCGTGGAGCCCTGTGACTGGGAGGAACGTATGCAGCGGAGGTATGCGTGGGTGCTGGCCGCCGGAGTCGGACTGCTCGCTGGCGTTGCGAGCTGCAGCAGTGACGGGAATGGCGGCGGGGCGATGGAGCCGGAGACGGGGACGGTCAGTGGTACGGTGGCGGCGGCGGGCACGGGTGTTGGCGGTGCGTCGCTGACGCTGGCACGGGGCCAGACCACCCGATCGGCGACGTCGTCGAATGCGGGTGCCTTCAGCTTCACGGGCGTCGAGACGGGGTCCTGGACGCTGACGGTCGATCCGCCGGATGGTTTCGTGCTCGCGGCCGGCCAGAACGCGTCGGTCCCGGTGACGGTGAACGCGAACCAGACGACGACGGTCAACATCGCGCTGGAGGAGGAAGAGGATCCGGGCAGCGGGGCGGTCCTCATCACGCTTTCGGGCACGAGCTTCTCGGATGATGACGTGACGATCAGCGTGGGCCAGACCGTGCGCTGGGAGAACCGTGACGGGACGCTCCACACGGTTACGCCGGACGGCCACAGTCAGTGGACGGAGGTCGTGCTCGACTCCAACGGTGAGAGCTTCGAGCATACGTTCAACACGGCGGGCACGTACGCCTACTACTGCAACCCGCACCGTTCTGTGGGCATGACCGGCGTCATCCGGGTGCAGTGATGCGGACGTCGCTTGTCGTGGCGGGGGCGCTGCTCGCGACGCTGCTGCCGGCGTCTGCAGTATCCGCGCGCGCGCAGTCGTTGCTCGAGCGCTCGCCCAATCTGGGTGGCACGTGGGCGGGCGATGCGGGGATACTGCACTTCCACTTCATGCACCGCTTCGAGGCGACGGATCCTCCCGCACGCAAGGTTCTCAACTCGCCGACGTTTCTGCTTGCGGCGGCGCTGCCTCGCGAGCTGCTCGTGGGTGCGCGCTATGCGACCAACTCGCTCGTGCGAACCGGTTACCCGAACGAGTGGGAGTTCTTCGGTCGCTGGCACATGCTTTCGCAGGATGGGAATGCTCCCCTGGACGCGTCGATCCATGGCGCCTGGAACCAGGCGGCATCGAGTGCGGATGCGGAGCTGACGCTCGCACGGCGCATCGGCCAGCTGCGGCTGCTCGGTGCGGGCCGCGTCCTGTCGGACGCGTATCATGCCGGTGAGACGCGCTTCGCCGCTGGCGGCGGTGCCGCGCTCATGGTTCTCGACTGGCTTGCCCTGGCCGGCGATGTGATGACGCTGCTCGACCGCGAGGACGGCGAGGAGGTCGCCTGGAGTGCAGGCGTGCAGCTGCAGATTCCGATGTCGCCGCACACGCTCTCCCTGCATGCGTCGAACGCGAACACGACGACGCTGCAGGGTACGTCGCGGGGCACCGGCGAAGTGATGTACGGCTTCGAGTTTACGATCCCGCTTACCCTGAGTCGCTACTTCGGCCGTCGCACGCAGGCGGCGCAGCCTGCTGCTTCTGCACCGGCCGCAGCGGTCGAAGTGGACATGACGAACCGGTTGCTGTTCGCGCCCGACACGGTTCGCGTCCGTGCCGGCGAGACGGTGCTGTGGCGCAACTCGTCGATGCTGCCGCACACGGTGACCGCGGACCCGTCGAAGGCGGTGTCAGCGGACAATGTCGAGCTGCCGGCAGGCGCGGAACCCTTCGATTCGGGCAACATCGATCCGGGGAGGACGTGGTCGCACACGTTCACCGTGCCGGGCACGTACCGTTACGTGTGCGTGCCGCACGAGCTGGCCGGGATGGTCGGCGTGGTAGTCGTGGAAGGTGGCTCGTGAAGCGACGTCGTTTCTGGGGCTTGCTGCTTGCCGTGCTCGTTCTTGCCGGATGTTTCAGCAGCGATCCGGCAGGCAGCGAAGGTGGAGATGCCGACGTCATCATCGACATGACTGCGGATCTGACGTATTCGCCCGCTGCCGCAACGGCGCGGGTCGGGGAGACCGTACGGTGGGTCAACCGGAGTAACGTCCCGCACACGGTCACTGCGGACCCCGATCTCGCTGCCAACGCGCAGAGCACCCTGCTGCCGGAGGGTGCCGCGCCGTTCGACAGCGGGCTCATCGATGCCGGAGGCTCCTACGCGCACACGTTCACGGTGCCGGGCACGTACCGGTACTTCTGCCGTCCCCATGAGGGGGCGGGCATGATCGCGACGATCGTCGTGAGCGAGTAGCGAGCGCGCCGGCGGTACCAGGGGGTGTCGCTGCGGCAGTGCCAGGAGGTAGACGCGGAAACGACCCTGAACCGTCGCAGCGGCATCCCGCCAGTCTGCCGTCCGCATCCGATGCGGGCGGCAGATCGCGTTTCAGGAAGCGAGTTCCCGGGCCTGCTCGCGGTACCAGCGGGTGATGTCCGTTGCGATGGTCCGCGCCCCGAGCTGGCGGAGCATCGTCGTGATCTGGCCGCGGTGGTAGGTGGAGTGGTTGACGATGTGCAGGAGCAGCTCCCATAGGTGGTTCCGGTGCTCACTGCCGTCCAGCCGGCGGTACGTGACGATGCGCTTCATCGCCCCGTCGTCGAGCGGTGCGAGGTACGCCCGTCGCTCGCTCATGATGTCCTGCCAGCGTGCGCGGACGTCGGCGTGGGTCGCGATCTTCCACGCCGGTGGCTCCGTGGGCGATACGCCGTTCCAGCGTCTGAGCCAGATCCAGTCGGATTCGGCGATATGTCGCAGCGTGTCGAGCACGGAGGCGAAACTGCTGCGCAGATCGCGCGTAAGCTGTTCGGGGGTGAGTGCGGCGGTGGCGTCGAGGATGGCGCCGTTCGCCCAGTCGGTGTAGCTGAGCAGCCGCTTGAGCTCGGCTGCTCCGATGATGCCGCTCATGCGTCCTCGCTCAATTGCGTGCCGCGTAGATGCGACCTCCGCCGTCGAGGAACCTGCTGAGTGCCTGGACCTCGGCGGGCGAGAGCGGTGCGCCGTGCACGTGATCGGCGCGCCAGACCCAGATCTGATCGTAGTTGCTGAGGTCGATGCGGTCAAAACGGAAGTGCCCGAGGTCGGCTTCGCCTGACGTACGATGCGCCGTCGTCACATCGAACTGCAGGTACGACCACTCGCCGTCAACGCCGAGCGCGCGGCCGAGCGGGGCATTCGCGAGATCGCGGAAGCTGGTGTTGCCGTCGGTGACCACGAGCACGCGCAACCGGGTCGCGAATACGCGGCTGACTGCGAAATGGATGCGCGGGTCGATCCTGACTGATGTGCCGTAGATCATTGCTGCGTCCTGTAGTCGAGTCGGTTCCGCCATACTGCGGGAATGATGGTCGAACGTTTCCTCCCCTGCATGGGCAGAACCGACCTATTTTTCCCGTGCTGCAGCCGCACCGCCCGTCGGGGCGGTCCCACGTCTACGCGGCGGCGGGCCGGCAGTGTCACCTGAGCTGACCGTTGCCGTACCGCGAACCTCAACCGGAGCCACCGATGAACCGGTTACCCTCCCTTCGGACCAGGCAGGCAGCTCTCGTGGTCGTGACCATGCTCTGTGCGGCATCCCCCGCGCTCGCGCAGACGACCCTGATCCGGAACGTCCGCGTGTTCGACGGCGAAACCGTTTCCGGCCCGGTCGACGTGCTGGTCGCGGACGGCCGGATCGCGAGCCTCGGCGCGGCCCGGGCAGCGCCTGCCGGCGCGGACGTCGTGGATGGGACCGGCATGACGCTGCTGCCCGGGCTGATCGACGCGCACACGCATGCGTTCGGCAGCGCCCTGGAGGAGGCGCTCGTGTTCGGCGTGACGACAGAGCTGGACATGTTCACCGACGCACGCATGGCCGCCGCGCTGCGCGCCGAGCAGGCCCGTGCTGGCCGTGCGCCGGGTCGGGCGGACCTCCTGTCCGCCGGGACGCTCGCGACCGCACCGGGTGGCCACGGCACGGAGTACGGGATGCCGATCCCGACGATCACGCGCCCCGACTCGGCGCAGGCATTCGTCGATGCGCGCATCGAGGAGGGCTCGGACTACATCAAGATCGTCTACGACGACGGCGCACTGTTCGGACTGGACTGGCCGACACTCGACATCGCAACGATGCGGGCGCTCATCGATGCCGCGCACGCGCGTGACAGGCTTGCGCTCGTCCACATCAGTACCGCGCGGCAGGCGGTGGACGCCATCCGCGCGGGCGCGGACGGGCTCGTGCACCTGTTCACGGACACTCTCCCGTCCCGCGACTTCATCGACGCCGTACGAGAGGCAGATGCGTTCGTGATCCCGACGCTCGTCGTCCTGAAGAGCATCACGGGAGTGGGTGGTGCAGCCCCGCTCCTCGAGGACGAGACGCTGCTGCCCTACCTCATCGCATCGACGCGCGCGAATCTGCGGGCCGCGTTTCCCGCGCGAGGTGATGCGGATGAGCGATTCCGTGTGCCGCTCCGGACGGTCGCCATGCTCCACGAGGCAGGCGTTCCGATCCTGGCCGGGACGGACGCGCCGAACCCGGGCACCGCGCACGGTATTGCGATGCACCGCGAGCTGGAGCTGCTCGTCGAGGCGGGGCTCACACCCGTCGAAGCGCTGCGCGCGGCGACCAGTGTTCCGGCCGCGCTGTTCGGTCTCCCCGACCGCGGTCGGATCGCGCCGGGGATGCGCGCAGACCTGCTGCTCGTGCGGGGCGACCCCACGGCCGACATCACGGCGACGCGCGCGATCGAAGCGGTGTGGAAGGGCGGTATCCGACTCGACCGCTCACGCTGGGCGGAGGCGGCGGCCGCTTCGCTCGCCGTCAGCGCACCCGCCGGCATCCCGGATGACGGCATGATCGCGGACTTCGAGCAGGGTCTGACAGTGCGTTTCGGCACCGGCTTCGCGCCGAACACGGACTCCTTCGCAGGCGGGAGTTCCTCAGTCTCGATCGACGTCGCGGATGCCGGCGCAGGCGGCAGCGGACATGCGTTGCGCGTGAGCGGTACGATCACGGGACAGCTCGCCTACGCCTGGGCAGGCGTGATGTGGTCGCCCACGCCACAGATGATGCAGCCGGCCGACCTGTCCGCATTCGACGGTGTGCAGTTCGCGGCGCGCGGCGACGGGCGCACGCACCGCGTCCTCGTGTTCAGCCAGTCTCGCGGCGCAGTGCCGCTGATTCACGAGTTCACGCCAGGCACCGAGTGGAGCACGTTCGAGCTGCCCTGGTCGACCCTCGAGATCGACGGCAGCGATGTATCGGCGATCCTGTTCGTCGGTGCGCCGCCCCCTGGCGAGTTCTGGTTCGAGGTCGACGATGTGAAGCTGATGCGTCGATGAGGAAGGCGGCGCGTCGGGGTCAGGCCGCGCCGTAGCGCTTCGCCGCACGCTCCCGCGCACGGGCGGCCTCGACCTCGCGGTCTCGGGGAGGTGCGTTCGTTACGAGGGAGTCGAGCAGCCGGCGCGTTGCGGCAGCAACGTCATCGACGGCACGATCGAATGCCTGCTGGTTCGCCTGCGAAGGTCTGGTGTACCCGCTCACCTTGCGCACGTACTGCAGCGCGGCACCGCGGATCTCATCGTCGGTCGCCTCGGGCTCGAAGTTGAAGAGCGGTCGAATGTTCCTGCACATCGTTCAGTGTTCCTGTCGGCGAGGTGGTGATGGCGGCGGCACGTGCGGCTGCGCCGGGTCGCGGGGAATACCGACGTCCTCGTCCGGATAGGGTCGCCCCTCCGGTCGCGTCGCGACGGCGCCGCCGCTCCAGGCGCAGAAGAAGCGCTCGCCCTCCTTTGCCTTCTTGAACTTTTCTTCCGTGACCGTGCACTGACTGCCGTCGACGGCAATCAGGTAAACGGGGTCCATTTTTCGCATGACCGTCTTCCATCCGATCATGCCGCGGGCCTCGCCGCTGCCGCGCGCCCAGAAGCATCCGCTCAGGCCGATCGCGAGACAAAGGACGGGCAGGACGCGTGCGCGTCGCTTCAGGACGGTGGCGGTGACTCGCATGGCTCTCTCCGACCCGGTGGGGCAGAAGGAACGTCGTCCTCCAATCACGCCCGAAATGCCGTGCACCGCAAGTCTGGGCGGATGCCGCATGGATCTTGCGCTTGCGTCCGCCCCTGTAACGAACAACGCGGGCAGGTATTACATGCGAAGCAATAGAAGCTGGGTCGCGGCAGGAGGGCTGGTGGTGGTGCTGGTGGCGACGGGAGCCGTCGTGCTGGACTCACGCGAACGGAGCGCGCCCGCCGGAGAGGCCACTGCAGGAAGAGGTGACAGTGCGTATGCGTCCGACCAGGACGTGTGCAGGGTCGTGGCGACCGGAGTGTTACCGGATGTTGCACGTGAGACCAGTGGACTGGCGCGCGGGCTCCGGAACCCTGCTGTCTTCTGGACGCACAATGACTCCGGTAACGAAGCCGAGATCTTCGGCGTCGACGAATCCGGTGCGCTGGTCGCCCGCGTGAGAGTCGAGGGCGCGTCGATCGTGGACTGGGAGGACATCGAGGCGGGCCCGTGCCACCACGGAAGCTGTCTGTACATCGCCGACACCGGCGACAACGACGGCAAGCGAGCGTCGGTGGTCGTCTACGTGGTCCCGGAGCCGGAGCCGGGCGCAACGTCGGTCGCGGCGAACGCGTGGCAGGCCCGCTACCCCGACGGGCCCGCGGATTCGGAGTCCCTCTTCCTCCTGGACGGTGAGCTGTACCTCATCACAAAGGGGAGGCAGGGACCGGTCCGGCTGTACCGCCTGCCCCGCGATGGTGAGCAGCCCGCTACACTCGAGTACATCGCGGAGCTCGGACCGAAGCCCTCCACGGGCGAGCGCATCGGCGCAGCAACCGCGACGCCGGATGGCCGATGGGTCGTTCTGCGCACACCCTCGGAGCTGCGCTTCTACCGGGCAGATCGGCTGCTGGCAGGTGATACAGGCGACGCCATCGTCTGGGACGCGACGTCGCTCGGACATCCGCAGGGTGAGTCCGTAGAGATCGACGACGAGGGCAACGTCTGGCTGACCAGTGAAGCGGAGAAGAGCGGGCAGCCCGCCTTTGCGCACGTGAGCTGCACACTGCCATGACGCATCAGTCGCAGCTGCGGCTCAGCCGGCCTGCCTCCACGGAGCTCGGGTAGAGCGCGTGCGCCGCGTGCGCGTGAGTGCACCGTGCAGCGCGGCTCAGGCCGCTGCCCCCTCGCGCGAGCTGCAACCTGACGCGGAAGTTGCCGGGGTCGATGATCGCCGCTGCGCGCAGCGCGGTGGCATCATTGGTGTGCTCATGGATCCCCATCGCAACGAGCTGTGACACGCTTCGCAGTGCGCCGACGAGCACGATCACGGCGAGCACGCCCGTCGCGATGCGTCGCGGCAGTGCGCCCACCCGCAGCCTGGATTCGGGTGGCTCGTAGAGCGCGCCCGCCGCGGTGAAGACGAGCAGCGACGGGAGTGCGAGGAGCAGTACGGCGTCGAACATTCCCGCAACGGCCGCGGCCAGCAGCAGCGCGAGGAGTGTCGCTGCATGCATCGCCACGCGCGGGTCGTCCGTGCTGAACATCTGCTGCATGCCGCGCACGGCCATCGCCGCGAATGCGAGCACGAGCAGCAGCGTCGCGGGGACGCCGCGCTCCGCGATGAACGCGATCCAGTCGCTGCTCGGCCACGGATTGGCGGTCATACCCGGTGTACGACCTGACATCGACGGGTCTCCGTCGCCGGCATAGTCGGCGTAGTGCACGCTCCAGTTACCGGGACCGACGCCGAGCAGCACATTGTCGGCGGCCATGTCGAGTGAGCGTCGGTACTGCACGATCCGACCGGCACCGCTTCCTTCCTCATAGTTCACGACGCCGCGCATCGACTCGAGGTATGGATTCGCGCTCGCCCACTCGAGCGTGTTCGGGACGAGGAGCGCCGCGGCGAGTCCGCCGGCCCCGATTGCGACGATCCCGACCGTGCGGAGCCACGCACGGCCGTAGCGGCGCAGTGCGGGCGCGAGCAGGAGGGCAAGGAAGAGCACGAGCAGCGCGCCGGCGGCGGCGAGCCAGCCGGCACGCGAGCGTGTGAGGAAGAGGGTTCCTGCCACGACCGCGCTTCCGAGTGCACCCAGTAGCCAGCCGGCCACGCTCCGGGCCGAGAGCGCCACGAGCAGCACGACCGGCAGTCCGAAAGCGGCCATGTGCGCGACGAAGTTGCGGTTGCCGAAGGTCCCGCCCGGCGCGCGGTTGATCGAGAAGAAGTCCGTCTCCACACCATACGTCTGCGCGAGCGATGTAGCACAGCCGACCACGACTGCGAAGGCGACAGCGGCAAGCAGGCGTGATCGAAGTCCGGCTGCCGCTACCGCGCGCGCCACAATGAACACCGCCACGGATGATGCGGTGATCGCTGCGCCGCGCAGAGCGTTCCAGTGGTTGACAGCGAAGACGCCGCTCGCGATGGCGAGTATGAGGTGCATGGCGAGCAGCACGTCCACCCATCCCATCCTCGGTGCCTGCACGTTCCTGCGGAGGTGAATCAGTCCGGCGAACGCCGTCAGGTGCAGGACGAACTCCTTCGGGATGAAGAATCTGTCGAGCTCGTACGTCTTCCATGTGACGGCAGCCAGAACCACGAAGATCGCGTCGAGCTGGAGGACGCGCAGTGCGCGCCGCTCGGCAGACGTCGCACCGGCGACATCGACCTCGAGCGGCTGCACGGCGGTGGGCGTTGCGCCGGCCGGATCAGAGAGCGGCACGGCTGCCTCGATGCTTCCGGCAGGCTGATTCAAGGGCTCGGTCAGGGAGAATGATGTGTTTCGGACGAGGATGGCTCGACTGCACGACTGGTGCCGCACATTGTCCCCCAGCTTCGACCGCCACGTGGACGGCGTCCGAGGCAACCCCCTTGCCGCCGGCGATGCACGTCGCAAACGTGGACATGCGGCCCCTTTCCCGCTTGCAGCCTGGTGACCCATGATCGCCTCCACGACCTCCTCCATACCATCTGCCGGAGGCGGGGCACGTCTTGCCGATGAGATCCTCGCCGCTGTCGTCTTCGGTGCACAGGACTTCCTCAACCGTGCCGACTGGGAACCCGTTCTCGATGCGTGGCTCGAGCGACTCGGCCGCGCGACCGGATCACACCGCGTACGCGTGTTCCGCAACCTCGAATCCGCGGCGGACGGCGGTCTGCGCACCCGCATCACCGCGGAATGGCGGGCGCCGGAGGTCGCCGATCTTGCCGCGATGCGGCTCGAGGAGCTGACCTACAGCCAGTGCGGCTGCGATCGCTGGCCTGCCGTGCTTGCGAAGGGCGAGCAGATCGTCGGCAGCACGGCGGACTTCGCGGAATGCGAGCGGGAATTCCTGCGTGCGCAGGGCATCGAGTCGGTTGCGATCGTGCCCGTGTTCGTGCGCGCCGAGTGGTGGGGCTTCATGGCATTCGGCGACTGCGTCTCGGCGCGCGACTGGAGCGAGCCGGTGCTGCAGGCGCTGTCAGCTGCTGCGGGCATCCTGGGCGCCGCACTCGCGCGCGGCGAGATGGAGCAGCGGATCAGCGCGTCGCTGGCCCGCGAGCAGCTCGCCGCGGAGATCGGCGCGCTGCTGACCGATGAGCCGCGCACGCTCGACGAGAGTCTGCACCGCTGCTCGAGCACGCTGGTCAAGCACCTGAAGGCTGATGTCGTGCGGATCTGGCACATGGACGACCGCGGCGTGCTGCTCCGCTCCAGCCCGGCGGCAGGTCGTGTGGCGCGGCCGCTTCCGGTTCAGACCGTACGCGTGGGCGAGTACGGGATCGGCAGGATCGCCGCGACCGCGGAGCCCGAGGTGTGGACGGACGGCATCCCCGAGCTCTGGCCCGGCAGCCTCACGGCGGCCGAGGAGGAACGCCTGCGCGGCGGTGCCGGCCATCCGCTGACGAAGGACGGGCGCGTCGTCGGGGTCGTCACGATGCTGCTGCGCGACCGGCCGACCGATGCGCAGCTCGACTCCCTCGCCTCGATCACCGACGAGCTCGCGCTGGCGATCGAGCACAGTCGTGCGCAGAACGCGCACCGGCGCAGCGAGGAGCGTTACCGCCAGCTGGTCGAGGCCACGGTCGAGGGGATCGTGATGCACGACCGCTCGGGCATCATCGACGTGAACCCGAGCATCACGAGGCTCACCGGCTACACTGCGGAGGAGCTCATCGGCACGCCGGCCGTCGATTACATCTCGCCGAAGTATCGTGACCTGGTCGATCACTACGTGCGGACGAACTACCAGGAGCCGTACGAGGCCGAGATCGTGCATCGCAGCGGCCGTGTCTTCCCGGTCGAGATCAAGGGAAGCGAGTTCATTCGCGACGGGCGTCGCGTCCGCGTCGCAGCGATCCGCGACATCACGGAGCGCAAGAAGGCCGAGCGCACGGCAGCGCTGCTGATCGAGGAGCGCACGGCGCGCGAGACGGAGGAGCGCACCCGTCGGCAGGCGGAGTTCCTTCTGGAGGCGACGCAGATCCTGTCGTCATCCTTCGACACCTCCACGACGCTGCGACAGCTCGCGCACCTGGCCGTACGGTCTCTCGCCGACTTCTGTGTGGTGACGCTGCGCGACCGCGACCAGTCCGAGCCCGCGGTCGTCGTGCACGGGGATCCAGCGAAGCAGGTGCTGCTGGAGCAGGCGGTGCAGCAGTGGCGCGAGCACTGGCAGGACCGGCACGCGTTCGAGCGTGTGCAGGCGTCAGGCGAGGCATTCCTGATGCCGAACATCACGAGCGCGGACCTCGACAACATGGCGCGTGATGCGGAGCATCGCCGCCTGCTCGGTGAGCTGGGCACGCGTTCACTGATGTCCGCGCCGATCAGCATCGGGGGCGAGCTGATCGGTTCGATCATGCTCGCCTCGAGCCGACCGGATCGCGTCTATGCGACCGAGGACCTGGCACTCGCGCAGGAGCTCAGCCGGCGCGCCGCCCTGGCGATCCAGGCCGCGCGCTCCTACAACCAGGCGCTCGCCGCGACTCGTGCGCGCGACGAGCTGCTCAGCGTCGTCGCGCACGACCTGCGCAATCCGCTCAACACGATCGCGATGGCGGGCAGCTTCGCACTCGAGCTGCTGCAGGGTGCGGAGCACCAGGCAGCACGGCGCCAGCTCGACATCATCGACCGCACCGTCGAGCACATGAACCGGCTGATCCAGGACCTGCTCGACGCGAGCCGGGTGCAGGCGGGGCAGCTGGTGCTCGAGCGCGCGCCGACAAAACCGGAATCGGTGATCCGCGAAGCCATGGACATGCTGCAGCCGCTGGCGACCCATGCGGGCGTGCGGCTGGAGGTCGAGTGCAGCCCGGAGCTGCCAGCGGTGACCGTCGACCGGCAGCGCATGGTGCAGGTGCTGTCCAACCTCGTCGGCAACGCGCTCAAGTTCACACCGGAAGGTGGCCGCATCGCGATCGGTGTGACACTGCACGCGGGGGCACTGCGGTTCACTGTCAGCGACACAGGCAAGGGCATCCCTGCCGATCAGATCCCGCTCATCTTCGGTCGCTTCTACCAGGCACGCGCGGACCGGCGCGGGCTCGGTCTCGGGCTGTCGATCGCCAAGGGCATCGTCGAGGCGCACGGCGGTGAGATCTGGGCGGAATCGACCGTGGGGTCGGGAAGCACGTTCGGCATCGATCTGCCCGTCCGGTGAGTCGGTGCCGGCGTTCCGGTCCGGGCCGGGTACGTGTCGGAATGGAGCCCCCTGCGGGACAGGAGGGGGACTGGTGTCGGGATTGGCGGGTCGGAACCGGCCCAACCGGTGTCGAGTTCTGCACCACTCACTCGTCTGTTCTCGTTGGACACTACGATGAGGAGGCGGTGAATGGGTGATATGAAGGTTGGGGTCGATCCGATCGTGGCGCTGCGCGAGACCGTTTCGGGCCAGGTGATCGGACCCGGCGACGAGGGCTACGAGACGGGGCGGAGGGGCTTCTTCTCGTTTGTCGACCGGCGGCCGGCGGCAATCGTCCGGCCGGTGGATGCAGGCGACGTCGCGCGCGTAGTGCTACTGGCGCGCGAGATGGACCTGGAGCTCGCGGTGCGCAGTGGCGGGCACAGCATGGCGGGGCACAGCAGCACGGAGGGCGGCATCCTGCTCGACCTCTCCTCGCTCGATTCCATCGACATCGATGTGGGCAGGCGCACCGCCTGGGTCGGCGGCGGCGTAACGGCGGGCGCGATCACGAAGGCGGCCGGCGAGCACGGTCTGGCGCTCGGCCTGGGTGATACCGCGAGTGTCGGCATCGGCGGCATCACGCTGGGTGGCGGTATCGGCTTCCTGCATCGGAAGCTCGGCCTGACGATCGATCAGCTCCTCGCTGCGGAGGTCGTCACTGCAGACGGCTCGCACGTTCGCGCCGACGAGACCACGAACCCCGATCTGTTCTGGGCGATCCGGGGCGGTGGCGGCAACTTCGGCGTCGTCACGCGCTTCCAGTTCCGGTTGAGCGAAGTGCCGGATGCGGTCGGTGGTCCGATCATCCTGCCCGCGACGCCCGGGACCGTGGCCGGCGCGATCCGAGCGGCAAGCGATGCCCCGGAGGAGCTGTCGGGCATGATCCTCGTGATGCGCGCACCGCCGATGCCGATGCTGCCGCCAGAGGTGCACGGCACGTTCATCGTCATGGTGATGCTCGTGTACGCCGGCGACGCCGAGTCGGGTGCGCGTGCCCTCGCGCCGTTCCGCGCGCTCGCGAAGCCGATCGCCGATATGGCGCACCCGATGAAATATTCGACCATCTACGATGGTCCCGAGGGCCCGCACCCCGCCGCGATGGCGTTCCGCAACTTCTTCACGGACGACGTCGATCTTCCGGCCGCGGAGTTCCTGCTGGAGCAGCTGAATCGCTCCACGGCGCCGATGTGTGTTGCGCAGTTCCGGGTGATGGGTGGTGCCGTGGCGCGTGTGCCGGCAGACGCGACGGCGTTCGCACATCGGGCTCGGCGCATGATGGTCAATGTGGCCGCGATGTTCGAAACGCCGGAGGCACGCACGGAGCAGCAGGCGTGGGTGGACGAGACCGCGGCGCGTCTGCACAACGGCGACAGCGGCGCATACGTCGGGTTCATGGCGGAGGAGAGCCCCGAGCGCGTACGGGAGGCGTACCCCGGCGATACCTGGGCCCGCCTGTCGCGGATCAAGAAGCGTTACGATCCGGACAACCTGTTCCGCCTGAATCAGAACGTCACGCCGGCGGAGTGAACGAAGGGCCCGGGCTTCTCAGCCCGGGCCCCTCTGTTTCGGTCCATCAGTCGCAGCATCCTGCGCTCCGCGAAGCACGGTACACCGCTCCGATGCGACTGCATCACACCGTCCGGATTCCGTGCTTTTCCCTCAGTCCAACACCGGGGACGCGACCGGCTCGAGCGACGTGAGGTACGCCCAGATCGCGCGCATCTCCGTGTCGGTCGCATGCGAAAACGCCGTCCACGGCATGTACATGGGGTTCAGGTGCTTGCCCTCCGGTGTCACGCCCGTCTTCAGCGTCCGCGCGAACTGATCGTACGTCCAGTTCTTCAGGTTGCCTGCCGGCGTCAGGTTCGCTCCCGGCGGTGCACCGGGTGCTTCGGCCGGCGCACCCGCGAGCTGAGGCCCGTGACAGCCGGTGCACAGCCGCGTCAGATAGAATCCGAACTCTGCAGTCGGCTCCTTCGCGGGCGGATCCATGTGATTCGCGTCCGGCAGCATCCGCTCCCGCGACGGCTTGAACTTGCCGAGGGCAACGAGACCGCGCCCGACGGGACCGAACTCGCGCGCCGGCAGCGTGTCGGAGATAGCAGGTAGCGTAGCAAGGTACGCGACCAGGTCGGCGATCTCACGGTCGCTCAGGTAGACGTACTCCTGCGACGGCATGATGAACAGCGCGCGGCCGTCCTGGCCGATCCCGTGACGGATCGCAAGCTCCCATTCGTCGGGCGTCAGCGCGCCGTTCCTGCGTCCGGGCGTCAGGTTCGGTGCGGGCAGCCGCGCCATCGGCATCTCGTCGATCAACATCATGCCGGCGAGGTTCTCGCCGTGGCAGTCCCGGCAGCCGAGTGCGCCCGCGAGACGCTCACCTTCTGCCAGATCCGCGGCGGCCAGATCGAGCGCGTGCGCCTCGATCTCCGGCTTCTCGTTCAGCTGCATGCTGCTGACGGCATACACGGCACCTGCGGCAAGCAGGATCAGCAGCACGAGGCCGCCGAGCGTGATGCCCGCACGTCGTTTCCACGTGGTCATCGGAGGATCTCCTCACATTACGGCAACACGCGGCCATGGCGACCGCGCGTCGAGGTTCGATTTTCGGTTGTGCATCTGGATGATGCGGACCCGCGGTCGCGGCGACACGCAGCGGGCAGGTATCAGAACGGGACGCCGGTGCGGCAGGTTGCACCGGGGCTGAACGGTAAAGCCCATCGTTGCCGCTACGGAAGGCCGGCGTCCCGGTGTTTGCCGCGGATGATGCCGATTTGCGTCACGGCACCATCCGCAGCGTCAGAGCTTCATCGACGGCCGCGGACGGACTCGGCGCAGCCATCTTCGCATGTGTTCCTCCTCTCGTAACGGGCCGGGCAGGTCCGTCATGAAACGAACCGGAGGAGCTCAGGGGAACAGTGTCAGCGGCGCAGCAGTGGCGGAGTCGAGGCGGGTGGCCTGCGATGTCGTGTCGCCTGCTCGTATGCGTATGCGAGCGCGATCAGGCGCGGCTCATTCCAGCGATCCCCCAGCAGCTGCAACCCCACGGGCAGTGTGCCGTCGCGCACCCAGCCCATCGGCACACTGACAGCCGGGACACCTGCCGCAGGCACCGGTGTCTGGCTGTTGTCACCTGCCGGAGTGCTGTGATCGCCGACGAGACGTGGCGGGTTGCTCCAGGTCGGATAGGCGACTGCATCCAACCGGAACTCGTCGAGCACCTGCTTCAACGCGGCGTACCACGCCTCATGCGTCTCGCGTGCGCGCCGGCATCGCTCCGGATCACCTGCGGTGGTGTCAGCGAGCGCGTTGCGCATGCGCTGCTCGATCGAGGCGTGATACTTCCCGGACTCGAGGATCTCCGCGAGCGTGCGGTAGGGCGCGGCGTCACCGCGCGTGGCGAGGTAGTTCTCGAGGTCGCGCCTGAACCCCGAGCACAGGACCGGACGGATCGAGTCCATGAACGCGAGCTCGACGGAATCGACGATCGTTGCGCCGGCTGCGCGCATTGCGTCGAGCGCCTCCTCGAAGCGTTGCAGCACTTCCGGATCGGCGCCGCTGCGGTTGGAGATGCGACGGGCGACGCCGATGCGCGCACCGCGCAGTGCATCCCTGTCGAGAAACGCGGTGTAGCGTTCAGGCCTGTGTGCATCGGCCTCGGCCGTTGCCGGATCGCGCGGATCGCTGCCCGCGAGAACGTCGAGCAGCAGCGCGGCATCGGTAACGCTGCGTGCCATCGGTCCGCCGACGTCGCGCTCGAGGAAGAGCGGGACGATCCCGGCGCGGCTGGTGAGCCCGATCGTCGGACGAATCCCGAACAATGCAGTATGCGACGAAGGCCCGCGGATCGAGTTTCCGGTGTCGGTGCCGAGACCCGCGGCGCCGAAGCTTGCGGCAACGGCGGCTGCAGTTCCGCCGCTCGAGCCTGCGGGCACCCGGTTCAGTGCGTAGGGATTGAATGTGTAACCGGGCAGTGCCGATCCGATCGTCTCGACCGGGCTGAACGCGAACTCGGCCATATTCGACTTCGCGAGCACGATGGCGCCCGCCGCGCGCAGCTTTGCGACCATCGTCGCATCCTGCGGCGGAACCGAGTCGGCGAGTGACGCGGAGCCGGCGGTGGTCGGCAGATCGTACGTGTCGTAGTTGTCCTTTACGATGATCGGGATGCCGTGCAGCGGCCCGACGAACTCTCCTGTGCGTACGAAGATCCCGTCGAGCGAGTCCGCGATCTCGCGCGCCCGCGGATGCACCACGATGATCGAGTTGAGCGATGGTCCGCGCCTGTCGTACGCTTCGATCCGGGCGATGTACGCGTCGACGAGCTGCCGCGCCGTGACCTCCCCTGCACGCATCGCCGCCTGCAGCTCCGTGATGCTCTTCTCGTGAACTTCGAACGGCTGCTGTGCACGCACGTCGGCTCCCAGCGCGGCTGTTGCGGTCATGGCGAGCGCGGCGAAGACCGCGCGGCGGAGCGGTGCGCCCATGTCAGAGGCGTTCCCACTTCGAGGAATGGGGCAGCTTGTCGAGCGCCTCGTGCCGCGCGAACCATTGCGTCAGCCCGCACCCGCGACACACGATGATGTAGAACTTCTCCGCCGACCATCGACCCAGGCCGGGCAGGTAGTTCGGGGCGTACCCGCCACCTGCGCTCACCGGTCTGGTCGTTCGGTAGAGCTCGTTGCCGCCGCAGTTCATGCACGCCACACCAGCCATGATGCAGTCCTTTGTGTCGGGTCGCCGTCAGTAGAGCTTCTCCCCGGCTTCCAGCATTGCCACGAACGTCTCGATGCGGCGGCGACGCGTCTCCTCCCGCTTCGCGTCCTGGATGCGGTAGAGGATCGCGTAGCGGTTGCGGCTGTCGAGCGCTTCGAAGGCGCGCTTCGCCTTGCGGTTCCGGTTCAGTGCCTTCTGCAGGTCGTCGGGTACAGTGATGCTTGCAGGCGACGCGTACGCGGCATCCCAGCGCCCGTCCGCGCGAGCCGCCTCGACGGCGGCCAGACCTGCTGGGCGCATCTCGCCGGAGGCGATCAGCTCGAGTGCGGTCTGACAGTTCTTCTGCGACCACTTGCTGCGCGGGCGTCGCGGCGTGAAGCGCTGCAGCCAGTAGACATCGTCGAGTGAGCGGGCCTGGCCATCGATCCAGCCGTAGCACAGAGCGACGCGCACTCCCTCATGGTGTGTCGGTGACGACACGCCCGTCCCCTTCTTCGCGATCTTCAGCCAGACACCTCGCGCGTCTGCGTGATGCGCCTCCAGCCATGCGCGCCATTCGTCAGCGCTCGCGGCCTCGAGGACGGGCAGCCCGTCGGGTGAGATGTCTCGCGCGCTCATGTAGACCTGACCGTGCGTTCTGCCATTATGCCTGCGACAGTCGCCGCTTCGCCTCCGCCAGCCTCTTCTCCGCCACCTCAACTGCGGCTGCAGTCTCCTTCGCACGGCGACGGGCATGCTCGAGCTGCTCCCTTGCCGCTCCGGCTTCGGCCTGAGCGGCGCGAAGGCGTTCCTCCGCGGCCTTCAAGCGGGTCTCTGCGTTCGCGAGTGTCGCCTGCGCAGCGCCCATCTCCTTGCGCGATGCCTGCAGCGCAGCCGTCGCGGCGTTGAAGTCCGCGCGTACGGCCTGCTCGCGCTCGTCGGCCGTCGGGCGAGACGTCCCGGGCTTCGCTGCCGGCGGCGACGACGTCGCAGGAGAAACCGCGGGCATGGGCAACACGGAGAGAACATCGAGCCCACCGGCTTCCGGCACCTCTACGAGGCAGCCGGCCCGAAGCTGCTCGAAACTATCCTGCCTGCCGAGAACCGCGTGCACTGCACTCACGAGCGCACCTGGCTCGATGCGATATCCTGCATTGCGGGACGCTTCGGCGGCGCGCTCGGTGAACTCGCGGATCGCGCCGCGCAGGTTCGCCATCGCCGCTCGTGCGTCGCCGCCGCTGGACTGTGCTGTCACGAGATCGGCCGCCGCGTCCGCGAGTGCTGCAAGGCTGCCAGGCATCTCGATCGCTCCCTGGTCGAGCGCCCACGCGATGCGTGACGGCTTGCGCAGCGCCTTGACCGCATTTGCCGCGTCGCGCTCCCCCGATGAGCGCAGCTCGCGGGCAAGGGTGTCGCGCCGTTGCACGAACTCCTCGAGGCGCCCACCGTAGATGCGGGTGTAGGGAAGGTCGGAGCGAATCGGCGCCGCGTCGCTCATCGATGGCCCCGGCGCAACCTGAACCACGCGTCAGCGACCCCCAAGCACAGCCTCCGCGGCCGCGGTCCACTCCTGCAATGCGCGGTTGTCGAAGAGAACGACACGCACCTCGTCGATGTGCGCGTGGTTCGCTCGCAGGAACGATGCGGCCGCATCGAGCGAGACACGAGCCGCCTCATCAACAGGATAGCCGTATACGCCCGTGCTGATCGCAGGAAACGCCACCGTACGCGCTGCCGCTTCGAGTGCGACCTCGAGTGAACGCCGCCACGCGCGTGAAAGCACCTCCGCCTCGCCGCGGGTTCCGTCACGGTATACGGGGCCGACGGTGTGCACCACGTGCCTGGCCGGCAACCGGCCCGCCGTCGTGCGCACGGCCTCGCCGGGCTCGAGACGCCCGATGCGCGCAACGATCTGCCGGCATTCGGCCAGGATCTCCGGACCCCCGCGCCGGTGGATCGCACCGTCGACACCGCCACCGCCGAGCAGGGACGAGTTCGCCGCATTGACGATCACGTCGACTTCCTGCTGCGTAATATCGCCCTCGATCAGCGTGAGTCGCGCGCTTCCGATCCGGTATTCAACGCTCATCTCGAAGAATCCTCGTCGGTGGGGTTGCGGGAACGTGCGTGTGACGGGTGTACGGTGCAACTCCCGGTCAGTCCCTTGGAACGCATGCAGCCGCGTCTCCGCGTCCACGCATCGCTCCGTGAGCGTACACATTGACTCGCGCTTCGTGTCGTCTACGCAGCCATATAGCGTTCCGGTAGTGAAACTGCCCCGGAGCCGGTGCTCATGCGAACGATCCGCACCCCGACCCCGACGGCCCCTCGGCGACCCGAACGTCGTTGCCGCTGAAGGACGGGCTGCATCCCCCTTGACCCACCAAGATTTGTTGATCTATCATGGACGCATGCAGACCATCACACGCAGACCGGCCCGGGCCGCCCGCCTCTTCCACGCCCTTTCGGATCAGACACGACTCCGGGTCATCGACCTGCTCTCGAGCGGCGAGAAGTGCGTGTGCGAGCTGCAGAACGCGCTCGGCGCGGCGCAGTCGAGATTGTCCTTCCACCTGAAGGTCCTGCGGGAGGCGGGACTGGTGAACGACCGGAAGCAGGGGCGCTGGAACTACTACTCGCTCAAGCCGGACGTCCTCGACGCGATGGCGGCCTACCTCCAGGAACGGAAGCCAGACCCGGAGGGATGGTCGACCTGCGCGTGCGACGAGCCGCATGAGGGGGCATGCTGCTGAGTCGCGGATTTTCTTCGCCGGTATCGATCAACATTTCTTGATAGGTGGGTGGGCATGAGCGACGTGCGGGAGATCGTGAGGGAGCGCTACGGGCAGGCAGCGCTTCGGGTCGTACAGGAGCAGACAAAGGCGTCGTGCTGCGGGACGGGTGGGAGCTGCGGGACCGCGGATCCGATCACGCGTGACCTGTACGACGCTGTGACGACGGCCGCACTGCCGCAAGCAGCCGTCCTCGCCTCCCTCGGCTGCGGCAATCCGACGGCCCTGGCGGAGCTGAAGGAGGGCGACGTCGTGCTCGACCTTGGGAGTGGCGGCGGGATCGACGTGCTGCTGTCCGCGAAACGGGTCGGCCCCACCGGCAAGGCATACGGGCTGGACATGACGGACGAGATGCTGGCGCTCGCGCGGAGAAACGCAGCGGAGGTCGGTGCAACGAACGTCGAGTTCCTGAAGGGTCACATCGAAACCATCCCGCTCCCCGACGCAAGTGTGGATGTCATTCTGTCGAACTGTGTGATTAACCTGTCGGCGGACAAGCGACAGGTGTTGAAGGAGGCGTTCCGCGTGCTCAAGCCCGGCGGCCGATTCGCGGTTAGCGACGTTGTCGTCAACGGCGAGGTGCCTGCGGAGCTGCGTCGATCGATGGAGCTGTGGGTGGGTTGTGTCGCGGGTGCGCTTGAGGTAAGCGAATTCGAGTCCCTGTTGCGCGACGCAGGCTTCGAGAATCCGTCTGTCGAGCCGACGCGTGTCTATCGTATCGAGGATGCGCGCGCGTTCCTGGAGGAGGCCGGTCTGGACGTCGACACAATGAGTGTTGCCGTGGATGGCAGGATCATGGCGGCGTTCGTGCGGGCAACGAAGCCGGCGGCCGTGGCGGCACCGAAGACCGCATGCTGTGCACCGGGTTGTTGCGCGTGATCCTCGAGGGAGATGCGATGAGTGAAGCTGATGTAGTCCTCCGGCCGGCACAACCGGAGGATCTGGCGGACGTCCTGGCGCTTCTCGAGCAGGCGGGGCTGCCGGTTGCCGGCGTCGAGGAGTCGTTTGAGCGCTTTGTCGTTGCCGAGCATGACGGTCGCATCGTGGGCGTGGCCGGGCTGGAGGAACACGGCAGCGACGGCCTGCTGCGCTCGGTTGCGGTCGCGGACGACTGGCGCGGCCGCGGACTGGGCGGAGCGCTCACCGAGGAGATCCTGCTGCGCTGCTCGCGCGACGGCCTCACTGCCGTGTACCTGCTCACCGAGACTGCAGCGAGCTTCTTTCCGCGCTACGGGTTCGTTCGGATCGAGCGGGAGTTGGCGTCGGACGCGGTCAAGCAGTCGGCGGAGTTCCGTGAGCTGTGCCCGTCCAGCTCGGTTGCGATGAAACGAGAGCTGACGCGGCGCGCGTGACGCATGGCACCCGCGCCTCGTGCATCGAGGCAATGGACCCTGCAGAGCCGGCACTGCTGGTGCCGGGCACAGCCGGAGCGTTCAGCTTCTGACGAACGCCTCGTACGCCGCGATCGCGGCATCGACTTCTCGACGCACTTCCCTGCTCAGGCCGGCTGCGAGCTGAAGGTCCACCACTCCGCCGCCTTTCGTGCGTGATGGACGCCAGTGCCCGATGACGACGCCATCGAAAATGGCGACGTGCATGAACGGCAGGCGCACTGCGGGTGACGTGTGCGTGCGCGCGTGCGGGTCGACAATGCTGCGAGTCTCGCCGTACCCGCCGACGTACTCGTCGTAGATCTGCAGCAGCATGCAGCGCGGCGAAGTCGGTGAGCGGCGTGGTGCCGCGCCTATTGTGTACATCCTGTGGCCGTCGGCTTCGAGCGACTCGATCTCGCCACCGAGCATCTCGATCGCGCGCCGGACGTCCGCCAGTGTGAGCGTGGCCCAGCGGGCCAGCTCCCTGTCGGTAGCGGGCCCGTGGCTTCGGAAGTAGCGGCGGGCGAGCTCGGCGAGGGCGGCATCCCGTTCCATTGACGTTGCGTCCTGCGCGCGCTCGGCGAGCAGTGCATACGTGTGCTGCCGCCCCTTCGGGACGCCGCTGCAGACGAGTGTGTCCAGCTCGAGCAGCATCATGATGTGCCCGAGCCGCTCGTTCTTCAGGTCGATGCCGCTGCCCTCCAGCTGCTTCTGGATCTCGGCACGTGTCAGGTGTTCGCCGTCTTCGAGCACCTTGCAGATCACAGCCGACGATCGCGCGATGAGCCGTCCGTCCAGCTCCAGCTGCCGGTGTCGGCCCGTCATCTGTGCACGGATGCGCGGCGCGGTGAGCTCGATCAGCCAACGGATGTCGCTGGGGGAGACGAAGTGCCAGGTCGGGCGGAGGACATGCGTGCGCAGAATTTCGCCGTGTGCATACGCGCGCTCCACGTCGCTGTCGCGGAGTCGACGCGCCCGCAGACCGATCGACCAACGCGCAACCGCGTACTCCTGCGATTGCACGGCGCCGAACCATTCGACCACGTCGCGCGCGGAACGCAGCGGTGCGCTCGTCAGGCGCTGGTAGCGGAGGCGGAGCTGGCGGATGCGATCGGGAGAAATGGGTGCCTCAAGGGTGTCGCTGCTGCTTCAGCGATCGATTCTGTAGAGCGCGACGCTGGCGGCGTCGAACGCGTCGTGCTCGATGACGACGATTTCGCCAGTCGGCAGAAACGCCGCGGGGAACGGGGATCCGGGTGAAAGCGTGCCATGATACGTGCCGTCCGCGGCGAATACGTCGATCAGCGCCCGCTCGCCCCTGAACGTACCACGCCGCACCCACAGCTCGCCGTCAGGCGCGAGAACGACGTCGCTTACCGCCGGCAGCACATCCGCGTACCCTCGCCCCTGCACGACCTCGACGGCAGGCACCACGCAGTCGGCGATGGGGATCGGCATTCCGTCCCCGACTTCTGCGAGCGCAAGCTCGCGTGTGACCCGGCGCGGAGACACGTCACGCTCGATGCGCCGTACACGCGCTCCATCCTGGAAGACAGCGATTCGATACTCGGGGCCCGTGTTGACCGCCACGCGTGAGCCGGACGCGTCCCACACCAGCTCCGGCGCGAACAGTGGAGAGATCGGTGGGCCACTGATACCGCACGAAGGAAACTCCGCCACCCGATCCGGCTGGCGCACCATGGCGGCGAGCTGACGCTGTCCCGTCGGGGACCATTCCAGCAGCCACTGCTCGGCGGTGCTTGCGTCGGCCCGCGCAAGCGACGTGAACAGTACGGCGTCGTCGCCCGTTATCCGGATCAGCGGTCCCCAGAAGCTCGCAGGCATGCGGACCTCGGCGAGCACATCCCCCGTGTGACCCCAGCGGACCAGGCCCTGCTTGCCGAAATCGTAAACTGCGACATCAGCACGCGTGGCGGTCAGTGACGTGGGCTCCGTCAGCTCACCTGGACCTTCTCCTCGCCGACCGATGATTGCGATGATCTCGCCATCTGCGGAAACAACCAGCACGTGACGAGCTGCCTCGTCGAGGATGTGGATGCGACCGGCGCTGTCGACTGCGATGTGGTGTCGACCGAGGTCGACGTATCCGAGGCGCTCGTCGTCCGAGGGGTCGAGATGCCACAGCCGCTCGAAGTGCCAGCTGACGTCGCGGTCCTCCGATGGGGCAGAGATCTGAACAACCGTCGAATCAGCGTTTACCGGGGAATCGCGTTGATCCGCATCGACGCACCCTGCATACAGCGCCGTGGCTGCTCCGGCCGCTGCCGTGACGCCCCGAAGCCGTTTCATGGGCCTTTCACCGAGCGGGCGGCCAGGTCGGGATAGCGGTCCATCGAGGGCAGTGGGCTCGAGATGCCTTCCTCGGCTGACGATGAGTGCGACCGCATCGAAATTTTGGTGACCTCGCTGTTTGGCGCACAACTAATGCAATGGCCTGAGGCGCTGATAGCGCGCTCTGCTCGTCGCCAAGGCTTCCCTCGACCACACCAAGGGAAAATACCCGCCGTCCCCCCACACCCTCACCAGATTCCCATAGAACGGACTGCCCGGCTGCCCGGACTGACCTGGCGCATTCGTCACCCGCGAGTTGTCGAAGTCGCTGAAGTCGACGATGAACCGGAACGTCGCCCCGGTGGCAGCGACCGTCCCGCCGCCACCGTTCCGTTCCACCGCGCCCAGGTCGTATGCGCGCACGAACGAGTGCGGCAGTTCGGAGCGATGAATCCGTCCCCATCGCCACTCCTCGCGGTTCCCGCCCAACCGCGCGCGCAGACTGTCCACTGCTGATGCAAGCGCAGCGGTGGCGAGCCGCACGCCCTCCGGACCGGACGCCATCCCTTCGACGGTGAACACCGAATCCGGCATCATGCGGCGCCAGTAGTAGTGCAGCGCCGCCTCCGGGCTCGACCGGTGATACGTGCCATCCCAGTCGGCGATCAGCCCGCGCGCCCACTCGATCGTAGGATCGTCCGCGACCCATCCCTCGAAGAACGCGCGGTCCTGCGACTCGAACCAGGGATAGACTGCGTCGTTCTGCATGCGCTCGAAGTCTTCGACCGTAAGCCCGGACGCGCCGGCGAACATCTCCTGGATGCGGTGCATGCGCGCGCTCGGACCGCGCGGGAACATCAGCGGCGGCGAGTAGCCTGGCGGCTGGATGTCGTTGTTCGCTGTGCCGACCCAGCCACGCTCCGGATTGAACTCCTGCGGCAGCTCCGTGTGACTGCGGAAGCCGTCCCACTCGTAACGGCCGTCACCGGGCACGGGCAGGCGGCCGTACCAGCCACCGACACGGCGCGGCGAGAGCGCCGCAGCGAGCCAGGCGATGTTACCGTCGACGTCGCCGCAGACCATGTTTTCCGACGGCGCCTTCCAGTAGGCCATCGCGTCGATGAAGCCGTGGCAGTCGTTCACCTCCGCGAGTCGCAGCGCGCCGAGGTACCCGGCCGTTCCCGGCTCGGTGCTGGTCGAGCGGATCGCGTATGCGACGTGGTGCGTCGAATCGACGTAGAAGACGGGTCCATGCCTGCTGTAGCGATGCTCAACGATCCGCGGCGCCTCCCCGCGGACGGGGATCGTGTCAACGACGATGCGCAGCGGGTACCACTCACCCTTGTACAGCGCCTCGTCGAGGTTCTCCGGATTCAGCCGCTCGACGAACACGTCTGCCTGATCGGTGCCGACGATCGTGAGCCCCCAGCCGATCCGACCATTGTGACCGATCGCAACGCCGGGGATCGCAGGCTCGGTCGCACCGATCACGCGATAGTCGGGCGCCTCGAGGTGCACGAGGTAGCGGAGCGACGGGTTGGTGACGGCGCGGTGCGGGTCGTTTGCGAGCAGCACCTTGCCACTCTTCGTCAGCCGGCCGCTCGCCACCCAGTTGTTGCTGCCCGGCGAGTCTTCCTGTGCGCCGTCGTTCTCCGACGCGAGCGCGTCCGCCCACTGCCGGTACTCGGGCAGCAGCGGCGGCCGAGGCGGCGCGCTGCGGAAATGACCCAGTGCGTCGATGACGTCCTCCGTGATGATCGAGACGTCGAGTCCCTCCGGGAGCTCGAGGTCGATCCAGGCGGCGCGGCCGGGTGCTTCGCGAAGGTTCACTTCCTCGACGCCGAGCCGTGCCACCTGCATCGCGAGCCGTAGCTCTTCACGCGCCTGCCCGATCGGCAGCGCGGTCGCGACGCGACCAGTCGACGCTTCCGGCGTCCACGGCAGCGGCTTCAGTCCGGTCAGCCTGTACTCCACCGGGAGGTTGTCGCCGGCGTGCTGGATGAAGGCGTTTACGCCATCGGCGAACGCCTGGAAGATCTCGCGGCCGTCGGGGTGATAGCTCGCGAGCTCCGCGTCCCAGTCGCCGCGATACATGAGCAGCCGCGCCAGCCGGTCGTGCTCGAACGCCTCGGGACCGAGGATCTCGGCAAGCCGACCCTCGTTCGTGCGACGCCACATGTCGATCTGCCACAGGCGGTCCTGCGCCTGCACGAATCCCTGCGCGAAAAACAGGTCGCGCCGGTTCTGTGCGTAGATGTGCGGGACGCCCCACTCGTCGCGGATGATCTCGACCTCGGCGTGCAGGCCGGGCAGCGAGATGGTGCCCTCGATCCGGGCGAGGGACTCGCGCGCGATCGTCGCGAAACTCTGCTGCTGCCCGTCGATGGGAGCGTGCACAGCACACGCGAGCACGAGGCACACGAGCGCACTGCGACGGGACGTCGTATTCATGATCAGGCCATGGAGTAGCCGGAACGCGCGGTTCCACGTGCGAGAGCGGGAGGCAACCTGTACCTCTCCGGGACCTCCTACTCGCGCCGGGGCGATCGTCCGACCCGGGGGTGGATGGAAGATGCAGCGCCGTCCGCCCCCGTCAGCGGACGGAGCCCCATCACGCGCTGATCGGCGGCGCCTCCTCCTTGATCGTCGTCGTGGCGCCGTTCGCCTTGACCGATTCGATCCCTGCATCGCGGGTGGCCGCCGATGCGTACATCTGGCTCGTGCCGATGACCTGGCCGTTCGCCGCCTTCAGGTTGAAATACTCCTTGCCGTTCGACGCGGTCTTGCGCTCGTAGCGCGCGTCGTCGCCGCAGTTCTTCTGCACCGAGGCAATGCCGTTCTCCGCGGACGCCTTCGCGTTGTACGTCTCACTCCGCAGGATCGTCTCGCCGTTGCCGGCCTTGAGGACGAAGGAGTACTGCCCCTTGTCGTTCTGGCTGAGCACGTACCATCCGGCCATGAATGCCTCCCTGTTGCGTGAGGTGCCGCCGCCAGATTCGGCGGCGGCTGCTCGCGGATTGTACTACCACGGTGCACTGCGGAGCAAAAAGCCGCAACCAGTTCCGGCTCACCGTGTCGCCTGGCGAGGCGGGGACTGGGGCCGTGATGGCCGTGCTATTGCCGGCGACGCAGGCGCACCGGCAGCCCGTTCTTCACGCGCATGGTGAAGCCGAGCTCCGGCTCGACCGCATGACCGGGCACCAGGTCGAGGCGGTAGCGCTGGCAGGTCATCGCCAGGATGAGCGTGGCCTCCATGATCGCGAAGTTATTGCCGATGCAGAGGCGCGGGCCGCCCCCGAACGGGAAGAACGCGTAGCGATGACGCTCGCGCACGCGCTCCGGCGTGAAGCGCTCCGGGTCGAAGCCTTCGGGGTTGTGCCAGAACGCGGGATGCCGATGCGTGACGTACGGGCTCAGGATGATCGTGGACCGCGCTGGTATCCGGTAGCCGCGGATCTCGTCGTCCTCGATCGGTGATCGGAGGATCGCCCAGGCCGGCGGATAGAGCCGTAGCGCCTCGTTGACGACCATGCCCAGGTACGTGAGTCGCGGAACGTCTGCGGCGGTGGGGGTTCGGCCGCCGAGGACGTCGTCTACCTCTGCCTCGACACGCGCTCGGACGTCCGGGTGCCAGGACAGGAGCGCCCACGTCCAGGCCAGCAGGAGGGCGGTCGTCTCGTGACCCGCGATGAAGATCGTCATGATCTCATCACGCAGCTGGCGATCGGTCATCGTCGCGCCGGTATCTGCGTCGCGTGCGGACATGAGGAGCCCGAGCAGGTCCTGCTGCTCGACGCTGCTGCGGCGACGCTCCTCGATGATGCGGTAGACGATCCTGTCGAGCGCGGCAGTGTGCTGCTCGCGTCGGCGATTCTCGAGTGTCGGCCAGCTTTCCGTGAAGTCGAAGATCGCCGTGACACGCTCCGTCGCCCAGCGCAGGAGCGGCGGGAAGGCTGACGATACCGTCTCGATGTCATCGCGTGTCAGCGCCGTATTGAACAGTGCTCGCGTCACGATCGTGAGCGTGAGCTTCATCATCTCGTCGGCGACATCGAGCGTCCTGCTCGTGCGGGCGTATCCTTCCCAGCGTCGCAGCATGCCGTCCGTGACAGATGTCATGACCTCGGCCAGGGAGGCGATGTGTTCGCGGTGGAACGCGGGCTGGGCAAGACGGCGCTGCCGGAGCCAGAACTCGCCCTCGCTCGTGAGGAGGCCGTTGCCGAGCAGCGGTTTCGCCTTCTCGAGGCCACGCCCCTTCGTGTAGTTCCTCGCGTTCTCGACGAGCACGTACTTGATGTCGTTCGGGTGACAGATCAGGAAGATCGGGCGCGAAGCAATATGGTAGTGGACGATGTCGCCATACGTCTCCCGGGCCCGCACGAAGCCGCGAGCTGCGTCCTCGCGCATGTCGCGCAGGTTGCCGATCAGCGGGCGACCCGGCGGGCCGGGTGGAACGAGCCTGCGGGAGGGGCGAATCAGCGTCGTTGTCATCTCACACCTCGCAGTCGGCGCGATGCCAGCTCGGCGATCAGCGCCATGCAGAGAATCGTGAACACCCACGCGGCAAGTCGCGTCGGGTCGAGTGCGGAGCGGTCCATGACCGCGGGGACCGCCGGTCCGAGCCTGTCGACGATGGCAGCGACCGGCACGGGGTCGGCGGGTGGTGCAGCGATTGTGGCACGTGGCGCGTACGCGACGTTTGCAACCAGGTCGGCCAGCCAGGCACGATGCTCATCCGGTGCGTTGTCGCCTCCTGCCATGCGCCAGCGCCAGCTGTTCGTGTATGCATTCTGGAGCACTTTCCCGGGGCCGACGCGGCGCGCCGCGAGCGTGACGTGATCACCGCGCCGCTCGAGTGCGACCGCATCGTCCGTGAGCGCGGTGACCGGCATCACGTCGAGCGCCACACGCGGGGTCCTATCACGTATGATCCTGACTTCGCTCTCGATCAGCGCACCGGCCCGTCCGGGCGCGAGCCTGCCGAATGCAGGCGCCGCGGGTGACCACAACACCAGGCCACCTCCACTGCGGACGTACCGCTCGATCGCGCTCGAGAAGCGTGCTGCCGTCGTGTCGATCGCAAGCACCGCCGCATAGCGCGCGGTATCGATCGATTCGATGCGACCCTGGCGTGCCAGCGTGCGCGGCGCGATCCGGATGTGTGCATCGACATCCCACCCACGCTCCTCGAGCGCGGCGATGGTGAACTTCGTCTCCCAGTCCGGCGCCCCGATCACGAGCAGGCGTTTAAGTGTCAATGAATCCCGGAGTGCCGCGCGTGCGACTACGGGCCCGACTCCGGCGTCGATCGTCCTGCCCGGGCGCGCGATCGAAGCACGCATGCCGTACGCGTCAGCCGCAGCGCTGTCGATCACACCGCGGGCGTCGCGAAGGACCACGCTCGCGCTCTCGGGAGCCGCGACCGTCACGGTCGCGCCGCCCTCCGGATCCACCCGCGGCTCGATGTCGATTGCCGTCGGAAGCAGCGCGTTGCCGCTCCACTGCACGGTGGTCCCTGCTGCGCTCAACGCTGCGAGCCAGTCCCGCTCGGCCCCTGCGGGCGGGTGCGCGAGATCGACGAGCACACGTGCGGGTTGCTGCCGGGTCGTCCAACGCTCGAGCGCTTCGCGCAGCTCCTGCGATGTGACATGTTCGACCGCACCGTGCGTGCGTGCGCGGATCGACCAGACCAGCCAGCCGGCAAGCAGCGCGATCACGATGCCGCGCAGCACCCCTTCCGCCGTGCGGCGGATACGTTCAGCGGGTGAGCGCATAGACGATCAGGTTGACGCCGAACTTCGTCGGATCCTGCTGGAGCGTCCGCTTCGTCTCGGGGTGGAAGTTCCACTCGGAGCTGTAGTCCTTGTTGCTGTACAGCAGGCCGATACGGTCATTCACGAAGATCGCGTCGAGATGCAGATGGAGCAGATCGTCGCCCCATCCGTTCAGCTCGTGGTTCGTGTGCGGCGGCCCATTCTCGAACACGAAGAAGCAGCGGTAGATCTCGTGATCGTTCGGCACCTGCTCGAGCCTGCCGAACAGCCGCTCGATCTCCTCCGTCGCCGTCTGGTGGAAGATGCCCGTGATGTCATGGTTGTGGTCGTCAACCATCATGAAGCCGCCGCGCTCGACGTACCGCTTCAGGTTGCGTCGCTCCGCCTCCGTAAAGCGCACGGGCAGGTGGCCGGTCAGCCACACGAACGGATAGTCGAACAGCTCCTCCGAATCGAGCCGCACACTGACACCGGATGGGGCCACGTCAATCGACGTGTAGCGCGCCACGGAGTCGATCAGGTTCTCCGGCAGTGCCGGTGCGCTCTCCCAGTCTCCGGACGAGTACTCGGCGGTGGCGAAGACGAAGCGACTCAATTTCCGATTCCGCTCCACTCGACGGGTCCACGGATGCGTGCCGGCGGCGGCTCGAGCGCACGGCGTGCGCGGTCGAGCGCCGTATCGACTGACTCGCCACGACGCAGCAGCGCGGCTGCAGAGGCGAGAGCGTCCGCGACGTCCGGCGCGAGCCGGAGGGCTGCGACGCGGATGTAGACGAGCGAGTCGACTGCGGCGTCCGGCTGTTCGCGGGCAATCGATGCGGCATGAGCGATGCGCTCTGCGAGCGCGGCGCGCTCATCCGCCAGCTCGGCGCGTGGACGGCGCGGCTCCTCCGTCGCCGGGTCCTCGCCTGTCAGCCGCACCCGCGCGACGTTCACCGCGGCCGGCTGGATGATGCCGCGCAGGTAGTAGCGGTTTGCGAGACGGATCTCGTCGAGGATCTCGAGCACACGGATCATGTGCGGCATCGCACTGTCGGGCATCGTGATCGCGAGGTTCACGCGAGCCTCGTACATGAGGTCGGCGGCTTCGCGCAGCTTCGTGCTCGTCTGTGTCTGGAATGTGCCGCCGACGGCGTCGTCCTCCAGAATCGAGATGACTGCCAGCGCGCGCTGCCGGATCTCGTCCTGGGCATTGCCGTATGCGGACGACCGGTGCGTCAGCTCCTGGCGATCCAGCTGCGGCGCCATGCGAATGAGCGTGTCCGTCATCATGTTCAGCCGGCGCTGGCTCATCCACATGGAATCGATCGGCAGCGGCGGCGTCGGGTTGATCGACGTGGAATCCTCCGGCTCGGCTATGCGCAGCGTGCGCGTGTCGGAAACACCCTTGCCCGGTCCGGTCACGTCGTTGTGATCGAGCGCAACCGCGCGGATATGAAACACCGTGCCGGGCGCGAGGCGCATCGTGTCGAGATCGATGACCTCGCGCAGCGTGCCGGTTCGCGCGTTGTCCAGCCCGATGCGTCTGCCCTGCGACGTCCGTGTCTCGAAGACCTCTGCGCTGCCGGTCGACACCATGTACTCGAACCAGCCATGCGCGAGGCCGATGTCATCCGTGATCTCGGCCTCGACCGTCATCCTGCCACGGGGCACGGTCTGATACGTCGTGTCGCGTGCGGGCAGCCGCAGCCGAACTGCGGGCACCGAGTCGACAACGGTCTCGAGGACGACGAGGCGGCGGTACTCTCTGTCGCGAAGCGTCACGACGGCGGGCGCGGTGTCCATCTGCAATGCGATCGTCCAGCCCCGGCCTGCCTCACCTGCCTCGGTGCTCGTGGAATCGACGATTGCAGTCACGCCGGATGATGGCCCCCTGCCCTGGAATGTGACCCGGCTGCCCACCAGTGCGGCCACGGTTACGGGATCTTCGACCGTCGAGTCATCCATTCGGGCGTACGCCGGCGGACTCACGCGTGCGATGACTCCCTCCAGGCGGTTTGCAAGCACCTCGTTCTCGCCATTGCCGACCCGACGAAGCAGGTCCGTACCGCCGGTGCCGAGCAGCTCCTGCGGCTGGAGCACGGCGAGCAGCGCGGCCACCGTCAGTGCGGCGGTGAGGGAGCGCGTGATCGGGCGGCGCCAGGCGGTCCTGACCGCCGACGAGGTGTCGGACGCGCGCACGCGCGCGTGCAGGGCCGGATAGCGGTCTGCCGGCGCGATCGCGGGGTCGATGGCCGTGACGAGTGCGTACCGCAGCTCGGGCAGGCGTTCCTCCAGCCACAGCGCGACGTGCTGGACCGAGACGACGGTGCGGTTGCGCCACAGCACGATGGCGCAGCCGGTCAGGCCCGCTGCTGTGGCGACCGGAACCAGCAGGGCAGGCACGAGGGACGGCAACGCCACCACCAGCTGGAGCAGCCCTGCCAGAACGATCACGCCTCCGCCGGCTGCAAAGCCGGTAAGCACCGCCGTTGTCACGACGACGAGCGCGAGCGTAACGCGTGTTCGACGCACGATCTGCAGCGCTGTCATGCTGCGCGCTCCATTGGTGCCAGGTCCGTCTGCTCCTGTACCGAGTGCCGGCCGCGGCGAACGAACAGCTCGAGCAATGCAAGCAGCAGCGCGGCCCCGAGCAGCCAGGGTACGATCGGGACCACGACGTTGTCAGGGGCCGGAATCGCATCGCGGTGAACGAGCGGCCCGTGCCCTGACAGCGCCGACCGGGTGTCCGCATCGATAGCGGGCCCGATCCGATCCGCGTTGCACGGCTTCGTCAGTGTATGCGCGAGGCGGCCGAAGGAAGGGCGCAGCACGAGGTCGCCACGCTCTGGCACGGGCACGGCAACGCTGCGGATGCAGCCGTCGCCGAAGGGGCGCTCGAGCGCAGCCGCGCTGCCGTCGATCCATCGTGCAATGACCCGCGCGCTGCTGTCCGCCTGCTGCCATTCCCGGTGGAGCGGGAAGACGAGTGCATCGTCGCCTGCGATTACCGCCCCGGCCGTGTCCGGCTGACTGCGCGGCTGGAAGCCCGTCGGCATGCCTGACGCCGGCCAGTGCACGAGCGTTCTGCCGGTCGCCGCCCATGCGCTGTCATCCGCAGTCAGCTCGCCGCGCACGACGCGCACGCCGGCGTCCGTCGTGTCGACGCGAAGCGCGATGCGCACCCCGTCGTCCGGCGGTGCCTGCACCGCCACACCGGCCGTTGATTCTGCTGGCTCGCGCGTCGCTGTCTCGACAAGCCGGATCGGCCCCGGCCACAGGTCGCGGATCACGAGCGTCGCCGCATCGAGGGCAGACGCCTGCAGGGGGGATACGACGACGAGCTCGATGGAATCCGCGCGTGCGCGGAGCTCGCCGGCGGCGCGCAGTGCAGTCACAAGCGCAGGCGAGAGCCGGGCGTCCGCGCGGCCGGGGGTGAGCGTATCGAACGCCGCCGGTACGAGCATCCGTGCTCCCGAGTCGAACGCAATGAGCACGTCGTGCGGGCGGAGCAGCGCACGGACCGTGTCTCGCAGCTGGGTCGGATCTCCGATTGCGAAGGACACATCGGCGAGAACGATGCGCGCGTGCGGTACACGCTCCGGTGTCCGGACCGGTCGTGCGAACGCAAGGCCGACGAGGAGCACCGTCACAACGCGCAGGAGAAGCAGGAGCAGATCACGGGGACGCGAGACCGTCGTGACCTGGACGCTGCCAGGTGGAACGAAACGGGCCGTGGGCAAGGCGCTGGACGGCGGCTGGCGCGTGACGATGAAGTGGAGCCCGACGACGACGGCGGCCACCGCAAGCGCAGCCTGGAAGAAGAGTGGTGCGAGCAGCGTCATCACACGTCACCGCCTGGATCACCTGCCGCGGTAATACGCCGTATCGTGCGACGGAGCGGCTCCTCTCCCGGGACCGTCATCGTGTAGACAGCACCCGCCCGCCTCCAGTCTCGCGCGAGGCGGGAGCGCCAGTCAGCGAATCGGCGGACGTACTCGGCACGCACCGACGGCGGCATCGGTCTGCGCACCTGCGGGTGCTCCGGATCCGTCACGAGGCGCTGCCGTGCGTCCGGATCGAGCTCGGAGCGGTCGACAACGTGAACGGCATAGATCTCACGACCTGCTGCCGCAGCGATCCTTGCCTGTTCGAGCACCGCGGAGCCGCCGGTGCCGCCCACATCGTCTTCGAGGAAGTCGCTGATCAGGACGACGCGCGCGCCGAGTCGGAGTGCCTCCACCGCCACCCGTGCAATGGGAGCACTGCCACCCGGTGCACGGTCGAGCGCACGCATCATCTCCTCGATCACCGTGCTGCGCGTGCGCGGCTCCACCCGGATGGTGCCATCGCCCAGGGCGACGGCCAGTCCGACCGGATCACCGCGGTGGCGGGCGATCGCGGCGAGTCCGATGGCGATGCGGCGAGCGTGTTGCCACTTCGCGAACGTGTCTTCCGGGAACGCCATCGATGCACTGCCATCGACGACGAGGATCGTCGGCAGGATCGTGCGCTCCTGCGAGACACGCACGAACACGCGATCCGTGCGCGCGACGAGCTTCCAGTCGATCCGCCCGGGGTCGTCCCCCTGGCGGTACGGCCGATACTCGAGGAACTCGGCGGTCGTGCCGCGCACGACGGAGGCGTGCGCACCGACGGGCGTGGTGCGGACGCGTCGCAGCGCCGGCCACGCGACGCCCCGCACGGCGTCGAGCACCTCGGCGTACGACGCGAGCGGCATCTACAGCGCGAGTCGGCTGGACGGCGGCTCGACGTGGGCGAGGAGTGCGTCGATGACCTTCTCCGTCGTGATACCCTCTGCTTCCGCCGCATAGTTGACCAGCACACGGTGTCGCAGCACAGGGTGCGCGACACGGCGGATATCGTCCGGCGCGACCGCATCGCGGCCATCGAGCAACGCATGTGCCTTGGCGCCGAGCACGAGTGCCTGCCCGGCGCGCGGGCCCGCGCCCCAGCGGACGTAGTCGCGTACGATCTCCGGTGCTTCCGGCTGTCCCGGCCGCGAGGCACGTGCGAGCTGCGCCGCGTAGCGCAGGATCGGCTCAGCCGCGGGCAGCTCGCGGACCATGCGCTGCAGCGCGATGGCCGCCGCGCCGTCCATCACCGGCTCGAGCGCGACGTCGTCGACTGCGGTCGTCGAGCGAAGGATGCCGACCTCCTCATCGAGCGACGGGTAGTCGATCCGGATGTTGAAGAGGAACCGGTCCAGCTGCGCCTCAGGCAGCGGATACGTGCCCTCCTGCTCGATCGGGTTCTGCGTCGCAAGCACGAAGAAGGGTCGCGGCAACGGCATGGTGCGCCCTGCGGCCGTGACTTCGCGCTCCTGCATCGCCTCGAGCAGAGCTGCCTGGGTGCGCGGCGGCGTGCGGTTGATCTCGTCGGCGAGGACGATGTTTGCGAAGACGGGCCCGCGCACGAAGCGGAACGAGCGCTTGCCGGTCGTCGTATCCTCCTCCAGCAGCTCCGTGCCCGTGATATCGCTCGGAACGAGATCCGGCGTGAACTGGATCCGCCGGAAGTCGAGCATCATCGCCTCGGCGATCGAGCGGATGAGCAGGGTCTTCGCGAGCCCGGGCACACCGACCAGCAAGGCGTGCCCGCCTGCGAGCATGGCCATGAGCACTTCCTCGACGACCTGCTCCTGGCCGACGATCCGCCTGGCCACCTCTGCCCGCAGCCGGGCAGCCACCTCCAGCAGATCAGCCGTATTGCCCTGAAGGATGGTACCGGCATTGACGTGTGCAGCAGTCATCACATCCGCCATTATTGCCGGACGACTTCGATGACGCTGCTTTCGACGGCGTTCCCCCACCGTGCGGTTGCGGCATCGCTGTCGTAGTAGCGAAGCTCGGCGATCTCGACGGACGGAATCCTGCGCAGGACGTCTGCGGCGCCGATCTCGCGGTTGTTCTCGTACACGCGCACTTCATTGCCGGTGATTGCATCCCTGCGCAGCCACGCGCGCCGCAGCCGGTTCACAAGCTCGTACGCGTTCGGCAGACCTGCGGCCTGGATCTCGCCCGACGTGAGACGCGTCTGATCGTCCGCAGCCGTACCGGTCCGATCGCCGTCGGCGGCGCTGCCGGAAGAGGCACAGGCCGGCAATGACAGGGCGAACGCAAGCATGGCGATAGTGGCAATCCGGGCACGACGCACGTTGCACCTCCGTGAAGCAGACTTCGTGAGTCAGTCACTCGCATCCGCCCTGGGCAGATGCGTGAGCTGGATGAATGCGTTTTCGGGCAGGTAGCGGACGGCCGCCTCGCGCACGGCCTCCGGTGTCAGTGGACCGTCCGAAAACGGTGTGACGATCCGGTCGAGCGGCAGGCCGAGACGGTTGTGGAGTTCCATGCGCTCCAGCCACACATCGTTGCGCTGCAACGCCGTCTCCAGGCGGCGCTGCCCTGCGCGCCACGCAGCAAGCAGCTCTTCCGCTGTCGGCCCCTCCTCTCGCAGCGCCGTCAGCACCGCCCGCAGCTCCCGGTTGAGATCGTACATCTGCTCCGGGTCGGCCTGGAACATGATCATGACCCGGAAATGCTCGCCGTAGAGTCGGTACGTGGATGCACTGACCGCGACGCCGTACGTGCCGCCGAGCTCCTCGCGGAGTCGCTCGCGCAACCTCCTTCGCAGCACGTACGCGAGCGCATCGAGCTTCTCACGCTCCGTGAAGTACTCGTCCGGATCGGTCGGGAAACTGTCGTCGAACACCACCAGCGTCTGTGCGAAGGGTACCGGCACCGCCCGCTGGACCTGGTGAGCGGACGCGCGGAACGGTCGGACCGTCGGGTCCTTGGGCTCCTCGCGTTCCGGCGTCGCCGGCAGGCTCGCGATGTACTGCTCGACGAGCGGACGCAGCTGCTCGGGTGTGACGGCCCCAGCGATCAGGAACGTGAAGTCACCCGCGTTGCCGAAGCGGTCATGAAAGACGGCGAGGACCTCGTCGGGCCGGGCAAGCTGCGCAAGGTGCGTCGAGGGGGGCTGCATCCGGGGGTTGCCGCGCGCGAAGATCTGGTTGAACGCATCGTGAATCGTGGCTGGCCGGTTCTGGTAGCGTGCGACATTTGCCCACGTCTCGATCGAGGCGGAATCCAGTTTCGGCGCCGTGAACTGCAGGTGCATCAGCTGGAGCATCGTCTCGAGCTCGGCTGGCGACCCGCCCAGCTCCATGGTCTCCTCCGCGTAGCCGATGTGCACACGCAGGGGTCGCACGGTGGTCGTAGCGAGGGCATCGATAATCGCGTTGTGGTCGCGCTCGCCCGCGCCTCCGGCCTCGGTCATGATCGGGCCGGCCATCCGGCCGGAGCTGTAGAACAACCGGTCCGACAGCCGCGACATGCCGCCCGCGCTCCACGCCCGCACGAGCAGCTCGTCCGGATGGTTGCGGCTGGGCTTGAACAGCACGCGTGCACCGTTCGACAGGCGCCAATCGAAAATGCCCGATTCCGCGTGCACCGTTTCGTTGATGATACTCCCGCGCGCCGGTGCAGCCGTTTCGAGCGGGGAATCGTGCGGCCTGGAGGTCGGCGCATGCGCAGCGAAGCGCGTGTGCCTGATCGAGTCGATGATTGCGAGGATGCTCTCGCGCGAGGGCGGCTCGAATCCCAGGGCGAGCAACGGCACGCGCACGAGGATTTTCATGCCGGCCCCTTCCCTCCAGAAGGCGGCCGCCTGTGCAAGCGTACGCGCGTTGATCCCGGCCAGCAGCTCGCGGGTCAGCTCGAGGCGCTGCGCGGGGCTGAGGAGAAGGCCGTCGCCCGTGAGGAAGTGCGTCGTGTAGTCGGCGACGAATGCAGACGAAGCCCGCGCTGCCGCTCCGGCCGCCTCGCTCTCCGCCCTGCGCAGCACAGCCGCCTTGAGCTGCTCCAGCTCGGCGGCCGGCACTCCATGCTGCGCCGCCCTTTCGACCTCGCCCAGCACACGGGCCAGGCCAGCATGCAGGCTGTCCGGCCACGTCACGATCTCGGCTGCAATCACGTCGAGCGGACGCACGATTCGCTGGCGTGCGAGGCGCGCATCGACGAACGGGCGCGACGACTGTTCACGGATCTCGAGGAACCTGCGCTGCAGGTGCTGCGACAGCATCGTCAGCACCAGTTCCTGGCGCAGCGCGGCTCGCACGTCGGTCGGGCGCGCGGGTGCCCGCCAGAGGATATCGATTCTCGGCGGCACCTTGTCGCGAATGACATCGACGACTGGAGCGGCATCGGCGGGTACGTCCGTCTCGAAACGAGCCGGCGCGTCCTCGGGCCGCGGAATGACGCCGAACCGGGTCCTGATCTCCTGCTCGACCTGCTCGGCATCGAAATCTCCGACCGCGATCACGGCCATGAGATCGGGACGGTACCAGTCCTCGTAGAAGCGCTGCATCGGCGCCGGGACCGCGGAGCGCAGGGACTCGGGGGTCCCGATCGGCGTGCGCCGGCGGTAGACGGTGGTGTCGAAGAGGACGCCTTGGATGTGATCGTTCAGCCGCTGTCTCACGCTGTCCATGAGCGCGCGACTGCGCCACTCACCGAGTACGACACCGCGTTCCTTCACGACTTCGACCGAGTCCATGGTGATGCCGCCGCTCGCCCAGTCGTGCAGCACCTGCAGCCCGCGCGCGAGATAGATCGTGTCATCCGTTGGTACGGTGAGCTTGTAGACCGTCTCGTCGAACGACGTGCTCGCGTTCAGGTCGGCACCGAACTCCATCCCGCTTCCCTCGATGAAGTCGATCAGTGACTGATCGGGGAAGCTCGTGGTACCGTTGAACGCCATGTGCTCGAGGAAGTGCGCATACCCGCGCTGGTCGTCGGATTCCAGCACACTGCCCGCGTTGACGGCGAGCCACAGGAACGCCCGCCCGGCCGGCATTGCATTCTCGCGCACGTAGTAGCGCATGCCGTTCGGCAGCGTGCCGGTACGCAGGGCGGGATCGCGCTGCACCTGGCTGTCCGCGGGAGCGACCGCTGCACGCGGTGCACACCCGATCGTCAGGAGAAGGGAAAACAGGGCGGCGCCGGCTCGGCTTCGAGTCATCATCAGCGACCAGCATCCCTCTCGAGCAGCACCTCGATCATCCTGGCGTACTCGACCTCGCTGTGCCGGTTGGCCTGCCGCTCGTGCACCACGATCCCGTCGCCGTCGACGAGGTAGGTGCCGTACATCTCGGGTGCAGTGGTTCGGCCGAAGCTGTAGTTCTCCACGTTCGCGTCGGGAACCGGCACGCGGCGCCGGTCGTGCTCCGAGATACGCCAGGATTCCGTGTTCACGACCGCAAGCGGCGCATCGATCCCGAACGAGTCCAGCCACTCGCGCGTGAGTCGCGCCTCCTCCTCCGGCGTGATGTCCTCCTTCAGGTAGCCGAAGTAGCCGTCAGTATTGCTGATGATGGTGACTTCGAGGGCCGGGAAGCGCGCCATGAGCCGACGCAGCGGCACGAGCACACGTGCGCACCGATCGACGAGGTCGACTTCCGAGTTCGCGACGCCAGTGCAGTGGTTGCGACCAAGGAACACGATCAGATTCACGCGACCAGGGACGGGGCGGGGCCCGCAGTTCTCCTCGCAGCCGAGCCAGTAGTCAGCGATGATCTCCGGCGCCTTCTCGCCGATCGGCGAGCCGCCCTGATATGTCTCCGGGGGCTGGCCCGTTGTGCGTGCCCACAGGTTGCGCCTCGCGCGGACGTACTCCTCCGTGCTGCTCGCGAGGCTGTCCATGAAGGTCTGCGTGCTGTACTGCACGACATTGCCTATGCGTTCGGACTGCTCCTCGCCCATTCCCAGCAGCGAGGCCTCTTCCCACACCCGGCGGCGCTCGTCCTCGTCCAGTGAGTCGACGAGCGCCACGATCCGGCTGGCGATCCGCTCGATGCGGGCGGTGTCGACGCGTCCCTCGGTGATCGATCCGCTTGTCGTCTTCCAGAGTGCGAAGAGTCTGCGCACGCGGTCGGGGATTGCAGCCACCCGCCGCACGGTGAGGTCGTCGATCAGGTCTACGCGGGTGTTGATGCCGAGGCCGGGATCCTGCGCCGCGCTGCCGCGATAGATGTCGAGCAGTGTGTCCACGACCGCGGCGTATTCCTGCGTCGAGTCGGCGACACCCTCGAACCTGCGGTCTGCCAGGATACGCGCCTGGTCGTCCCAGCCTGCCAGCAGATAGAGCGGCACCAGGAAGCGGAATTCCTCGACCGGCGCGGTGCGCGCGTCGCGGAAGCCGGTCAGACACCGACGCGCGGTCTCGCCGACGTCCGCAGCGACCGGTTCTTCATCGTGCTCACGATGCAGCAGCGCCGTGTCCTGCCACACGAGCGTCTCGTGGAATGCACGCACGCGCACCGCTTCCCGGACGCGTCTCACGGCTGCCCGACACTCCTCGACTGTCTGGTACGCCGAAATGTCGACCGCCGTATCCGGCCACTCGAAGCGGGTCTGCGCGGCCACGGGGGACGCGATGAGCAGAGTCGTGGCCAGGGAGAGGACTGGACGGAGCTGCATGCGAGCCACCCTAGACAGCATCGATCAGGGACGTGAAGCTGAAATCGCGGACCTTGAGAGGCGGCACGATTGCGGGCGTGGGCGCTGCCCCTTCGGCACGCGCGGGCCGGAAGACGGGCACCGGCTCACCGAGCTGCTCGATGCTGTTGAGCATGAAGAGCGGTGATTCCGTGAAGCGGAAGTTCTTCACGGCCTTGCTCACCTTGCCGTTCTCGATGAGCCAGAGACCATCGCGCGTCAGTCCCGTGGAGAGCAGGCTGACGCCGTCGAGCTCGCGGATGTTGGAGAAGCGGGTGACGAGCAGCCCACGCCGCGTGGTGGCGATCATCTCATCGACGGTCGTGCTGCCGCCGCTCATCCGGTAGCCCGTCGGACCGCGCAGGTGGTACCTGCCCTCCAGCGCGCGCACGTCGGTATCGAAGTAGTGACCGATGTTCGTGAGGATGCCGCCCTCGATCCACCTGACCGGTTCCGGCTGCTCCGTCAGTGACATCAGAATGCCGAGCAGTGGGTCGGCAGGATCGTGCTCGAGCGTGATCCGCTCATCGACCACCTTGAGCCCCAGCTTGCTGCGCCAGAGGCCGAGCGCCTCGTCACGCCCGAGGAGCCAGGGTCCTGGCTGACCGCTCTCCGGCGATTCGCGCTGGTGAAGCTTGCGCAGGAGGACTTCGAGCAGATCGGCGACGGCCTGCGGCTCGAGGATTACCGTGTAGCGGCCGGGCTCGAGGGCCACGGGGTTCCGCGAGGCGACGCACTTCTCGACCGCCCGGTCGGCGAGTGCCGTCGTGTCGATCGCCGACCAGTCATAGGAGGAGCTGCCGGCCCAGCCGGAGCCGGTGCCGGTCGCGTCGCGCACCGTCGTCGAACAGTGCGCGTGCGTCCAGCGCGTGTATGGCATGTGCCAGTGCGCGTGCGGCGCGGAGCGAAGCTCGGGAAAATCGTCACCGAGGCGGGCGAGCGTTGCACCGCGAACCTCGAGATATCCTGCGGACACAAGCCCCTTCGCCTCGGCCGGCTCGATCATCCCGCGCGCCGTCTCACCGCGCTCTTCCGTGCTCAGCCCGTAGGTCGCGTCACTCCAGATGTGCCCCTTCGAGTACGGCTCGTATGCGGGCAGCTTCGGAAAGAACCCGAAGCCGACCCCCGGCCGGGCGCCAAGCTTCGACTGGCGCTCCGCCGCCCGAACCGCCGACTCGAGGGAGACGTCGTCGATCTGGTTGGTCTCGACGATCGTCGGCTCGCCACCTTCCACTCTGCGTATCACACGTACCGCGATGTCGCGGCGATCGCTCGACAATGACACGCGGTTGCGTCCCCAGCGAAGCTCGCCCTGCCACCAGCTGCGCGCTTCGATCGTCGTCGTGCCGCCACCGCGCGCGAACCCGCGGGCGCGACGCAGCAGCTCCTCGCACTGTGTTGAGGTCAACAGGCGTTCGGATTCTGCACCGGCCATCTACGCCTTCCTCGCTACATCGATGAGTGTGACCTGGTCGAAGACGGCGGGTGGCGCGCTGACACTGTGATAGCTCCGCTGTGCAGGCTCGCCCTTCACGGCGGACATGCCGTAGCGTCGCACGCTGTCGCGGCCACCCAGCGCCTGCAGCCCCTTCCACAGCTCGGGCGCGCGGAACAGCACACCCGCGCCGACGATCCGTGCGACCTTCCTGCCGTTCCTGACCTCGTAGATACGGTCCGTCGTGCCCAGGCCGTTCATGCCCTGGAAGTCCATGTCGAGCCCGAGTCCGCGGATCGCGACGCCCTGCTCGAGCTCGGCGATCGCGCCGTCGAAGTCGAGCGCAGCACTGCCGGGATCCAGCACGAGGTTCGGGCTGTGCTGCAGTGGTGCCTGCAACGCGGTGGGTGCGCCTGCGCAGCCATGCGACTGTACCGGCATGCTCCGCCTCGCATAGACGTCGGCAAGCCAGCCGGCGCTCTCGCGTGTCGTCTGGAAGTCGTTGAGGGTGCCTTCGCGGATGATGATCAGATCGTCCGGACGCACACCTTCGTCATCCCACTGCACCGTGGCGGCGGCACCGGGCTCGGAGCGGTTGCCCCGGAGTGTGAGTGTCGCCGGACCGACCTCGTGCGTGCCGAGCATCGACAGCGGGTCGGCGAGGTAGCTCGTGCCACCCGCGTTTGCCTCGTAGCCGAGCGCGCGGTCCAGCTCGGTCGCACGTCCGAGCGTCGCATCCGCGAAGCGCGCCACCGTGCGAGCATCGCATGCCGCGGCGAAGCGACCGACTTCGACGGGCTTCGGCGGCAGCTTCCAGTGCTCCTCGACCTCCTCCATCAGCTGGAGGATCAGCTCACGCAGCGGCTGGCGCGTGTACAGCTCCCAGCCAAGTCCCGCCGGCGTCAGGACGTCGAGACTGCCGCGTGCTACAGACCGCCTGTCCTTCTGCAGCGTGATCGTGAACGCACCCTCGGATCGGTAGAGCTGCTGCGTGCAGTAGCTGCCCTCACTGCTGGCGAACGCCTTTTCCTGCACCTGGAAGCTGCAGCTGTTCTGACCGGCGCCCCATTCGCTCCACTTGCTGGCGAAGGCGGCGAGGCTCGAGAGGTAGTCGATGATCTCGAAGGGTGAGACCTCGAAGGGGTCGATCTCGACGGGCATTTTCCAGTGGCCCGTGGCGGGTGGCGCCGGCACGAGCTCGACCTCGCGCACACCGCCAACACTGCTGACGCGTGCGTGGCTGACGGCTTCGGTCGCCAGCCGTGCCATCTCGTCCGGGCTCCAGACGGGACTGCCCGCGAACCCCCAGTAGCCGTCCACGAGCACGCGGACTCCGGCCACCATGTCCTCGCGATCCAGGACGCTGCGGATGCTGGCTGCGCGGTAGTCACGTATGCGCGTGTGCGTGAGGCGCACGTCTGCGTACGCCGCGCCGGCCGCACGCGCTGCCTCGACGGCGCGCTCTGCGAGAGCCCGAACGCGCGGGTCCTGGATCGGCGGTATCGGCTCGGGGCCGCGACCGAAGTCCGCGAGCAGAGGGCGCGGGAGCGCGATGAGCAGGCCGGCGTGCAGCCCGTACTTCAGCAGGTCGCGTCGGCTCAGCGTCATCTGGCAATCCTCCTCAGGGTGCAGCAACCGCGCGAACGACGATGCTGCCCTCCTCGCCGCTGGACGTGCGGAAGGTGTACGTGCCCGGGACATCGAAGCGCCTGCCACGAGCCCCCGCGACGAACCCGCCACTGCCCTCGAAGGGGCTGACGTCGCCGTCCTCGCAGTGGCTCGGCCCGAGTGCGTCGCAGACTTCCGGGATCATGGATGCGGCGGACGGGTCGTCGAACTCGATGGCGACCGGCGCGGGATTCGTGTTGATCCATCCCACATAGCCACCGGCACGGATGGTCACACTGGACGGCTTCATCGTCAGCGTGCTGTCGGCATTCATGAGGAACTGGAAGCCGTTCACGCGCGGGAGTGTCACCGTGTATGTGATCGTGTCCGCCAGAGTCACACCGTAGGCGAACGTTTCCGCGGTAATGCGTGCCTGCCCGCTGTCGACCACGGTGACCCCGGCGAAGCGCGGGTTGACGGTTGCGACGGGATCCAGCGACGCGTAGCGAACCTGCAGACCCGTGACAGGCTGACCGTCGGCATCCAGCACACGCAGAGGAAGCGTGTTCGTAACGCTGATCCCCGAGAGCGAGAGCAGCACACCAACGGGCACCCCGCCGATCGGCATGATCTCCCACAACGGCTCAGCGGGAGGCACCAGGTCGAGGGTGAACGTTTCGACCTGCGGCGGCGCACCGTCGATGACGTTCACGAAGGCGGTATCGGCGCGACGGATGTTGTCGCTCGTGACGATCTCCGCGATCACCGTGAGATTGCTGCCCGGGCGGCGTGCGCGGAGCAGGCCGTCGGCGCTGACCCAGAGGCGCGTCGTATCGCTCGACCGGTAGTCGACTGGGGGCAGGCCACTGATGGGCGAGCCGCTCGCACTCCGTGGCGTGGCGACGAGCTGCAGCTCGTCGTATGGCGCCTCCGTGGAGAGGTTGATCGCGTGGTGATTGAGCGTGAGCCCCATGAACAGGGCGCTGGGATCCGTGATCGGCTCGTAGGTGGCAACCGGATCCAGCTCACCGCAGGCACCGACGGCGAGGATCACCAGGAGCGCGGACGCGTGACGAGAACGGAATCGCATGGTTCGCATCCTCCTAGACACCACGAACGAGGCAGCCATCGAAGTACGGGTTCGCCAGACGCTCGGCGGGCGGTATCGGCAGGTCGATGTCGTTGCCATAGCTTCTGCCGCCGGGGCCGGGGAACTCACCGATCGGGTACACGCGCTCCGATGGGCGGCCGTAGTGACGAACCAGGCGACGCAGGTCACCCTGACGCTGGCCGGTCAAAAACAGCCACAGCGCGCGCTCACGGAACATCAGGTCGACGCGCGTGCCGTCCGTGCCGGGATCGGCCAGGTCGGGAAGCGGACCGTCCAGCGCGGGTGTGATCGTCGACCACGCCGTGCGCCGCAGGTGATTCAGCTTGTCGAGCCAGGTGTCGACATCGCCGGCGCGCAGCGCGGCCTCAGCCTCGACGAGCCGCGCCTCGATGCCGCTCGCGAGGGCGAATGCGCCCGATGCGTCGCTGGGATACTTGCTCGGGAAGTAGACGGCGAAACCGCGCGTGCTGCTCTGACCGATGATCGTGGCCTGCGTGCGCGGGTCGGCACTGGACAGGAAGTCGATCCCGTTGATGCCCTTCTGGTCGGCTACACTGAGATCCCAGCGGGCGCCGATCGTCGACTGGCGCGTGAACGCCTGCTGGTCACTGTTCGTACCGCCCTGGAACGTGACCGCGTAGACGAAGTCGTCGGGAACAGCGGAGACCGCATTGGCCGCTTCCGCGAAGCGGCCGAGCCCGAGCAGTGCGCGGCCGCGGCCGAGGTTCGCAAGGTGAACCACGCGGATGCTGTCACCTGCATGCACGGCTGCGGAGTCGAAGTGTGCAATCGCGCGCTCGAGCACCTGCTCCGTGGTCGAGCCCGGGCGATACGTGAAGTCACCGTCAAAGTCCAGCGTGCTGAGGGGGACGCCCGAGCAGAAGAACTCGGCCAGGAAGATCTCCGTGTATCCCTCGAGTGCGTACGCATGGCCGATGCGCGAGGCCCCGTCCGGGTCGAAGCGACGGAGCAGCTCAATGGCCTGGCTGGCCTGCCCGCGCGCGCGTTGCAGCCGTGAGTACAGCGCGATCGCGGACGTCGACGAGTCGCTCTCGGGCAGGAACCGCATGTCTTCCATCTCGGCGGACTGGGACGTCGCGTGCAGCTCGTCGGTCATCACACCGGACATCGCGATCACGCTGGCTGCCGAGCCGGAGCCTGCGGGTCCGAATGAAGTCGCGCCGGCAAAGGCGGAACGGAAGCTCACGACCGCGCCGTTGTAGACGGCGCGCGCGCCTGCCGGGGTGTGGGTGATCGCGGGATCCGTGACTTCCGGCGGCAGCTCGTCTGCGCCGAGCAGGTCGTCCATCGAGCAACCATTCGACAGCAGCGTCGTGGCGCCGATCAGCACCAGCCACCGTGCCGTCCTGGCCTGGTGAATCTTCCGGATCATGGCTCGCTCGTTCAGCATCGTTCAGTAGCTCGCGTTGACGCGGATCTGCCAGACGCGCGGCTGTGGCAGCACACCCGTGTCGACGACACCATTGCCTGTGAAACGGGCACTCACGTTCGGATCGAGCCCGTGGTAGTTCGTGTGGAGCCCGAGGTTGGTGCCCTGGAGCGAGATGCTCAGCGCACGCGCACCAATCCTCCCGGCGAATGAGCCGGGCACCTGGTAGCGGACCGACAGGCTGTTGAAGCGCAGCGTGTTGACGACCTGCGTCCACATGTAGTCCGTCAGGTCGAAGACGGCTGCCTGCTCCTCGAGTGTGGCGTTGGGGTCGTTCCAGCCGCGCGAGAACGGGGCGAGCCGACGACCCACCTCGTTGCGCTGCACCATGCCGTCCTCGTAGAGCAGACCGACCGACACGGCGAGCGATCCGTTGAAAAGCGACAGGGTGCTGTGGAGTGCGGCAGTGTAGTCGGGTAGTGTGCTGCCCACGTACACCATCGTGTCGCCGAGCAGCACCTCGCTCGCCTGCAGGATCCCGTCGCCATTCCCGTCGGCGTAGCCGAGCACCGGCTTGCTCCAGCGGCCGAACAGCGGATAGCCCGCCGCGACGCGGATGCCACTGGTCCGGGCCGCGTTCTGCTCGGTGAAGAACGGATCGACGCCGTCGCCCAGGCGAAGCACCTGGTTGCGGTTCTGGGCGAAGCCGACGTCCACACTCCAGGTCGCGAAGTCGCTGCGGACGGGCTCCGCACCGAGCCGCAGCTCGAAGCCCTCGTTGCGAACCGTGCCGATGTTCTGGAGGATGTTGATCCCGCCGCCGTAGACGGACGGGGCGACGGGGACCGAGAGGATCTGGTCCTTCGTCGTCTTCCGGTACGCGGTCACGCCGACCGACAGGCGGTCATCGAAGAGGTCCGCGTCGAATCCGCCCTCGAGCTCCTCCGAGCGCTCCGGCTTGAGTCGCGTGTTGCCGAGGAAGCTCAGTCCGACGGTCGGCACCGTCTGGCCGTCGATGATTTCGTTGACGGTGGCCCCGTACAGTCGGAGCCGGTCGACGGGACCGGGCTGGCGACCCGCCTGCCCGTACGCGAGGCGCAGACGCAGCGTGTTGAAGACCTTCGACAGCGCGTCCGGGAAGAACGCTTCGTCGGAGATCAGGTAGGACGCACTGATCTTCGGGAATGCAGGCAGCTTCAGGCGTGTGCCAAACGTGCTCCCACCGTCGAGACGGAGCCCGGTCGAGAGCCAGAAGCGGCGATGGTTGATGCCCGGCTCGATGTACCACCCGAATGTCGCCTGATCGACGTTGCGCTCGTATGCCTGACTGATCTGGGCGGCACCATTCAGCGACTCCGTGCCCTCCGGGATCCCTCTCCCGACGGTCACCAGGTCATGCACCGACTGCCCCGTGTAGTTGACACCGCTCGCGACCTGCAGGCTGAACCCGGCGCCAAGCGGCACCTGTGCGCGCGCGCCCAAGTTCACCGTGTTCATCAAGGACAGGCCCTCGCCGACGCTCAAACGCCCCTCGACAAGGCTGCCCACGCCCAGCCCTGAAGGGAGGAACACGTCGTCGGATCGCTGGATGACGTTGATACCGGCGTCCGCTGTCGCAGTGAGCCAGCCGAACGGCCGCCAGTTCAGGTTGACGCCGTTCGTGAACTGCGTCGCATTGGCGGTCGCGCGCTCGTAGTAGCCCTCGAGCGGACGCTCCGTCTCGCGCACGCCGGTGCCAGCAGAGATCTCGTAGTACGTCCCGGTCTCGCGGTCGAGGTACACGCTCATGAGCGTACCGAGCTGGCGCTCGAGCGAGGAGCGTTGCTGCTCCGTGCGCGTCAGGGACGACTGCAGCGAAGCATCCGCGTTGTCACCCAGTCGTGCAGTAACGCGCGCAGATGCGCCCCAGCGGGTGAGGTTCTGCGGACGCCGCATCCAGCCGGGTACCGGCGCCGGCTGCTCGGCGCGAAAGCGCTCCGCCTCGTACTCCGGCAGCTCGACGATGCCGACCTCGTCACGGTAGCTGCCGGTGATGTTGTAGGTGAGTGCCTGACTGCCCCCGCTCACACCCAGCGACACGCCGGTACTGTGACCACGGCCAAGGATGGTTAGATCCGGGTCGTTCAGGAGCTGGAAGCGCTCGATGTCCTCAGGCACGCACGCTTCGGCACCCGCGTTCACACCGGAGCTGCGGTTCGTCACCGGGCAGAGGACACGGGTGTTGCTCGTCACCTGCCGCCCCCAGCGAACCATCAGCTCGGGGTACTCGCCGGGTACGCTCGTGGTGCCGTACTCCGTGGTGATCGACCAGCGGGCCGGCCCTTCGCGCCCGCGCTTCGTCGTCACGACGATGACACCGTTCGCGGCGTCCTGGCCGTACAGGGTCGCCGCAGAGGGACCCTTTACGACTTCGATCCGCTCGATCGTGTTCGGATCGATGTTGTCCAGCGGCGATGGCGCGGCATAGTTGTATTCGTTGCCGCCGATGAGCCCCTCGCCTGCATGACCTGCCAGGTTGCCGCCGCGCTCACTCGACTGGTCGGCGTACACGCGGATGCCGTCGACTACGACGATCGGATCGTTGCTGAGCAGTGCGCTGCTGTTGCCACGCAGCCGGATACGCGCGGGGTCACCCGGCGCGCCGGAACTCCGCTGCACAACGAGGCCCGGTACCCGGCCCTCGAGAAGGTCGGTCACGCTCGTGACCGGTTCCGTGGCCACGATCGAGTCCGCATTGATCACTGTGATGTCGTTGCCGAGCTCGACCCGGCGACGAATACCGGTTGCGGTCACGACCAGCTCGGCGAGCGCCGTCGGCGAAACCTCGAGCGTGATCATCACCGTCGCGGTCTTGCCCTCGGTGATCTCGACCTCGGTCGTTGCGGTCTTGTGGCCGAGCGAAGAAACGGTGATGTGATGCGTACCGGCCGGGAGCTCCGGAAAGCGAAAGACACCGTACTCGTTCGTGATCTCCTGCAGCGAGGTGCCCTCCACGACGACGCCCGCCCCGGCGATCGGCCGCGGCACCGTGTCCTCCTGCTCGGCGCTGAGAACCCGGCCGAGCAGCGCACCCGGCATGCGCGGCGGGGGCGGCGGCGCGGGGCGACGGACGAGAATCGCCTCGGACCGACTCCTGAACAGAACATCCACCTCGGTGTCGAGCAGGATCTCCGTCAATGCCGCTGCGACCGTGATGTCCTGCGCGCGCAGTCGAACGCGGCGTGAGAGGGGCACGACGTTGTCGCTGTAGTTCAGCAGCAGGCCGGACTGCTCCGCGATCTCGGTCAGTGCCTCGCGCAGCGTGACGTTCGTGAGATCGACGGAGATGCGCTCGAACAGCAGCGGGGCCGTCGCGGGCTCCGCGGCCACGGGCTCGTCGCTGTTCGCGATCGCGACCAGGAACTGTGGCGCCCGCGAGCCCAGGTTGTCCGTGACCTGCGCATGCGTGGCCGGAGCCAGTACGATCGAGACCAGCGCGCCCCAGACGGCTGCGCGCAGACGAGAGTGCATGGATGTCCCTCCCGACATGAGAAGGTGGCGCCGTCAGCGGCGGCTGCGATGGTAGAGAATGACCGCACTGTCGGTGCGGACCGTACGTGCATCGAGAATCGTCGCGAGCAGCTCGAGCGCATCGGTTGCCGAGCGCAGATCGAACGTCGCCGTTACATGCGCGTCCGAGAGCGACGCGTCGCCGAGCTGCAGGTCGATGCCGTACCAGTGACGGAACTGTTCTATGACTTCGGTGATCGGCGAGTCGGTGAAGACGAGCCGATCCTGCATCCATGCGTGAAGGGCCGCGACGTCGACGTCGCGCTCGATCGTGAGACTGCCGGTGCGGTCGAGCCGGCCCATATCACCCGCCCCGAGCAGCAGTGAGTCGGGCGTCTCACGTGGGGCCAGGTCCTGCTGCGACAGGGCGACCAGGCCTTCGGCAACCACGACGTCCGTCGTGCCGCTGCCCGGCCAGGAGCGAACGGAGAAGCTGGTTCCGATGTCGCGGATGACGCCGTGCTCTGTTCGCACTGCGAATGGCCGCTCGCGCCGCAGCAGCCCGCGCTGCTCCTCTGCCACCTCGAAGTAGGCAACGCCCTCGAGCCAGACGTCGCGCGTGCGCCCGAACTGCTCGGCGAAGCGGATCGTGCTGGACGGACCCAGCCGAACGCGCGTGCCGTCGGCGAGGAAGACGTCGGCGGTCTGGCGTGGCTGCGTTGAGATCGTGCGCAGGTCTTCGATTGCGATGCGGGCGGACGACGGAATGCTCCGCATCTCTCGCCAGACCACAGCCGAGCCCGCCAGAAGAAGGGAAGCGATAGAGGCGGCAAGGAGCATACGTCGACCGCTGCGCTTTCGGTGTGTGCGCTCGAGCGACAGTGGCTCCGCCACGACCTCGGGCTGCAGCGCTGGAAGCTCCTCCCGCAGGCGCTGCCAGGCCCGCCCGCTGTCGAAGATCGGCTGCGGCCCCGCGTCGGCGATGCGGATCAGCTCTTCGGCGAGCGCGCGACGCCCCGGATCCGCGTCGATCCAGGCCCGCGTCTCCACGGCCTCCTCGGCGGTGCACTCGCCCAGCGCATAGCGGACGATCCGCTGCCAGCTCTCGGTGCCCTCGACCATTCCGTTCCTCCCGTGTCCGAGATACTGACACCGGTGGCCGGGGATTACCCTGTATGGCCCTCAGGGACGTTGTGGCGGAATGGTTTTCGAGATGAGAAGACGATGGTCCGAGGCAGGCGGATCAGCGGTGATGGCGCAATCGCTCACGTATGACCCGCAGCGCACGCGTCATGTGCATCTCGACTGTCTTGATCGATACGCCCAGACGCTCCGCGATCTCGCGCTGTTTCAGGCCCTCCGTCCAGCGAAGCAGAAAAACCGCTCTGCACTGCGGCGGCAGATCGGCCGCCGCTCGCTCCACGGCCGCGCCGATCTCGTTGGCAGCAAGCTCCGCGTCGGGGGTGAGCGCAGGCGCGGCGAGGGCCGGCACGACGTCCTCGCGCGCCGCCTCCTGGTGCCTTGCATTCCGCCGGCGGATCGCACGCAGCGTGTTGAGCGCCTCGTTGCGCGTGGCCGTGAGCAGGTACGTTCGCAGCGAGCCCAGCGGCTGCCACTCACGGTGCCGCCGCCAGAGATTGCGGAACACGTTCGCAACGATGTCCTCCGCAGCGTCACGCGACCGGATCAGCATGTACGCAAGCGCGCACATCCCCTCGTAGTGCGTTACAAACAGAGTCTCGAAGGCGTCCGCATCGCCCTCACGGATACGAGCCAGCAGCTCGCGCTCCGCTGCGTCGGGCAAAGAAGATCCCCCCGACGGCTGGCGCAGAGTTGGATTCACGCGTCGTCCGGATCGACAGCAACAGGTTGTGGGTAACCCCCGACTGATAGGAGTTCAACGAATGAGAGTCAAGAACGAGGACAGCTTCGCCTGTGCGCACATGCGTGCATCGCACACGCGCTCCGCACGCGCGTAGGGCACGCGCGTGAGCAAAGCGCGTCGGGCGGCGGCGCCTCGCGCAGGCAATGGTTTCCAGGATCCGGTTCGGTCGTAGTTCGGACGAGCGCTCACGACCCGGCAGCCGCACGCGCACGGAATCGCCTGACCTTCGCGAGGTTGCCGCAGTCTGCCATATCACACCACTTCCGTCGCCGGCCGCGGCTCTCGTCCAGGAACATCCAGCCGCAGCGGTCGCCGGGGCACTGGCCCACCCGATTCAGATCCGTGCTCGAGAGCAGCGCCGCCGCATCCAGCGCGATCGGCCACAGCATCCGGTCGAGCGCGTGGGGGTCGTCGTCCCACGACAGCGTCAGTGGCAATTCCCCGCCCAGCCGCTGATGCAGTCGCGCCACGCGCACTTCGTCATCGAGAAGGGCGACGTCGGAGGAATCCGGTGTCCATCCTTCGATCGACGCTCGCAGCAGCCGGTACGTCGCGTGCCGCAGCCGGCGCGCCCGCGCGAGAACCGCGGACGCTCGGGGACGCCGCTCGAGGGCAGCGTCGTGGAGCCGACGCGCCTCGGCATGCCTCAGCACACCGACGAACACCGCCCACTCGAGCAGCGCACCGTACGACGTCAGCCGCTCACGCTCCGGGTGGTCCCTCCAGTCCCGCCCGCGTGAGCGGTGCGGCCGGCTCGCCCACTCACCCACGGTGTTCACGAAGTCGAGGCACAGTCGCCCGCCGACGCGCCTGAAGCCCTTTTCGCCGGTCTCCCCCATTCCGTGACCGTAACCTCTCCAAGGTGGTTGACAGGTTACGTACCATCAGCGACTCTGTAACCTGCTCGACCAATTTTATTGGTTACAGTGGAGGTGCGCCATGGTGGTGAAGGGGAGGGAGAGCGGGAACGGGCGGATCGCGCTGGTCGGTGCGCCGTCGAGTATCGGGATCCGGCCGTACGATGACAGCGGCATCCCGCGCGGGCTGGACCAGGCCCCTGCAGTGCTGCGGTCGTTCGGGCTCGCGGACCGCGCGGACGTCATCGACCTCGGCGACGTCGTACCGCCGCCGTATGTGGACGTCGTGCGCGCGCCCGGCACGGTGCGCAACGAGGCGGCGCTGGTCGAATACAGCCATGCGCTTGCCGACCGGGTCGCGGTGGCGCGCCAGGAGTCCGACTTCGTGCTGCTGCTCGGTGGTGACTGCAGCATCGTGCTTGGTGCGCTGCTCGGTGCAGCGCGCGGGCTCGCCCACATCGGCCTCGCGTACATCGACGCACACTCCGACTTCAATACGCCTGCCGAATCGGTAACGGGGTCCGCCGCGGGCATGTGCCTGGCCATGGCTGTCGGTCGAGGCGATACGCCTCTTGCATGGTTGAATGGCGATCGACCGCTCGTGCGCGGGAGCGACGTCGCGTTGATCGGCACCCGTGACGATGACGATCCGTATGGACAGGGGGCTCTCGGACCGGCGGGTGTCCTCGACATTGACGGCAGTGAGGTCGTGAGCGACGCAGCCGCGGCAGCGGAGCGTGCGCTCGCGCGACTCGCGCGGGATGACCTGGACGGGTTCTGGATCCACTTCGATGCGGATCTCATGGATCCTTCGGTGATGCCTGCCGTGGATTCGCCGACGCGGGGCGGTCCGGACGTCGACGCGATCAGCGCGCTGCTCAGACCCCTCGTGACGCATCCGCGCGCGCTCGGGATGCACGTATCGATCTACGATCCGGGTCTGGACCCGGATCGACGCGCGGGCCGGGAGCTGGCGTCTCTCCTGGATCGCGTGCTGTCGGCGCGAGCGGAAGCGGTGTCGGCATGATTGCGCGGACGTGGCACGGACGCGTTCCAGCACATCGCGCCGACGAGTATTTCCGCTTTCTCGAGCGCACAGGCCTCGCCGACTACAGCGCCACGCCCGGCAACCTCGGCTACACGGTGCTGCGCACGATCGAGGGCGACGTCGCTCATTTCCGCTTGATCAGCTTCTGGGAGTCGTACGACGCGATCCGCCGCTTCGCGGGTGACGATTACGAGCGTGCGCACTATTACCCGGAGGACGACGACTTCCTGCTCGAGAAGGAGGAGCGCGTGACGCACGAGGAGGTGCTGGTGGTCGCGGTGCACGACCGTCCGCCGCGACCATGACCGTGCGGCGCGGTCGTTGTCACATGGTCGTGGCGTACCTGCCCCATCGGGCGGTGCGGTGTGATCCGCTGGCGTCCCTGCGATCCGAGTCGCAGTCACTTCGCACGCATGATCGCGAACCGGGTGAAGTTCTCCTGCCGGTCGTGTACGTCCGGGGCGAGGACCTGGAGGGAGTAGCGGCTCGCCGTGGCGGGTGGTGAGATCGATGCAAGGCTGCGCGCTCCGCGGATCGCGACTTCGCGAGCGGCGCCGGCCGTATCGAAGAATGGTGTCGCGGATGCCTGCGGCAGCGCGCGGCACAGGAACGTTCCGCACTGCTGCAGCGCGACCGGGTGAGAGATCACCTGCCGTATTTCATCGAGCGTCGTGCCCGGTACGCCGAGCAGGAACATCCGGATGGGGTGCGTCACCTGCGCGACTTCTGTGAATGCGTGGCGGGCGAGGACCGCCAGGGAGGCGTGCACCGGTCCGGCGATCGCGTTCTCGAGGGGGAAGATGCCGTATGTGGCGGCCCCGCTCGCGAGCATTTCGCCCACGTCACCGAACGTCGTGCACGGCACGCACTCGACCGCGCGACCGAAGTGTGCGAGCGCAGCCTCCTCGCTGAACGCCCCGGGCGCACCCTGGAACGCGATGCGGATCCGCCTGCGCGCGGTGGCGCCTGCCCTGTGCGGGGTCCATGGTCGTAGCATGCTCACCTGACCGGTTCACCGGAACCAACAAAAAAACGGCCCGTGGAGATCCACGGGCCGTTCGCGATCGAGTATTGCGCAGCTTCAGCGCATACGCCTTCGAGCGCGACCCGTGGCACGGGTCCCGGTAAAGAACACGAAGGCAAAGAAGCGCACGTTCTGCTGCATGCGTCCAGTTTAACCGAGCTGTCGGCCGTACCGCAATGGGGCGCCCTGCCCCTACGCTCGGGTTTCGACCTTGTCGTTCTTCTTGTGCGGCTCACGCGGCCGCAGCGGCGGCTTCGTCTTCGGCGGCTCCTGCGGCTCCGGCGGCAGTCCACTCTGGTAGCGCGAGCGGGCCGTGTCGCGCTCGCGCTGCTCCGGATCGGTCGTCGGTGGCTTCTCAGGCATCCTGATCCTCCTGCGAGCGGTATGTTCTCAGCTATCCGAACGACGACGAATGCAAGCGACGCGCCGTGCCGTTTACCTTCTGCGACCGAACCTCACATGGCTCTTCGTGGGTGGTCGACGCCCGGCCGCGTTCCCATCATGGTCCTGTTGCCCCGCCGTCACCCGCGCTCTATCGTAGCGGGCACTGCACCAGTGCTCCCCACAACACGGATGCTCATGATGCGACGCTTCCTCCTCGCGGCGGCGTTCCTGGGTGCTGCCGCGCCGATGCATGCGGCCGCGCAGGCAGCGACGGATGGCTCCTCGACGATTGCCATCCGCGCCGGTGCGCTGTTTGACGGCACGGGTGAGTCCCTGCGCCGTGACGTTACGATCCTGGTGCGCGACGGGCGCATCATTGACGTCGGTCCGAACGTAGCCGTCCCGGCGAACGCGGAGCGCATCGACCTGTCCGGCTGGACGGTAATGCCCGGCTTCATCGATCTGCACACGCACCTCACTGGCGGGCCGTCCGATTTCGAGATGCCGCCCGGGGCGTTCCTGTACACCGAGTATCCGGAAGCATCGGTGCTGAAGGGGGTGGTGAACGCGCGCACGACGCTGCTGGCCGGCTTCACGACGGTCCGCGATGTAGGTGCTCCTGCCACCTCGGCACTCGCACTGCGCGACGCGATCGCGAGGGGTCTCCTGCCGGGCCCGCGGATGATCACTGCGATCGGCCTCGGCACGACGGGCAGTCATTGCGATCCGACGACCGGCATCCGCCCGGGCCACGTGAACGTCGACGCGTGGCGGGACCGCGTGTACGACGGCCCGGCCGCTGCCGCCTCCGCCGTGCGAGCGGCGGTGCGTGACGGGGCGGACGTGATCAAGGTCTGCGCAACGGCGGGCGTGCTCTCGATCACGGACGAGATCGGGCCCGCGCAGATGACGTTCGAGGAGCTCGAATCGGTGGTCTCGACCGCGAAGATGCTTAACCGGCGCGTCGCCGCTCACGCGCACGGAATCGAGGGCATCCGCAACGCGGTGCGCGCGGGCATCACGACGATCGACCACGGCAGCGTGCTCGACGAGGAGATTCTCCGCGAGATGAAAGAGCGCGGGACCTGGCTCGTGCCAACGATGATGGCGTTCGAAGGCGCGATCTCGATGGCGAAATCGGGCATGCTGCCCCCGGGCCCGACGCAGAAGGCGCTCGCGATCGAACCGCTCGTGAAGGAATCCCACCGGCGCGCGATCCGGCTCGGCGTGCCGATCGCATTCGGTACCGACGCAGGCGTCTTCGAGCACGGGCGGAACGCACGAGAGTTCCAGCTCATGGTCGAGGCCGGCATGACGCCCGCGGCCGCGCTCCTCGCCGCGACGCGCAACGCCGCAGAAGCGCTCGGCATGCCCGACCAGCTGGGCGCGGTAAAGCCCGGATACCATGCCGACATCGTGGCCGTACGCGGCAATCCGCTCGAGGACATTACGCTGCTGCAGGATGTCGGCTTCGTGATGAAGGGCGGCGTCGTCTACAAGCAGGACGGAACCCCCATCACGTAACGGCCGCTCGTCCGGGGAGCGCGGCGTCTGCAGCCGCGCTCCTCACGCCTGCAGCTCCGGGTTCAGTCGCATCTGCGCGAAGTCATCCACTCCCGTCAGCTCCACCCCGAACTCGGCCGCCGTCCGCTCCATCGGAATCGGCGAGTCGTACGTCTCCAGTGCAGCCGCGAGCGCGACCACGGGCTCGGGCAGCCCCGGGATCGGCTCCCCCGGTGCAACCCTCTCGATCGGAATCTCGAGTCCCGAGGCGCGGCTGTAGGCGGCCACCACATCGCGCCACGTCAATGCCTCGGGTCCACCGATCAGGATCGTGCGGTTGCGCGCTGCGGGCATGCGTATGGCCGTGATCGCGAACGCCGCGACGTCGCGCTCCGCAACGAACGAGTGCCGTCGTTGCGACTCACCGACGAGGGTGACGGGGCGGCCGGTGAACAGCGGCGCCTCGATGAGTGCACCGAACCAGACGTCCATGAAGATGTTGGGTTGCAGGATGGTCCAGGCCATCCCGCTGTCGCGCAACGCCTGTTCGGCGAGGCCCTTGGCCCGGAAGAGTGGTACGGGATGGTCGGGCGTCGCTCCGACGGTGGAAATGAAGACGAAGTGCTCGACGCCGGCCTTGCGCGCGGCTTCGATGAGGTTCTGGTTGCCCGCGACATCCACGTTCTCGATCGTGTCGTCGTTCTTCTTCGATGTCGTCGCGGTCGTGATCACGACGCGTGCGCCCGCGAGTGCCCGCTCGAGTGTAGCCGGCTGGGTGAGGTCGCCGTAGATGACGGGTACGCCCGCCTGCTGCAGCGCGGAGTGATTCGATGTCGGACGTACGAGCGCGCGAACGTTCTCACGTCGCTCCCGCAGCCCTTCCACGATCCTGCTGCCCAGGCTCCCGGTCGCTCCCGCAACGACGATCATGATGGCCTCCCCGTTCGAGTGGTCCCGACGCAAACGCCACACATGCAATCCTCAACGGAAACGCGCGCAGCGCCAGCATCGGCGCGTTTCCAGCTACCGCGGCCTGCCGATCCGCCCGAGATGCGTGTCCTGGAATGCAGTCGGGTACTTGAGCCCGTACCCGAGTGCGCGATCCAGCCCGATATGCGCGAGCCAGACGAACGGAATCACGAGTGGGCCGCCGGTCAGCAGCAGCACGGCCGCGAGCGCCAGCGGCCCGGTGTACGTGTGAACGACGTTGTAGACCAGAGCGCCCGCCCGCGCGCCCGCGAGGTAGCCAAGCATGCTGAGGTCCGGCACGAGGAACAGCAGCGCGAACATCAGCCAGGAATGTCCCGCGCGGCCATACAGCAGGATTACGACGGCGGCCGCTGCAGCGCCTTCCGTGCGCAGCAGGCGGCGAACGGCCAGGTCGCTGCTCGTGCGCGGGTGCTCAGACAGCGATTCCATCACGATCGTCTCCGATGGCAGCACAGTTCACGGCGGGAATCATCGCGGGGCGAGGGAGCCGGACGTCGACACAGGAGCTGATCAGCGCGCACAGGTTGGTGAAGGATGCGTGGGATGGAACGCGGGCCCGGATCCCGTCCGGGCCCGCGCCTGGCTGCTACCGCCGCGCCATCTTCACGTATGGCCGCTCGTCCTCCCCGATGTAGACCTGTCGCGGTCGCGTGATCTTCTGGTCCTTGTCCTCCAGCATCTCCTGCCACTGCGCGAGCCAGCCTGCAGTGCGCGCGATTGCGAAGAGCACAGGGAACATGTCGACCGGGAAGCCCATCGCCTGGTAGATGATGCCCGAATAGAAATCGACGTTCGGATAGAGCCTGCGCGAGACGAAGTAGTCGTCCTCGAGGGCGATGCGCTCGAGCTCCATTGCGAGGTCGAGCAGCGGCGACTTGCCGGTGACCTCGAGCACATCGTCGGCCATCTTCTTCAGGATGCGGGCACGCGGATCGTAGTTCTTGTACACGCGGTGCCCGAAGCCCATCAGCCGGAACTCGCCCGCCTTCACGCGCTTGATGTACTCGTTGACGTTCTTCCGGTCACCGATCTCGTGCAGCATACGCAGCACCTGCTCGTTCGCGCCGCCGTGCAGCGGGCCCCAGAGAGCTGCGGTCGCCGCCGCGACGGACACGTACGGGTCCGCGTGGCTGCTGCCGACGTTGCGCATGGCACTGGTCGAGCAGTTCTGCTCGTGGTCGGCGTGCAGGATGAACAGGACGTCGAGCGCCTTCTCCAGGATCGGGTTCGGCTTGTACTCACGCTCCGTCATCCGGAACATCATGTTCAGGAAGTTGCCTGCGTAGCTGAGCTCGTTGTCCGGATAGATGTAGTGTCGGCCGATGGAATGGCGGTAGGCGAATGCGGCGATCGTCGGGACCTTGGCGATGAGGCGGATGATCTGCCGCTTTCTGTTCTCCGGGTCGCTTATGTCACGCGACTCCGAGTAGAACGTCGACAGCGCCGCGACGGTGCTCACGAGCATGCCCATCGGGTGAGCGTCGTAGTGGAAGCCCTCCATGAACTTCCGCATGTTCTCGTGAATCAGCGTGTGCATCGTGATCTCGTGCGTCCACTCGTCCAGCTCCTGCTGGCTGGGGAGGTGGCCGAAGAGGATCAGGAACGCCGTCTCGAGATACGTGCTCTGCTCTGCGAGCTGCTCGATGGGGATGCCGCGGTAGCGGAGGATGCCCTTGTCGCCGTCGATGAAGGTGATCGCGCTCCTCGTCGACGCCGTGTTCATGTACGCGGGGTCGTAGCTGAGCAGCCCGAAATCGTCATCGGACGACTTGATCTTGCGCAGCTCCGTCCCGTCGATGTAGGCACCGTAGTTCGGGTACGTCCCATACCGGATCGGCACCTCGTACGACTTGCCGGTACGGTTGTCGGTGATGGTCAGCGTATCAGGCATGGCTCTTCACGGTTGCTGTTCCAGTCCGCGCAACATAGCCGCAGGCGGGCGAGTGCGCGACCGGGCACCCCTGGAAGAGCGACGGGGGGCGCCGCAGCCATTGCAGCGCCCCCCGTCTCCGCGCCGGCCGACCGGTCAGATGTCCGTGCAATCCCGGCAGGTCTCGATCTCTGGCAGGAGCTCGAGGCGCTCACGGGCGATCTGACCGCCGCACCGGATGCAGATGCCGTAGGTCCCCTTCTCGAGGCGGATGAGTGCGAGTGCCAGGGCGCGGGCCCGGCCGGCGCCGAGGTCGCGCAGGGTCCCGGTCAGCTCGAGGTCGTCGATGGTCTCCCAGGGGCGGCGCACGCCGTCGGATGCGCGGCCAGCCATCCACCCTGCCACGGCTGCGTCGCCACTCTCGACGGTGCTGAGTTGGCGCCGCAGCTCCTTCTCGAGTCGTTCACGTGCTTCTGCAGGTGTCAGCATGGTCTCCACGTCTGGTACCGATCCATCCTGTGCCGGGCGACAAGATAACGACTTTCCCGGGCATTGCCCGTTACAGGTTTGTAATGAATGCGCGCGACGCCCTGGGGGGAGCGTCTCCTGTGCGGGCAGGCGGCCGACAGGTGGAGGCAGCGGGCGGCTGGAGCGGCGACGCCGGCAGGGCCGCCGCACGGCCGGAGCCTAATCCGCCCGAAGCGCGATGTTGGGGTCGACGCGGGTCGCGCGCCGTGCCGGGACGAAGCAGGCGAGGAGCGCGGCCATGACCAGGAACGTGATGATCGACGCGAACACGACCGGGTCGCGCGGATTGACCTGGTAGAGGACCAGAGAGAGCAGGTTGCCGAGTGCGGCGGCAATACCCAGCCCGAGCGCGATGCCGATCGCAATCTGGCTCATGCCCTGCCGCAGGACCATCGTGAGGACGTCTCGTGCCTGCGCGCCGAGCGCCATGCGTACGCCTACCTCGCGGGTGCGCTGCGCGACGGACGTCGCCATCACGCCGTACAGGCCGACGCCGGCGAGGAAGAGCGCCGCGCCGCCGAACACCATGAAGAGCACGCCGAAGACGGAATAGAACCAGTAGCTCTGATCGATCGCGTCCTGAAGCGTGCGGACGAAGTAGATCGGCAGGTCGGCATCGATTGCATTGACCTCGGCACGAACCCGCTGCGTGACCGCGAGCGGCTCGCCGCGGGTGCGTGCGGCGATCGAGAAGAACTGTGGCGGCGACTGCGCGATCGGCGTGTAAAGCGCCTCACGCCGGTCGGAGTCGAGCCCGCCCTCGAACATGTCGGGCGCGACGCCCACGATCGTCACCCAGGGTGCGTCGGCCTGCCGGCCGAAGCGAATGCGCCGGCCGATCGGCGAGGCGCCGTTGAAGAACCTGGCGACGAAGGACTGGTTCACGATCGCGACCCGCGGAGCATCCATCCGGTCCTGCTCGCCGAACGCACGACCCTCCAGCAATGGAACCTGGAACGTCTCGAAGTAGTTCGGCGCGATCGTGTTGATGAGCACGATCGGCAGCTCCCTCCGCAGGTCGTACTCGACGCCCTCGATCCGTACTTCTGCTCCGCCTGTCCCGAGACCGGGCAGGCCGGTGAGCAGCGTGGCGCTCTCCAGCTCCGGCATCTGCTGGAGCCGCTGGAGCAGCTCGCGCTGCATGTTGTAGCGCGCGATCGAATCCGGGTACGCAGCCTCCATCAACCCGATGCGGGCAGTGAAGATCTCGGTCGGAAAATTGAAATCGATGGTCTTGAGCTGCGTCACGCTCTTGATCATGAGGCCGGCGCCGATCAGCAGGCCGCAGGACAGCGCGATCTCGAACACGACGATCGCCTTGCTGAACCGGCCGAGCCGGAAGCTCGAGGACCCGCGGCTCTCGTCCTTCAGGATCTCGTTCACGTTGGCGCGCGCCGCATGATACGCCGGTATCGCGCCCGAGATCAGCGCGGCGATTCCGGTGACCCCGAGCGCAAACAGAATCGCGACGCCGTCGATGCGGATGTCGATCCAGTAGGGCGGGTTCGTGTCTGCAATCGCCGCATTGAAGATCCGAACGCCCGCCCAGGAGACGAGGAGACCGAGGAGTGCGCCGGCGATGGCGAGGAGGAGCGCCTCCGTCATGAACTGGGTGATGATCCGCGTCTTCGATGCACCGAGTGCGGTCCGGATGCCCACCTCCTTGGTGCGCATCGCGGCCCGGCTCATCAGCAGGTTCGCGACGTTGGCGCACGCAATCAGCAGCACGAAGAAGACGGCGCCGAGCATCGTGTACAGCATCCGGGTGGGCTCTTCGCCGATGTACTCCTCGGTGAATGGCTTGATGACCGGAGAGATGCCCTCGTTCGTCTCGGGATACTCCGCTGCGAGTCGCTGCGTGATCCCGGTCATCTCGATCATCGCCCGATCGATCGTGACGCCGTCACGCAGGCGCCCCAGCACCTCCAGCGTGATCCCCTCACCCCGCTTCAGCGTGAGCGGGTCGAGTCGGAGCGGTACCCAGATCTGGTGGTTGAACGGGAAGAGGAAGTCCTCGGGCATCACACCGATGATCGTCGCCGGCTCACCGTTCACGCGAATGACACGGCCGACGATGCCGGGATCGCCCTCATACCTGTCCTGCCACATGCGATAGCCGATCAGCACGACCATCGGTTCCGCTCGTGACGTCTCCTCCTCGCGGAAAAGGCGACCGTGCAGCGGTCTCACCCCGAGCAGCGGGAACGTGGACGGCGTGATGAACGCACCGTCGTAGCGCTCTGGCACCCCGCCGTCCGCGACGTTGACCGTCCCCGAATACCACGCCCCCAGATCCACGAACGACTGGCGCTGCTGTGCACGCCAGTCGGTGAAATCATGGATCGTCACTTCCATGCTCTCGATTCCGCGCGACGGCCGCGCACGCTCGAGATGCACGAGCTGCTCAGGCTTCTCGAACGGAAGCCCCCGGTGAAGCGCGCCGTAGATGATGCTGAACATCATGACGCTGAGGCCGATGCCGAGCGTGAGTGCCAGGACGGCAAACAGCGAGGGACCCGGACTCTTCCGCAGGACGCGGAGACCGACGTTGAGGTCGTTCATGTTCTGGTGCCTGCGCGTGGAGGCTGGGGAGACGGTCTGGAGGAAATGTACGGGGAGGAGGGGGTGGCGGTTTCTTTCCTGATCAGCGGGTGGCGGGCGGGGTGACAGGTGGTGGGTGGTGAACACAGCGGGAACGCTCCGGGCGTTGGGTGCGGGCGGTGGGCGCCGCCCGTCTCCCGCAGTGACAATCGACGCTGGCACAGGGCCTGCCGCCTCCTTCTCTCCGCCATGCGCGACACCACCCGCCAGTACCTGAAAGCGCTGTCCCGTGCCTTCGCGGGGGCGATCATCTTCGGCATCCCGATCATGATGACCATGGAGATGTGGGCGCTGGGCGCGACGCTGGAGCGGGTCAGGCTTGCGGCGTTTCTGGGGTTCGTGCTGCCTCTGCTCGTGGGGCTGGCGTATCTGTCGGGGTTCGAGAAGGTGAAGGGGAGATTGCAGGTCGTCGCGGATGCGATGGTCGCATACCTGGTCGCACTCGTGGCAGCAACGGTCGTGCTGCTCCTGTTCCGGATCGTGCAGGTCGGGATGCCCGCGGGCGAACTCGTCGGGAAGCTGGTGCTTCAGGCGTCGGCCGGGAGCTTCGGTGCAGTGCTCGCCCACGGGTCTCTGGCGGGCACCGACGACGACGAGGAAGAGGGCGGACACAAGGAAGACGAGGCGCGGCCGGGCTACTTCGCCGAGCTGCTACTCATGGCGGCGGGCGCACTCTACCTCGCGCTGAGCATCGCACCGACAGAGGAGGTTCCGCTCCTGGCTTCACGAATGGGAGCACCACTGGTGCTCGGGCTGATGGTTCTGTCGCTGATGCTCATGCATGCGTTCGTCTATGCGGTGGAGTTCCGCGGGCAGGAGGCGGCACCCGAGGGCACGCCGATGTGGAGCATCGTGCTGCGCTTCACGGTCGTCGGGTATGCCCTCGTCCTGCTCGTCTCCCTGTTCGTCCTGTGGTGCTTCGGCCAGATCGACCAGGCCACGGCTGCGCCCCCACTCATGATGGCCGCTGTGCTCGGGTTTCCGGCTTCGATCGGCGCTGCGGCGGCGCGGCTGATTCTGTGAGGCGCGGGTGACGGCACGGGGCTGGGACGGCGCTGACTCCGATCGTGGTGACGTCGATCCGGATCGGCGGCAGGATCGGGAAGAGGTGCCGCTCCTCCAGTGGATCGTGTCGGGGGTTGCGGCGGTCATCGTGCTCGCATCGTTCGGGCTGATCGCATACGACGGCTTCGTCGGACGCCGCGGCCCGGCGGCCGTGTCGATTGCCATCGATTCCGTGGCACGGGCAGGCGATCTGTACCGGGTGCACGTCTCGGTGCGCAACGAGGGCGGCTCGGCCGCGTCGGACGTACAGGTCAGAGGGCAGCTGGCAAACGGAGCGTCGCCTGCGACGACCATCCTGCTCGATTACCTGCCGGCGGGCTCGTCGGAGGCCGCCGTCTTCGTGTTCCCGCGAGACCCGACCCTGGCGGGCCTGCACCTCAGCGTCGAGAGCTGGCTCGAGCCCTGACCCTCCTTCCCAGTACTCCAGAGCGGCCTCCCCGGCGAGCGGCTGTGTGAACCGTGCATCAGTTCCGTCCTGCGGATGCACCACTCCAATCCACAGGTGCGGTGCGGCGGAGGAGGTGGACGCCGGTCGGAGGCGGTCCGGAAACCGGCCGCGCGCGCCGGCGATCGCCGGGCCGGACGCGTCGTATCTGATTGTCCGGCAATGCTGTCGACGGTGCCCGCCGCGCAGTGTCACGCTGCGAGCGCAGCGTGACGCACGGGGGGCGTCGCTGAGGCGAATCGCGTGCGCGATGAGGCATGGGACCTGCCCTCCGGGGCACGACCGTTTTTGCGCCCACACCTGCCATGAGGATGGTCTGTGAAGCACTTCCGTAGTCAACCAACAGGATGGCTGCTGCTTGCTGCGCTGCTGGGCGGCTGCGCTGACGCGCTTCCTACCGCTCCGGAGCTCGCGCCGGCACCGACCGCCACCACGTTCGTCGATGGTGGTGGACTCCCGATCGCCGGCGCCGCGGACGCGTTCGCCGGCACATCGCTGAACGAGGACTTCTGGGACGTGATCGCGGCACCGGGCCGCGTGGTGGTGGACAACCGGCTCGAGCTGGCCGTTGCTCCACGGGCCATGGAAGCGATCAAGCTGATGTACCGCGACCCGCAGAGCTTCGCGGGCGCGTCCTTCCAGACGGAGATCAGTCAGTACGCTACGGGCAGCGCCACACTCGGCACGTTCATGGCCGTGACGGACGCGAACGAGCTGTCCTATGTGATCTTCAACGCGTTCAACGGCCAGCTCACCGCCTGGTATCGCTGGGCGGGCGCTGCGCCGGTGCAGCTTTCGGGCAGTCTGCCCCTGGATCCGGTGAATCACCGGTTCCTCCGACTGCGTGAAGCGTCCGGCACCGTCTATTACGAGACGTCCGCGGATGGATTCTCCTGGACGACGCGCTGGACGGTGCAGCATGCGTTCCCGGACATCCACTCGCTGCACGGGATGCTCGGCCTGCAGTCGTGGGGCACGAGCGCGAGCAACCCGACGGCTGCGCATTTCGAGGGCGTCAACACCGTTGCGCCGGCTGCACCCCGGAGTCTCGCGGCCGTCGCGAATGCGCCACTGAGCATCGACCTGGGGTGGCACGACCAGTCCGTCAACGAGGCAGCCTTCCACGTCGAGCGCCGCATGGGCGCCGATACCGCGTTCATCACGATCGCCGAGCTGCCTGCGAACTCGAGCGAGTATCGCGATGAAGGGCTGGTCGCCGGCGCCGTATACGAGTACCGCATCCGCGCGATCGGCCCGACCGGCGCGAGCTCGCTGAGCCACACGGCGGAAGCGACCGCGCTCTCGGAGCCGCCGCCGGTCCCGCCGTCGGTCAGCACCCTGGTTGACAGCTTCGACGGCACGGGAATCAACCTCGACGTCTGGGAAGTCGTGGGTCAGCCGTCGAGCATCGTCGTGGACAACCGGCTGGAGCTGGTCACGCAGCCGGGCGTGCACGAGCACGTCTACGCACGCAGCCGGCAGGCGCTGAGCTTCGTCGGAGGCTCGTTCTTCACCGAGGTCAGCAGCTTCTCGGGAGGCACGAGCACGACCGAGACGTTCATGGGGATCTACTCCGAGGACGAGGAGGAGTACGTCGCCATCTCGGTGCACAACAACCGCGTGACCGCGTGGTACAAGTGGCGTAACCAGGACAACTTCGTACAGCTGCCGGGAACACTGACGCTGAACACGGTGCAGCATCGGTTCCTGCGGATCCGCGAGGCGGGTGGCACGGTGTACCTGGAGACATCGCCGAACGGTCTGTCCTGGACGACGCGCTGGACGGTCGTGCACGACTTCATCGACCCGCACCACCTGCATGCGTACATCGGCGTAGGCACATGGGGCGTTCCAAACTCGAATCCGACGCCGACCTACTTCGAGGGTGTCAACACGCTCGTGCCCGCGTCGCCACGTGAGCTGAGCGCTGTGCCGGCAGCCGAGGCGATCCAGCTCAGCTGGCAGGACCGTTCCGTCAATGAGAGCGGCTTCCGGATCGAGCGCCGGGAGGCCGGTGTCGGCTCCTTCACGACGATCGGGTCGACCGCAGCGAACGTGGCCACGTACACGGACTCGGGCCTCGTTCCGGGCGTCGAGTACGAGTACCGCGTGCGCGCCGAGGGCGCCTCGGGTAACAGTGCCTACACGAACACCGTGATCGCTGCGGCGCTCGAGGACAACTCGCCGCCCCCGCCGCCGGCACCGCCCGTCATCGCTACACTCACGGATGCGTTCGCCGGAACGACGCTGGACCTCTCGCTGTGGACGCCGCGGGGCGAGCACGGGATCGCCGTGAACGATCAACTGCAGCTTTCGGTGGCACCGAACACGCTCGAGAACATCGCCCTGATGTCGGTCGAGGCCTACCGCTTCCAGGGGAGCTCCTTCCAGGTCGAGATCGCGCAGTATGCGGGAGGCTCCGCGAACGTCGGCACGTATGCCGCCGTCACGGATGCGGGCGAGCTGTCGTACGTGATCTTCAACGCGCACAATGGCCGCCTCACCGCATGGCGGCGCTGGAACGGGCAGTCGCCCGTCCAGATCGGCTCGGTCACGCTCGACCCGACGGCGCACCGCTACCTCCGCCTGCGCGAGGCTGCAGGTCGCGTCTACTACGAGACCTCGCCTGATGGCGTCACGTGGACGACGCGCTGGAACATTGCACACTCGTTCGCGGATCTCGACAACCTGCACGGGATGATCGGTGTACAGTCATGGGGCTCACCGGGCAGCAACCCCATCCCGGGCATCTTCGCAAGCGTGGGCGTGATCGAGTAGACCCCCGAATCAAATGGCCCCGTCTGCCGGGTGGCAGGCGGGGCCGTTCATGGGTCCGCGTTGAGTGCGCTCCATCCGCGGATGGCACCTTCCGACAGGCGAAGCCCTGCCGCCCGCTGCGCTCAGCCGCCGGGGACTGCGGACTCTCGCACGACTCGCTTTACCTGTCCCTTCCAGAGCAGACGTCGCACGCGGAGTGCGAGCATGACTCCCACTGCGCCGAGACCTGCAGACAGTCCGATCCAGACGCCGATCGGTCCCAGCGCCGTGCGGAAGCCGAGCATCAGCGCGATCGGCACGCCGACGCCCCAGTAGCCGATACCGCAGATGATCATCGGGATGCGGGTGTCCGCGGCGCCGCGAAGCACGCTTACACCCGCGACCTGTGCGCCATCGAAGAGCTGGAATGCCGCAGCGATGAGCAGCAGCTGCGCACCGAGTGCGATGATCGCGGTGTCTTTCGTATAGAGCCCGATCAGCGACTCCCCCATCACAATGAAGAGCAGCGCGCAGAAGCCCATGAAGCCCAGCGCCAGCGTGTACGTTGCGAGGACGGTCCTGCGCATCGCGTCGGTGCGACCCGCACCGATGTGCTGACCGACATGAATCGACCCGGCGAGTGACACGCCGAGCGCGACCATGAAGGTCGTCGATGCGATGTTGATCGTGACCTGATGTGCGGCCAGTACGAGCGGGCCGACCCACCCCATCATCACGGCGCCGAACGCGAACAATCCGACCTCGAGGCCGAACTGCATGCCGACCGGCGCACCGATCGTGATGATCCGGCCAAGCAGCGCGGGATCCATGCGACGTCGCACGCCACGGAACGGGTGCAGATCGCCGCGCATCGTCACGTAGACTGCCAGCCCGATGAACATCACCCAGCGCACGATCGTCGTGGCGTATCCACTGCCGACGAGCCCCATCGCGGGAATCACATCGCCGACGCCGTAGATCAGCATCCAGTTGGCGACGATGTTGAGTCCGAGGCCCAGGAAGGTGAACACCATCGCCGGGCGCGCGATGCCCATGCCTTCCAGGTATTGGCGGTACGCCATGAAGAGGAAGACGGCGGGGACGGACCCGGCCAGCGCGCGCAGGTATTCGCCCGTCGGCTCAGCGACTTCGGGAGCCTGGCCGAGCATGAGCGCCGCCTCGTGCCCGACCAGTGAGACGAGGATGACCGGCACGCTGAGCAGTGCGGCGAGCCACATCCCCTGCACGAGCGTGCGGCGCACCTGGAGCCGGTCACCTGCGCCGAAGCCCTGGCTGATCAGCGGGGCCATGCCGACGATCACGCCGACCGAGATCGTGACGAAGAACTGATGAATGGCGGACCCGAGGCCCGCGGCGGCGAGCGGAACCGCACCGAGGGGACCGACCATGATCGTATCGGTCGTGTTCATCCCGACCTGGCCGACCTGGCTGACGATGATCGGCGCGGCGAGGCGCAGCAGCGAGCGAAGCTCGGTGAGGTATCCGGATCGAGTCATTGAGCCGTGGAAGAAAACGGAATCGCGTTCCGTCTGCCAGTGGGTGCCGCACCTTGGCAACCGGGGGGCCGGATCATTTATTGAGTGGCGACGGAACTGCCTGGTCCGCAGGAAGGGGTCGCGAGTGAGTGAATCACAGGGTGGCGGCCGGCGCGGCGCCGCACGCGTGCTGGACGACGACGAGATCCGCGCGATCGTGGCGCGCAACTTCTGGGGGGTGCTCTCGACGGTCGGCCCGGACGGGCAGCCCTATGCAGTACCGATCATCTACGGCTACGACGGCGCGTTCTACTCGGTGCTGCGCGACGGGCGCAAGCTGACGAACATCGATGCGAACCCTCGCGTGTGCATCAATGTCGTCGAGATCGAGGAGATGGCGAAGCGGTGGCGCAGCGTGCTCGCATTCGGCACCGCCAGATGGATCGACGACGATGAGGGCATGCGTGCGGCGATCCACGTCATCCGGGCCCAGTATCCCGGGCCGCCTGCGCGCTCCGGGGGCACGACGGATGCTTTGCGCTCACAGGGCTTTCGCGTGATGAAGCTGGTCGTCGATGAGATGACGGGGCGGGCACAGGAGTAGGAGTATTGCGGCGGTACCGGCACGCCCGAACCCGGACCGCTCCCCCAGCAGTACGGGCCGTGCGTGCCGGACACCGCCGCATCTATGTCTGATACACCGGCAGCAGGCGCGTCCAGCGGTTACGGCGCGCGAAGTAGGTGTCGGCGTCCTCGACCAGCCCCTGGTCCACCATCCGCTGCCACTTCGGTGGGATGTGCGCGCAGAAGGGCTCGGCCTCCATGTAGTCGCCCGTCATCGCGTATGCACGCGCGCGGCTGCCACCGCAGACCGGGCGATACTCGCAGACGTTGCACTTCCCCTTCAGCTGTGAGCGGTCGCGCAGCCGCCGGAAGAGCGGCGCGTTGCGATAGACGTCGACGAGGTCGTCCCTGCGGACGTTGCCAGCCGCGATCGGCAGAAAGCCGGACGGGTAGATGTCACCCAGGTGACTGACGAACATGAAGCCGTCGCCGTCGTTCACGCCGCGCGCCCGGCCGATGCCGTCCTTCTCCGAATGGTGTACGCCCGCGGTCAGCGGTGACGGCGCCGCAGTACGCTCCCCGTTTCTTCGCTCGGCCACCTGGCGTTCGAGCACCACCCGCGCGTACTGCGGCGCCGCCGTTGCCTTGATGTCGAAGGGCGCCGTCTTCGACAGGTCATAGAGCTTGTGGAAGACGTCCTCGAACTCGTCCGCGCTCGCCATGTCCTCCGGCCGCGCGCGCCCCATCGGCACCAGGAAGAAGACCTCCCAGAAGACGATGCCGACGTCGGTCATCAGCCGCATCAGGCTGTCGATGTCGTCGATATTGTGGCGCCCGATGACTGTGTTCACCTGCGTCGTCATCCCGATCGCCTGGGAGGCGCGCAGGATGCGCAGCCCCGCGTCGAAGCTCCCCTCGACGCGACGGAATGCGTCGTGGATCTCCGGGTTCGAGCCGTCCAGCGACACTGCCACCCGCGCGAGGCCTGCATCTTTCAGCCGCTGCAGCATTGGCCGGTCCGTCAGGTCCGTGGTAGCCGGCGTCGCGGCCATCCGCAAGCCCAGCCTCGCACCGTACTCGACCAGCTCGACGATGTCCGGCCGCCGCATGCAGTCGCCGCCGCTGAACACGAAGATGATCGGGCCGAACGCGCGGACCCGGTCGAGCATCCGCTTCGCCTCCTGGGTCGTGAGCTCGTCCGGGTGGCGGTCGGGAACGGCGGACGCCCGGCAGTGCCTGCACGCGAGCCCGCACGCCTGGGTCGTCTCCCAGATGACGAGGAACGGCGACCGGTCGAAATCGACGCGTGGTCGACCGTTGCCGTTGCTGCTGCCGTGCCGGTGCGGATGGGGCATGGTTTTTCGCCTGCGTTGAGTTGCTGCGGAGAAGATTGGCCGGGCGGGAAGCGTCGACAGTCGGGGATGCGGAAGATCCTGTGTGGGGATTTATCCGACACTCATCCCCTGATCCAAGACACCGAACTCACCATTGATCACGCGAAGCGCGCCGAGGAGGGCGCAATCCGACGCCCCACGGATCCCTCCTGCTGTTGTTCCTCCGCACTCTCTGCGGCGAAACCGTTCAGTCGACAGGCGGCCGGCCGCGCAGCTTCTTCACTTCGCTGCGGTGCTTCTTCTGCTTCAGGCGCTTTTCCTTTGCGGCCTTTGGCGGGCGCGTGCGCTTTCTGGGTCTGGGAGTGCGGAGTGCCCAGGCGAGGAGATCCTGGAAGCGGGCGGTGACGGCTTCGCGGTTCTGATGCTGACTTCGGTTCTCACTCGCGACCAGGCGCAGCGTCCCGCTCTCGTCGATCCGGTTGGCGAGCTTCTGGAGCACGCGAGCACGCTGCTCTTCGGTGAGCGCGGTCGTGTTCGCGACGTCCCACGTCAGTTCGACCCGGGTGGCCGAGGTGTTCACGTGCTGGCCGCCAGGGCCGCCGCCCCGCGTGGCGCGAAATGTCAGCTCGCTGCGCGGGACGGCCACACCGCCGGTGATCCGTATGACGTCGAATGTCACGGTGTCGTGTCGGTCGTGCCGTTGCGGCCTGTCAGGAGTCGCCAGAGCCAGATGATGAAGAGTACGGCGCCCACGAACAGGAGCACGTGGACCATGAAGCCCACGAGGCCGAACACGATCTTCGCAACGATCCAGATCGCGATCAGTACCAGTGCAAGGGTCAGGATGGATCTCACGCAGTCCTCCGGTTTGCGATATCCGTGCTTCTACCGGGGTCAAGAACCGTACCGGTGTCTGCCATGCAGACGCAGTGATCGAGCCCCCACTGATGGTCCGTTTTCCCGCCCGCTCCGCCGAGGCAACCCGGGCCGCTTCAGGAGACGTAGCGCGCGAAGCGGCGGCTCGCCAGCCAGAGGATTGCCGTTGCCATGACGGCCAGGATGGTCAGCTCCGGCAGAATCTGGAGGACGCCGTCGCCTTTCAGGAAGATGCCGCGCACGATCTCGAGAAAGTGGCGCAGCGGGTTGGCCAGCGTGATGACCTGGAATACCTCGGGCATCGTGTGCACCGGGTACATGAAGCCGGACAGAATCGCCGTGGGCAGGAAGAAGAGGAACATGGTCATGAACGCTTCCTGCTGTGTCGTCGAAACCGTCGAGATGAACAGCCCGATGCCGAGTGCGGCCACGATGTAGACGGCGGAGGCCAGAATGAGGGCGATCGCCGAGCCCCGGAACGGGATGTCGAACCAGGTCAGCGACACGGCCACGACGAGGGCAAGGTCGATCAATGCAATGGCCGCCACCGGCAGCGTCTTGCCGAGGATCAGCTCCGCTGGCGTGAGCGGGCTGACCATGAGCTGATCGAGCGTGCCGAGCTCTCGTTCCCGTACGACGGCGAGTGCGGTCAGCAGCAACGACATGAGCATGAGGATCGTACCGACCACGGCGGGGATGTTGTAGACGCGGCTCTCGAGGCCGGGGTTGTACCAGGCGCGGGCGCGCACGTCGATCCCCGCGGGCACGAGCTCTGTTGCGACGTCGGCGCCGAACTGCTGGATGATGCGGGTGGCGTATCCCTGCGCGACCGTCGCCGTGTTCGAGTTCGTGCCGTCCAGCAGGACCTGCACCCGAGCGCCGCCCGTGTGCAGCCGCTCACTGAAGTCGGGAGGGATCTCGATGCCAATGCGCGCGGTCCCGCGGTCGAGCGCGCGCAGCAGGTCGCCGGACCGGTCGGACGTGCCCGTGACACGGAACCAGCCGGCGGCGGTGAATGCGTCCACGAGCGCGCGACTCTCGGCGCTGACGTCATGATCGACGACGTACATTGCCGTGTGGTGGACGTCCGTGTTGACCGCGTAGCCGAACAGCACCAGCTGCAGGATCGGAGAGGCGAAGACGATGCGCTTGGAGCGTGGATCGCGGAAGATCTGGCGCCACTCCTTGCGCAGCAGGCTGCGAACACGCGGCCACGAGATGCTCATCGCGCGATCCGCTTGCGGAAGGCGAGCGCGGCGAGGCCCAGGCCGATGGTCGCGAAGGCGACCATCGACAGCCCCTGCGCCCAGAGCGCCTCGACCCCCACGCCCTTGAGGAAGATTCCCCGCGTGACCGTCACGAAGTAACGCGCGGGCACGATCGTCGTCACCGCGCGCAGCACGGCCGGCATGCTCGCGATGTCGAACAGGAAGCCCGACAGCAGCAGCGCCGGGAGGTACGTTGCGACCATCGCGACCTGCATGGCGAGTACCTGGGAGCGCAGCGCGGCCGAAATGAACAGGCCGACACCGAGTGCCCCGACGAGGAAGAGCAGTGTCATCCCGCCGAGAAGGAGCACGCTGCCGCGGAACGGCACACCGAACACGAGGATGCCTGCGATCGTCGCGCCGGTCACGTCGAGGATCCCGATCAGGACATAGGGCAACAGCTTGCCGAGCACGACCTCGAGCCGGTGCACGGGCGTGGCGGCGAGCTGCTCCATGGTGCCACGCTCCCACTCACGTGCGATGGTCAGCGCCGTCAGCATGGCCGCGATGATCGACATGATCACGGCGATGAGTGACGGCACGATCATGTTCCGGCTCTCGAGCGTGGGGTTGTACCACACACGGGTGTCCGCCTGGATCAAATCCGGGATCCGTCGTCCTTGCAACAGTACCTGCTGTGAGTGCTGTGCGATGATTGCGTCCGCGTAGCTCAGCGCAATGGTCGCCGTGTTGGCATCGGCGCCGTCGAGAAGGAGCTGGACCGGCGCGGGGCCGCCGCTCGCGAGATCGCGCTGGAACCCGGGTGGTATGACGACGACTGCTCGAACGCTGCCCGCGCGGATCGGCTCATCGGCTGCGTCGTAGCGATCCAGGTACTCTGCGACGTGGAAGAGTCCGCCGGCCGTCAGCGCATCGACCAGCTCGCGGCTCGCACGGCTGCGGTCCTGATCGAGCACGGCGAGGGGAATGTCGTCGATGTCCCAGGAGATCGCGTAGCCGAAGAACAGCAGCAGAAAGATCGGCAGCACGAAGGCCAGGATCATGCTGCGCCGGTCGCGCCGGAGCTGGATCCATTCCTTGCGCGCGATCGCCCAGAGGCGCACCAGGTCCATGACGCTCAGCCCTCCACCGCGCCGCCCTCGCGACGGACCAGCCCGACGAACACATCTTCCAGCGAGGCTTCCACACGCTCCAGCCCGCGCAGCTCCTCGCCGTGCCCGGATAGTGCAGCACGTACGCTCGACGCTGCGGCAGTGACGTCGCCTGCGACGATGTGCACCGCGCGGCCGAACATCGCCGCATCCTCGATTCCCGGCGCGCCGGCCAATGCCTCGACGACGCGCGGTGCGTGCCCGGTCTCGAGCGAGAAGATCGGACGGTCGTAGGCGGCGCGGAGGCGGGCAGGCGTATCCAGCGCGATGAGCCGGCCGCGGTTCATCAGCGCGAGGCGGTGGCAGTACTCCGCCTCCTCCATGTAATGCGTGCTGACGAGGACGGTCGTGCCCGCGCGTGCGAGCGTGTCGATCAGGTCCCAGAACGCGCGGCGAGCGAGCGGGTCGACGCCGGACGTCGGCTCGTCGAGGAAGAGGATCGGTGGCTCGTGCAGCACTGCGCATCCCAGTGCCAGCCGCTGCTTGTATCCGAGCGGCAGCTCGGCTGCCGGCTGGCGCTCGTCGCCCTTCAGGCCCGCGAGCGCGAGCACCCAGTCGCGGCGCTGCTCGAACCGGTCACCATGCACGCCGTAAAGCCCGCCATACAGCTCGATGTTCTCGGCAACGGTGAGGTCGCCATAGAGCGAGAACTTCTGGGACATGTAGCCGATGCGCGTGCGCAGCTCCGCACGATCCGCGACCACGTCCAGACCCGCGACACGCGCGCTGCCCGCCGTGGGTGCGAGCAGGCCGATCAGCATGCGGATCGTCGTCGTCTTGCCCGCGCCGTTCGGTCCCAGGAACCCGAACACCTCGCCCGCCTGGACCGTGAAGCTGACACGATCGACTGCCGTGAAGTCGCCGAACCGACGGGTGAGTTCCACTGCCTCGATCACGCCGCGCGCTCCTGCCGCGAGACGCGGTCGATGAAGACGTCCTCGAGCGATGCTCTGATGGGGTGCGCGTCGAGCACATCGATCCCCGCAGCGCCGAGCGCCTCGGTGAGTGATGCGAGGTCTGCCCCATCGGCGAGCACTGCGTGCACCGACTCACCGAACAGGACAGCGGATCGGACGACGGGCTGAGCGCGCAGCACGTCACGCGCGCGGCGCGGCTCGCTCGCGCGGATTGCAACGAGCGGCGCGCTGAACGAGCGCTGGAGCGCCGTGGGCGAGTCCAGTGCGAGGGTCCGGCCCCGGTCGAGGAGTGCGACACGGTCGCAGCGCTCTGCCTCGTCCAGGTACGACGTTGACACCACCACCGTCGTGCCTTCGGCGACCATCTCGTGCAGGATCAGCCACAGGTCCCGCCGCGAGATGGGATCGACGCCGAAGGTCGGCTCATCGAGGAGCAGTACGGCCGGGTGGTGAATGAGTGAGCAGCAGAGGGACAGCTTCTGTTTCATCCCGCCGGAGAGCTGACCCGCGAGACGATGCTGGAAGGGCTCGAGCCGTGAGAAACGCCACAGGCGCTGCAGGCGGTTGGGGCGCTCGCGCTTCGGGACGCGGTACAGGTCGGCATAGAATTCGATGTTCTCACGTACAGTCAGATCCTCGTACAACCCGAAGCGCTGTGCCATGTAGGCGATGTGCGGCTTCACCCGCTCGGGCTGGCTGGCGATGCTGATACCCTCGACATGCGCATCGCCCGAGGACGGCGGCAGCACGCCGGCAAGCATGCGCAGCGTAGTCGTCTTGCCCGCACCGTCCGGCCCGACGATTCCGAAAAGCTCGCCGCGCCGTACGTCGAAGCTCAGCGCATCGACGGCCAGCGTGTCACCAAACCGACGGGTAAGGCCACGTATCTCGACTGCAGGACCCGAGTGCATCGGCGTCAGTCCTGCGGGTCGCCGTTGCCGAGAAGCACCACGTCGGCCGGCACGCCGGGCTTGAGCGCGAGCGCGTCGTCGCCGGTGACCTGCACCTTGACCGCGTACACCAGCTTCACGCGCTCCTCCTCCGTCTGCACGTTGCGCGGGGTAAACTCAGCCTCACTCGCAATGTGCACGACGCGCCCCGAGAACTCCGTGTCGCGGTGGCTGTCTGTCGTGATGCGCGCAGGCTGCCCGAGTGCAACGCGGCCGACCCGGTCCTCGCGCACGTAGATGCGCACCCACCGGTCGGCTGGATTCATCAGTGTGACCACCGGCTGTCCGGCCGCGACGGTCTCACCCGGCTCCCGATGCCGGACGGTCACGACGCCCGCGAACGGTGCGACGATGCTCGCGTTCGAGAGCGTCGCATCGACCTGTGCAACCATGGCTTCCGCCGCAGCGACCTGTGCGCGCGCAGCCTCGATGCGCTCGCTCCGCGGCCCGGTCTGCACGAGGCGGAGCTGCTCCCGGGCCTGCGCCGCCTGTGTTTGCGCAACGACGTGCGCCGTCTCCACGCGCTCGAGCGCCTCGCGGCTCACTGCGCCGCCGGCCTCCAGTCGGCGAGTGCGATCGAGGTCGCGCCGTGCCTCCTCGAGCTTCTGGTCTGCCGCGACGACAGCGGCGCGTGCCTGCGCCAGCTCCTCCGGCCGCGCGCCACGCTCCAGCTCCCTGAGCTGCGCACGTGCGGTCTCGAGCTGCGCGACCGCCGCTGCGCGACGCGCATCGAGCTCCGCGACGTCGAGCTTCGCGATCAGATCACCCGCACTCACGCGCGCGCCTTCTTCCGCGTCCACGGTCGCGATGCGTCCGGGCGCCTGGAAGCCGAGATCCGCCGTAGTCGCCTCGACGGTGCCCGCTGCCTCGAGCACATCGCCCGCAGAGGGGGAGCGGCCGAAGAGCAGCCATGCAGCCGCGGCAACCAGAAGGAGTACGCCGATCGCGATCGGTATCCTGCGGTTCATTGTCCACGCTCCAGTGCGTTCTCGAGCCACGCCGGTGACAGCGCGCCCGTGATCCGCGCAATCTCGATGCGCGAGAGCAGCGCGGCGTGCCGCGCCTCGGTCAGTGCAGCGCGCGTACGCAGCAGCTCCGCTTCCGCGTTCAGGTAGTCGGTCTGCACACCCGCGCCCTCGCGCAGCGCCAGCAGCTCCACGCGCACGACTTCCTGCTGCTGCTCCAGCGCCGCCTCCAGTGCACGCACACGCGCGAGGGCGCCGGTCAGCGCGGCCGCTGCACGGTCGACCTGGTGCTCGACGTCGCGCGCGATGGCTTCGGCGTCCGCACTCGCGGCACGCGCCTCCGCCGCCGTCCGCTCGGCTTCGCGCGCTCGAGCGCCGCCCGTGAAGAGCGCCCAGGAGAGCTGGACGCCACCCTGCCACTCCCATGAGACGTCGCCTGCACCGCTGCCGTACTCGTTGTAGCGGCCCGCCAGGTCCACACGCGGCAGCCATCCCGCGCGCGACTGTGCATGAGCGGCGGCTGCGGCCGCTGCGCGCGCGCGGGCTGTCCGTACATCCGCACTCGACTCGACCGCACGTGCCGTGATCTCGTCCAGTGCTGGCGCGCCGGGTACCGCGATGTCGGCTGGCGCGGGCGCCACCGGCACACCCGTGTAGCGCTGGAGGTCGGCGAGCGCGACGTCGCGCTCCGCCAGGGCGGCAGCAGCCTCGGCTTCGGCGCGCGCGAGCGCGGCGTCGATGCGCAGCAGCTCCACCCGCGCAACCTTGCCCTCTTCGAGGAGCTGTGAGACCCGGCGTCGCTCGGCCTGCAACGCGTCACGCTGCGCCTCGCATGCAGCGAGCAGGTCACCGGCGAGGCGGGCATCGAGCCAGGCGGATGCAGTGGCGGCAACGAGTGCACGCTCGGCAGACGCCCGCTGGGCAAGCGCGACGTCCTCCAGCGCATCCGCCTGCCGGATCCGCGCGCCGCGCGCACCGCCATCGAACAGCGTCCACTGCGCGACGACGTTGCCCTGGATCAGCGTCCGATCGAAGGGCGGAACGTTCTGCGGGTCGAAGCGGTGCAGCGGCGCCACGATCATCGGCTCCTGGAAACGGATCGCCGATGCTTCACTGCGGAGCGACGGCAGCCGCGCCGCGCGTGCAACGCCTGCCGCGGCGGCCGCTGCATCGGCACGCGCGTCCGCCGCCGCCATAACCGGGTGGTGAGCGAGCGCGCGCTCGGCCGCATCGGAGAGCGTGATCGCTTGCAGTGGAGGCTGCTGCGCGAGGGTCGCATTCGCGCAGGACAGGAGCGGCGTCAGGACGAGGGGGACGATGCTGGCGATCTCGAGCCTGGTCATTCCGCCCTCCGGCTCAGACCCGCCTGCACGAAGGCAGCCGTGTGCGCGCGCAGCCGCTCACGCGTTTCCGGGTCATGCGTGTCCACACCCGCAACCTGAGCGAGCACCTTTGCCGCGATCGACAGGTGCACGGGCTGCGCAATGATGCTCAGAGCAAACAGCAGCGGGTCACCCCCGCGGATGGTGCCGTCTTCCTGCCCCTCACGCACGAGGTCGCCAAGGGCACCACTCACCTGGCGCAGCGCGTTCGTGATCGGCGTCGGCGCCTCCCGCCGCGCCATCATCTCCTGGATCAGCAGGAACGGCAGATCCGGCATCCTGGCCAGGAGCTCGAAGTACACACCCACCACGTCGGCTGCACGCTCGAGCGGGGGCCGTGCGCTGCACGCTGCAGCGAGGATCCCACTCGCGAACGGGGCGAGCGCATCTTCCAGCACCGCATGGTAGAGCGCCTGCTTGGAGCCGAAGTGGTACGTTACCGCGCCCAGGTTCGCCCCGGCCTCGCGGGTGATCTGCCGGACCGACGTCGCGTCGTAGCCCTGGTGCGCGAACAGGCGCCGCGCCGCGCGCATCAGTGCTGCGCGTGTCGTCGCGTCAGTCGGTGTGCTGTCGGAAGAGATCGGCATACCCCTACCCGGTCGATTCATACGAACGTATGAATCGATAGCACTGCGGGGTGGGATGCGCAAGGGACGCGGTGGCGGCTGGGGCATAAGGCGCGGCGGCGTTCGCTGCCGCCCGTTGTTCCATGTTGCGGCGAACGCACTTAGCTTGTGCGCTGCAGGCCTGCCGAACCTTCTGAATTCAACTCCTCGACCAGGGTATGACGAGATCATTTCGACTTCTGGCTGCAACGGCCGTGGTGGTATTCGTGGGGTGTGGTGGTGGCTGGCACCCGGAGATCGAGGAGAGTCCGCTGGTCCAGATGCGGCCGGACGCGGAGCTCTCGATACACGTCGACGAGGCGGCCGGCGAGCTGGTGCTCGAGCTGCCGCCGGTAGACATCCCGGCGCACGGTGCCGGCTCGGCGCATGGTCACGAGGGGCACGTCACGGACGCGCTGATCGGCCGGGTGCCGGTCAGCGGCTGGCTGCGCGGCTATCGGACGGAGCTGGTGGATGCGCACGGGGACACGGTGCCGTCGGTGCTGCTCCACCACATGAATCTGATGACGCCGGACCGGCGCGAGCTGTTCAGCCCGATCATGCAGCGAGTGGCTGCGGCGGGCCACGAGACGGCGCCTGTGAAGCTGCCGCGGCTGCTCGGCTATCCGGTCGCGGCGGGTGAGCGGCTACTGCTCAAGGCGATGGTGCACAACCCGACGGACACGGACTACCATGGCGTACGCGTACGCGTGCGGATGCCGTTCACGCCGGGGGATGTGAAGATGGCGCCGCTGCACGTCTTCCCGTTCTATCTGGACGTGATGCCGCCCGCGGGCATACACGCCTACGACATGCCGCCGGGCCGCTCCGAGCAGAGCTGGGAAGGCAGTCCGGCCGTGCCCGCGCGGATCCTCGCCCTGGGCGGACACCTCCACAAGTATGCGGAAGTCCTGCGGCTCGAGGATGTGACGACGGGCAAGGTGCTGTGGGAGACGAAGCCGTACGTCGATGAGAATGGCAACGTCGTCGGGATGCCGCAGGACTACATGATCAAGCGGCTCGGCATCAAGCTCGATCCGTCGCACACGTACCGTCTGACCGCGGTGTACGACAACCCGACGGGCGAGACGATTCCCGAGGGTGCGATGGGCGCTGTCGGGGGGATCGTGCTCGTCGACCGCGATGCGCCGTGGCCGGGCGTCGACCCGGCGGATCCGCAGTATGTGCTCGACGTGGAGACGCAGGTCGAGGGGAAGGACGAGCGGATGATGAACGTCAACCACGAGCCGGTCGCCGGCGGGACGTCGCACGGAGCGCACGGCGAGCATGCCGCAGGAGCAGAGGGCGCGGGCGGTCATCATCACTGATGGATCAGCCGGCCCTGGTGGCCGGGCCAGCGCGCGGGAGCGTCACCGGCAGGTCATCCGGCGGTGACGCTCCTGCGACCGCGCAAGCTTGCACGATTCCGCGTCGCCTCCGATACTCTCCCGAACCCCACAAGCTGGTATCCCGACATGGAGGTCGTGATGCGACCCAACCACGCGCGCATTGCCGTGCGCTGGCTCCCTGCAGTCATTCCGTTCGTGTTCTCTGTCGCCTACACCGGCGGCGTGGCGGCGCAGCAGCCGCAGAATGCGGAATACACGGCTGCGATCCGTCAGTACACGACGGAGCCGTTCTTCCTGACGCCGCTTGTCGACTACCTGCCGGCGTCGAGCACGGTCCCGACGCCGAAGGACGTGCTGGGCCACGTGGTCGGTCAGCCGGACGTGCTGCACTACCCGGAGGAGATCTACCGCTACATGCGGGAGGTCGAGAAGGCGTCGCCGCGGGTGAAGGTGTTCTCGATCGGCGAGACCGAGGAGGGCCGGGAGATGCTGCTGGTCGTGGTCGCGGATGAGGCGACGATCGCGAATCTGGATCAGCACAAGGCGAACCTGGCGAAGCTGGCCGACCCGCGCGGCACGACCGAGGAGGAAGCGCAGCGGATCATCGGCAGCGCGAAGCCGATCTACTGGGCAACCGGTGCGATCCACTCGCCCGAGACCGGCTCGCCGGAGATGCTGATGGAGCTGGTCTACCGGCTGGCGGTCGACGAGGGGGAGCACATCCGCGCGATCCGGGACAACCTGATCTTCATGGCAACGCCAATCGTGGAGGTGGATGGCCGCGCGAAGGTCGTCGACATCCACATGGCGAAGCACAAGGACCCGGACGGCAACTACCCGCGCAATCCGCTCTACTGGGGCAAGTACGTCGCGCACGACAACAACCGCGACGGCATGGGGCTGCAGCTCGCGCTGACGCGCAACGTGCTGAAGACGTTCATGGAGTGGCACCCGACGGTGCTGCACGACCTGCACGAGTCGGCGTCGTACCTGTACACGTCGACGGGGCGCGGGCCGTACAACGCGTGGGTCGACCCGATCGTCGTGAACGAGTGGAACCGGCTCGCGTTCAAGGAAGTCAAGGACATGACGGCGTGGGGCGTGCCGGGCATCTACACGTTCGACTTCTACGACGGGTGGGCGCCGAACTACCTGTTCTGGATCGCGAACATGCGGAACTCGATCGGCCGCTTCTACGAGACGCAGGCGTCGCGTGACGCGTCGACGCACATCGTGCGGACGAACGTCGATCGTCAGTGGCACCGTCCGAGCACCCCGCTGCCGGAGGTGGTCTGGGGGATCCGCAACAACGTGAACCTGCAGCAGAGCGCGCTGCTCATCGCGCTGCACGAGGTTGCGGTCCAGCGCGAGGAGTTCCTGCGCAACTTCTGGGAGAAGTCGAAGCGGGCCGTCGCCAAGGCGACGACCGAGGGGCCGGCGGCCTATGTGCTGCCCGCCGACGACCCGCGGCCCGGCCAGCAGGCCCGTCTGCTCTCGCTGCTGCAGATGCAGGGCGCGGAGGTGCACCGTGCAACGGCGGAGTTCACCGTCGGCGACGTCCGCTATCCGGCAGGCAGCTACATCATCCGGATGGACCAGCCGTACTCGCGCGCGATCGACATGCTGCTGGACAAGCAGTACTACAACCCGGACGATCCGCGGCCGTACGATGACGTGGGCTGGACGCTCGGGCCGCTGTTCAATGCGCGCGTCGACCGGGTCGAGGATGTCGCCGTGCTGCGTGCGCCGATGTCCCCGCTGGCGGAGATCCGGCCGGCCGGCTCGGTGCAGGGCAGCGGCAGCGCGTACATCATCGACTACAACGCCGACAACACGCTGACGGCGTTCCGCTTCGCGAACCGCGACCTGCGGATCCAGGCCGCGGAGCAGGGATTCGAAGCGGCTGGCCGCAGCTTCCGCGCGGGCAGCTTCATCATCCCGACACGGGGCAACCCCGGCGACCTGCGCAGCCGCCTCGAGCGCGCGGCGGCGGAGTACGGCTTCACCGCGTACGGCGTCAGCGCTGTTCCGTCGGTTGCGACGCACCAGGTCGCGACACCGCGCATTGCAGTCGTACACACCTGGCAGCGCACGCAGGACGAGGGGTGGCTGCGTGTCGGGCTCGACGAGTACGGCGTGCCGTACGACTACATCTCCGTGCACGAGGTGCGCGACAACCCGCGCCTGCGCGAGCGCTACGACGTGCTGCTCATCGGCCCGACGTCATTCGACGCACTGAGCGTGGTCCGCGGTGTCACCGGCGACAAGCCGATCCCGTGGAAGCGCACCGCCGTCACACCGAACCTCGGCCGGCAGGACGAGACGGACGACATGCGCGGCGGCCTCGAGCTGCGAGGCGTGCAGAACCTGCAGCGGTTCGTCGAGGAAGGCGGCACGCTCGTGACGCTGACGAACAGCGCCTCCCTGCCGGTGCACTTCGGCTTCGTGCCGGGCCTGTCGATTCGCCAGACGCAGAATCTATGGGCGCCGGGCGGCGTGTACCGCGCCGTCGCGGCCGAGAAGACGAGCCCGCTGCTCTACGGCTATGACGATCACGTCGGCGTGTACTTCAACCAGCGGAGCTCACCGGTCTTCGGCACGCAGCAGAACGAGTTCGCGCGGTTCTTCGGCGGTGGCGGCAGCAGCGCGAACGCGGAGCAGGCAGCGCGCGAGGGCGCAACGACAGCACGCCGCAGCGGCCGTGGCGGCATCGATGAGCAGGACATCGTGCAGGGCCGCCCGCGCGATATGGGAGCGTCCGGCGTCGAGGCGTTCCGCGCACAGCAGCAGGACGAGGAGAGCGAGGCCGCGTTCTTCGGTTTCGGGCAGGAGCGGCCGGCCTACCGCACGATCATGCGTTACGAGCCGGACGTGTCGAAGCTGCTGATCAGCGGCGGTCTGAACCACGGCCGCGAGCTGGCGAACACGCCGGCGCTGGTACAGGCATCACTCGGACGCGGCAACGTCGTGATGTTCTCGTTCAACCCGTTCTGGCGCGGCGAGACGCTTGGGACGTATGCGATGGTGTTCAATGCGCTGATGCACCACCAGGCGCTGGGCATCGCTGCACCGGCGACGGTTGCTGACGACCAGTAACGTCTGTCTTCACCGCTGACGCGCGGAGGGCGCTGAGGCTGGTTGTTTCAGACGCGGGGTTACAACACGATGCACAGGGGGCCTGCGGGTAATCCGCAGGCCCCTCTGCATTGGAGCTCGCCGCATGTCGTTCCCCGCTCAGACATCCTGAACCCGAGGGAGTGCGGGACGTCCAAGGGCAACCCTCGCGCCCTCCGCGGTGAACCGACAATCCGCTACACCCGCACTTCGATGTGCGCCCACTTCCCCTGCCGGAACTTGAGTACGCTCAGCAGGCAGCGCGTGATGTGACCGAGCAGGATCGCGAGCCAGATCTCCCACGGCTCGAGCGTGCCGGTCCGGTCGAGCACGAAGCAGAGCCCGACGGGCAGCACGACCTGCGAGATGATGGAGATGTAGAGCGGGCTGCGCGTATCGCCGGTACCCTGCAGTCCGCCCGTGTACGTGAGCGCGACGGCGATGAAGACGCCGGACAGGCTCAGGAATCGGAGCAGCTCCGTGCCGAGCTGGACGACCACGGGGTCGCTCATGCCGAAGATCGCGAGGAGCCGACCCGGCAGCAGCAGGAACAGCACACCGAAGAAGATCGCGATGCCGACCGCGAAGCGCGCGGACACGTGGACCGCGTCGGCCGCGCGCTGCGGGTTGCGCGCGCCGAGGTTCTGCCCGGCAACGGCCGCCGCGGCGCCCATGAGACCGACCGCCGTCCACGTAATGAACGAGAAGATCTGCGTGTAGGCGACGGTGTACGCCGCCTGCGCCTGCGCGCTCAGTGCGAGCGAGCCGATGAACCCGAGCAGCAGCACACCGCCCACGTTCATCGCGATCCCCTGGATCCCGGTGGGCAGGCCGAAGCGGAACAGGGCACGGATGATCGACCCGTCGGGTCGCAGACTCATCCCCTTGGGGAAGCCGACGACCCAGACGTTCCTGCGGAGCTGCACGACTGCGTAGACGCCGATCGCGCCCGTTGCGATCACCGTCCCGAGCGCGGCGCCGGTCGTGCCGAATGCCGGGATCGGGCCGAGGCCGCGAATCAGGATCACGTTCAGCACGATGTTCAGCACCGTGACGAGTACGCCGAGTCGCAGCGGCGTGCGCGCGTCACCCGCCGAGCGAAGGGCGCCGCCCAGCATGAAGAAGAGCAGGAGCCCCCAGCTGAAGATGAACATGATGCGCAGGTACGGCATCGCTTCGGCCTGCACTGCCGGGGCCGCGTTGACGATGTCGAGCAGTGCCGGTGTGAGCACATAGCCGAGCGGCGCCATGATGCCGAACGAGATGACCAGCGCGGTCAGGAACGCCTGGTAGACCGTCCGGTTGACCAGCGTCTGGTCGTCCGCGCCGGCGAAGCGCGCGACGAGCACGCTCATGCCCGTGAACAGCGACGTGATGAAGACGATGACGACGAGGAAGACCTGCCAGCTCACGCCGATCGCGGCGTTGCCCTGGTACCCGACGTAGTGACCGACCATGGCATGATCGACCATGCCCTGCAGCCCGCCGATGAGGTTGTTGACGATCGTCGGCCAGGCCAGCTTCCAGACTGCTGGCGAGAGTGGCCCCTCGACGATCGAGCGATCGAAGCGTGACCTCCTCGGCGGCGGAACAGCCGGCTCGGAGCCGGCCTCGCCGGCGTCAGAGGCCGCGAGCTGCTCGCCGCGGGCGGCGGCCGCAGCCAGGTCGCCGCTCGAGCCGGGCGCACCGCCGCGGCCGGCGGCGGCTTCGGCCGCGCCGTCGTCGTCTGGGATCATTTCGTTTTCGAGGGTCGACGACGCGGCGTCGCGTGCCGTGTGCGCTGGGGCGGGGTCCATGGGCATTCCTGAACAATCGCAGAAGCCGGCAGTGCCATGCAATGGCCGCCGGTCTGAGTCACCGGGTCGTGTCCGGGGCCGTACTACCCCGGAGAGACATGAAGAGACGAACGGGCAGGCTATACGACGACGCTGCCGTTACGGTTTCCGTGGGCGGCGACGCCAGCGACAGGAGAATCGCCGTGGGACACAGCGACCCCGTTTCGGGCAGGTGACCGGCCGACGGCCGCGGGAGCGTCCCGATTTGACGCACCTGCGTCCCGGGTCGACTATAGGGACCCATCCATCGACCGATTCCACCATGGACGTGCACCGATGAAGACCTTCTCGCGACTCCTGGCGACCGCGGCGGCGTTGGTGCTGGCCGCGTGCACGATCGAGCACAATCCCGGGCGGACCGGCCCCGGTCCGGACACGGCGGCCGTCCGTCGCGCCGCCGATGCCATCACGTCGGACGGCCTGCTGTCGGGTATCGCGGCGCTCTCGCACGACTCCATGGAGGGGCGTGCACCAGGCACTCCCGGCGAGGACAGGACGGTCGCGTACCTGGAGCGTGTGTTCGCCGCGGCCGGGCTGCGCCCCGGAAATCCTGACGGCACCTGGGTCCAGGCCGTGCCGCTCGTCGGGTTCACCGCGCAGCCGGAGGCCCGGCTGAATGTCCGCGGCCGGCAGATCAGCCTCTCCTTCCCGGCCGACTACGTCGCGGTCTCGCGCCACTTCCAGCCCGAGGTCACGGTCGACAACTCGGACCTCGTGTTCGTCGGATACGGCGTCGTTGCGCCGGAGTATGGCTGGGACGACTACAAGGACGTCGACGTCCGGGGCAAGACGATCGTGATGCTGATCAACGACCCGCCGGTCCCGGCAGGCGACGGTCTCGATCCGAACATGTTCCGCGGCGAGGCGATGACGTACTACGGCCGCTGGACGTACAAGTATGAGATCGCGTCCGAGAAGGGGGCGGCCGGCGCGATCATCGTGCACGAGACGGGTCCCGCCGGCTATCCGTGGGAGGTCGTGAGCGGAAGCTGGGGCCGCGAGAACTTCGACATCCGCAGCCCGAACGCCGATCCGAACCGGGTCCGCATCGAGGCGTGGATCACCGAGCCGAAGGCGCGTGAGCTGTTTGCGGCCGCGGGCCAGGACTTCGACGCGCTCAAGGAGCAGGCGCGCACGAAGGAGTTCCGCCCCGTCGATCTATCCGGGACCGCTTCGTTCCGGCTGCGCAACACGATCCGCGAGGTGCAGTCGCGCAACGTCGTCGGCCGCCTCGAGGGTTCCGACCCCGACCTGCGTGACGAGTACGTGATCTACACGGCGCACTGGGACCATCTCGGCCGCGACACGTCGGCGGAAGGCGACCAGATCTACAATGGCGCACTCGACAATGCGAGCGGCACTGCCGGGATGGTCGAGATCGCGAAGGCGTTCAACGCATTGCCGACGGCGCCGCGTCGCTCCATCCTGTTCCTCGCGGTGACCGCGGAGGAGCAGGGGCTGCTCGGTGCGAAGTACTACGCGGAGAACCCGCTGTACCCGCTGACGCACACGGTTGCGAACATCAACATCGACGGGCTGAACCAGTGGGGTCGCACCGAGGATGTCGTCATCGTCGGTCGCGGCAACTCGACGCTCGAGGACAAGCTCGCCGAGGTGGTCGGCGACCAGCGCATACTCGCGGACGACCCGGAGCCCGAGAAGGGCTTCTACTATCGGTCCGACCACTTCGAGTTTGCGAAGCAGGGTGTCCCCGCGCTGTACCTGGACGCGGGCACCAGCTACATCGGCCGTGACCCGTCGTACGGCGAGCAGAAGCGCGAGGAGTACACGGCGAACGACTACCACAAGCCGAGCGACGAGATCAAGCCGGACTGGGATCTGTCCGGCGCGGTCGAGGACCTGCGGATGCTGTTCCGTCTGGGTGTTGCGGTGGCCAACGACAGCGTGATACCCGAGTGGAAGGAAGGAACCGAGTTCAAGGCGCGCCGTGACTCGATGATGGCGGCGCGGCGCGACTGACGGCTGTTTGTTTGTCGTTCCGCAGGGAGCGCGGAAGACGCCGACAACTGCTGAGGGTCTTCCATAACAGGAACGACGCGCGGCATCGATCGCCGCGCGTCGTTCCTGCATGTGTATCTTCAGCTCATGCGGGTCTCCGCGTCCTCTGCGCCCCTGCGGTGAAGAACCCTCCGCCCGGCCCGTGCCATCAGCTCATGGCAGCACGCGGGCCAGCCCGACCGTTCGTGTGAATCCATTCCGGGCGACGCCTCCCGCGATGATGCGACCATCCGGCTGGATTACGACGTCGCTTGCCTCATCCCGGTCGTCGTAGAAGTCGGCGGTGACGAGGCCGTCACCGTTCGGGCCGAAGGTGGTGTCGATCGAACCGTCAGCGAGCAGGCGCACTACACCGAGATCGTCGTTTGCCTCGCCGACGACCAGGATGCGGCCGGCGTCATCCAGCGCGATACCGTTCGCATGCACGAGGACACTGCCCACACCGGAAGCGTCGAAGCCGGCGTCCTGCGAACCATCCGGATTGTAGCGGGCGACGAACCCGTCCAGCCCGTGGTTGCCCGACACGAGGATGCGGTCGGCTGCGTCGACGGCCAGGTCGATCATCCACTCCACGTCCGGCGTCACGACCCGCACGATACCGCCGGTGCCGAAGCTCGTGTCCAGGATACCGTCTGCACTGAAGCGGGCAATGCCGATGTCGAGGAGCAGGGGCGCCGCCATTCACAGCGCGTTGAATCGTATTCGCATGACTCCCTCCATGGCGGGTCGGCGGACGCAGTCGCGGTGATCTGCGCATCCACCTCGAACACCCTTCCATGGCGACAGCCCGGCTCCGATCTGGACACGGAACCGGGCTGTCGTAACAGGAGCCGTACGGTCAGCGCTCGTGCTTTCCGAGGGATACCAGGTTGGCGAACAGCCGATAGGCGCCAGGCACCCCCTCGGGGAGCTGCCGGAAGAAGGCCAGGCCCGTGTATACGTAGTGGCCGCTGCCGTATGGTGCAACGAGCAGCGAGCCCCGCAGCGGAGCCTCGCCGGGATCGCCCATCGCGAGCAGCGGCGTCCACGCATCGTCCCACGTATCGGCGAAGTACAGGCCGCGCTCGTGCACCCATCCCTCGAAGTCGCGCTGCGTGATCCGGTTCGGCCACGAGAGCGCGGGGTGCTCCGGCTCGAGCAGCTCGACGGGTGCAGCTTCGTCGGTAACGCGGCCGTGCGGCTGCGCCATCGTCATCGGGTAGGGCGTGAAGCGGCCCTCGACGATCTCGTACTTGTTGTACTGCACGACGAAGGTGCCGCCGTTGCGTGTGTAGGCGAGGAGGCGATCGTTGTGGCGGATGAGATCGGTGCGCACCTCGTACGCGCGGATGCCGGCGACGATAGCGTCGTAGCGGGACAGGTCGCGCGACGCGAGTGCGGCGCTGTCGAGCAGCTCCACCCGCGCTCCCATCTGCCGCAGCGCATCCACACCGCCGTCGCCCGCACCCTCGATGTAGCCGACGAGGAGCTCGGGTGCGATCTCGATGTCGGCGACCCGCAATGTTGCGGTCGCATCCCGGTAGAGCGGGCGCGGCCGGATGTGCGGGTATGCAATGATGTCGTAGCCGCGCTGCCACGTGCGGCCATCCCGGGCAGTGAGCTGCGCCGCAAGCGTGACGCTGCCACCGTCGGCATCGCCAAGAGGCGCGACTTCGACGCTGACCCTGCGCGTACCGCCCGGCGGCAGCACGACCTCCTGCGTCACGGGTGTGGCGCGCCAGCCATCGCTGGAAATGTGGAGGTCGCCGTGGATCGTGTCGCGCGCGGCCGAGCGCAGCGTCACCGTGAGCGTGCGCGTGCCGTTAGACGCCGCGGGCACGACGAGCACGCCGGGTGTGATGTCGACCGATACCGCGGGCACGACGAGGACAGGTGAGCGGACCTCACCGAGCGCCTTGTCGACGGCGACGTGCTCGACTTCCCGGATGTGACTGACGTGCACGCCCTCGATGGCCGCGCGCACCCGGGCGCGCAGGGTCGGCGGCTCGAACGGCAGCCCCCTGAGCTGTGCGTCGTCGGGCCAGGTGTAGAGGTCGCCGGCGCGCGGCGCCCGCAGGAAATACGGCTGGTCGGGATCTGCATCGAGTGGAACCCGGACGACGAACGTGCGGTGCACGACGTCGTCCGGCCCGAGACGTACGGGTGCAGTGGGCTGCGAGCCGTTAGTGCCGGCGTCCGTCACCGGCTCGGCCGGATGTGCCTGCCAACCCTCCGGCAGCACGGGCTCCAGCGATTCGAGCGTGATCGGCTGCGTCCCGCCGTTCCAGGCCGTCAGTGTCAACCGGACGGTTTCGCCGGGCACGACGCGCGGCGCATCCGCGGTCGCATCGACCACGAGGCCGGCGGCATGGCGGATTGCCGTCTGCAGGTCATTGCGCTCGGCCTCGAGCAGAATGCGCCCGCGGTCGGCTTCCGCGGGGAGCGTCGCAATCGACTGCTGCAGCGCCGCGCCCGCCTGCGCCAGCAGCGGCAGCAGCGTCTCCGGTGAGAGCGGGTTGAACGAGGCGCGAGCCCGCTCCACGGCGCGCTGGTACTCGGTGAGCGTTGCTGTCGTGCCCGGGAGCCGCGCAGCGAGCTGTGCGACGGTCGTGTCGACGCCGGCGAGGAGCGATGATGCCGCGTCACCGGTGGTTGTGTGCCCGTCAGCCCGCGCCATCAGTGCGAACGCGGCCGTCTGCGGACCGAGTGGCTCGGCCTGACCCATGTCCTGCGAGCGGTGCCGGCTCCGGCTCGCCATCGCAATCTGGTAGTGGGAGCGGCCGAGCAGCGGGTCGTAGCTGCCGGTCGGCAGATGCAGCCGCTCGCTGCCGGTCGGTCGCCAGAGGGACTGGTATAGGGCGCGTGCCTGGTGCGCCGGACCGAGGTGCGGGAAGCGCGCCGGGTCGGCTGCCGCCTCGAACCCCTCGCGCGCGAGGATGCCCGCCGCCTGGTGCTGGCCGTGCCCGTCGCGCGGCGTTCCACTGAAGACCGAGATGATGATGTCCGGCCGGAAGCGGCGGATTACGCCGACCACATCGGCCAGCACGCTATCGCGTGGCCAGTGCGAGAACGCCTCGTCCGCGCTCTTCGAGAAGCCGTAGTCGTAGGCGCGCGTGAAGAACTGCTGTGCGCCATCGAGCCGGCGGGCCGCCAGCAGCTCGCCGCTCCGGATGAGACCCAGACCTTCCTGCAGCTCCGGACCGATCAGGTTCTGGCCGCCTTCGCCGCGTGTGAGAGACAGGTAGCCGACGTCCGCGCCCGCACCCAGCGCGAGCGCGCTCAGCACTGCGGTGTTTTCGTCGTCGGGGTGCGCGGCGATCATCAGCACGCGCGTGGTAGTGCCGAGACGGCGCAGGGCAAGGCCGAGCGCAGCGGCGCCCTCGGCCTCGGTCTCCTGCGCGAGCACCGGCGGCGCGCCCGCGATGAGCGCGAGGGCGAGCAGCAGAGCACGTTGGAATCGTCGCATGAGCATGGGGTACTCTATGTGTGGACTGCGGGATCCGACACCCGGGCGGCGGCTCGTCAGCACGCCGGGACTGTACGTGGCCGCAACCAATCAGCCGTGAACCGAACGCGTCGATGCCCGAATACCCCGAAGTCGTGCTTTACCTCCATGCCCTCGAGGCGCGCATCCTGGACCAGCGGCTGGAGCGGCTTCGGATCGCATCCCCATCACTGCTGCGCAGCGTCGAGCCTCCACCCTCGGAGCTGGCGGGTCGGCGGCTGATCGGCCTGGAGCGCATCGGCAAGCGCATCGTTCTCGCGTTCGAGAGCGAGCTGTTCGCCGTGATTCACCTGATGATCGCGGGACGACTGCAGTGGCGACCGCACGGTGCACCGATCCCGCGACGGCTCGGGCACGCTGCGTTCGACTTCGAGAGCGGCACCCTCCTGCTCACGGAAGCCGGTACGAAGAAGCGTGCGCAGCTCCACATCGTGCGCGGTCGTGACGCGCTCGCGCAGTTCGATCGGGGCGGGATCGACCCGTTGCAGGCGACGTTGCCCGAATTCGCGACGGCGCTCCGTCGTGAGAACCGCACTCTGAAGCGGGCCCTGACGGACCCGCGGATCCTGAGCGGCATCGGGAACGCGCACTCGGACGAGATCCTCCATGAGGCGCAGCTCTCCCCGGCCCGCCTCACGTCCCGGCTCGACGACGCCGAGATCCAGCGGCTGTACGAGGTCACCCGCTCTTCGCTCAGCCGGTGGGCCGACCTCCTCATCGAAGAGGCAGGTGCGGATTTCCCTGCGAAGGTCACGGCGTTCCACCCGCGGATGGCGGTTCACGGCCGCTACGGCCAGCCCTGCCCGCGGTGCGGAACCCCGATCCAGCGGATCAAGTACGCGGACAACGAGACGAATTACTGCCCGACCTGCCAGACTGGCGGTAAGCTGTTGGCGGACCGGGCCTTTTCGCGACTTCTCCGGGAGGATTGGCCGCGGACCCTCGACGAGTTGGAGCAGCATTTCCAGGACCGGCGCTGACGCCTCACTGGCGGCGGCGCGCCTCTATCGTAGATTGAGGCGACGTCGACATCGACGTGCCATGCCCACCCTACCTGCTAGTCGATGATGCTCTCGCGGGGTCGGCGTCTTGCCGCCGCACTCGCCGTTGTTCTCGCAGTGCTCGTACTGCTGGTCGTGATCTCGTTCGCGCATGCCCGTCGTGTAGAGAGCGCGAGCAGCGAGGCCGCGGAAACCCAGCGTGTGCTGGTACAGCTGCAGCGGCTGGCGACGGGCGTCGAACAGACTGAAACGGCGGTTCGCGGCTACCTGCTGACGGGCAAGCCGGAGTACCTGCAGCGGCTGTACGCGGGACGCGTGCGGGCGCCGGGCGCGCTTGCGCGGCTCCGTCAGATGGAGAGCGACTCGCCGGGCGCGCTGGAGATGCTGGCGGATGTTGCGGCCGCGTACGACTCGCTTACGTGGCTGCAGGATGCGCTGATCCTTGCCGGACCCGGGCACCCTACCGCGATCGCGGGGATCACGCGCTCGTACGACCTGATTACCCGCATCCGCGATGACCTGGACGCGATGATGACGTCGCACCAGACGCTGCTCGCGCAGTCCGACTCACGGCGCGGAGATGTGCTGGTCACGCCGCGAGTCATGTTGATCGCGAGCCTTGCGGCGGTGCTGTTCTTCTCGGTGATGCTGATCGTGCTGTTCCGCGATGTGCGGCGGCGCGAGCGGACCGAGCGCGAGCTGCGGATGGCCCAACAGCGACTGTTGAGTCTGACGAGCTCGCTCGAGGACATGGTGTTCGCGCTCGACCGCGAGGGGCGCCTGACGGAGATCTACGGACGGCTCGACATCGATGCCTCCGAGCTGATCGGGAAAACGCCACGTGACCTGTTCGGCGATGACGCCGTCGTACACGAGGAGGCGAACCGCCGCGCGCTCGCCGGCCTGCCCGCGATCTACGACTGGACGCTGAACCGCGGAGGCCGGCCGCCGATCCAGTACCAGACGTCGGTCGCGCCGCTGCGCGAGGCGGATGGACGGATCAGCGGCATCGTGGGCGTCACACGCGACGTGACTGCAGCGAAGGAGACGGAGCGGCGGCTCGCGAGCGCGCTGAGCGAGGCGGACCGTGCGAACCGGGCGAAGAACGAGTTCCTCTCGCGTGTCTCGCACGAGCTGCGCACGCCGCTGCACGCGATCCTGGGCTACGGCCAGCTCCTCGCGCAGGAGGACCTCGATCCGGAGGCCGCGGACAGCGTCGATCACATCCTGCGTGGCGGGAAGCACCTCCTCGCACTGATCAACGAGATCCTGGACATCTCGCGGATCGAGAGCGGCACGCTCTCTCTGTCGATCGAGACGGTGCGTGTCTGGGACGTGGTCGACGAGGTGTGCTCGTTCCTGAGTCATGCGGCCAAGCCGCGCACGATCACGCTCGAGGTCAATGTCACGCGCAACCTGTGGGTCCGGGCGGACCGGCAGCGACTGCGGCAGGTGCTCGTGAACCTCGGCTCCAATGCGATCAAGTACAACCGCGACGGAGGCCACGTCGATTTCATTGCGGAGCCGAGCAACGGCGTTGTACGTATCGGAGTCCGGGACACGGGGATCGGGATCGACCCGGCCAAGCAGGCGCACCTGTTCGAGCCGTTCCAGCGGCTCGGCGCGGACGAGATGGGTGTCGAGGGCGTCGGGCTCGGACTCGTCGTCAGCAAGGCACTCGTCGAGGCGATGGGTGGCCGCATCGAGGTGCACTCGCTGCCCGGTGTCGGCTCCACGTTCTGGACGGAGCTGACGCGGGTGTCGGCGCCGGTCGGTGTCCTGGCGAACGACGAGCAGTTCGTGGATCCGCGCGCGCGCGCGGACCTGAATCCGGACGCGCGCACGGTGCTGTACATCGAGGACAACGAGGCGAACCTGCAGCTGGTGCGACGCATCCTCGCGCTGCAGGGCGATCGCTTCCGTTTCATCGGCGCGGCTGACGGGCTGAGCGGGCTCGAGCATGCGCGCACGGTCCAGCCGGACCTGATTCTCCTCGATCTCCACCTGCCAGAGATCGACGGCGAAGTCGTGTTGCAGCGGTTGCGCGAGGATCCATTGACGCGCGACATCCCGGTCGTCGTCCTGAGTGCGGACGCCACACCATCGCGCATCGAACGGCTCGTTCGTGAGGGCGTGTTTGCGTACCTCACCAAGCCGCTGGACATTGCGGGCTTCGTCGCGACCATCCATGACGCGCTGCAGCTGAGCGCGCGGGAGTGAGGCAGTGAGCGAGATCGACGTAACAAAGCGCAGGATCCTGGCTGTCGACGACCAGGAGATGAACCTCAGGCTGCTCGAGCGGATCCTCCGACGGGCAGGCTACGAGGAGATCCTCGGCACGTCACAGCCGGAGGGCGTGATGGAGCTGCTGGACACGTGGCAGCCCGACATCGTGCTGCTCGACCTGCACATGCCCGGTCTCAACGGGTTCGAGGTACTGCAGCAGATCCGCGAGCGCACGACGTCGCCCGCAGCGTACCTGCCGGTCCTCGTGCTCACCGCCGACATCCTCCCGGAGACGAAGCTGCGCGCACTCGAGCAGGGCGCCTCGGACTTTCTCGCCAAGCCGTTCGACCAGCTCGAGGCGCTGCTGCGCATCCGCAACCTGCTCACGATCCGTGCGCTCCAGCAGCAGGTGCTGGAGCACAACGTGCAGCTCGAGGAGCGCGTGCGCATCCGCACCGCCGAGCTCGACCAGGCACGCATCGACACGCTCGACCGGCTCGCCAAGGCAGCCGAGTATCGCGATGACGCGACCGGCGATCACATCCGCCGCGTCGGCGAGCTCGCGGCAGCGCTCTCGCGTGTGCTGGGGTGGAACGACGAGCAGGTCGACCTGATGCGGCGCGCAGCGCCACTGCACGACGTCGGCAAGATCGGCGTTCCGGACTCCGTGCTGCTCAAGCCGGGCCGGCTCACGCCCGAGGAATTCTCGCTGATCAAGACGCACACGACGATCGGCGCGCGCATCCTCGGCGGCAGCGTCGTGCCGCTGCTGCAGATCGCAGAGGAAATCGCGCTCACGCACCACGAGCGCTGGGACGGTCTCGGCTACAATGGAACGCGCGGTGCCGACATCCCGATGAGCGGCCGCATCGTTGCGCTCGTCGACACGTTCGACGCATTGATGCACGCGCGACCGTACAAGCTTGCCTGGACGCTCGAGGAAACGCTCGAGGAGATCCGCGCGCAGAGCGGCCGTCAGTTCGATCCGGAGATCGTGACAGCCTTCATGGACACGCTGGACACGCTGCCGATCGAGCCCGGCGCGGTGGGCTCGCTGCGGAAGTAGGGTCGCGCCTGCTCAGGCGCGACCGGTGCCCTGCGTGAGCGAGCGGTAGGCGCGCAGGTGGCGCACGGCGGCGGCCTCGTCGCCCAGCTGCTCGTAGAGGCGGGACAGGTTGTAGTGCGCATCGGCCATGCGCGGGTCCGCGTCGAGCGCACGCAGGTACGCACTCACCGCTTCCTTCGGCCGCTGCCGGTCCTCAAGCACGATTCCCAGATTGTATGCCGCCGTTGCATGCGGCCCCGTCGCGAGCGCAGCCCTGTAGTGCAGCTCCGCCTGCGCGAGCCGCCGCGCTTCATGCAGCAGCCGCCCCAGGTTCACGTGCGCATCGGCATGGCGCGGGTCCAGCTCGAGCGCGCGCTCGTACGCGGTGACCGCGTCCTCCGCCGAGATCAGCTCCAGCTCGACGCCTCGCTCGAACCAGTCATCTGCGGTGATCGCCGGCGCGGCGGGTCGGACGGAGGCGTGCAGCGGCGCGATCCCGGCGTTGAGCTCCGAGACCTCGAACTCGAGATGGAGCTGGCCGGAGACAGGGTTCCACGCGGTGTCGCCGTCGCTGACGATGACATCGTCGCCATCCACGCGGATGCGCAGCGCGGCGAGGTTGCGATCGGGCGGGAGCTGTGCCTTGAGACGTCGCAGGGCGCGCAGCACACGCAGGTGTGGTACACGCGCCTGGACCAGGCCGCGCGCCGCGCGGAGGAGCACCAGATCCTGGAAGGTGAAACGGTAGGCGTTGCGCGGGCCGCGCTCGACTTCGATCAACCCCGCGCGCACATACGACCGGACCTGCGATTCCGAGAGGCCCAGGAGCCTGGCGACGTCCCGGGTGCTGTACCACATCGCGACCTCAGCCGCCGCTCGCCTTGCGCTTCGCCGCCTTCTTTGCCGTCTTCGCCGCACGGGCCGGCTTGCGGCCCTCCTCGTCCTCGGCGACGCCCTGCTTCGCGAGCGACGCCTTCAGCGCGGCCATCAGGTCGATGATCTGCGCCTGCGGCGCCTCGACCGGCGCGGCCGTGATGTCCTCGCCCTGGATCTTCGCCTGGATCAGCTCGAGCTGACGCTCACGCACCTCGTCCTTGTACTTCTCCGGCTCGAACCTGTCCGAGCGGATCTGGTCGATGAGCTGGATGGCGAGCTTCAGCTCCTGCTCCTTCACCTCCGCCTCGCCGATCGGCACGTCCTCGAACGAGCGGACCTCGTGGGCGTAGCGAAGCTGCTCCATGATGATGCCGTCGCGCATGGGCGAGAGCAGCACGAGGTACTGCTTGCCCCGCGCCGCGTAGCGACCGAGCGCCGAGAGCCCCGTCTCGCGCATTGCAGCGGACAGCAGCCGGTACGCACGGTCGCCGCCCTTCTCCGGGCCAAGGTAGACCACCTTGTCGATGTACGTCTTCTCGACCTGGTCGGCGGGCACGAACTCCACGATCTCGATCGTGTTGTCCGCCTTCTGGTCCAGTGCCTTCAGCTCCTCCGGGGTGAAGAGAACGTACTGGTCCTTGGCGAACTCGTAGCCCTTCACCATCTCGTCCTTCTCGACGACGACCCCCTCGCGGGCGCAGATGTACTGCTGCTTCAGTCGGGAGCCACAATCCTTGTGGATCCAGTTGAAGCTGATCGCGGCGGTCGAGTCGCCCGACGAGTACAGCTTCACCGGGACGGAGACCAGGCCGAAGGAGATGGTCGCGGATCCGATCGCTCGTGCGCTCATAGGGTGGCCATGATTGTACGGGAAACCCGATCAGGGCAAGGGCTTTGTGGTTATGTGACGAACGAGCTGCATGCTTCCTGCCACTTGACCGCACCGGGCTGTTCAGCGCCCTTTCGTGGCCATGGCACGTGACCCACTCGCGGAGTACCGGGAGAAGCGCGACCCCGGCAGCACCCCGGAGCCTTTCGGCGGCGAACCGCTGGGCGGCGGTGTGCTCCGGTTCGTCGTGCAGAAGCACGCCGCGCGCAACCTGCACTACGACCTGCGCCTCGAGCTGGACGGCGTGCTCAAGTCCTGGGCCGTGCCGAAGGGGCCTTCCTACGACCAGGCGAACAAGCGTGGCGCGTTCCAGACGGAGGACCACCCGCTGGCGTACGCCGACTTCGAGGGCGTGATCCCGAAGGGCAACTACGGCGCCGGCGAGATGATCGTATGGGATCGCGGCGTCTGGGTGCCGATCGAGGATCCGCACGAGGGCTTCGAGAAGGGCAAGCTGCTCTTCGAGCTGCGTGGCCACAAGCTGCTCGGCCGCTGGACCCTCGTGAAGACGAAGCGCAGCGAGAAGGACTGGCTGCTGATCAAGGAGCGGGACGCGCTGATGCGTCCCGACGCGGGCGACTTCGACGAATCGTCGGTGCTCTCCGGGCTCACGCTCGAAGAGCTCCGCAACGGTGTTACGCGCGACGAAGACCTGCAGGCGGAGCTCGAGGCGCTCGATGCACCGCAGCGCACGGTTCGCATCACGGACTGCGCGCCGATGCTCGCGGAGCGAGCGACGCGCGTCTTCGATCACCCGGACTGGGTGTTCGAGTTCAAGTTCGACGGCTACCGCTTCCTCGCACTGAAGGACGGCGAGCGCGTCGTGCTCCAGACGCGCAACGGCCACGACTGGACCGATTCGTTCCCCGACGTGGCCTGGGCGCTCGCGCGGCTGCCGTACGACCGGCTCATCCTGGACGGCGAGATCACCGTCCACGACGACCGCGGCCTGCCGAGCTTCCAACGGCTGCAGAAGCGCGCGCGGCTGAAGCGGGCGCCGGACATCCGCCGTGCCGCCCTCGAGCTGCCCGCCACCTTCTACCTCTTCGATCTCCTCTCCGCGGGGCCATACGACGTCCGGCCGCTGCCGCTCGTCGAGCGCAAGCGCCTGCTGCGCACGATCGTCCCGGGAAGCGGGACGCTTCGATACTCCGACCACGTGGCCGAGTACGGGACTGCGCTCTACGCGCAGGCGCAGACGCTCGGGCTCGAGGGCATCGTCGCGAAGCGCGCGAGCTCCCCCTACCGCGCGGGCAGGTCGCCTGCATGGCAGAAGGTGCGCTCGCACCATACCGCCGAGTTCGTCGTCGTCGGCTGGAAGCGCGCGAGCGACAACCGTGAGGCGATCGGCTCGCTTCACCTCGGGTCCTTCGTCGATGGAACGCTGCGCTACGCCGGGTCGGTGGGCACCGGATTCGACGGTGCGATGCTGCGCGAGCTGAAGCGACGGCTCGAGCCGACGGTAGTGAAGCGACCGTCGGCCGAAGGCACGCCCCGGGATCGCGAGGCGGTGTGGGTCGAGCCGCGGCTCGTCGTCGAGGTCCGCTACCTCGAATGGACCGAGGAAGGTCTGCTGCGCCATCCGGTGTTCCTGCGAATCCGCGACGACAAGCGACCCGAGGAATGTGTGCGCGAGGACACGCCCGTCTCGCCGGACGATCCTGCTGCGGACGACGGACCGGAGCACGTGGACGTTTCAGCGCAAGCCGAGGCAGCGCCGGCCGCGCATGAGCCCCGAGCGTCGCGCACGCGGAAGGCGCGAGGAAAGACTGCACCTGTGGAGGACGCCGACACGGCTGACACTTCGGCCCGCGCGACGCACAAGCCCGCGCGCACGCCCCGGACTCGGGCCACGATCGTGGATAGCGGAGTGTCCCAGGCTCCTGCCGCCGGCCGCGACGGCACGACCCACGAGGTCAAGCTGACGAACCTCGACAAGGTCTACTGGCCGGAGGACGGCTACACGAAGGGCGACCTGATCGAGTACTACCGCGGCATCACGCCGTGGCTGTTGCCGTACCTCGCAGACAGACCGCTCGTGATGACGCGCTTCCCCGACGGGATCAACGGCAAGTCGTTCTTCCAGAAGGACCTGCCGAAATCGGCGCCGTCATGGCTGCACACCGAGACGCTCTGGAGCGAGGGCTCGGAACGTGAGCTTCGCTACCTGGTGGGTGGTGACGAAGCGACAATCCTGTGGTTCGCCAACGCCGGCTCCATACCGCTGCACCTCTGGGCCAGCCGGGTCGGGTCACTCGACCGGCCCGACTGGTGCATCCTGGACCTCGACCCCAAGGATGCGCCGTTCGCTCACGTCATCGACGTCGCGTGCAGGTTGAAGGAGCTGTGCGACGACATCGGCCTGCCCTGCTTCGTGAAGACGAGCGGGTCGTCGGGACTGCACGTGCTGATCCCGCTCGGCGGCCAGCTCGATCACGAGCAGTCGAAGCAGCTCGGCGAGCTGGTTGCGCGCGTCGTCGCGAAGCAGGCGCCGAACATCGCGACGATCGAGCGGGTGATCGCGCAGCGCGGCGGGCGCGTGTATCTCGACTACCTGCAGAACGGACACGGCAAGCTGCTGGTCTCGCCGTTCTGCGTGAGGCCGCTGCCCGGCGCGCCGGTGTCGATGCCGCTCGGGTGGGACGAAGTAAAGCCGGGGCTCGACATCCGGCGCTTCACGATACGGAACGCCGCAATGCGGATGAAGCGACTCGGCCACGATCCGCTGCGCGCTGTGCTGGAGATGAAGCCGGACCTGATGAGTGCGCTCGCGCGACTCGCGCAGAAGCTGTAGCACCGCCGAGGGCAAAAACCGTGCGGCGCTGCAGGCGCCGTGATCGTCGCCTCGACGCCCGGGTACTCCCGGACTGTTCCGCCGAACCGTTCGACCTGGAGCGATTGCATGTCGCCGATGCGAATCACCGAGCCGTCGTTTGTCGTGCCTGGCAGTGGTACCGTCGATGGGCTGCTCATGGTGCCTGCCAATGCCCGGGCGCTGTACGTACTCGCACATGGCGCCGGCGCACCGATGCGACATGCCTTCATGCAGTCGATGTCGGAAGCGTTGTTTGCGCGAGACATCGGAACGCTGCGGTACAACTTCCCCTACACGCAGGCAGGCAGGCGTTCGCCCGACCGGACGCACGTTCTCGAAGCAACGGTGCGCGCAGCGATCGACGCCGCCGTCGACCTCGCCGGCGGGCTTCCCATTCTTGCGGGCGGGAAGTCGATGGGCGGGCGCATGACCTCACAGGCGCTCGCGGGAGTGCCGGACGATCGCGTGCAAGGTGTCGTCTTCCTGGGCTTCCCGCTGCACGGCGCCGGCAAGCCGCCCAGCACGGAGCGCGCTGCGCACCTCGCGAACGTGGCCCAGCCGATGCTCTTCGTGCAGGGCACGCGTGACAGCCTGGCGGACCTCACGCTGATACGCGGCGTCGTCGAAGGTCTCGGCGCGCGTGCTTCGCTGCACGTAGTCGAGGATGGCGATCATGGCTTCCACGTGCGCAAGAAGAGCGGACGCGACGATGCAGCGGTGATCGAGGAGATCGCGGATGCGGTGAGCGTCTGGATCGGGGACGTCGTCAACCAGGACGCGAAGTAGAGCGATGCTGCCGTGTCCGTGGGCGACGACGTACGCTCAGCTCGCGTCGAACAGCTCACGAAAACGAGCGGCGAGGCGGGGACCGGTCGCCTCGTCCTCGTGCTTGAAAAAGACGAACACGTCCGTCCAGTCGGTCGCGCGGATCCGCTCGATCCACGTCTTCAGCTCCTCGTCCTCGTACCGTACGCCGCGCAGCCGCAGGTAGCCCCAGGGCGCCGTCGCAGCGAACGGTGAGTCACCTTCCTCCGTGTGCGTGATGCAGAACGACGCACCGTGCTCCCGCAGCGTCGAATAGACCTCGTCGTCGTACCACGTGTCGTTGCGGAACTCGACCGCCGCACGCACGTCCGACGGCAGCAGCTCGAGCAGTCCGCGCAGGCGATCCACATCCTTCTTCATGTTGGGCGGGAGCTGGAAGAGCAGCGGGCCGCGTGCCTCTTCGAGCGACGCACTCACCTCGAGCAGCCGAGCCACCGGCTGCTCGACGTCGCGCAGTCGCTTGATGTGCGTGATCTGCCGCGGCGCCTTCAGGATGAAACGGAACTCCGGCGGGACCTCGGCACGCCAGGCCGTAAGCTGGTCGGGCACCGGCATCCGGTAGAACGTGTTGTTGATCTCGACGGCTGGAAATCGCTCGGCGTAGTAGGACAGAAACCGACTGGCGGGCAGGTCGGCCGGGTAGAAGCTGCCCTTCCATTCCTTGTAGCCGAAGCCGCTGGTGCCGGTGAGGAGGTGCATCGTGAGTCGAATCCGTAGTTGCGGGGTTTTGGTACGTGGCGTGCGCGTTCGTGATCTCCACCTGTTGCGCTGACCCCACACCACCGGCGTGACATCAGGCAGGTGGGAGGGGGCCAAAGTGCTGGCGCAGCCGCAAGTTGGTCAACATCTTAGGGATGCCTCCTCCTGCCACCGGACGGTCTTCCAATGGATGTCACCGGTGCGGTGCTCGGCGTATACGAGAGCGAATCTCTCACTGCGGCGTACACCAGTCTTTCGCGCGCCCTGCAGCCACCGCTGCGCGCGGTGGTCCGCATCGACAGCTCACATCAGCCTACGATTCTGATTCCTCCAGGCACGCTGCTCAGCGCGGAGCTGATCGACACCGCTGCGCACCTGCTTCGCCCGGAGGTGTTCGGGCTTCGCTCGCAGTTCCCGACAGACGCGGCGACGTTCCCGGATTCGGACGTGCTTCTGATTCCCTACCGGTTCGGTGAGGAGGCGGCGACTGCCGTACTGGTCGGCGAGGCAGGATCGTTCGGCGAGGATCCGGAGCCGTGGCGCCGGCTGGCGAGCGCGCTCGCACGGATGGAGGAACGCGAGCAGTCGCAGCAGAAGCTGCGTGCAGAGTGCGAGCTGTTGCGCCAGCGTGCGGAGGAGAGCGAGGCAATGCACACGCTCGGCCTTGCCACGAACCGCTCGCTGGATCCCGACGAAGTCCTCTCGCTCGTCGCGCGGTTCGCGCGCACGCTGCTCGGCGCCCACTACGCGACGGTCAGCACGGTCAGGAACGATACGGTCGAGCTCGTCGCATCGATCGGGCTGCGTGGTGAGCACGGCGGAGCGGACGAGCTTGCAGCGCGTATCGTCGCGGCGGGCAAGCCGCTGCGGATCGGCGGCGCGGACGCGAACCTGGATCCTTCCGAGTTCCCGCTGCACGTACAGCAGGGGATGGTCGTCGGGCTCGGTGTTCCGCTCACACTGTTCGGCGACACCTTCGGCGCGCTGGTCGTAGGCTATCGCAGGCCGTACGAGGTCACGGCTCGTGACGTCCGGCTTGGCATCAGCGTCGCAACGCACGCCGCGGTCGCGATCGGCAATGCGCGGCTGCACGAGCGCGTCGAGCAGCGTTCGCAGGAGCTGGCGGCGGCGTATGCTCAGCTCGGCGAGGCCACGCAGGCGAAGGAGCGGTTCTACAACGCGGTCTCACACGACCTGCGCACGCCGGTGGGCGCGATCAAGGGCTACAGCGAGCTGATGCTCGAGGGACTCGCAGGTGAGCTCCCCGAGCGCGCTCGGCGATTCGTCGAGAACTCTGCACGCGCCGCGGAGAACCTGCTCAGCCTGCTCAACGACCTGCTGGACTTTGCGAAGCTGCAGGCGAACCGCGTCGAGGTGGAGCTGTCGTCGACCGACCTGCAACGGGTCGTCGAGGACGCGCTGCTGAGCGTGCGGCCACAGGCGGAGGAGAATGGCCTGGAGCTCATCGAGCCCCGGGACTGCAATACGATGATCGTGACGGATGGTCGCCGCCTGCGCCAGATCCTGGTCAACCTGCTCGGCAACGCGGTGAAGTTCACGAAGACCGGGCGTGTCGGATTGGAGTGCACCGTTCATTCCGACTCGATCGAGCTCGCGGTGTTCGATACCGGCCCCGGCATCCCGCCGGATGATCGGGCGCGTGTGTTCCGCGAGTTCGAGCAGATCAAGGGTTCCATCGGCACCGGACTGGGCCTCCCCATCTGCGCCAACCTCGCCTCGCTCCTCGGCGGCTCGCTGGACGTCGAGAGCGAGGTCGGCAAGGGCTCGCGCTTCGTGCTGCGACTGCCCATCCAGCCCACCACGGCAGGCACTCCTGTTGACGTCGACGAGTCCGCCATCCCTTCGGGCGACGACGCTCCCCCCTCGACCGTGGCCGACGGCCCCACGCAGCCGCCGCCCGGGCGGCGCGATGCGGTGCAGGTTTTCTGACACGACCCAACTTTCGCACATCGGAGGTCGTATGCGCGTGCCACGCAGGCTCAGTGCTGTTGCGACGGTCATGGTGGTCTCAGCATGTGCGGGAAACTGGATCGCGGAGCTCAACCGGGCGGTGCCGTGCAATGTGAGCCGTCCAGCGATGAATCAACGGGTCGGTCCGGATGGCGGACGGGTAGACGCGGGATACGCGTGGGTCGAGTTCGATCCGAACACGTTCGCGGACTCGACACTCGTGCTCATTCACGCGCATCCGCGGCTGCACGGAATCCAGGTCACGCTGCCGGAGCAGGACACGATGCCTGCCTTCGACGTCGGCTTCGTCATCGATTACTGCGGCGACATCCCGGACACTGACACGTACTACGTCGTGACCGAGCGCGGCCCGCGTCCTGCCGTCGTCGAGGGCGGCGTCGCACGCGCGCGCATCCAGGCGGGTGAGCTGCGTTCCCGTGTGCGTGAAGCGGGTCTTGCGGCACCGGGCACGCCACTGATCAGTGGATTCGTCATCCTGAGCAACTGAGCATGCTCGCGAGCCCGGAAACCGCAGCCTCTCTGCAGGCGCAGTTCGACCGCGCGGCCCAGATCGAGGGCACCGCCGACTGGGACTCGGCTGCGTTCGCGTACGCAGACATCTACCGCACCGCCCTGCAGCTCCGGTCCGTTGCCGATGCGGTCGTCGCACTGCGCGGTCAGGCGCGGGCGTGTCGCCAGGCGGGAATGCTGGACGTTGGCGAGGACCTGTCTGACCTGAGCTTCGAGATCGCGTACCGCTCCGGGCACCTGCGTGATGCCGCCCGTGCCCTGAACACGACCGCAACAATCCGTCATGTGCAGCAGGACCTTGAGGGTGCCGCGGTCCTCTACGAGCAGGCGCTCGACCTCGCACGCGACGTCGGCGACGATGAGCTCATCGCACTCGCAGCACAGAACATCGGCATCCTTCGCAACATGGAAGGGGCGTTCGACGCGGCACGCGAGCTGTACCTCGAGAGCATCGCCGCCGCCCTGCGCACCGGCGATGCACGCAGCGCCCTCGTCGCATACATGCATCTGGGCATGGTGTGCAGCGACCTCGACACCTGCATGGAAGCGAGTCTCTATCTCGAGCGGGCACTGGAGATCGCGGAGCGGCTCGGGGACCGACTGCTGATCGCGTCGGTCCACGCGAACCGCGCACGACCGCTCCTGCGCCTCGGCGAGCTCGACCATGCGGAGCAGGCGCTGGACGCTGCGGAAGCGCTGATACCGGGCGACGGATACCCAGGCACCCGCTGCAACATCATGCGGCGTCGCGCGGCGCTTGCGCGGCTGCGCGGCAACCTGGACGAGGCCGAGCGCCTCGCACTGCGTGCGCTGCAGGCGGCGATTGCAGAACAGCTCACCCTGGAGCGCGCCGACGCGCTGGACGAGCTGTCGCTGATCCGCGAGGAGCAGGGACGTCGTGCGCTGGCGTGGGCCGCATTGCGGGAATCGTACGATCTGTTCGTCGCCGCACAGGCGTACGGGTATGCGAGGCGGGCAGAAGAAAGACTGCAGGCGCTGACATCGTCTGCCGATGACGGCGTGCGGGTTGGATAGCGCCGTCCGCCGCGGCCGAAGGCCGCGGCGGGCAGGTGGGGGCGGGCTAGTTGCTGAGGATGACGAAGCCGGTCTGCGCTTCGGACGTGGTATCCACTTGCGCTGTAGACAAGCTGGACCGCGGAATCACTGCTACGGCCCACTCGATATCACCCTCAGTTATCTGCTCTGTGGGGTACGGTTCCCCATTATTATCAACGAAATACGGCGGAGGTCCAACCGGGCACTCTGGATGGTTAATTCGAAGCCAGACCGAATCTGACCCTGTGGCGCTTCCACGCGGCGAGAGCTTCACACCGTGTTTCACGGGATGCGTCAGGAGTTGTAGTGGGCGGCCGCTGATGTACGCACCCTGCGGATAGCTTATTCGTGCGCGGTCATGCTCGATTCGCCCTCCTCGCTGAGCTGACCCCCGAAACCTGATCCACTTATAATCTGACTCCGGCGCACCGAACGCGGAGGAGTCATGCGCAAGAGCAGGTTCACGGAGGAGCAGAAGGTCGCTGCGGTCAAGGAGGCGGAGGCAGG